>Ga0209810_1003041_pt1 | contig 18516 bp, 18 predicted proteins | sample Coa_R1_7_FD_187159 | JGI IMG/M metagenome (GOLD analysis project Ga0209810, IMG submission 187159) | Surface soil microbial communities from Centralia Pennsylvania, which are recovering from an underground coalmine fire - Coalmine... | ecosystem: Environmental > Terrestrial > Soil > Unclassified...
TGCAGTTTCAGCAGGAGCGATGCCTGGTTCAAGATCACCACGTCGATGCTTTCCGACTCCAGCCGCTTCGCCAGTTCGCTGAAGAAGTACATCTGGTAATCGAGAAATTGATCGGACTTGATCTGATCCATCAAGAGGATGGCAATATCGATATCGCTCAGATGTCCGAACGCAGTGCGCCCCGCGAGGGAACCGGAGAGGTAGGCCGCATTGACGGGATTTTGCGTGAAGAGCTGGTTGAGTTGAGCCTGCTTTTCGAATAAGTTCATGCAAACCTCCAGAGAAACCCGAACCTATCCAAAGCGCCGGGATAACCGAAGCAAAAGTGCTATTACTATAACTATACCATATTTGCCCGGTTTTGGTAAGCTCCGCTAACCCTCCACCCACTCTTCGCCGCTGGTCGCGACCTCCTTTTTCCAGATGGGAACCGTCGTCTTGAGCGTATCGATGATATAGCGGCAGGCCTCAAACGCCTCGGCGCGGTGTGGCGCGGCCACGACGATAATCACGCTGGCCTCGCCGATTTCCAGCCGCCCGAAACGGTGGGCTACCGCGACATGCTCCACGCCCCAGAGCCGCTTCGCCTCGCCCACGATGGCGCGTATTTGCTCTTCCGCCATCTCCACGTAGGCTTCATACTCAAGATAGCGAATCTGCTTGCCCCGCGCATTGTCGCGCACCACACCCTCGAAGACCACGATGCCTCCGTCGCTCGGCCTCGTCACAGCCTCAATCAGCGCCGCCCGATCCAGTGGCTCTCGTGTCAGCCGAATCACCGGTTCCATAGCCTGCTCATCCTTCCTGCTTTGCTGGCCCCCGCCCATCGGCGGAATAAATACCAGCTCATCGCCCTCGTGCAGCCGCGTCTCAGGCGCAACATAGCTGCGATTCACCGCGCACAGCGAGCGTTCCATCATGCCCTGCAAACGCGGATAGCGCCCGAGCAGTATCGCCCGCGCCTCCTCCACGCTTGCCCCTTCAGGCACCTCCAGCCTCTCCTCGCTCTTCCCTGTCGCTTCTCGGAACGAAGCAAAGTACCGAATACGAATCTCCATGGATTGACTCTCAGTTTCCTCTTTCGTTGCCATACAGTTCTGTATGGAGTGTATCATACCGGAAAAGGAACTGTCGAGGAACGGTGAGCGGCTGTCAGTTTACGGCAACCCGCTCACATTGACCTGAATCAGCCCGCTAGAAGGATACGTCCAGCCCAGGGCTTTGTCTACGGCGGGGCTGAGGTCGATGCTGGACTGGTTGGCGATGTTTTTATTGTATGTTCCTGAGCGGAGCCAGTCTCCGTAGTGGGCATTGTAGCCGTCTGGCCCGCCCCCGCAGCTGAGGCCGTCGTTGTTGACGGAGGCGACGGAGGACTCTGAGCAGCCTTGAGGGAGAGCGGTTGGCCAGGTGCCGTCGGCGAAGTTGCCGGTGGGCGAGTAGCCGGAGGGCTGGAAGAAGGGCAGGCCGTTGTGGTCATAGAGCAGGTAGTAATAGGTTCTGCGCAGATTCTGCCCGTTGGGGCAGATGCCGTCGACCAGAGGGTTGCTGGTCGCATCCGGCGCGATCAGAGTAGGTGAGACGGGGCAACTCGCGGGCAGCGTGGCGTTGCTGCCGTTAGCATCCCACCAGTTATCGTCCTCATTCCAGGGGCCGACATCCGTCACCAGCACGTTGGAGACGGTTTTTGTGCCGTCGGGCAAGGAGAGAGAGACCGACCAGTACGTTTTTGTGCCGTTCGGGGCGTAATACGGCTGGTAGATGGCGGGGATATTCGAGATTTGCCCCCGGTTCGCGTATTTGAGGTAGGCATCTGGCAGCGCGACGTAGGGGCTGGTCTTTGGTTTGAGGCCGTCCGGTAGCGATTTCTGCAAGAAAGAGGTGGCCCAGACCGTGTAGGCAGTCGATGCAACGATTGGTTGCCCGCGCAGCGCGGCATTCAATTGCTGCAAGGTCTGTTGTGTCTGCGCAAGCAGTAATGATTCTTTGCCCTGTGTCAGCGTGGACAACTTGCCAGCCAGCGCGTTATAGACCGTCTCCCGGCCAGAAAGGTTCTCCGCAACGCCAGTTTGCCCCAGAGATGCGGGGTCTACCTGCATCAAATCGAGCCAGGCGCTGCGTACAGCCGCGCTGATCCCCGCGCAGCCAGCCGGTGAGATCTGATCGGTCTGGCAAATGTGGAGCGCGCGCTGTTGAATCATGGGCGTGCCGCTGGCCCAGACAAAGATCAGGTTTTGCATGTCTGCTGCCGTCAGCGCGCGCTTCTGCGGCGGGGCAGCAAAGGCGCCGGTTGCCAGCGGAATCAACACGCTCATCCCTGTGATAAGCGCAGCCATCAGAGCTACAAGACTTGTCAGCGAGCGGATCCCTTTTCCCGGTACTTTCATCACTATCTCAACTTTCTTTTCCTGACGTTTGCCTGCTATCTGCACAACCGTTCCAACAACTACTGCACAGCTATTGTACGAATCGTGTGAAGAAAGGGTAATTGATATGGGATGAAAGTACCGGGGCAATGGACGTATCATGCGGAGCGCAGCGAAGAATCCCCGGTAGCCATCTCGCCCGGTTGATTACCGGGGATTCTTCGCTGCGCTCCGCATGACATGTCGACGATGGTTTCTCATGTCATGCTATGTCGGGGCGTATACCGCAGCCATAGAGCAGGTAGGTCGCGGTCTGGCGCACCGTCACCTCCAGCCCGGCCTCTTTGCAGCGGTCGGCAAGCCAGGCGGGATCATAGTAATTCTTCACGATCTGGAAGGCACGGCCATCATTCAAGGTGCGCATCTGTAGTTGCTTGCCCTCCTGGGCCAGGCTCTGGTCGGCTGCCGTTGGCTCGTGACGGCCATCGACGAAGAAGATTTTCCCGCCGGGCCTGAGCGCCGTCGCCACCATGCGCAGAAACGCGGGCAGGCGATCCAGTGGGACGTGCGAAATCCAGAAGCTGAAGCTGACCGCGTCATAGGTGCGCGTCGGCTGCCACGCGAAAATATTGGCCTGCACGTAGGTGACGCGGTCGCTGCCCAGACGCGCCCGGTTGAGGGCCATCATTTCAGTCGAGGCGTCAACTGCCGTAATCGAGTGTGCGTAGCGTAACAGGCGTTCCGTCCAGATGCCGGTACCGGGCGCGATTTCCAGAATATCCCCCTCCAGGCGCAGCGCGTCGAGGGCGGCGAAGACCTCATCGACTTCGGCGAACCAGGTGGGATTGGTCTCTGGCCGATCATTGTAGCGACCCCGGCGATAGAACCAGTCGTCATATTCATTGGCTCGTTCCCGGTAGTACCGGGCCATTTCCTCCAGGATTTCGGTGGATATGATCTCACTCATTTTGCGCAGACTTCTCCACAGCAAGGATATGACAGAGAGAGGGGTAGCAAACGACCCCTCTCTCTGTCATACGTTTGCCGGGTACACGTCGCTTACTGCTGATATGCCAGCAGCAGGGCGAGGTTTGCCAGCGTGCGTGTGGCGGTGCCGGTCGCGCCTTTCTCCTGGTAGGGCTTCTTGCTTTCGACGTAGAAGGTACCGGCAATGTCCAGGTGCGCCCACTGCGCGTTGCCGACGAAGTTTTCCAGAATTTTGGCCGCCGTCACTGAGGAAGCGGGCCGCCCGCCGGTCTGCTTGATGTCGGCAATATCGCTCTTGATCTGCTCGGCGTACTCCGGGTCAAGCGGCATGGGCCAGTATTTCTCGCCTGCGAGCTTGCCCGCTTCGATGATTTCCTGGCAGAGTTGCTCGCTGTTGCAGAAGAGGCCCGTCATGACGCTGCCAAGCGCGACGACGATGCCGCCGGTCAGCGTGGCCACGTCGATGATGGGCGATAGCCCCTCGCGCACGGCGTAGGAGAGCGCGTCAGAGAGGATCATGCGCCCCTCGGCGTCGGTATTGACGATTTCAATGGTCTTGCCGTTCATGATGCGCACGATGTCGCCGGGTCGATAGGCGTTGCCGCCGGGCATGTTCTCCGTCGTCGGCACCAGCACGGTGACGTTGATGGGCGGTTTGAGTGTGGCAATGGCTTGCATCGCGCCGATGACGGCAGCCGCGCCCGCCATGTCGCCCTTCATTTCGTCCATGCGTTCAGGTGGCTTGAGAGAGATGCCACCGGTATCGAAGGTGATGCCCTTGCCCACCAGCGCCATGCCTTGCTTCGTGCTTTTATCACCCTGGTAGCGCAGAATGATGAATTTCGGGGGTTGCGCGCTGCCCTGTGAGACGGCGAGCAGGCCGCCCATGCCCAGTTCCTCCATCTGCGGGCGATCCAGTACCTGATATTCCAGCCCGAAGCGCTTTGCCATGGCGACGGCGCGGTTTGCCAGTTCCGTCGGTGTCATCACATTGGGCGGCTCGTTCACGAGGTCGCGGGCGAAGTTGGCTGCCTCGGCCAGCGCCACGCCGCGTCGGATGCCTTCTTGAAGCTGCGCCTGCTGCGAGTCGTAGGAGAGCAGTTCCACCTTCGCGATGCCCCTGCCGTTGCCGCCCTGTGGCTCGCTGTGCTGGTACTTTCTGAAGGAATAGGTACCAAGCAGCGCGCCTTCGACCTCGGCCTGCGCACCCTCTTCGGCGTCGATGCCAGAGCCGCTCCAGTTGAGCGCGAGGCAGAGCGTGCGCGCGCCCGTGCTTTGCGCCTGCCGGGCCGCGACGGCGCTGGCGCGGCGCAGGGACTGCGAAGTCAGCTTCCCCTGCTCGCCCAGGCCGACCAGCAACACGCGCCTGGCTGCCAGCCTGCCCATTGTGTGGACGGCGGCCAGTTCTCCCAGGTTGCTCTTGAATTCTTCGATGGTACTGATTTCATGAAGCAGTCCGTTCAGCAGGTTGTCCACCGTCGCGGTCGTTCCCGGCAGTTCTACCTGCCCGCCTTGCCCACGTACCGCTCCCACGACCAGCACATCACATGCTACGTCTTTTACTCCTGAAGTGATAACCTGAAATTCCATTTGCCATTTCCCACTTTCTGCTTGAGGTAGCGCGCGACGAAAAAGAGGCTGATCGGCGGGCCATTACTGGCTGTCTCCGGCTGTCATGCTGAGCGCAGCAAAGCATGACATGCCGCCAGTGTGTTACCGGTCAGCGTGTCGCATAGATATGAGAAATAATAGCAAAATTCGGGAAAAGTAGCTAACTCAGCCCGTTTTTCCTATTGTGGTGGTAGCAGTCGCTCGACCACTTCCAGCAACTGGCGGGGTTTGAAGGGCTTGGTCAGGTACTCAGTACAGCCGACGCGCATGGCCCGTTCGTTCACGTCGCTGAGGGCGTAGGCGGTGACGGCCACGATGGGGATGCTGGCGAGGCCGGGGCGCTGGCGAATCAACTGCGCCGTCTGGTAGCCGTCGAGGACGGGCATGGAGAGGTCGGTCAGGATCAGGTCGACCGGCTCGCGATCGAGAATGCTCAATGCCTCGTAGCCGTTTTCGGCGCTGAGGCAGCGATAGCCGCGTGTCGAGAGGACGCGCTCTACCAGAATGCGATTAGAGGCTTCGTTCTCCACAATCAGGATGGTCGGCTGGCGTGAGCCGGGAGGTGCGCCCTGCTGCTGTCTGTTTATCATGTTGTCTGCTGTCCATTCTCTACTGGCAGGGTGAAGTTGCTCACGGGTCTGGCTCCTGGAGACTGGGCGATGGGCAGGGTAAACGAGAAGGTCGAACCCTGGCCCACGATGCTTTCCACGGCAACTTCGCCGCCCTGTAACTCAATCAACTTGCGGGCAATTGTCAGGCCGAGGCCGGTGCCGCCAAACTGGCGAGTGGTGCTGCCGTCGGCCTGCCGGAATGCTTCAAAGATGTAGCCAAGCGCCGCCGGAGAGATGCCGATACCCGTGTCATGCACCGCGACACGCAGCATATCGTAGTTGTCCAGCAGCGAACAGGCAATGGTCACGCCGCCCTGCTTCGTAAACTTCAATGCATTCGAGACAAGATTGGTCGCGACCTGCCCGACGCGCTGGCTGTCGGCCAGCGCCATTGGCAATCCTTCATCCACCTTCAATTCAAGCCATAACCCCTTCTGGTCCGCCAGCGGCTTCAACTGGCTCACCACGTCGCGCAGGCAGGCTTCCAGCGCCAGCGGCCTGACGGTGACTTCCAGCCGGTCCGCCTCGATTTTCGAGAGGTCAAGCATGTCATTCACCAGGGTTTTGAGGTCCTCGGCCCGTTGCACGATGAACTGCAGGTGTTCTTCCTGCTCCGGCGTCAGTTCTCCGTCGACAAACCCATCTAATAATAACGAACCATAACTGATAATGCTATGCAGAGGGGTACGTAATTCATGGGTGACGGTAGCCAGAAATTGTGATTTCAGGTGGTTGACCCGCTCAAGGGCCGCATTTTTGTCCTTGACTTCGGCGAAGAGCAGCGCGTTCTGAATCGCAATCGTTGCCTGAATGGCCGCCGTACTCAACAGGAACTTGTCGCGGTCGCTGATCTGATGCGGCTTATCGGAATAGAGGATAAATGCGCCGATGGATTGATCTTGCAGCAGCAGGGGAACGGCGATCACAGAGCCATAGCCGGCTTCGAGCGCCAGTTGCACCCAGGCTTCGCTGCGCTCGCGATAAATGGCGGAAATATCTTCCCCGTAGGCAATGCGCTGCTTTTGCATTGCCAGCCGGGCCAGCATCATATCGAGGTCGCGCAGGGCCGGACGGGGGATGCGTGGGCGGCGCAGGCCATAGGGCGATTCGGGCTGCGCTTTCGGGGCGCGCACGGCGCTGCGTTTGCCGCTGGAACGCGGCAGGGGCGAAGGGACGGCAGCCATCTTGGTGGTGGCGGCCATCGTGATATCGCCATCCGGGTCGGCATGCACCGTCACCGCTCCGTGCTGGCCCGAATGGCTGGTGGCCAGACCGGAAAAAGGCCCCGTCTCCCCGCTTCCACTGCCGTTCGTGCCGGGCGCTGAGGCCGTTGCCGACCATTGCGCCACCGCCCAGGGAGAGAGCATTTCGCGTCCGTAGAGCAGCAACGAGACGTGTTGCGCCTCCATCAGGTGGCCCAGACGCGAAACGATCTCGCCCAGCAGGTGTTCCAGGTCGAGCGTCGAGATCAGCGCATCGCTCATAATAAGCAGGTCTTCCATCTGCTTCGTAATCGCCTGGCTCTCGCGCTCCTGCAGAGAAAGCGACTCGGAGAGCAGGTGAAATGAGCGATCTAACACACTCAGTTCATCGGTCTTGATAGTAGCAGCCGGGGCCATGCTTGCGTTGCTGGCGGCGACCAGCGCGGCCACACGGCGCTGAATCCGGCGCAGCGGGCGTGTCAGGAAGTGGCGTGTAATGAAGATCAGGCTCACAATAGCAAGCAGGAAGCTGAACGCGGCCAGCGCGAGCAGCGCCGGGAGGTTGCGCCCCAGATACTCATTGATGTTATATAACGGCTCGACATCCACAATTACCAGCGAGGGTGTACCGGCCAGTTGCTGGCTGGCCGCGACGGTATCGGCCTGCGTGAGGTAGGTCTGTCCATTGACCTGGAATCTGGTGCTACCGGGGGAGCAGAAGACACCGTCATCGATGGAGTGCGCGTGGTGCATCTCCTTCAAGCTGCTATCCTGGATGGTCCCGCCCGCGCAGAAAGCCAGTTCCTGCCCCTGATCGCTTTCCACTGGCAGGTCTGTGAAAACGGCATGCAGCAGTTTCTCGCCCACCAGCGCGCCGACCACATTCCCGCCTCTGCCAGCAACCGGGGCGGCGACGCTCAACACCCAGACGGTATCGTCACCACTCGTTGTCTGGAGCAGCATCGTGGCCGCCTGCCCTGACAACGCCTGATTAAGCAAAGATGTGGGAATGGTGATCGTAGTATTTCCCAGTGGGGGCGTGCGTTTCTGCCTGTGGGAAGAATATACCGCGATGGCGGAGAAATTTGATTGCGCTTGCAGCTCGCTCAGGGCCATAATGGCTCCCGCAGTGGAAATACCGGTCTGAGCAAATGATAAAACGGTATCGTTATGGGCGGCGAGCGTTACTGCCCGCACCAGGGCTTCGCTTTCGGCTATGTATGCCTGTCTGGTTATTTGAAGGTGCGCGAGAACGTCACTTTTTGCTTCGCGCTCAAGATGATACTTCAGCAGGCTCACTGCCGCTACCGAAAATAGCAGAACGCAGAACAAAAGCGTTATGGTGGCCGCGATAATAAATTTTTCCCCGAGAGACCAGACTGTGAGTCTCAAGAAACTCCTTCCATTCATAGCGCGCTAACGAAAAGCAAGGGGAGGACGGGGTGCCAGCTCGTCCTCCCCCTACCGCGCATATGCAAAGGGCATATGCGAGACTCCAGGTGGCGCATGTGCAGACCCCATGGGGAAAAGGTCGCACTCCGTCAGATATGCGTTACAAGCCGCTCGTCGAGGTGGATCTGCTTGCTCGCGCACATCCCGCTTTCCATCCCAGGCCTACCTATTATAACGTATAACCCCGTAAATTGATATCACTTTTCCCATCAGTTTTCCCATTTCTCTGAAAAATCCCGTGAAAGCCGAGATTTTGGAGGTTTTGGTAACTTTGCTCTCTTCTACGTGTCCCGACAGGCCACCCACTACGCGCCCGCGGCAGGCCACCGCCCGCGGCAGGCCAGCCGCAAGGGGCAGGTCACCGCGACAGGCCACCGCGACAGGCCACCGCGACAGGCCACCCCTGGCGGGTGGCCTGCCGGGCAGTGGCCTGCCGTGTGGGGGTATGGCTTGCCGTGTGCGGCGGGCCACCGTGCGGTGGGCGGCGCGTGAGAGCCTGCGGGGGCCTTTGAACGCCCGTGAGGTTCTACTCGGCAGGCTCTACAGCCGTAATATGGCCGCTTTTGAGCAGGCGCACAATCGTGCGCGCGATATCCAGCTCGTTGCGGTGAATCAGGTGGGCGATGTCGCTAATGCTGCGCCTGCCGTCCAGCAGCAGGAAGACCACGCGGTCGCGCCGCTCCATCTGGCTCATGACGTGCGGCTCTGTCGCCCAGGTCAGCGCCCTGAAGACGGCGTTGACCCCCTGTTGCGCCATCTCTCTTGCTCCATCGGTGAGCCGGGCCGCGTGTTGCGGCCCCGATCCTGGCAGCGGTTGCAAAGGGGCCGTATACACGAGCGGTTCAGAAGCGATCTGCGCCGGAGCAGTAAGATGGACGGTGGGAATATCAGGAACGGCGAGGACGACAGGCGGCGCGGCTACCGGTTTTAGCGGGGCAGTTTCTCTCCCCTCAGCGGCTGATGCAGGTCTTACGGAGCGTGGGAGGGCGGCCATACCGGCAGGCGGGGTATCGCCTGTCGCTGTGTGCGTCACCGGCGTCAAAGCCTTCGGCGTCGAATTACGGTTTGTCGATAAAGTCCCGCTTTGCCCGACCCCTTTCGAGAAAGAATGCATCTGTATACCTCCTCCATTAACCACGTACCTACCAATCAGCGAGAATGTAATACACTATTGTAAAACCTCTACTACACTATACTCTTTCCGTGTGAAAACGCTGTGAAAACTGGCCTCTTTCGTGTGAAATTTCTGTGAAGATTGCTGAGATTGGATGGAGGTATCGTATACCAGAAAGTACCATTGTGTATTATCTCTTTTCAAAGAGGTACCCTGATTGGCTGAAAAGGCGAAACGATGTTAGCCCTTGTCTTCCCGCCATTCTCGGACTATATTCAACAATGAAGTTGCTTGAAAAGCACTTCTTTCAGAAAGGGAAAGCTTTTACCACAAAGGAGAGATACGATACCAATGGAACCACGCCTGAACTATGGTAAAGTTGCCCCCGGTGTGCGCAAGGCAATGCTGGGGCTGGAGAACTACGTCAACAATTGCGGTCTGGAGCCGGTGCTGCTTGATCTCGTGCGGCTGCGCGCCTCGCAGATCAACGGCTGTGCGTTTTGTATTGATATGCATGCCAAAGACCTGCGCGCTGCCGGGGAGAGCGAGCAGCGCGTCTACATGCTCGACGCCTGGCGCGAGTCTCCCTTCTACAGTGACCGCGAGCGCGCTGCCCTGGCCTGGACAGAGGCCGTTACGCTCGTCGCCGTCGACCACGTGCCGGACGAAGTCTACGAGCAGGCGCACCGGCACTTCAGCGAAGAGGAACTGGCCAATCTCACCCTCGCCATCGTTGCCATCAACGGCTGGAACCGCCTCAACGTCAGCTTCCGCACCGTCCCCGGCGGCTATCAGCCCGCGCACCACTGATGAGTGGTTTGAGGGGAGATGAATCGGGGCATAGTCGCGGGCAAAGGCGGAGCTTACCCGCGACTATGCCCCGGCCCTATCATGACGTGCTGACTGGCAGGGTTATTGCTTGCTTTGAGCTACCCACTCGTCCCGCAATATGCCCATGTAGACAAGATCGATATATTTCCCGTTGCTCCACACATGCTGGCGCAGGCGGCCCTCCTCCTGAAAGCCGCAGGCGCGGTAGGAACGGATGGCGCGTTCGTTGCCGCCGTTGACCCTCAGCCAGACCTTGCGCTGGTTGCGCAGGCGAAAGGCGTAGTCGAGCAGGACGCGCACAGCGTCGCGCCCGTAGCCCTTGCCCTGGTATTCTCTATCGCCGATGCCGATGCCCAGCTCGCAGGTCTGCGCTACTGTATCGAAGTTGAAGAGGCCGCAGTGGCCGATATATTTGCCATCGGCCTCCATAGCAAAATCTGGGCCGTTGCGCCCGCCCTTCTGCGCCTCTTGATCGAATTCGGCTTCCAGCCGGGCCAGCGATTGTGGCTCCCAGGGGTCGCCACCGCCCAGTATCTCGAACTCCACATCGTTATTGAAGGCCCATTGTCGCTGTACATCTTCGCGTTTCATAGCGCGCAGCGTCACCTTCTCGCCCTTAAGCATAGTCCGCTCCTTCCCCTGTACTTTTGCTCACATTATGACGGACTTTCCTTCTACGTGTCAAACGGCAACAATAAGCGTCCAGTGCGAAAGGCGCACTGGACGCTTATTGTTGAATTGCTCAGGCAAATCAGGGAACCTGTGACCACGTCATTGGCCCGTTGGTACCTGTTTTATCGACCTGCTTTGCTGTGTTGTGCTGCGTGTCGACCAGGAAAATGCCTTGCTGGCCGTCGCCGAGGGCGACAACAAGCTGGTGGGCGTCGGTGGCGGACCAGATGAAGATGGAGACCGGCCCGTGCAGTTTGAGCGCGAGGGGCTTCTGGCCTGCCTGCACATTGACGACCATTGTCTGCGTTCCCGTGCTGTAGGCCAGTTGCTGGCTGTCGAACGACCAGACGGGGGCCGGCTGTCCGGCAACGCCGATGGCGATCTGTCTAGCGCCAGCCGTCGCCATGTTGACGATGTGCAGCGTGCCGACACCGGATGTGACGGCGTTCAGATAATCGGCTTTCATGCCGTCGGGCGACCAGGATGCGTAGCTGATCTGCTTGTCTGCGGTAAGCTGGATGGGGGAGAGGCCTGTAAGATCAACGCGCCACAGGTCTGCTGTGCGCCCGGTAGGGGAGCCGACCAGTAGCCAGCTGCCAACGCCGCCATGCCCGTTGCGGTTGTAGAGGGCCTGGGTATAGTCTCCCTGCGCGAGCAGACGGGGGGCAACGTTGCTGCTGACGCCCACGCGCCGCGCCCAGATGCTGTGTACATGTCCGGGTACGCCCACGCTCCAGGTGATGGCCGGGATATCGCTATCGGGCGACCAGTCAAACGAGAGAACGCTCTCCCCGGCCTGCTGGTTGCCATTCGTGATGGTGAGCAGGCCATGATTCTGGGTGTTGTAATCGAGAATGCTGGTAACGCCGTTGTGGGTGAAGGCAAAGGCGACGCGCACGCCGTCGGGTGACCAGACGGGATGGGAGACGCTGCCCTTGAGCGGCAGGGAGACCATCTGCAGCGAGCCGGTGCCGGTTGAGTAGATGTAGAGACTGGTCAGGCCCGTCCCGGCGGGGTCGGCCACGAAGGCCAGCATGCTGCTATCGGAAGCTGGTGACCATGCAAGGCTGCTGAGAATGGCCGCGCCGGTGCCAGTATCCCAGACCGAGGCAGGCTGCACTCCTGCTTTGAGCAGGCGCAGGGGAAGGACTTTATCGCTCTGCCCATCGCTGCGAATGATATGCACGATCGCCGTTTGCAGGTCAATGTAGGCCAGCAAATCTCCTGCGGCGCGGCCTGGCAGGGGGGCGCTGATAGCCCAGTTTGCCGCGACCGTCACATTGGCCGGGGTAAGCGCCACCGCCGTTGTGCTGCCATCGGCGGGGATGCTCATGAGCCTGCCATCACGCAGGAAGACGATATGCATGCCTGCGGCCAGTGGCCCTGACTGCAAACTGGCTGGCGGCGGCAGGGTGCCGCTGGCCGTTTGCTGCGCGGGATGCATCAGGTTCCAGCTGATATAGCCGCCGACGCCGATGGTGAGCAGGATGGTGGCCGCAATCGCAACGTACATAGCGCGCAACACCCACGAGCCATTGCGTCGTGGGCGAACGGCTGGCCGCTTTCTGGTTGGTTGCGCCTCCTGTCCCTGCAAGCTACTGAGCAGGCCGCCGCGAGTAGACGAGCGACCACCGGGCAAGGCGATCAGGTGCGGGCGCCCGGGAGCGTCAAGGCGGGGGTGACGATAGGGTGGAGCTTCTGCGTGGCTGACATCGAAGGTGCCGGTCAGTTCCAGGTATTCCGGCGAAGTGAAGATACGAGTATGAAGCGCCGGGTCGGGGGATACGCGGGGCAACTGCGAGAGGAGAAAATCGTGGCGACGAAAATCCGCCAGAACGCCGCTGCAATGGGAGCATCCCTGCAGGTGGGCAGCGACCCTTCTGCGTTCTTCCGGCGCGAGCTCGTTGTCAAGGTAAGCACTGAGCAGTTCCTCGACTTGCTCGCAGTTCATGTGGTTCCTCCTCCTTGTTCCAGCGCCCGGTAGTGTTCGCGGAACGATTGCCTGGCGCGCGATAAATACATCTTAACACCGCTTTCGGCAATATTAAGCGCCTGGGCAATCTCGCTATAGGAGAAGCCTTCCTGCGTGTAGAGCAGCAGCGCGGCGCGATATTGTTGAGGCATGCGACGAAGAGCGGCGCGCACCAGTTCTGTGGTGCCGTACATTTCCTGTGGATCTGCGCTCTCGACATCCGCCGGCTCGTGATCCAGGTCTTGCCAGGGCAGCCAGGCAATCAGCTTGCGTCGGCGCAATGCATCATAGGCGGTATTGGTCGCAATGCGATAGAGCCATGCTGAAAGCTTGAGGTTCGCGTCCATTTTCGGCAGCGCCCGGAATGCCTTCAAAAAGGTATCTTGCGTCAGATCATCCGCCTGCTCGCGATCTCCTACCAGGTGATACACGTAGTTGTAAATTGGTGTCTTATATTCATCGTATATCTGTTCAAAGGACCAGGTACTTTCCTTTGTATCCGCCCGAGCCATGCGCTACAGTCCCTTCGATGGCTAATATCTATCAACTTGCCCGTTCCATGTTTTCAATCCCAATCGGGATAGCAAACCCTACAAGCGATAGTAAAAAGCGCATCTCCGGCTCTCGTTTCCCCTGGCTGGGCGAGAGGGAAAGCCTTTCGTCCTTCTGTGTAGTGGAACGGACAACTAACACCTTCAGTAACATAGCAATATTCATGATTTGCTGTCAATCATAGTAGCATATCTGGTTCATATTTCCGCATGGCCAGCCTCTTCTGCTAGTACTAATGGGCCAACAACCTCTGCAATGATGGTTCGTTGTAGCTCAAGCGGGGAAGTCCCATGTATTTGCCTGAAAGCGGCGTTTGTGATACCATAGCTCGCAGAAATGGCATATCCAGTTGTCGGGGCGGTTGAGGAAGTCTGGGAAGGAGAGAGCATGATCAACGAGCATCCACAACACGGTTTGCGCACGGTCTGGTGGGAGGAGAGCGCCCATGAAGGCGTGGTATGCATGATTGATCAAACGGCGCTTCCCCAGGACCTGGTGACGCTGCGGCTCACGGACGAAGAGCAGGTGGCCGAGGCGATCAGAACGCTCAAAGTGCGCGGCGCGCCCGCTATTGGCGTCGCGGCGGCCTTTGGCATCGCGCTGGCTTTTCATCGTCTCCTCAAAGAACGGGGCGGGGATGAGCAAGAGACGATCACGCCACAGCAGGCGCAGGAGCTACAGGAGCGCCTGCGGGCCGTCAGCGATCTGCTGGCCAGCACGCGCCCGACAGCCGTGAACCTCTTCTGGGCCATCGAGCGCATGCAGCGGCGGGCAGGCGCGCTTTTGAGCGGCGGCTGCTCGCTTGCCTGGCTGGCGCAGCGCCTGCGTGACGAGGCGCAGGCGATTGCTGTCGAAGATTTTGAGGCATGCAAACAGATGGGCGTCTATGGCGCGCAACTGATCGCCGATGGCGCCAGCCTGCTCACGCACTGCAACGCGGGCGCGCTGGCAACGGCAGGCTGGGGAACCGCCCTTGCCCCCATGTATGCCGCGCACAAAGCGGGGAAGACCATCCACGTCTTCGTCGATGAGACGCGCCCCATCTTGCAGGGAGCGCGTTTGACGGCCTGGGAGCTTCAACAGGAGGGCATTCCGCTCACACTCATCACCGATAACATGGCCGCTCACTTCATGCGCAGGGGCGAGATCAACGCGATCTTTGTAGGGGCCGACCGCATCGCCGCCAACGGCGATTTCGCCAATAAGATTGGCACCTACGGCGTCGCGGTGCTGGCGCGGGCGCATTCCATCCCCTTCTATGTCGTCGCGCCCCTCTCCACCATCGATCTCAAACTGCCTTCCGGCGAGCAAATTCCCATTGAGCAGCGCAATCCCACAGAGGTGACGGCCATTCGCGGCGTCCCTGTCGCGCCCGCCGGTGTTCGCGTCGCCAATCCTGCCTTCGATGTCACCCCGCACAGCTATGTCACCGCCATCATCACGGAGCGCGGCATCGCGCGCCCGCCGTATGATGTGGCTTTGCGAGCATTGTTTTCGAGCCATCAGCATAATGGGAAGCAGGCAAACGGATAATGGAGATGGATGTCGTGCAGGCCGTCGCCCAACACGCGGAAGAGGAAATGGGCAGGGAAGAGTTCCAGCAGATCAGCGCGGTCGTCGCAAGCTGTAAGATGCTGGCGCTGCAACTCGAAGGGCAGGAGAACGACAGCGGGGAAGCTGGAGATATGGAAGGAAGCGGAGATGCAGAAGAAACGGGAACGACGACCATAGATATGGAGGCGCTGGTCCTTGCCGGCTACCTGCATGATATCTCCGTCACCGCGCACGGCTACCAGGGCCACCATGTCAAATCGGCTGAGCTGGCGGTCGAATTCCTGCGCGAACTCGACGTTCCTGCCGGGCGCATTTCCAGGGTGGAGCAGGCCATTCTGGCGCATACCACTCGCGTGCCGCCTGAGCAGCGCCACAGCGTTCCTCTGGAGGGCCGCATTCTCTACGACGCTACCAACCTCGGCCACCTCAGCGGCCTCGCCGTCGTCACCGCGCTGATCGAATTCGGCGCGCGCTACCGCGAGCAATATCGCAATCGCAAAATCAACGGTGAAATCCTCTCCGCCGTGCTACGCCATATGGAGGAGCGTTTCATCGAACTTTACCAGTCGTTATACACGGCTCCGGCCCGTGAGCTGGCCCGTGAAAAGTTCGACCGCACTCTCGCCTTTATCGATGGCGTGATCGAACACCTGAGCGATGCCACGCCAGTCTAAGTGTATACCAATGGAGCATGCCTATGTCTATTCTTGTTGTTGGTTCTGTCGCTCTGGATACTGTCGAAACGCCCTTTGCCAGGGTCGAGGAAGTGCTGGGTGGGGCCGCGTCCTATTTTTCTACGGCGGCCTCGCTTTATCATCAGGTCAACCTGGTCGCGGTGGTGGGCAGCGATTTCCCGCGCGAATATCTCGATTTCTGGCGCAGCCGCCCCATTAATCTGGAAGGCTTGCAGGTAAAAGAGGGCCGAACCTTTCGCTGGATCGCTCAATATCATATGGATATGAACACGCGCGACACGCTGGATACGCAACTGGGCGTCTACGCGGGCTTCCACCCGACCATCCCCGACGACTACCGTGCCAGCGAACTGCTCTTCCTTGCCAACATCCAGCCAGAATTGCAACTGGAAGTCCTCAGCCAGGTGCCGAAGCCTCGCCTTACCGTGCTGGATACGATGGAACTCTGGATTATGACCGCTCGCCAGCAACTGACCGAAGTCATCAGGCGCGTTGATATCCTGCTGATGAGCGAAGAAGAGGTGCGACAGTATACCAATCAGGCGAGTATCTTTAGCGGTGTGCGTCAGTTGCTCGGCATGGGCCTGAAATATGTGATTGTCAAACAGGGCAGCTATGGCGCGCTCCTCTTCGGCGCAGACGGCACCTACTTCACCGCGCCGACCTACCCGCTTGAAGAGGTGATTGACCCGACCGGTGCGGGCGATGCCTTCGCCGGTGGTTTCCTCGGCTATCTTTCCAACAGAGAACCCGCCGTTGATGGTTGCTATTCCGTCGATGATATCAAATGCGCTGTTGTGCATGGTAACATCATCGGCTCCTTCGTCTGTGAAGATTTCAGCATCGCGCGCCTGCGCGGCCTGACGATGGAGGATATAGCCAGCCGCTATCAAAAACTGGTACAATATTCACACTTTGATCGTCACTGGCAGTAAGCTTTTTAATAGTAAGCCATGAGAATCGTTCCCTGACGTGTCATGCTAAGCGGCAGCGAAGCATTGATGAGGCAGCCCGTTACTCAGCAGGACACGTCAGAGGGTCTTTTTCATAGCATGTGAGAGGAAACATTGTTTATGACAACATCGATTCGTGGAGATGTCAAAGATATCTCGTTAGCTCCACGCGGCAAAGACCGCATTGAGTGGGCTGCGAAGGATATGCCCGTTTTGCGGCTGATTCGCGAGCGGTTCGCGAAAGATCAGCCGTTGCAGGGCGTGCGCATGTCCGGCTGCCTGCATATTACCACCGAGACGGCCAATCTCGCTATCACGCTCAAAGCGGGGGGAGCCGATCTCGAACTGTGCGCCTCTAATCCGCTTTCCACGCAGGATGACGTGGCCGCCGCGCTGGTGAGCGAGTATGGCATACCGACCTTTGCCATCAAGGGTGAGGATGAGCAGACCTACTATCGCCACATCAACGCTGTCCTCGACCACGAGCCGAATATGACGATGGATGATGGCTGCGACCTGGTTTCGACGCTGCACACCACGCGCAGCGAACTGATCCCCGGCATCATCGGCGGCATGGAAGAGACGACGACGGGCGTGATTCGCCTGCGCAGCATGGAGAAAAACGGCGTTCTGCGCTTCCCCGTGCTGGCCGTCAACGAGTCCGATACCAAGCATCTGTTTGATAACCGCTATGGCACGGGGCAGAGTTCTATCGATGCTATCATACGCGCCACCAATATCCTGCTGGCCGGGCGCACGTTTGTTGTCTGCGGCTATGGCTGGTGCGGGCGCGGCGTGGCCTCGCGCGCGCACGGCATGGGCGCCAACGTCATCGTCACCGAGGTCGACCCCGTGCGTGCCCTGGAAGCGGTGATGGACGGCTACCGTGTCATGCCCATGCTGGAGGCCGCGCCGCTCGCCGATATCATCGTTACCGTTACGGGCGATGTCAACGTGCTTGACCGCCAGCACCTGGAACGCCTGAAGGATGGAGCCATCATCGCCAACTCCGGCCACTTCAACGACGAGATCAACATTCCGGCGCTGGAATCGCTCTCCACCGGCAAACGCCGCGTGCGCGACTTCGTGGACGAGTACACCTATGCCGATGGACGGCGCGTCCACCTGCTGGCCGAGGGCCGCCTGGTCAACCTGTCCGCCGCCGAAGGCCATCCCGCCAGCGTCATGGACATGAGCTTCGCCAACCAGGCCCTCGGCGCCGAATACATGCGCCAGCACGCGGCAGAGTTGCAGCCCCGCGTCTACACGCTGCCGCCTGCAATCGACCGCGAGATCGCCCGCCTCAAGCTGCAAGCTATGGGTGTGCGCATCGACACCCTGACCCCTGAGCAGGAACTCTACCTCAACTCCTGGGAGTCCGGCACGTAGAGCCGGGTGAAGCCAGGGTGCAGGCCCGCTGCGCCTGGCTTCACATTCACCTGTACGAGCGTGTTTCTCAATAGTATGTTCGCCATAAAAAAGTATCGCGGGTATGTCATGCTGAGTGGAGCGAAGCATGACATACCCGCGATACTTTATCATCAGGATTCGCTTACGTCGTTGGCAGGTCGCGTTTGTTGAAGATGACGAGGCCGATGAGGCCGAAGACGAGACCGGCGACCACCAGCACCCAGGGATACCAGCCGGTGATATCATGGGCGACGAGCGCCTGGATGCCCTGGGTGTAGTAGAATGGCTCGATTTTGAGCATCCAGTTCAGTTTGTCGCTGATGCCGCCGATGGTGTTCATCATGTAGAAGAGGAAGAGAATGCCCACAACGATGCCTCCCGCGCTGCGGCTGGCATCTATGAAGGAGCCGAAGAGCAGGCCGAGGCCGGTGGACATGAAGAGGAAGGCGAACTCGATCACCTGCGTGATGAGCAGCCATTGCCAGTCGATGTTGGGGTTGCTGACGAAGAGCGAGCCGATCCAGACGGCGATAATGG
>Ga0209810_1003042_pt1 | contig 18514 bp, 16 predicted proteins | sample Coa_R1_7_FD_187159 | JGI IMG/M metagenome (GOLD analysis project Ga0209810, IMG submission 187159) | Surface soil microbial communities from Centralia Pennsylvania, which are recovering from an underground coalmine fire - Coalmine... | ecosystem: Environmental > Terrestrial > Soil > Unclassified...
GCTCAGGGCACGCATCTGTTCCATTCTTATACCTGCCAGCCTGTCTGTGGTCCCGCTCGCTCCTGCCTGCAGACCGGACTCTACACCACCCAGACCGGATGCTACCGCAACGGCATCGCCCTACCCTCCGATACCAAAACGCTGGCTCACTATTTCAACGAAGCGGGCTACCATACCGGCTACATCGGCAAATGGCATCTGGCCGGTCCGCAGTATGGCGGCCCCGTGCCGCCGGAGCAGAGAGGTGGGTATCAGAGTTGGCTGGCCTCGAATGTCCTCGGCGGGACTTCCGATGCCTACGATTGCGTGGTCTACAACGAAGACGAGCAGGAGGTCAAGCTGCCAGGCTACCGCGCCGATGCGCTTACCGATGCGGCCATCCGCTTCATAGACGATCATCAAAACGAGCCCTTCTTTCTTTTTATCTCCTATCAAGAGCCGCACCAACACAATCCTCGCGACGACTATCCGGCTCCCACCGGCTACGCAGAACGCTACGCCGGTCGCTGGATGCCTGCCGACCTGCAAGCTTTAGGCGGCTCCTCCGCTCAGCATCTGCCCGGCTACTTGGGTATGGTCAAACGCCTCGATGAAGCCCTCGGACGCCTGCTGGATGCCCTCCAGAGCCTCCATCTAACTAAGAACACCATCGTCCTCTTCTCCTCCGACCACGGCAACCACTTCAAAACCCGTAACGCCGAATACAAACGCTCCTGCCATGATGCCTCCCTGCGCGTGCCCACTGCCTTTTGTGGACCCGGCTTTGAAGGGGGCGGACAGATACGCTCCCTGGTCAGCCTCCTCGACCTGCCCCCCACTCTCTTAGAGGCTGCCGGACTTGCCGTTCCCCCTCAGATGCAGGGCCGCTCGATCCTACCTCTCTTGCGAGGCCAATCGGCGGATTGGCCCCAGGAGGTGTTCGCTCAGATCAGCGAGTCGCAGGTGGGTCGGTGTCTGAGGACCCAGCGTTGGAAATACAGCGTCTGCGCTCCCGACAAAGATGGCCTCCAGGAGAGCAGCTCAGAAGTCTACCAGGAAGAGTATCTCTACGACCTGCTGGCCGATCCCTACGAATTGACAAATCTGATCGGCTCCGAAGCCCACCGACCTGTCTGTGAGGCCATGCGCGCCCGTCTGATCCAGCGCATGGTTGAAGCGGGCGAAGCGGCTCCGGAGATCCAGCCTGCCCCAGTCAACACGCTTATTCAGAACCGGCGCGTTCTGCCCGAAGAGATTTACTAATGAAAACCAAATTCCCCCTCTGCTTACGAAGGAGAGGCAGGGCCGCTAGGCCCGTGGTGGTTTAGGGGGTGAGGTTGATCTTGCACCACCTCAGAAAAGACTGCGGTCGCTGGTCGGTATCGAACGGATTCGGAAAGGCGGCTTGTAAATCCGGACGAGACCGATACTGCGTGCGCATCGGACTGGTGATAGGCGTCCCGTCCGAGAAGGTGCTATAGAACCAGGGAGAAGAGCCTAACAGCGCCTGCCCGTTGGCCTTCAGAGCGGTGTCGTACCACGCCCAGACTTCATGAATCACATGCGACCGGTCTTCGAAGAGGCGCCGAACGATCCCTCGGCCGGCATGGGTATCGTAACCGCTGAAGTGGTAGAAGCGCAGCGGCAGCCCGTCGACGAGCAGCGTACCATCTTGCCCCATGCTCAGCGTCCGCTGCTGCAAATTCCAGGTCGCCACATCGTATTGCGGCTCGCGTAAGATATACAACTGATCGAAAAAGATCGGCGCGAAGTCGCACCATCGCTGATCGGTAAACAGCCCCAGGGGAATATCGTCGAAACAGTGTTCCAGATTCCGCTGCGTCCACCATTCCAGGAAATCCAGGCCCTGCCCTTCCGCCCGCAGTCCCAGAAAACCCAGATTGAACACCCCATGACGAAGCGCGCAGATTTCATTATCGACCACCGCCTGCGCCGTGACCTCCGGCTTGCTGAGATGCGGAGCCAGCAGGATCGGATGCGCGTCCAGCAGGTCGGACAACGGAGAAAGGTCGTTGAAGATCGCAATATCCGGATCGAAATAGACGATCTTGCGGAGCGCGTGCTTGCGGATCAGGTACTGAGCCGCAATGCCTTTGACCGCCGTGCATATCTCGGTGACCCGGTGCATGAACAGAAACGCCATCAGGTCCGGTATCCCGATCTCATCAATACCGACGATCGAGGCGAACGGCTCGGTCGCCGGATCGATCGCGGGATGCACCGGCTCCGACAGGATCACGTGCAGCTTCCATTCCGGGTTGTAGCGTGCCAGCGTCTGTGCCAGAACGCGGGCTTTGGGAAAGTAGTTGTTTGTGATCGACGTGTAGCAGTGCATAGCCTCACTCATGGGCTAAAACAGGCGCCCTCTCGCCGGCAAGATAAATCTCGCTCACAATACAATCGTTATACGTCAGCTCCTGCAGCCGGTCCATCGTCGCGCGGTAGGACCGCAAATCCGTCGGCAACAAGGCAGCGTCCCCCAGGTACGCAATCACCTGGTCCACATCCACGAACACTTTCCCGCAGCCGTTCTTTCGCACGTAGCGGGCCACATTCCCGCTGGCCTCTGTCGTGACGATCCAGCAGCCGGCGGCATGCGCTTCCAGCGTCACGATCGAAAACGTCTCCGGACAGATCGAGCAGGAGACCACGACGTCGATCTCAAGATCGATAAACGTCTGGCGCATGGCGTCCCGGTTCTCCAGATTGCTGACCCGAAAGAACTGTTCGGACTCCGGATAAGCCTCCTCCTTGTGCGCTTTACTGCCCAGATGATAAAACTCGATCCCCCGATCCTGCAGGGCGTGGACGATCTGTCGCCAATGATGCCAGCCCTTGTGAACGGTAGAGGCCCCCGCGAATGCGATCTTGATCGGACCGTCCGCCGTGAGCAGCCTCGGATTCAACATCTGCGCCTCACGCAGGCTGTACAGCGGCGCGACGATCGCTCTGGGCGCCAGGGAAGGATAGGTGCCCGACCAGACTTCTTTCGCCGCTTCCGAAGGGGTCACGAACGTAAAATCGAATTTCTCAAATAACGCCTCGAAGACCTTCAGATGAGCCTCCCTACCCACTCCGTACCGGCAAATCATACACGCGTTGCTGCTCGGCTCCGGCCCGCCGCAATAGGCCGTGTCATTGCGCAGAAGGTTGAAATTCCGGCAGATAGAGTAGTAGTCGTGTATCCAGAAGAAGCGCGGACAGGCGCCCAGCGTCTCCAGCAGCCGGTCGAGCGTCGCGGGCCGCCAGTACATCGTATGGTGGACCATCACGCCCCGGCAGCCCGCCTTCCCCGCGCCCCCCTGTTCCAGGGCCGCAAAGACCGCCGGCGCCGGAATCTCTCCGATTGTCTCATCATCGACCGAGACAATGAGAAGGTCTTCATTCCCCCTCTTGCCTGCCGCCGGGCCGGATAGCGGCGCCAGGTGAACGTAGGCAATGCCCCGCGCCCGAAAGGCGGCCATCTCTTGCTGCAGCAGCGTCTCGATGCCCCCCACGTTGCTCAAAAAACAGGTATGGCTCACCACGACCACGAACGGACGCGTCTCGCCGGTAGCCTCTAAGCGACGGAGAAGAGCCGGGGCGGCGCTCGTCTCCTCATAACCATCCGGGTCCCCCGTCACAGACACGTCCGCCGGACCGGCCGCCGCAATTCCACGTCCTCTGACGCCCTCTTTCGCAGCCGGACGAGGAGAATTCACTACGAGAGACGAATCGCGTGGGCTGGATTCGTCAGGCGGCGGCGCCACTTTCTGGGCCGGCGTGCCGCGTTTCACGCCCGTGCGACCGGCCGGTTTCAGCGTTCTGCGCGCGACCGCGCGCACGACTCCACCGAATCCTTCTCGCCGCCACTTGCGGACGCCCGCAACCAGCTTCGAGCCGATTCGGGCCGGGAGCGAGCCGGGGGGCGCCATCAGGACTCTTAACCGGCGCAAGCGCGAAACGATCGCCCAGGCTTTGCCGGACTGAACGGCCTGCAGGTGCGCGGCCAGCTCCTGGTAGCGCCGTTTCCACCCGGCGATCTCCGCTTGATCTTTCTCATGCCACAACAGCAGCGAGGCGATCCGCGCCTGCTGTTGCGCGATGGTCGCCTCATAAAGCGTGTGCCGCGGGTCTGCATGCGCCTCGCCAGGCGTCTGAACGTCTACGCGGTCTTGCGCGCGGCCTGCGCTCCGCCCGGAGCCTGCTGCCGTCATCTCCTTCAAGATCACCTGGGCCGTCGGGCCTGCCGACAGCATCTCTTGCTGCAGAAGAGCCTCGTATACCGGGCCGGCTTCCTGGCACAACTGCCAGTAGGTCGCCTTGACCTCGTTGGAAGCATCCAGCGCCAGCAAGTCCAGCAGGCCGGCATCCCGTTTATGCTTCCCGATCAAAATCGTCTCGCGGGCGCTATCCAATTCTTCTGCGGTCGGCTCCAGCCCGCAAAACGCCGCGATACGCTCGATCTCCTGCGCGGGATCGCTAAAAAAGGAGGCATAGTGGGTAACGATCGACCCAACATCGCCCGTGGCCGCCTTGATGGACCTGGCATATTTCAGCCAGAGGTCCAGCGCAAACGTCTGCGACGAGCGGCCGCGCTTCTGCAACGAGGCATGCACGTCCAGCGGGTTTCTGACGACCACCAGCACCTTAAGATCGGGAATCAGCGATTTCCAGAAGGGAAGCGTCAGGCTGCTGCGGGGGTCTTTCCAGCCCCAGTGCGTCACCCCTTTGAACTCCTGGATCAGATTCCGGGCCTCGCGGCGAAGATCATCCAGCTCCGACAGGCGCTCCCAGTGTTCCGGGAACACGGGCGGCAGGTCCCATCCACCCTGAAACCGCTCTAGAATCTGCTCGTTGATGCGCAGGAATCGCTTGTGCTCCCAATAGCCGTCCGGGTTGTCCTCGGCAGGGTCGATCATATCTTTCCCGTCGCCAAGAGAGAGGCCGCAAAGGTTGAGCAAGCGCGCGACCATCGAGGTCCCGGAACGGTGCATACCGGCAATACAAACGGGCATGAAAACGCACTCCTGAGCAGGGGGTAACTCAGGATTATACATGCTTCGTCCGCTCAGCGTCAAGTACAGGCGTCGCGCCTTGAATCCAACCCCATTGACGAAAGGCCCGTGGTAGTATAGGGGTGAGGTCCGTTCGCAGGACAGTTGGCCGAAGGTCCCCGGACGAGTTTTTTAATGCCCGGCGAAAACGGCACGGCATCTATCGAGAGGAGATCGTTTACCGTGTTACCCGCTGCCCCGACGAGCGTACCAAAGATTCGACGCATGGCCGCTGGCCTGATGACTGCGCTGCTGCTTTCTGCAATACTGGCCGGCATCGCAAACGGAAATGGGACTACAGCGCAAAGGGACAAGCAGAGCGATGGAAAGCAGGACCGGATGAGCTACCTGGATAACGGGCAGATCCGAATCGGAGTGGACCTGGACCTCGGCGGCGCCATCACCTATCTCTCGAAATCCGGCAGCGACCAGAACCTCATCAATAGCTACGATTGGGGTCGGCAGATCCAGATGTCGCACTACTCCGGGCCGGTGCCGTTCGCGCCACACGGCAAGCAGCCCAACCCGGCATGGTCCGCATTGGGCTGGAACCCGATCCAATCGGGGGACTGCTACGGCAATCGCTCCCGCGTTATCGCCTCCCGCAACGACGGCAAAACACTCTACGTCAAGTGCATCCCCATGCAATGGCCGCTGAACGACGAGCCGGGCGAATGTACGTACGAGTGCTGGATCCGCCTGGAAGGCAATACCGCCCACGTGCGCAGCCGAATGACAAACCACCGGTCGGACACGACCCAATATCCGGGTCGCGGCCAGGAGCTGCCCGCCGTCTACACGAACGGGCCGTGGTACCGGCTCATGACCTACGCGGGCGACAAACCGTTCACGAACGACGCCCTCACGCAGATACCCGCTCAATTCCCCTGGTCCGGCTGGCAGGCGACCGAGAACTGGGCGGCTCTCGTCAACGACGCCAACTGGGGACTGGGCATCTGGCATCCCGGCATCTATAGCTTCATCGGAGGATTCGCGGGAAAACCCGGCGCGGGCGGCCCCAAAGACGACCCCACCGGCTACATCGCCCCGCTTCATACCGAGATCATCGATCACAACATCCAATACACGTACGCCTACGTCCTCATCCTCGACACCCTCGACCAAATCCGCGATTACGTCTACCACCACACGCCAAAGCCCGCGCCGCCGGACTACCGCTTCGCCAGAGACCGCCAGCACTGGCATTACGTCAACGCCGTCGATACCGGCTGGCCGATCCGCGGCGAGCTAAACATAAAGCTGGAAACCGGTCATCCCCAACTGATCGGTCCGGACGGCTTCTGGCCGGCGGAGAGCGCGCCCCGGCTCACCCTCCAGGCCGCCTTCCACACCGGCCAGCCCCACGCGACCCTCTACTGGAAACGCTTCGACGACCCAACCTTTTCCGCCTCCAAAAGCCTTACCTTCTCCATCCTCCCCGACGGCAAAGTCCACGCCTACACAATCGACCTGTCCTCCTCGCCGGAATACCGTGGCGCCATCACCGGCCTCCGCCTCGACCCCGCCACGAACGGCACGCCAGGCGCCTTCGTCCGCATCAAAGCCATCTTCTTTACCAACCGGCCGCAGACCGCGTCCACGACAGGCGGTTAAGGGGTTCGGAAAAAGCTCAGGTGATGGGTGCGCAGATAGGCGATGATGGGAGGAATCTTGTTGGCGTTGATGGGCGCCATGAGGGAAAAACCGGCAGCCCGGTCCGCCAGGGCGATGCTTCCGGTCTGCCGGTAGGTGGCGATCCAGGTCCCTTTAATGGTCGCCAGATGATCCATGTCCTGCTCCTGATCCGGAGTGATGGGCGATACGAGAAAAAGGATCGGTAACAGGAGGAGGACAGGCAGCAGCCGGCGCGACCAGAGAGGGCCGCTCACACGCGCCGCCAGATAAAGCGCGAAAAGGCCAGGAAGCAGCAGAGTCGTGTATCGGGAGGAGAACGCCGCATGTATTCCCAGGCTCGTGCGGCCATAAGCGTCGAAAAGACAGAAGATAAGGCTAAAAGCAGCCAGCAGGAAGAGAATGCGGTTCGTGGCGCTATTTTGCTTGCGGAGCAGCGCCCACCCGGAAAGAAGCGCCAGCACGGCCAGCGCCATCAGCAGCAGCCCTCCGATGTGAGCGCCCGCCTGGAAAGGATGCCCGATCAAAGTGGCGGCAAAAGCGCCATACTCCGCCAGGGAGGGATGCACCACGCCAAATTTCGGATTCGCCGGACGGAACTGCCAGCCAAGGAAAAAGGCCGCCAGGGTCAGCGCGGAGAGCACGGCGCCCAGAATCGCCTGTCGCCGCGGCGCCCCCTGAGACTGCCACGCCTCGATCAGGAAAAGGAGCAGCGTCAACGGTCCCAGGAACAGGGAGAATCCGGTAAACACAGCCATAAAATTAAGCAGGAGCAGTCCCACCAGGCGCTTCCAACTGGCCGGAGTGAGCCATAGCAACCCCGAAGCCAACAGCAAGACCAGCGGCACCACGCTATGGGCGTAATGGATCGAGCTGGCCCAATGCTCATACTGGGCGGGCGTCAGAATCAACAGCGGGATGGTGCAGTCGGCAAGGTGAAGATTCCCGGACACACGGTAGCAGATCCAGAGAGCCAGAACGGCGGCAAGAACAAGCAGTCCAAGGAGAACGTAGGCCTCCGCGAACTCGTTCCAGCCGCTTAACTGAATGACCAGAATCTGCAGCCAGCCTCCCCGCCCTTCTCGATGCGGACCGTTCTGCCAGAGGAAGGCGGCCAACATGCCTCGGTGTCCGATCAGGGGCTCGGTAACGGTAAGTTCGTCCCAGAAGGGGATATTCCGCACGCAGTGCGCCGCGAGTTGTACAAGGCGCCAGGTGCCCCAGGCCAGGGTCATGACGAGCATCACCGGCACGATCCAGACCTGAGCGCATAGTCGCTCCCAAATTCGTCTAAGGCTGGATAAATCAATCGTTTGCGTGAGAAAGTTTTGCATATTCAGTCGTCCCAAATGCGTTTCTCTATTACGGAGAATTATACCTTTCTGTAAAGAGATGAATGCCCTCCCCAAAGAACCGGGGAGGGACGAAAATCCTCTAAAAGCTCTCTCGCCCTTGAGAGAATGGGAGGAGGATCACTTAGCTAGAACTGATAGGCTGCCTGGTCTGTTGGCTGTCCGGTTGAATCAGGGAATCTCCCCGGCAGTAGACGCCCACCTCCTTACAAGAGATCGGGGCGTTTTTTGTTAGAAAGGATTAGCGAATGGCCTCAAAAACCAACTGTCGCCCAGTACGCATAAAGCCAAAGCCTAGTCCGAAGATAGTTCTCGTGAAGGCATATAAGCGGTCAATAGCCCGGCAGGAATCGAAGCGCTACTGGTCGAACCTCCGGGCGTGAACACCTTATACTATGGCGACAACCTGGACATCCTACGCGAATACATCCCATCCGACTCTGTGGACCTTTGCTACCTGGACCCGCCTTTTAATGCCGCGCGGACCTTCAATATCCTCTTTAGTGATAAGGAAGGGCACCCCAGCGAGGCTCAGATCAAGGCATTTGACGACACCTGGACCTGGAACCAGGCCGCTGCGGAAACTTACGACCACCTGCTCACCGAGGAGAGCGACAACATCTCCCAGATGATCTCGTCCATGCGCCAGATTATCAAGGAGGGTCCACTGCTCGCCTATCTGGTGATGATGACGGTCCGACTGATTGAACTGCACCGGGTCTTGAAGCAGACAGGCACCCTCTACCTGCATTGTGATCCTACGGCAAGCCATTATCTCAAGATGGTGCTGGACTGCATCTTTGGCCTTCAGAACTTCGGGAACGAGATCATCTGGCAGCGCACCAACGCGAAGGGATTGGCCTTTACCCGCTTTGCCCGCAACCATGATGTGATCCTGCGATACAGCAAATCGGACAAGGCGACCTGGAATCCGCAATATACGGAGCACGACCAGAATTACGTCAACACCTTCTATCGGTATATCGAGACTGAGACAGGCCGACGCTACCGGCTGGCTGATCTGACCAACCCGAACAAAGATCGCCCTAATCTGACCTATGAGTTTCTGGGGGTAACGCGGGTATGGGGGTGGACCAAAGACCGGATGCAGAAAGCCTATGAGGAGGGCCTGATCGTCCAGAACAAGCCGGGAGGGGTGCCAGCGCTCAAACGCTATCTGGACGAGCAGGAGGGCAATGCAGTGGGAGATGTGTGGATGGACATTCTGCCGGTCCAGTCGCAAGCGAAGGAAAAACTAGGCTACCCCACACAAAAGCCTCTGGCCCTCCTGGAGCGCATCATAGAGGCCAGCAGCAATCCCGGCGATGTAGTCCTCGACCCCTTCTGCGGATGCGGTACGGCAGTTGCGGCGGCTCAGAAGTTGGACCGCCAGTGGATCGGCATAGACATCACTAGCCTGGCGATTGCGCTCATCAAAAACCGCATGGAGGCCATGTTTCCGGGCCTCAAGGTTAAAACCATCGGTGATCCTAAAGACTTAGCCTCTGCGCAACACCTGGCCTCCGAGGATCGCTACCAGTTTCAGTGGTGGGCGCTCTCTCTGATTCCAGCCAGGCCCCTGGGAGGAAGCGATGGCGGGAAGACGGGTAAGAAGGGGAGCGACAAGGGGATCGATGGGGTGGTGAACTTCATTGACGATGCCTCCGGCAACGCAAAGCGGGTGTTAGTGCAGGTGAAGTCAGGCCATGTCAAATCAGGCGATGTACGCGACCTGAGAGGCACTGTAGAGCGCGAAAAGGCCGCTATAGGGGTCTTTGTCACCCTGGAACCTCCCACCAAGGATATGACCCAGGAGGCGATTTCTGCGGGCTTCTACAAATCGGCAGGCTGGGGAAAGTCCTATCCCACGATCCAGATTTTGACTGTGGACGAACTTTTGCATGGAGCCAAGGTGCAGATGCCACCTGCGCATGGCACCTTCAAGCAGGCAGCGGTGGTAAAGGTGATGAAGAAGAATGAAGCGCTTGATTTTGAGGGGCCGGGGAATGAAGACACAGGTTAGGATTTCCCGGCCTGTGCCTCATAGATTTAGGAGAGATCATCCTGATCGTGGGGATAGAAACTGGCAATGGCAACGCGCTTGATGTCTTCCTTGGTCAGATTTGCCTTATCCGGGATTTGATTGTACGCTGCGAGCATTCGCCGATACATAGCCAATGTGCCTGACGAATGATTATTCGGTACTAACCCGGTAGACTCACCCGGACATTCTAAAGCCCGGTCGCTATAGGCTTCCGGGCTTCTTTAGAGGAGCGGCTTACCGCTCTGCTTCTTCCAGAATTCTGCTCGTTCGCGGTCTTGCTCGATTTCTTTGTCTAACTCAGCCATCGCCACAGAAGGGTCGTTCCCTATCTGCTTGAGGCTATCCACTAGGGCGCGTTCACGCTGACGCTGGTAAAGGTAAGTGGCGACTATAAGCAGGACAATAGCTGCGAGGATAATTAGAATGTCCATAGCTCTATTTCCGGGGTTTCGCCTTCGGTTTCCGCTTTTTCGCCTTCTCTTCAGCTATCATGGCGTCCACCTTCGCCTTCGGAGCGCGCAGGGAGACGCGCAGGGCGTCCTCGAAGCGTTGGGCGTCCGTCCGGTGGTCAGGAACGGGAGGATTGTTCGGTTGTTCGCTCACGGCCATTCTCCTTCGCAGACTCTACTCCTCATTATAGCAGGGATAGCGGAAAAAGTCAGGAATTTTTGGCATTAGGGTATCCGGCTAACAAGGAATCAGATCGACCGCTAGAGAAAACTGACTATGATTTACGCTGGACTCTATCTACAGCCCTGGAGGACATCATGGCAGGTCACGGCGCTATTTCTATTCCCATTGAGCAGTTACAGGTAAGCATCGACAATCCAAGATATGATCCACAACCAGACCAGCGGCTTGCACTACTCAGACTAACTCAAGATCAGGGACCTAAGCTAGTTAAGCTGGCAGAGGATATTCTAGCCAACGGACTTAACCCTTCCAATAACATTCTTGTAAAGCGAGTCAAAAAGGATACCTATATAGTGCTTGACGGTAACAGACGGATAGCTGCGCTTAAATTGATGACACAACCCGCCCTTTTACAATCCCTGGGACTCAAGGCGAGCCTTGAGAGTCGTTTCAAGAAATTCAACGAGGACGGCGGCAGTAATCTTCCTACTCATGTGCAGTGTGCGGTGCTGACCGATGAGGAAGCAAACCACTGGATCATGTTGGCACACACAGGAGAGAATGAGGGCCGGGGGACTGTGCCCTGGGACACTGCGGCAAGGCATCGGTTTCGAGGTAAGACGCCCGCACTCCAGGCTATCGAGTTCGTGTAGGAATAGTGCCTATGTTGACGAAAACGTTAAAGACAAACTCGATTCGATTGCCCTTACTAACCTGGAGCGTGTGCTGATAACTCCCGCTGCCAGTTCGCTTTTTGGCGTTACAGTGAAAGACAAGCAGTTAGAGTTTGTAGACCCGCAGGAAGTGGCAATTGCGAAGCTATCCATGCTCGTCGCCGATATAGCAGAGACACGCAAATCGGTATCCGAACTGTACACAAAGCAACAGCGGGTTGACTATGCTCAAGAGTTGGTCAAGCGGCCCATACCAACGACAGACCAGCCGATCAGAGGTTCCGGTGTCACAGTACCTCGTCAAAAAGGGCCAAAAATAAGCGGGCAGAAAATCAATCCTAAAAGGAAGCCGCTCATTCCTTCATATTTTCGTATATCTATTCCTCAAGCTCGCCTAAACAATATGTACCACGAATTGCAAAAACTCAACGCCGATGAATACCCCAATAGTGCAGCGGCACTGTTGCGTATTTTCGTTGAACTGAGTGCGGACTGGTATGCAGATAAGCACAAGGTGGTGCTTACGGAGACGGCTCCCCCTCCTATATGTCCCAACTGCGCGCATGTAGGCCAGCCTAGAATCCGAGATTTGAACCAGGGGAGAAAGTTACTCGCAGTCGCCGATCACATGGAGAACAACAGCATAGCCAGCAAGGCTGAACTTGCAGGAGTTCGGAAATTTGCGAGTTCTCCCCAATTCCAGCACTCCATTGTTAGCCTCAACGCTTATGTTCATAACAAAGATTTGAATCCGCGAGCAGATGAACTTCGTACTACTTGGGACGATCTGCAAATCTTTATCGCGCGCCTGTGGAATTCCTAAACAAAAGCTATGCCAGAACAACACTCCTTTACAAGTCCGCTTCGTTATCCAGGGGGCAAAGGGCCGTTGGCCAACTTTATGAAGTTGACCATCCTCCTGAATGGTCTGAGCGACGGTGACTATGCAGAAGCCTATGCAGGTGGAGCGGGTATTGCCTGGTCGCTTCTTTTTGAGGAGTATGTTTCCCGCGTGCATATAAACGATCTTAGCAGGCCAGTTTATGCCTTCTGGCACTCGGTCTTATACGCAACGAACGATCTCTGTCGCCTGATAAACGATACAGACGTAACTATGGATCAATGGCACCGTCAAAGGGAGATACAGGCACGTTCCGAGCAGGTTTCGTTATTGGAGTTAGGTTTTAGCACTTTCTTTCTCAACAGAACCAATCGCTCAGGCATATTGAAAGCTGGTGTAATCGGTGGAAAAAATCAAGACGGCCCCTATAAACTAGATGCTCGCTTCAATAAAGCCGATCTTATTGCGAGGATAAAACGAATCGCCCGTTATGCTGGTAGAATTGAACTCTATAACCTTGATGCGGCAAAATTCATCTCGGATGCTCTACCGCAGTTAAATGCCAGGAGCTTAGTATATTTTGATCCGCCTTATTACCATAAAGGTGAGGAGTTGTATGAGAACCATTATACTCATGCAGACCATGAGGCAATTGCTCACCTGATTACTACTACTGTCCATCAATCATGGGTGGTATCCTACGATTCCACGCCGGAAATTGAGAGACTGTATGAGGGCTATTCGTGCGTGCGCTACAAAGTTGAGTACAGCGCACAAAATAGATATGCAGGGAGCGAACTTATATTCCTTAGTCCCGATTTAACCGTTCCTCCCGTCGGTGATCCTAGCAAAGTCAAACGCAAAGATTTAAGAACGCATGTGGAGTATCAGAATTCTGGTCAAACCTATCTGATGATTTAAGCCCATACGCGAATTTTTCTCGAAAAACTGCTTGGGATATTTCCGCTTTTATGCCCGCTCGCTGTAGTTAGATAAGTGTGAGCGCAACTTATTCTACTAGCGGACGGTCATAGAAGACGATGGAAACCCCGACTACCTTAATCGAAGCTATCCAGAAGTTCAGCGATCCTCAATTCGCCCATGACTTCCTCGTATCTATCCGTTGGCCTGACGGCGTTACCTGCCCGCGTTGCCAGGGAGAGCGCGTCGGCTTTATCTCTACGCGCCGTCTGTTCAAGTGCAAGGATTGCAAGAAGCAGTTTAGCGTAAAAGTGGGAACGATCTTCGAGGATAGCCCGCTCGGTCTGGATAAGTGGCTGACGGCCTATTGGCTGGTAGTCAATGCGAAGAACGGCATATCTTCCTATGAACTGGCGCGTTCGCTTGGCGTCAAGCAGGAGACGGCTTGGCACATGGCGCACCGTATCCGCTTTGCTATCCAGGCAGGTACGCTTGAGGTTATGAGCGGGCAGGTAGAGGCTGACGAGACGGTACTAGGCGGTCAGCCGAAGTTTATGCACGAACATAAGCGGTTAGACCACAAGGATAGAGGCTATCCGAAAATCGGGGTTTTCGGTCTTCGTGAGCGCGGCGGTAAGGTATCTACGATGGTCGTTCCCAACAACAAGGCAGAAACCCTACAGCCGATCATTCGCCTGCAAGTAGTAGCCGGTTCCGATCTGTATACCGACAGTTGGGCCGCTTACGACGGCCTGAACGCCGAATACAACCGGGTAGAGGTAAATCACTACATCGGGCAATATGTGAAGGGAGAAGCCTCTACAAACGGCCTGGAAGGGTATTGGAACCTCCTGAAGCGCGGATACAAGGGAACGTATACGCACTTCTGCGAATGGCACGCGGCCCGGTATCTAGCCGAAGAGGATTTCCGCTATAACACCCGCAAGCAGACAGACGGGGAACGGTTCGCGGACGCGCTTACTTCCATCGTCGGCAAGAGGCTGACTTACGAGGATTTGACCGAAAGCCATCTGGTACACTTAGACAGAGGCTAGACCGAAACCGAGCGGAGAGGAATTGCCTCTCCGCTCTCTCTAAAGCCGGGTGAGTCTACCGGGTTAGTACCAGATGATCTAGCGATGCTGTTCCCCGATGTCTTATTCTATCCAGCCCAATAGCATTATGAAGACTAAGGCAGCCTTCAAAGATAGTTAAGGCTAGAATTGCATTGGTCAAAATAGTTCGACTCAAATCAGGATCGATCAATACTGCACCTGAGAGGTCAGCATCTGTTAAGTCCGCATCAGGTAGGTCTGTACGGAACATATTAGCGAAAGTCAGATCTACACCAGTCATGTTTGCACCGGAACAGTTTGTACCCCGCATATCCGCCAAAGTTAGGCATGCACCCGATAAGTCAGCCCCTTCTAGATTAGCTCCGTGAAGATCAGTCTGATATAAGTCTTTATTGCGTAAATCGGCGCCGGCCAAGGCTGCCCCATGAAATATAACACCTCGTAGCAACACATCTGACTCGGCTTCTACGGTGATTAGAACTTTTCCGCTATCCTTATGCTTGATTTCCACTATCGCCATCTCTTCCTCCTTCCTTGTTCACATTTTTACGCGGCGAAAATATGAGAAGTAAGCCGCGCTCAACGTAGCCAAGATGAGGATAGAGCTTGGCTCCGGCGGAACTGGCTGTCAGGACGCTCCACTTGACTCCATAGCGCGCATCGTCGTCCAACATCGTGCTCATCAAGGTCCTGCCAATACCCTGCCGGCGATACGACGGCTGGACAAAGAGACCGGCGACCCAGCTATAGTCCGGATGGGTGCGGATGCTGCGCGCCCAGCCGATCGGCGTGTCGCCGTCGAAGGCAGCATAGACGCGGCAAATGGAATCCGCCTCCGTCAGGTGCTCCGGGAAGATTTGCCGCGCCCGCGCCGCTTTCGCCACTTTCTCGGCGTTGGCGGCATCGATCACGCGGCGGACGTCGTAGCTATTGAAGCGGACCCGCCTGCCGATGTCCAGCGCAAACAGCGGCTCCCGGCCATGAAAACGGTACCCCAACTGCTTGTACGCCGTACAGGTCTCCGGGACGGCAGCGGCGTCCTCCACCAGGACACACAGGGCATAACGCGGCAGGTTCAGATTCTGGAGTGTCTGGACCACGGCTTCCGGATCGGAGTTATAGGTGATGGCTTCGACGGTCCGCTGCGGCCCGGAAGCGGAGGGCGGATCGGCGAGCAGCCAGAGCGAGGAATCGATCTGGCTCACGAGATACGGGCGAATGAAGCTGCGGGTGGTACTGAAGCCGCGCAGGAAGACCTCCAGCGCCTGGGGTATCGGTAAAAGAGCGTTCAATCGGATTCTCCCTGGGTTTCTGCTGGGCCGGCCACAATTCCCCCTCTCCTTACGAAGCAGTGTAGATAGGCGCAGCGGCGGGGGTGAGGAGGCTAACATCCGCTTTGGTCCGCCCGAAAGGGCGGTTGGCGGCGTAGCCGCCTGCCAGGCGGGTCGTTTACGGCCCGGCCTAAACACGGCGCCTGGCCCCTCACCGTCCTTACACAGAGTTATTTCCAGGGAAAGGCAGAAAGCGGAAAAGTTAGAGTGAAGAATCGGCGCGCTATTTGAGACGCTGGGCGCCCTGCGCGGCGGTGGTGACGTAGATGGTCGTATTGAGGCCCGTCGCCTGCTTGTAACGCGGCGGGACCTCCCGCTGGAACGTTTCTACAGCGCCATCGGCCACCAGGCTTACCGTACAGCCGCCGAACCCCGCGCCCGTCATGCGCGACCCGAAAACCCCCTCGATCGACCGGGCGGCGTCCACGAGCGCGTCCAGCTCCCGGCAACTGACCTGATAATCGTCCTTCAGGCTCTCGTGCGAGGCGTTCATCAACTGGCCGAAGCGCACGATGTCGCCCGCCTTAAGGGCATCCACGCTCGCCAGCGTCCGCGCATCCTCCGTCACGACGTGGCGGGCACGCTTGCGCACGACCTCCGGCAGCTCGCTTCCGTACCGCTGCAAATCCACTTCGCTCACGTCCCGCAGGGCCTCAATCGATGGCAGGAATCGCTTCAGGATCTCCACCGCTTGCTCGCACTCTGCCCGGCGCGTGTTGTACTCCGAATCCACCAGGCCGCGCTTCTTGTTGGTATCCGAAATGACGATGGAGACGCCCGACTGCGGCAGCGGCACCGCCTCGTAGGTCAGGGAGCGCGTGTCGATCAAGAGAGCATGGTCCTCCTGTCCCAGGGCCGAGATGAACTGGTCCATAATGCCGACGTTGACCCCGACGAACTCGCGCTCGGCGCGCTGGGCCATCAACGCCAGCTTCACCGGCTCGATCTGCGCCCCGGACACAGCCGCAAACGCCAGTCCGCCCGCCACCAGCATCGCCGCCGACGAGGATAGCCCCGCCCCGACCGGCACGTTGCCCAGCACCACGCAGTTCATGCCCTGCACCGGCAGCCCCTCCTGCTGGAACACCCACGCGATAGCCCGCAGGTAGTTGCTCCACCGCTCCCGCCCCTCGGTCGCCGGCTCGAGGCGGTCCAGATGGAAGGTCGAGGACTGGTTGAAGTTCAGCGCGAAGGCGCGCACCTGAGGATCGTTGCGGGGCGCGCAGGCGATCAGCACGTCCCGGTCGATCGCCGCCGGAAAGACAAAGCCCTCGTTGTAGTCAGTGTGCTCCCCGATCAGGTTGACGCGCCCTGGTGCCCGCACCACGATCGGTGGCAGCGCGCCGAACAGCTCGCGAAACTTGTACTCCAGGTCCTGTCGCCGCTGGTTCGCATCCGGAATGACCATCCGCTTTGTCTCCCTCTTCCTGCCCGACCGCTCTGCCGGCCGTTTCTGCCGCTATGCCGGTTATAGGTTAACGTTTGGCAATGCATGCGCGACGGAATGAATTCCTGCGCTGTGAGGCGCTTGCTTCGCGAGGCAGGCGCAAGCGCCGCTCGCTCGTGTCGCGCCGGGCGTGCTTCGCACACGTTTTACCCGAAGGTGCGATCAAGACGCATCTTTTTCTACGCTCCCGATCTGCCAAAGTGCTGTTCTGGCACAATAATAGCCTGTATGGAAATCACGAAATCACATAGAAGCGGTAGGCTTCTCGCATTTCCGTCCGCAGGACGGTTGTCCGAAGGACTGCGGGGAAGGGGCCCCGCAGGCGGGTATTTTAAGGCCCGGCGAAACGTTAAGAGCCTGTCCGGGAACTCGGTATTTCCAGGAGCCTCCAAGCTTTCCCGTCCGCAGGACGGTCGTCCGAAGGACCCCTAGACGGGTATTTTAATGCCCGGCGAAACGTTAAGGCAGCATCGGCTCAGCATGCACGCTCACGCCATCGGAGAGGCAGGTGAGCGCGCCATTCATGTCCGTGCGGTAGACCCGTGTCCCGCTCGCTTTCAGCCGTTCAATTACCTTCGGGCCGGGCAGGCCATAGACATTATGCGCCCCCACCGAGATAAGGGCGATGTGCGGATGCGCGGCGGCCAGGAAGGCCGGAGTGGTCGAGGTGTCGCTGCCGTGATGGCAGACTTTGAGCACGTCGCAGGCCAGAGGCTGGCCGCTTCTCAACATGTCTTCCTCTTCCGGCGCCTCCGCGTCGCCGGTAAGCAGGAAGGCCGTGCGCCCGTAGCGCAGACGCAGGACGACGCTGGCATCGTTGGCCGGCCCCTGGGCTTCTTCCGCCGTCGGCGAGAGCACCTGCGCCGTCACGCCGTCGCCGAAGTCGATCGTCTGGCCCCGATGCGCGGCAACGTAAGGAACGTGGTCCTGGTGAGCCAGCGTGAGAATCTGGGTGACCAGTGGGGAATCCTCCGGCTCGCCGTTGTCCATCAGCAGGCCGACCGGGAACCGATGTAGCAGGGTGGCCGCTCCGCCGATGTGATCGGCATGAGGATGACTCAAAACCAACAGGTCGATACGGTTGATCCCGCGGTAGCGCAGAAACGGCGCGACCACGCGCCGCCCCTCATCGTCCCCATTCTCCAAAAGCCCGCCCGTATCCACCACAACCACTTTATGCGACGGCGTCTCGATGACCGCCCCATCCCCCTGCCCCACGTCCAGGAACGTGATCCGCAACTCGCCGGACGGCGCGCGGCGCGACGTGCCCCAGCCGACCAGCAGCACGACAGCCAGCGCGCACAGCAGCAGCTTTCCCACCGAGCGGGCGTGCATCCGTCTCCTCCGCCTCCGCAGTTCGCGAACGAACGACCGGACTCCTGCTCTATTCCCTGGAAGGTAAGGCCCTTCGCAGGCTAAGAGCACCTAACAAAACCCTGTCAGCCAAGCGTTCCAGCAGAGGAGCACACAGCCCAACAGCAGGAACGCTTCGTGGATGTCGTCTCGGCGCTCGTAGCGGATACGCAA
>Ga0209810_1003044_pt1 | contig 18504 bp, 23 predicted proteins | sample Coa_R1_7_FD_187159 | JGI IMG/M metagenome (GOLD analysis project Ga0209810, IMG submission 187159) | Surface soil microbial communities from Centralia Pennsylvania, which are recovering from an underground coalmine fire - Coalmine... | ecosystem: Environmental > Terrestrial > Soil > Unclassified...
ACTCTGGCTTTCCATGGGCGGGCCAGTAATCCCAGAGTGTTGGGAGAATCATATCATCGGGCATGCCTGGGTCGAAGCAGAGGACGATGTTCTGCTGGCCTAATTGGGCTTCCGAAAGCTGATTGTTCTTGAGGTACTTCTCTACGGAGACGTTCTCATAGAACTTCTTCACGAGGATGAGCCCGCGCCGTTTCTCCAGGGAGTCCTTCCAGAATGGGAGGCGCTTCAGATTATCCAATCGGGCATTGTAGCAGCCGTCCCTTTCTTTATCAAAGCCCTCCTCTTCATTATGGGGGCGCATGTGATATCGAGCGGGAGAGACAACCGACGCTCCTCTCTCATCCAGATGAATCATCGACACGTAGTGAAACGGAAAGATCCTGCTGTCAGACTCCGAGAGCTCCGGAGAATTGATCGCCTTGATCTTTCGCTGTGCCGCTTCGATCTTATTGGTTGCAATCCGCTTACTCTCTTCCGCCGCCTTGGTCGGTTTGGTCTCCAGTTTCTTCAACGCCTCATTGAGCCGGGTCTTCTGTCTGAAGAGCTCTTCTTCGTAAGCGCGTGTTTGATTCTCTCTCCAGAGACGGATGTTCTTTGCAATCGACTCTTCCATTGCGCTCTGGGGGTCGTTTAGAAAGGGATGCTCCATCGCCTTGTTGATCAGAAGTCTCTCTCCCTGAGCGCGACGACTGAATAGATCATCATACAGGTCTACTTGGACGCGGACCTTGAATGTGACTCCGATTTTTTTAGCATGTTGCTCGACCATCGCGGAATAGCACATTGAAATTCATCTCCGATTCTTGTTGCGAGACCTCGATTCTTCTTCGGCCTCATCCGAAAAAGTATACCAGCTTGAAAATCTCTTGAAATCCTGATTGGGAATCAATCCGATCCCTTTAAATAGCGCCGATTAAGGAATCCAAGCAATTCAATTTTGATCGGCCATCGGGGTATACTTAAGTCCATTAACTGTCTCGTGAATGGTACCATCTTTAAAGAAGGAGATAAAATGCCATTGTGCAAGAAATGTCGACGGAACCATAAAAAGGACGAGCCCTGTCAATAGAGGAGGCGCGCGTGAGTAAGCAGATCGGGGTCGATGGAGGCTGCGAGGGGCCCGAAGCCGTCGTTCGGGTCTCCGACTGGAGTTCCTTTCACGGGCAGAAAGTCGAGATCATCTATCATGTCGGCAGGCTTTACGCAAAGGCCGATAACGGCGTCTGCTATTTCATCACCGACACGCGAAAAGGATTCGGCTTCAATTGTCCCCATTGCAAGACCGAGCACTACTGCACCGGCATCGGCCCACATGAGTGCCCGCAATATAAAAAGAATGTCTGGGTGCGCGGGGAGTGGGCAGCTTTTCCGGTCATCGAGAGCAAGAATCCCGCAGCAGGGAAGCCGAAAGGGAAGAAGGACAGACAGAAATAATTGGACACCCTCACCGAACATGAAAAGAGGGCCAAGGAGGGCTTCGAGCGAACATTGCCGCAAGAGGCGGCACAGCGGATCTGGAATCTCTACCTGAAGATCAGAAGAAGAGAGAGGAAGTTCTATGCGGATCTGAAAACCTACGAGGAGAAGGACGACGTCATCGCCTTAAAGAAAGCGGGGCTGATTCGATTTGAACCGAATGATCCTACCGGTAGAGAACAATCAACCTACATCCTCCCACTGCGAATTTAAATTCTAAGATCGTCTTATGTCGAGATTCAAAAAAGAAGCCATATGGATGATGATCAGCCCCTTCATTCTTATCCTGCTCGTCGTTCTCATTGTAATATTAACCCCTACCGTCATGAATTGGCTGAGACGTTAGCTGGATTTCTTATCTACTTCGTCTTTAAACCGTTTATATAATGTGTAGAACAGAGGACTCGATCTTTCAGACGCCGTCGGAATTAATAACACCTACAACTAAATGTATCGCAGAAGGCTGAGAACTGAGAATTACGGAAGGAAAGAGAGGGTATAACGAATCGCTTGAGCGGCGCGCTATTTTTGCGCGTCCGCCTCGAAGCGTTTGTTAGGCCAAGCTGTATCCATGGCCGCATCTAGAACAAGAAATACGCTGACTTCGATAAGCACAAAAAATCGCGAATTCATTCGGTACAGCTGTTTTGGCTCTCGGCGGCTTCACAAGAAACATGAAGCGGTGACAAGTTGGGCAACGGATCGAAGCAAGGAAAGCGGCAACAACTAACGGACCAAGTGTTCCCCACTGCCACGAATAGAAAATGACATAAGCCCACAGCGGTGCATCGCCAACGTTGTACGGGTAAACTATGTTGAAGACATAAGCGCAAACCATCACCGGAATGGCGAACACCGCACAGATAGCGATTCCGATCAAGGATATGCGCGTACTCCAACGGAATCGTTTTTTTTGTTGAGTAGAAAGTTCCGTAGTCGGGCCTAACGTTGGCATCAACCGTGCGAACCTAGAGGGGTATCGGTCTGCAAGCTCTTGTTAGGTTGCAATCCCAGCTCGTGCAAGAAAAGCTTCAAGTCTTGCCTCTAAATCATCAAATCGCTCATACAGGAATTGGTCTATCTCGTTAAGCAATTCGTCAAGCGCCTGGGCGGACGACCCTCTATCCGGCCAAGAGTTTATAACTTCGTTTCGTTCTTTCGTGTTCAGCGGAACACTCTTGCCAAAGAGTTTACAGACGCGTTGAACTTGGGCATGCACGTCGCTTGCGCCTAACGTCTCCAGCGCCTCCAAGCAATCGGGCAGTGTGTCTGCATAAGAGTTATAGAAGAAGCTGATTAGCCCCCCATTATTAGTCGAATCAATCAAGGCGCGGACGTTTACCCACACTCTTTCGACCCCAGACAGCGATGAATAGCCGTTCTTGGCTAGCCTGTCGCAAAGTGTGCGCCATCTCGGATACCAACTGGGCTGTTCCATAGCAACCTAACGAGCTCTTAGAAAAAGTCCTTTTAAGTCTCTGCTTCTCTGTCTCGGTCCATTTCATTGGGGATCGAGGCTCTCATGTGATCGATTTAACTTAAATTGATAGTGAATGAGAAAGTGTGGTCAGCTTGCCCCCCGGGATTCCAGACCCCTCCAAGTTGTCATCGCATTTTAGTTAAAAGACTTCCTTCCTATTCAGAAGAAAGCCGATCCAGACCGTCTTGAATGGCGGCTGCCTCGTCCTGCTCCATAAGATAATCCACAAGCCTGTCAAGTCCTCCCACTGTGAACTTATGACGGTAGTCTTTGAGCATGTCATCAGCAAATCCAGGCACGATAAAGGCACCGGGATCGATGATTGATTCAATCACATATTCTCTTGCCGTAGTTGCATGCGCTCTCCCTTCCTTTACCGCTTGCTGATACTCAGGTGATTTGATTCGATTAACCGCATTGGTTTTCATGATCAGCAACGGACCAACCGCGCCTGTCTTTGCGATAGAGATGCCCGGTATTTTATGACAAAGATGGCAGGTCATCTTTTGAACGATCTTCTCCGGCGTATCTGAATTCAGAGCGACCGGCGGAGATGGAAGTTCGGCAGGACTCCGAGGCGGGCATTCAAGGTGGGCTGTCTGGCAAATGTCCTGGGATGTTATCGGTAATTTCTTTCCAAAATAGTGCTCCCAATCTTTCAGCACAGTGACCTTTGAATAATCTCCCGGGGTATCATGAGACTGAAGATATGCTACAACCGCGACAATCTCAAAATCGGTCAGTTTGATGGGGGGTTTGTTGATGATTGGCATGGCGCTTTCCAAATCATTCGTTCCTTTGATGCCATACCCTGTTACGGTGTAGCAGTTGGGGCAATATTCAGATTCGAGAAGATATTCCCCCCCTGTTTGGGCATGAGGTATTATCCCCGAATTATCATCACCCTTTGAGAGGCGATTGGAGAAAGCTTGATAGCGCTCCTCTTTGATCCGGAAATGGGAACGGGCCTCCACGGCAATTAAGGCCGGGCCCCTGTCTGCCTTATGCTCCTGAAAAAACTTATGACACAGCGGACATTGACCCTTCCCAATCGGCACTTCTCCTCGAGCCAAAACACCACGCGGATCGTCGGTTCCGAAAATGATCAATTTCCCAATCCGGGCCAGCCTTTCGACCGTGATTTCATTCTGTTCTTCATTGATCAACTTTAAATAAACCTTCGATGGTGTTATTGTTTTTGAATTGGAAGAGGCGAGCGTTCTTGCGCAGGCTGAAAAAAGAATTGGAAAGAATAAAAAGACGATCATGGAGATGGGATGCGGCAATGGGGATCTCGTGGCCATTGGGTAATCCGGGTAGTTGTAACTTATTGCATAGAATATTGCTGAGGAGTATAAAGGGTTTACTCTACAAGTTCAAGGAAAATTGGGGTTCAGCAGGCAAGGATCACAACTTCAAATAATGCGCTCTGAGGTAGGATTCACGGATCACGCTTTCAGGAAGCAATCAGTCCACCTAACAAAATTCGCATACCACTTACCTGAAGTGCCACACCAGAAGGAAAATATAGCGCACCGCATTTTTAGCTGAGAGCATGCTATAAAGTTCGCAGCAAGTCGGGCAACACGCTCTAGCAGAACGTCCTCGGGATGGACATGCCACTCAAGCCTTCATCACTGAAATTAACAATATAGAACTCCTCTCTGAACGTTTGATGTTTCATCGTGGTCAGGTCCTGAATCTCCGAGGGACCAAGCTCGGACAACAGCACTCGAGTGGGGTAGCTCATAGAGATCTTGCTCCGGGAAACGAAACGGTCTGGTATTGCGACTCTCCGTATGCGTATGACGCGCAGATTGTAAAACAAATCGGGTGGATCCTCGTAACTGTCTAGAAATTCGACCCAAATATAGTGGTCAAGTAGAAGGGTTCCCTCGCCCTTAACAGTCGCGCCTACCTCAAGACCGTTCACTCGGCGATCGTTGATATAAAACCGCAGAATACCTGTATCGAGAACGGCAAGAGCATCCGGTCCGCCCTTCCCGTATACGCGGAGTACACGAGCGATGAATCGACACTCACCAGTCCCAAAATCTTCTATAAATGGTACTTCACCCTTCTCACACTGATGTAAAGAGTTCGGCTGGACTTCAAAGGACAGGTTGACAAGATCACCAACGCTTAGCGGAGGGTAGTTTCCGTCGCCGATATGCCAAGCTTCGAAAATGGCGCTGAACCGCATTCGCATTCTCCTCATGGCTTGCTGCTTGTTTCAGAGGGAATGCTACACTTCTTTCTGGGATCTTTCAATTATTTGTTTCAGGGAGGAGTTCTAGGCGGGATGTCTCCACCTACTATTCAATATATCGCAGAAGGCTGAGAAATGAGAATTAGGGAAAGAAAGAGGGGATAACGGACCCGAGCTAACCTGCGTGGACTCATACGCGAACGATTGTACCGCTTGAGACGAGGCAAGTTAAGGGTCCGCGTCAGGTGCAGCGTCGAGTTAGACGTCGGTTCGCTCGGCGCGAATTTCTGCAAGAGCCTCGGCGGCGCTTGCGCCACCACCGTTATTCATCGCTTGCAGAAGGAACGGCTCGGCAGCGTCTGCGTTCGCCTGGACAATCCATAGAAAGCGACCGAGCTCCTCGGCCGCCTGCGCCGAACGAGGTTCGAGACGCAGTGCCTCGCGATAACTGCGCTCCGCTTCTTCGAGCGGATAGGAAAGCTTCGCTCAGCTGAATAGCATCTCCGCGAAGAATCCAAAGCTCGACGGATTCTGGACAATTTCTGATCGCGTCGTCAATCTCGCGTAGGAACGAGACTGGAGCGATGCCTGTCTCACGAATTGATGTTCGAATCTCGGCCACAGTGCGCATGTTTCAACGCCTAACGATAGACGCCACCCACTTTGCACGTGCACATGCCCCAAGCGACGAGCACATAGTCCTCGACATGGATGGGGCCTGTCACGGGAGCGGCGCCCTGCTCGACCAGCAGGATGAACACCGACGTCGGGAGGGCGCCTCCGATCTCGTGGCCAGCCCACCGCGAACGAAGAAGAAAGTGAGTCACGACGATCTTTGTGAAGCGAGAGGGTTCGCCCACCTTTAACTGGTAGTCGAACGGCTTGTCCAGTTCCAACAAGACCCACCCGGGAATCCCAGCGTCGGACGTGAAGGAGCCGGCAGCCTCGCACCCTCGGTAGATAGTGGGCAAATGACTCATTCTGGTCGAAGTATTCGACTGTCAGTCGCATCGATACCTGCGTCGGCGTGAGCGTCTAACGTAAAAATGAGGGGCTGTGCGCTTTTGCGCAGTACCTCTCGACTGCCGGGTTGGGCATCACTTTACAGTGGGCTCCTTGAGAACAAAAGGATAACCAAAAAGCTGCGTTGAGAAGAGCCTGTATTGAGCCGGCACTTGTTTCACAAACGGGAACTTTTGTCTGAAACCAGCGATGTATTTTTCAAAGTCATCTTGGCTATCAATGTAAGACCGCCAGAGAAAAGGTTCTGCACCGCAATCGAGGCCGAAGTGCCCTACATAAACAATTTCTCCAGGGTTCACTGTGAATGTGCCACCTATCGGCTTACCATCTTTGATGAGGTTATCCTTCGAGCCTTTTATGTGAGCGACATCAGACACCGAACGTGCAACCTTTACATCAAAGGCTGTTAAGACGTATTCGCCTGGCTGAATTACAAACGCATAGGGCAAATATTTGTTATCCACAAACAGTTTGGACTGCGTTTCAATATCCAGAGTCACAGGCGCCGAGGTGTCAATCGGAGACTTCGTAAATGTGAGTGCTTGAAGCTGCGCATTCTCGAATTGACCGCATTTCCAAGTACGCCCCCAATTCACTTGAATGATGAGAACTCCAAGGTCGGACTTGTAGGTGTCTGCGCTAAGGTTTACTGGCTCCGCTGCAATGGCGAGCGTAGGCAATGTAACGATCGCAATAACGTACGATAAAACCTTAAGCATTCGATTCTCCTGTGATGCCCAACGCTCCGGTTCAGCCGCGGCCACGCCGTCGGCTGGAACCGGTTGATACTGATTAAGTCCTCCGAGATGCATACCGGTGTATGCTTCCACGATCAACCCAAAACAAAGAGGAGGATTTATGCGATTCTACACTCGGCAGCACAAATTCTATCAAGCTCAAAAGAAATCTAACCCTCGTGATAGGTCCAATCTCTGCGTATCCAAGTGAAAGAAATATTCGGCGCAATCAAACCGGAAGAGATTGCCAAGTTTTTCGATCCTTGAAGTATACCAGGAATAGCATTCTCGGACAGAAACGATTTCGATGTGAAATGTGGGATAATCAGATTTATTTTAAGACAATGACTTCAGGAAGACTTTATCGGCGGGATGTCTCCACCTAACTAACACTCGAATTTCAAACCGCTGGAACCGTTGAATACCAAAAGAAATTAGTTATTCGTCAATATTGGAATTTGAGTCCATCTACTGCTCACTGTCCAATGGTTCATCTAGTGTCAACAGGAAATCTACGAGCTTCTCTAGGCTGGCGGGAGTGAGCCTGTCTCCAAAATCTTTCAACATGACATTTGGGTATCCCGGAACGATGAACGCATCTGGATTTAAAATTGACTCTTTTACGTATTCTCGAGGTGTTGTTGCATGCGCAGTACCTGCCTTTTTTGCTCTTTGATACTCCGCAGACTCAAGGCGCTTTCGCGCGTTTGCTTTCAAAGCAAGTACGGGACCATCGTAACCCCAAGCATTTTTGATCGTAGAAATCGTGTGGCAGGCGTTGCATCGCATTTTTTTAATAATCTGCTCTGGGGTATCGTCAGGGAAAACTTGTGGCTGATCCACAATATCTGAATTGGAGGGCGGATCAAATGAGGCAAACTTTTCCGAAATGGGTAGTTTCTTATTAAAATAATGCTCCCAATCCTCCTGCGCAGTCACTTTTGAGAAGTCATTTAAAGTATCGGCGGCTTGCAAATAGGCGATAACGGCAACGATTTCAAAATCGGTTAACCTAATCGGGGGCTGATCGATAATCGGCATGCCACTCTCCATGTCCTTTGTCCCCTTAATTCCGAATCCTTCACGGACATAACAGTTGGGGCAATAAAGGGACTCGATCAGGTATTCTCCACCCGATGTTGCATGTGGCTTAATTCCAGTATTTGGCTCCCCTTTCTGAGCATATCTCTCGGAGAACATCCTGTAGCGCTCTTCTTTGGGCCGCAAATGCGATTGCATCTCGATCCCTACCAAATTCGGACACCGACTCGCTTTCTGCTCACCGAAGAACATATGGCAGAGCGGACACTGTGCTTTACCGACCGAATTTTTACGGAGCTCTAACGTTTTCAGAGGAGTCATTGTCCCAAAAATAAGTGTTTTGCCAAAAGCGGCCAGCTTTTCTGGCGGGATCTTGGCCGAGTCAGTATCGTTAGAGAGTGAAGGACGATTATATGATAACAAAATTATGATTATGAGTCCGAAACACCACACCCCTTTCGCCTTCAGTCGGACTTTCTTTTTTGCAAACACTTAAAAGCCTCCAACGATAATATTCATATGCATCAACCCTACTGATTGAAGGTGCATTCTCTATTTCTATTTGTTCCTTTCACTAAAAACCAAACCTTTGAGTAAGAGACCATACACCCAAATCATTTTTGAAAGTCACAAAAAAGTCATAAAATCGATGCAATCTGCCTATAAAACCCTGGCATTACCTTTTAAGGAATCAGATTACTTTCTTAATTTTCCACCTATTTACCATTGGACTGAATCTTACGTGGAACCACACTGATCGTGCCGTTGTTCTCAAGAATTGCGGAATGAACCTCTCCAATCGATGTGCAGCCCGCTTGTCTTAAGGCGGAATCTAACTCATGGTGCGTCAGTTGTGATCGCTCCATGACCTCCTTAAAGAGCGTCCCATTATGGATGAGAACTTGCGGTCGGCCTTCAATAATGGATTCTAAGCGTTTGCTACGGAACGTTGCAAAACCGACTAGAAAATTGATTGCCACTAAAGTGGTTGCGGAAACAAGCCCGCCAATTAAGGAGTTATCCCCTCCGTTCATTGAATTTTGGACTGCATTTGATAATATCAGAAGCAGAACGAGGTCGAAGGGGGCTAACTGGCCCACTTGCCGTTTACCGGTGATACGAAGGAGTAGCAGCAGGAAGACATAAACGACAATTCCTCGAAGAATCAGTTCCCAAAGTGGAACCGCTAAATTGAACATGGCCTCATATTCAACGTGGTAGCCCTCGAGTCATCATCCCGTATATCCTGAAAGAAAACAGTCAAGCATTATCATTTGTAAAGTGCGATTATGCCCAGTATACCATTATTGAGTAGTTCAGGAAGAATTTCTCGGCGGGATTTCTCCACCTACAATTAATACCTTGCAAAAAGACTGAAAACTGACGAATACGATCAGGAATCTCGGGGGAATTTTTGAAAACTCACGCCTTCAATCAGAATGTGAATTTCAGGGATTTTTGATCCAGTAGTGGGAATGTTTGGTGTTGGACTTTAAAGCCCGGGAATTAATCTTAGGAGAATCGAAAGTTTTCCATTATTTAAGAATGTGCCCAATCTGTGTAAAAACATCCTTATATATTTGTGATTTGTTTGGGTACGCCGCCGCTGGATGGGGAACAACAAAACGATAAAACGTAAGAGCCTCAAATGAATTTTGCTCGCCTTGGCATCGAAGCAACTCAAAAAATCTTCGTTGATCTCCACGAGCAGAAGAGAAAGACTCTGCAGCCACCTTCCCGAGCAAAAGAATAATATTTGGATTTATAAGTTTAAATTCCTTTAACCACCAATATCTACAGGTTATCAACTCCTCTCGTGAAGGCTTCCGATCCCTTTGACCTTTTTTCCCTGTCCAACAATGAAGAACGTTCGTCGTGTATGGCCTGATCAATCTCGAAGAAGGATCAATGCTATACCCAATTGACTTAAGATAATCATCTAAAAAGGTAGTCGAACTTTTTTTTCTATTATTAAGTCCTACCCAGTGGTATCCGGTAATACGCACCCCATTTTCTGAAGGGGCTTGCCCCATAAGGACGATCTTAGATTTGCCAGCTCCCTCCACAACCTGCCGTGCGACTTTGCAAGGAATGACTCCGGAGCACTTCCTGCAGTTGTGGATATCCGAGTAAAGTTCTCCCAGATTCACACTCGTTCTCCTCTCTTCCCTTGTGAGAAATTTCTATTTAAAGCCTACTTTGGTGTTCTGAGCCTTCTGCCATTTCACGAAGAATCTGTTTGGCAATCGCTCGCATGTGCGCACCATTAGTGTAATTGGTTTTACCATCGGACATTCTAATCTCTTTATATTCTACTTCAAAGCTGCCTATGCCAGAAGGATGGAGCCAAAGGGTTCCGGTAATGGTTTTACCATCAGGGAGTGTGGCTGTTAATGGTTCTGCAACTGTATGTGGATTTGGTTCGTGCCTAGATTTCACGAAGCCTCCTTTCAGGTTTAACCAATAAGTTTCCTATATCTTTGATGAAACAGCATTTATTTCGTCAGATCTAAAATAGTTGGTCAGTCAGCCTCTTGTTTATTTGCTTATAAAATCAGACAGCTAACTATCATGCACAACCCCTTTCGGAGACACCCATAACACTTTTACCGTGGTCAAGCCGTCGATGTCTCCTTTGAATTGCTTCCAGAGCTCCTCATCTGTAAGGACTAGAAACTTGGATTCCGCTTCAACTCTCTCCAAATAGAAAATGTCCCCAATTAGTCGCCATTTCCTTGTTGATGTATAGCCAGCTTTTTTTGTTGTAATATTACCTAGTTTTGAGCTCTTTATTTCTCCAATGATAGCTTTATCATCTGAAACAAAATCAAACTCGTGTTCACAGAGCACATCACTCGGTGTATTTGGTTTAAGACACAGCTTTTTTTTAGAAAGCTTCTGATCAAAATATTTCTCCAGGGTTTTTCTCACCCAGTCTTCTATGTCAGACGGCATTTTTCTCTTCACCTTGACCTCCGCTAGATCATTAAACCGATGCTTCTCGCATCTTCCAATTATATACTATAGTGGTATTATTTACATTGAATTAAGATTCAATTTGGTATTTACATCGTTATATACGATAGATACCCACTGGCTGGTACTCCGGACCTTAACGGTTATAAGAAGCAGGACATGCTACCTTCATTATTGAAACAATATGAGGTTGAATGGGAAAAACATTTGCACAACATACCTCTATGCTCTGAATCGCCTACAAATCCATTATTATTAGACGTACCCTCCGCCTATCTCCAAGCTGAATGTAGAGTGATGATTTTCGGACAGGAAACGAATGACTGGGAAAAGCGTTTTCCTCACAATGATGGGGTAAGACATATATTAAATAGCTATAAAAACTTTTACCTTGAAAATCTTTGTTATAGCTACGGAGGTCAATTCTTCAATGGAGTGTCTCAGTTAAAGAGAGCACTAACTGATCGGCTTTCTAGGTCCTATAATTCAATAGAGTTTTTATGGAATAACGTAGTAAAGATTGGGAGGATGGAGAAAAAGGGCACTCCAAGTGAAACAGTCTTGGAATGGGAAGACAACTGGTTTGATGTAGTCCGATTTGAAGTACAAGTTTTAAAACCAGACATTGTGATTTTCTTTTCAGGTCCGAATTATGACAAATTTCTCAGAAGAATATTCAATGACATCTCATTCACAAATGTTAACCAAAGGGACCAAAGACAGCTGGCTTATATCAAATCCGAAAATCTGCCTAAAAACACGATCAGAACTTACCATCCGAATTATTTGTGGCGCCGTGGCTTTTATAACTACCTTTCAGAGATTGTAGATGCAATTGACAATAGAAAGCTTCTCAGCAAAGGCTTGTAAATTTGCACTCTTCCTATTAAGTTCGACCCAAAAAAATGGGCTTTTTTAAACTTAGCTCCATGGCTTTACGATTCTTCGTCTTAACTCTCATTGAACAAACGTCGCAAATGCCAACTCATTCTCGTTCTGCGCCATATCCGTCGCCAAGAAGAACACCTGATAATTCCCCGATGAAAGTGGTGAGAACCCCAAAGAGGCCCCATCCCCCGGCACGGTAAAAGGAGTCCCCTGCACCAAGACTTCTTCTTCCGTATTCAAATCGTAATTAACGAAAAGAGGCGTGATTGTATCTCCGAGATTGATCGGCAACAGATCCCGAGCCGCAGCCCGTATGGTGAAAATATTCAAACGTCTTAATCTATCGAGAATATTTTAACCAAAATTGAACGTATGGGATACGAAGGAGTAGCAGCAGGAAGACATAAACGACAATTCCTCGAAGAATCAGTTTCCAAAGTGGAACCGCTAAATTGAACATGGCCTCATATTCAACGTGGTAGCCATCGAGTCATCATCCGTATATCCTGAAAGAAAAAAGGAAAGCATTACCATTGTAATGTGCGATTATGCCCAGTATGCCATTATTGAGTAGTTCAGGAAGAAAGAACGCGCGAGTCACGTGCCGCTCTCCGGTGCCTCGCTGTGGACGCGCCGGTTGGAACAATTATTGTGGCACTTTTTAACGAAGGCAAAGCAAGGTTTAAAAAACGACCCCAATTACACCTTGTAACGACGTTGACAAATAAGACGTGAACAATACCAATTGACGTGTTATACCGTGTGAGTATCACCACGGCGATTTTATGACATCAGTTGTTTCTAGGTTCCTATTTTCTGCGGGTTGTAAGAATATTCCTAATTTGACGTAAGGGAGAACCTTCTCAATATTTGTTGTCTGGTCTACAGCCGTCGGAATCGTCGCCGGAGAGTCAATCAATGGAGTAAATTTGATAAAATGTACTCCATCTCTCAGCTTCGCAATATATTGTTTTTCTGATTTTAAAATTAGTTCACTCAAATATCCTTCTGTAGGAGCTAAAATCACATTTTCTAAGCCAAAAAATCTTATATACCATCCCATAAACCTATGATCCGTATCTTCATAGTTAGGTATTTCCTGAATGCCACCTGCCCCAAAAAATCGTATTTTTGCGACCCCTCTTCTTACTCGATCATCATTTTTAAGAACTTCTATATGGATGCCTGTTAATTCGAAATCTACATTCTCTGTGTCCTTATGCGTAGATGGGTCATAGGACATCTTATTGATACGGTAATCTACTTTATTTAAATGCATATCCGATAGTAGGGCCGCTTTGTCGCCTTCATGAAAGGTGCCAGTAATTTGTGTCAATTGCGTTGGATTGACTATTTTTTTCAATCTTATAGTTGTCTTTTTCTTAAGTGTTTTTAATTTGTCCAGTTTCCAATAGTCAACGTATAGGTCACTGGGGTTTTCCCCATTTTCGTGATACCCCTCTTTTTTAACACTAACTTGCTGCAAATATGGGCCAAAAAATTCTTCTTTATCCTGAATAGTGATAAGGCCACTTGGCCCACTTTGTTGTCGTTCTTTAGCCTCTCCGCCGAATCCTTTATATTTTAAGATTTCGACATCTGCATCAGGGATAGGTAACGATGTATCATCATCCACTATTGCCACAATTACTTCGACATCTATTGAATACGCCAAACGAATAAACCATGAGACCGTTTCACAGCCGTAAAAAGTCATGGTTGTGAAACATAGGACGATTAAGATTGCCACTCGAAAGTAATTCACTGTCGTTTCTAAAGGTTCCAATTTTTCATCAACCACCGATTTTCCTATTTAGCTCCCGTGTTAAAGTTTTTGGGAATGACACTTGAGTGAAAAGTTCAACGAAAAAGCTAACCGGCGGGTGCTTTTTGCGCGTCCGTGTTGAGAGAACTGTTCAGTTAGCAGCAGGCCCCAGCTAAGTACACATTGAAATGTACAGCTAGGGAGAGTATACCAAAATTGAGGACTCCAGGAAGCAACTCTGAACTGGATTAATTTTCTATTGCTTTTAAATTCTCTCGATCCACGCCACAAATTATAATCTGTGCGAAATGAAAAAATATGAAGGTGTCGCAATCCTGCATTATCTTGTAACGAAATTGCTACGTTTTAAGTTTCTAAGTTTCTTTCAAAAGAAGTACTCTCCGGTCATTCCTCTCAATTTTTAATTCCTGTCTCTAATATTTGAATTTTCTCGGTATAGGTATGTCTTTTGCTCTACCTGAAGTGGTCCGATTCAAGAATTGTAAAGATAGTGAAGTAAAAACTGGATTAAATACGAGTCAGTTTTGAGGTTTTAAACTGGAGTAAAAATCGTCTTGATCGGTGAGCGCTTTTATGATGGATGACGTCCAACCAGATAATGGATCGCCTAATCATCTCGAGGACGCTCGCCTGCGTTCCTGGTTCTGGTGTCATAACGTGATCCTGGAGATGGGACTGTCGGTTTATGAAATTGCGGTCTACTGTGTTTTGTCGCGCCATTCCGACGGCCGCAGTGAGAGGCGCGTCTGCTTTCCCTCCTACAACCGACTCAGCCGCATTCTTGGCTGCAGCCGGCCGCGGGCCGTCCAGGCTGTGAGCGTTCTGATTCAAAAGGGTCTGCTCAAGAAGACTCCACGCAAGGATGCCTTCGGCCATCACAGCAACCTCTATGAGCTCGTCGATCCAATCGCCAATGCAGAACAGCCCACGTCGAATGGGACGGCGCCGAAATCGACCCTGGTTAACGGGACAAACCAGGGTGATCGAAACCTGACAACCCGGTCAGCCATATTAACCACCCCGGTAAACGAGGCGAACCATCCTGGTCAATCTCCTTTACCTAGAAGAAGAACCAGTGAACAAAAAAGAAGGAAGGGAACATCGTCGGTTGAGGAAGATCCGTACGCTCATCTTTATATTCAAGGAGGTGCTGAAAAAGATGAGCCAGCCTGAAGACGTCCTCTGCAACTGCGGAGAGAGAATGGCCGCTCTTTTCAATCCGATCTCGGAACGATGGCTCGTTCCCTCTCCTCCCTGTGCCAGATGTTTGGAGAGATCGAGTCAAGCCGCCGAGGAAGCGAACCGGAGAAAACGGGTGGAGCAGCGCCGCGAGAAGATTGAATCCCATCTTTTAACATCGGGGGTTCCGGAGCGATTTCTTCCCTGCACGCTTGCCAACTATGACACCACGCCGGCGACCCGCTATATCCTGGATCAGACCGATCGCTTTCTTCAAGAAGCAACCTACCAAGGGCTCTTCCTCTTCGGACCCACCGGGGTGGGGAAGACCCATCTTGCGTCGGCGCTCGCTCGAGAGTTCCTCCTGCAGGACAAAAAGGTTTTGTTCCGAAACATGATCCGGCTCTGCCTCGAGATTCGGCAGACCTTCGATCCTCGGGTGAGCCGTTCTCATACCGAGAAGGAGCTCGTCGACCTTTATCGGCTGTCGCCGTTGCTGATTCTCGACGATCTCGGCGCGGAGCAGATCACCTCCTGGTCGGTGTCGATTTCTTCAATGATCCTGAACGATCGATATGAAGAGGCCGACAAGCGCCTGATCATCACCAGCAATTTAAACCTGAAGCAGATCGAAAAAGCGTATTCCCCGCGTGTGGCATCCCGCATTGCCGGAATGTCTCTTTTGTTGAAGGTCGTCGGACAGGACCATCGGTTGAAGAGAGGACCTGATCATGGATCAAGCGGCGCTCCTTAAAAGACTTCGAGAGAAAGCGTTAAAGGGGTTGAAACTCTCGGAGGAAGGCATTTCAACGATTGAGATTTTTGCGCTTGTTCGGGACCTCAACTATCTTCACCTCTGTCTGCTTCGAGAACTGGCGGCCATGAAGTGTCAGCTTCCGCTGGAAACCATCTCGATATTATTGGAGATCGACCCGCTCAGTGATCAAACAGTTCTGGAGAAAGGCAAAGCACTGGAGAATCATTCCAAAGGGGACCTCCTGCAAATGGCGGGTATCCACCCGTTGATCTGCCTCCATCGGCTTCCCTCCTCCCAAGACATGCTTTCTTTAAAACCGCCGCTTCGTATTCAAGATCGTAAGGACCGCATCATTTCACTTTTGTTAAATCATATCCGTTCTCTGAAAGAGAAATGACACTCAAGATTGATCCGCTCGAATCGATGATGATCGTCGGTTTTCATCAGCTCGGCTGCAACATTTCCTGGATCGCAAAGCTGACCGGGTTCAGCCGAGATCGGGTCCGTCGTCAGCTCCAGACGCTGCTTCATATTCCTGCCGAGAACACGGGCCGCCCAAGGAAGGAAGATCTCTCCGCTGAAGAGAGGGAATATGTCATCACACTGGATGCGGTCGGGATCTCCGCGATCGATATCGCGCAAACCCTCGATATTGGTCTTCCCGCTGTTTTGGATATCATTTTTCAGAAAGAACAAAAGAAGCGACCTTGCCTGCGGTGCGACGCCCCCTCGCCCCACTGGATCTGCGATCGATGCAAAAGGCGCCGGGCCCGAATCGGCGCCGGCCTCGATGACGTCTACTCATAACGCCTCTTCGAAACTGCCTCACCGATAATACAGTTCACCCGCTCATTGATCGATTACGCTCGCTCCATTAAAAAATGGAGGTGCGATCATGATCCAAAAACAGAATATCGGTTTGATTCTCTTCCTACTCCTCGTCGTTCTCGTCGTCCCGGCGCTCTCTTATGCCGGAACGGCCGACCCGGAGTTCCAGCCGCTTCTTCAAAAGCTCCTCGATTGGGTCGGCGGATATCTCGGAAAATCGTTGGCGGTCGGCGCCCTCATCGTCGGATTAGGGATCGGCCTGGCCCAGCAGACCCTCATGCCGGCGCTGGTCGGCGTCGGGGTGGCGCTGATCGCCGCCTTCGGTCCGGGGATTATCACGGGGCTCGTGACGGCGACCTTCTGATCATCTGATTAAGGTTGAGGGCAATGGAACGACGCATCCCGCGCTTCATAGACGATCCGCCGCAGCTGCTCTGGTGGGAGATGGATGAACTGATCGTCCTGGTCGGCCTCTTTGGAGCCGGAATTTTCGTCGACCATCCGGGGATCGGGATCCTCGGCGGCTTGAGCCTCGCCCGGTCGGCAAGACGGTTTAAGGTCGGCCGGGCCGACCATTATCTGTGGCACCTCCTTTATTGGATCGGATGGGTCAAAGGAGTTCCAGGCGGGGAGATCCGGGAGATGTATGAATGAAGCTTTCTCAGTTTCTGCAGCTCAAAGAGGGAACCTCCAGAGAACGCGGACTGATTCGATGGGTCGTCATCAGCTTGCTGGCCGGCCTCCTGCTGGAGGGATATTTCCTCGTCCAGGCCCGATTTCAAGAGCGGATTCTGCTCGTTCCTCTTTTGGAGAAGCCGGCCGCCGTCGGATGGGAGTCGGCCAGTCCCGAATATCTCGACCAGCTCAGCCGGCATCTTCTCCCGCTGGTGACGACCTACCATCCCCGGACCCTGGACGCTCAGATCGCCGAGTTTTTGAAGTATGTCTCGCCCGAGTCGTTCGGGCTCTTCAAGGCGCAGCTTCTGACCCAGGCGGAAGAGGCGAAGAAAACGGAGCTCTCCCAGGTCTTCTTTCCGATGGAGACCTCGGTTGAAAAAAGCAGTGCCCGGGTGACCGGCCTTTTAAGAAGGTTTATCGGCAAAACCTTAACTTCGGAAGAGGTGATCGATTATGAAGTCTGTTACGCGATTCGTCATGGCCGCGCTTTTGTGGTGGGGCTGGAGCGGAGCAACAGCATCGGCCGGCCAGACCGTGGAGGGGAGCGTCCCTGCGACAGTCAAAGTGAGCGCGAACGACCTCAACCGGATTAAAGCTCCCTCCCCGATTCTGAAGGTCTACACCAGCAAAGGGATCGACGTAAAAATTGACCGATCGGAGGCGTACCTGAGGGTTCCGCCGAACCTTCCGGAGCAAATCGAGCTTTACCTCGTCACGGAGGAGGAAACCTATACCCTCATGTTGGTTCCGCTCCCGATTCCCGCTCAGACGATTCTCATCAAGGGGGGATTTCCTCAGAAGGCGACCCCTTCAGAGAAAGAGCTTCCGTATATCGAGCAGATCAAGCTTCTCCTGCGATCCCCGGTCAAAGGGGAGATACCTTCCGGATATGAGGTGAGGGAGATCCAAGACGGAAAAGAGATCTGCCCTTATGTCGAGTGTTCATTGATCCCGATCCAGGAGTATATCGGCCCGCGATTGAAGGTGTCGATCTATCTCTTAAAGAACCGGGCTTCTCAGGCGCGGCCTTTCGACGAAGAGGCCTTCGGCGGAACGGGAATCAGAGCCGTCATGATTGAGCGGCACCGGTTGGAGCCGAACGCTTCAACGCGACTCTTTCGAATCGAGGAGATCGCTCCATGAATTTCTCCGAATGGGGAACCCGCCATTCTAAAAAGATCTTCATCGGCATCGTCGCAATCGCAGCAGTAGTCGTTACTTACCTCGATTACGCGAGTCACCCGTACGCGAATCACTCGGCCTCCAATGGGGCGAAGGCCGGCACGAGCAGCCATCAGAAGCCTTCGGTGGATCTTCTTCCTTGTAGTACCAAAATAGAAATGTCCTCCTCTGCCAAAGTAGAAATGTCCTGCTCTCTTTTCCTCTCAGCCGCTGTGGATGCGGTCAGGGAGCTTCTGGATTTGCATGCACGTCTCAGAAGCCGCA
>Ga0209810_1003045_pt1 | contig 18474 bp, 15 predicted proteins | sample Coa_R1_7_FD_187159 | JGI IMG/M metagenome (GOLD analysis project Ga0209810, IMG submission 187159) | Surface soil microbial communities from Centralia Pennsylvania, which are recovering from an underground coalmine fire - Coalmine... | ecosystem: Environmental > Terrestrial > Soil > Unclassified...
AGCGGCTCGGCAGGGCGATGACTCGCTCCAGTTCGTCCGGCGGCAGTGCGGCGAGCAGCACTTTGCCCAGCGAGGTCTGTAGGGCCGGGAAGCGCGTGCCAATGGTCACCGCCAGCGTGATGATCTTTGGCACTGCCACGCGCGCCACGTAGACGATGTCGGAGCCGTCGAGCTGGGCGAGTGACGAGGATTCGCCCGTGTATCCCACCAGCCGTTCCATATGCGGGCGCGCGATATCCCAGATGTTGGTTGAGCCAATGTAGGCCATGCCAAGCTCAAGCACGCGCGGGGTGAGCGCGAATCCGCCCTGCGCGCTGCGCACATAGCCCAGCTTCTCCAGCGTGAGCAGCATGCGCCGCGCGGTTGGGCGCGCCAGCCCGGTGGCAGCCGCCACTTCGCTCAGCGTCATGATTGGTCGGTTGGGTTCAAACGCCCGGATGACATCCAGGCCGCGCGCCAGCGCCTCAATGAAGTCGGGTCCTGTCTCGCCTCGCATCGTCTCTCCTTCTGGCATAACAGCGCCATCGCAGGTATAGTGTGCTGGTACACACAGGCTCTTTTCTCTGCATTCATGGTAGCAGAAACATCGCTGTACTGTCCAGTGCCTTTGTCCCCGGGCTAGTGGGCTTTGCAATAGCTCTTCAACGGTGATATTCTTGACATGGCTCTGCCAATCGGATAATATGTGTGCAGTGGACAGTTGTCCGCTAGACGGACAGCGTTCATGACCTCTGATAGCCTTTTGAATGTCGGGATTATACAGGGCTAGCAGACAGGGAAGAAAGCAGGAAATGACAGGTATCCGGCGAGCGCCGCGCGGTCGGCCTGCTTTGTACCACGTCGTGTTAGCCGGGACACAACGAGGTGAGCAATATGAGCCAGAACGCAGACAGTAATTCCTTCCCAGCGGGACGCCCCGTCGTATTTCGTAACGCCACCGTACTGACCATTGACCCATCGACCGGCATTGTTGAGAATGGCGATGTTCTCGTCGTCAATGACCGTATCGCTGCCGTCGGGCAGCATTTGAGCGCGCCGGATAATGTCGTGGAAATTGACGCGAGCGGTGGCATTCTCATGCCGGGGATGGTTGACACGCACCGTCACATGTGGCAGACCGCCCTGCGCGGCTTCGGCGCCGACTGGACGCTCACAAACTATTTCCAGTTCTACTACCTGAACTGGGGCAAAATCTTCCGCCCCGAAGACATTTATGCCGGCAACCTGCTTTCAGCCATCGAGGCCGTCGATGCTGGCGTTACCACAACGGTTGACTGGTCTCACGGCTTGCAGACGGTCGAGTACGCGGACGCAGCGGTTGACGCGCTGGAGGCGGTGCCGGGCCGTTTCGTCCTCGCCTATGGCAACCTGCTGGGCGCGCCCTGGCAGTGGACAAAGGCCCCGGAATTCGCCGATTTCATCCGCCGCCGTATTGATGGTCATGGCGACCGGCTTGGTATGCAACTGGCCTTCGACGTGACCGGCGACCCGGCCTTCCCCGAAAAGGCCGCCTTCGAGGTGGCGCGCGAGTACAACCTGCCCGTGACGACGCATGCCGGCGTGTGGGGCGCGACCAACGATAACGGCATTCGTTTGATGTACGAACACGGCTTCATGACCCCTTCCACCATCTATGTGCATGCCGCAACGCTCTCCCAGGACTCCTATCAGCGCATCGCGGCTACCGGCGGCCATGCCTCTGTCTCTTCCGAAAGCGAGCAGAATGCCGGTCAAGGCTACCCGCCGACCTGGCAACTGCGGCGGCACAATATCCCCGTCTCTCTATCGATGGATACCAGCGTCTGGTGGAGCGCCGATCTCTTCTCGGCCATGCGCTCAACCCTCAGCGCCGACCGCGCCCGCGAGCATAGGGAAGCGCATCGCCGCAACGAGACTGTCATGCTTTCTCATCTGCGCGCTGAACAGGTTGTGACCTGGGCCACGCTCGGCGGGGCCAGCGCGCTGGGTATGGACAAACTGATCGGCAGCATCACCCCCGGCAAGAAGGCCGATCTCGTGCTGATTAAGAACGACCAGTCCCCGGTTATGTTCCCGCTGCTCCATCCCTACGGCCACGTCGTCTTCCAGGCCGGTCGCGGCGATGTGCATACCGTCATGGTCGATGGGAAGGTCGTCAAGCACAACCATCGTCTGCTCGGCATTGATTTGAATGCCGCCCGGCAGGCCGTTGCGAAGACGGTTGAGTACGCTCGCTCGCGCATGGGCGAGCAGGCCTGGAACGAATCAATGAACCCGGCAAAGGCGGTGGTCGAACTGATTGACAACCCGTACACCTACACGAAGAAAGAGCAGGCTGCGCAACAGGGAAGCGCGGAAGCGTCACAGGATTGACGCTGATATGCATAGCGATCAGAAGAGTTGAGGAAAGGAAACAATCATGAGTGCAGAGATGCCTGCGGCAGTGCTACGCAAGCACAATACGCCGCCCGAGTATCTGCGATGGCCTGTTCCTCGTCGAGGGCAGGGGCAGGCGCTGGTGCAGGTGCTGGCGGCTCCCATCAGCCCGTTAGATTTGCTATGCGCCTCCGGCAAGTCCTACTTTGGCGCGCCAGCACTGCCCTACATTCCCGGCACGCAGGGCGTCGGCCTTATCGTAGAGGCTGATACCCTCACGCCTGGCCAGCGCGTCTGGTTCAGTTGCGACGCCGGCATGAAGCCGGGGGATGGCAGTATGGCGCTCTACTGCATTATCGAAGAGTCGGCGGCCCTCGCGCTCCCCGCTGAGATCGAGACCGATCTTGTCGCCGCGCTCGGCCTCTCCGCGATTGCCGCGTGGATGGCGTTGACGTGGCGCGGACGGCTGCAACCGGGCGAGCAGGTGCTGGTGCTGGGGGCCAGCGGCGCGGTCGGGCAGGTGGCAGTGCAGGCGGCGAAGCTGCTTGGGGCAGGCCGCGTGATTGCCGCCACGCGCGACGAGCAGGCCCGCGCCCGCGCGCTCACGCAGGGGGCCGATGCCGTTGTCGATCTCAACGGCGACGACGTGGACGAGATCAGCAGACGTATCGCCGACGCCTGCGATGGCCCCCTGAATCTCGTCATTGATCCCCTGTGCGGCCTTCCGGCAGAAGCCGCTCTGCGCGTGCTGGCTCCCTGGGGCCGACTCGTCAACTTTGGCTCTTCCGCCGGGGCCAGCGCGCGCTTCGAGTCGGCCACGTTGCGCAGCCGCCTGCACACCATCCTCGGCTACACCAACAACGCGCTGTCTCACGAGCAAAAGGCCCAGGCCCTCACCGAAATTCTCACTCACGCTGCTGCCGGTCGCTGCACCGTCGAGCGAGAAATGGTGCCGCTCGCCCAGGCTGCCGGGGCATGGCAGCGGCAAGCCGCCTCTGCCCGCCGCAAACTGATTCTTATTCCCTCGGCTCTAGAATGAGGACTGCCTGTTGCTCACTGCTCTTCGCTTCTGGCAAAGAGCGTCTCAAACAGGCTGGCAATCTCTTCGTTTGAGAGATCGAGCGCCGCTTCTCCTATCGTTAGCTCGAAGCCGACATAGCCTGGTATCCCGGTAGGGGCAAGGGATGAGAAGAGCCAGATTCGCGTCTCCTGAGCAATGGCAAGGGCGGCAGAGGCCAGTTTTTCGCGGTCGCCGCGCAGGAAGAGATGCATCATGTTGGTCTGCGGCGGGTTGGGCATGACCTCAATTTGAGGAAACTGCGCGAGCGTTGCCGCCACTTCTCCGGCTTTATCGCAGTATTGCCTGATGCGCCCGAGGTGGTCTTGCAGCCCTTTGCGGGCCGAGAGGACATATGGGAAGAGCTGGACGAGGTTGCCACCGTGTCGTCGCTGCCAGATGCGCGCTTCGGCAATCACATCGGCTGGCCCGGCCAGGATCGCGCCCGCGATGCCGCCCAGAATTTTGTAGAAGGAGACATAGACCGTATCGAAGAGCGCGGCAATTTCCGCATAGGCGCGTCCATAGAATGGCTGGCACTCCCACAGCCGTGCCCCATCCAGGTGGAGCGCGATGCCTCGCTCTCTTGCCCAACCGCTGATAGCAGTCAGGTCTTCCCATGCAGGCAGTTGCCCGCCGATCTCGCGCTGTGGCAACTCAATCAGGAGCGCGGCCAGCGGCTCTGCTACCTTTTTCACGTCTTCAAGCGTGAAGAGTCGCTGCGGCTCCCCCAGCAAAATACCGTTGAGATGATGCAATCGTTGGTAGGCACGCTGCTCGTGTATTTCCAGATGGCAGGTAGGGTGAAAAGCGACATTCGGGGAGCTGCGCCGCTCAGACCAGATGCGCAGCGCAATCTGCTGGCACATCGTCCCGCTCGGCATAAAGACAGCAGCGTCCTTGCCCAGCAATTCCGCGATCTGCTGCTCAAAGCCTGAGATCACCTCTCCCTGCCCGTAGCGGTCGGCGCGCAATTCCGGCGCTGTGAACTCAGCCAGCTCGCTCAAGACCTGTTGTGGCGTCTTCCGATAATGATGGGTAAGAAAACGGGTACAATCCCTGTAAATTCGATCAACCTCTTGTTCGTCCACTCTCTTGCTTTCCTTACTCTATCTTTCTGTCGTCAATCTTCTGTTCTCCGTAAGTCTATCCTCTTGACTGTGTGCCGTCAAGCCGATGATGCTGAAAAGGCAGGTAGACTCATCTCCGTTTCAGGTGCTATACTCTGGGTATCTGATCTGAACATACAAACGCGGTCGTGCGTTGAGTTCATTATCCACGCAAACAGAATAGCAGGAGAGTTCTACCATGCCCCATCTTTCCGGCGCTCAGGCATTGATTGCCACGCTTCGCTCCTATGGTGTTGATACGATTTTTGGCATTCCCGGCGTGCATACGTTGCCTGTTTATGATGTTCTGCATGACGAACCGGGGATACGGCACGTCCTGGCGCGCCACGAGCAGGGTGCGGGCTTTATGGCCGATGGCTACGCGCGCGCCAGCGGCAAACCCGGCGTCGTGTGTACCATCACCGGGCCGGGGGTGACCAATGTGGCGACGCCAGTAGCCAGCGCCTATGCCGATTCCGTTCCGCTGCTCGTGATCAGCACCAGTCTACCCCGCGCTTCGCTCGGCAGGTCGCGCGGTGAGTTGCACGAGGTGAAGGACCAGTTCGGGATGATGGAATCGCTGGCGGGCTGGGCGCGGGCCGTCTCGCAGATAGAGGAGATTCCCGATGCCCTGCGCGACGCTTTCCGCGCTATGAGCAGTACCCGTGCGCGCGGCGCGTACCTGCAAATCCCGCTCGATCTTTTGATGGTTGAGGCCGATATCGAGCTTCCCGATCCTGTATCGGCGGCCCCGCCTCGCCCCGCGCGAGAGCAGATTGCCGCGCTGGCGCGTATGCTAAGTGAGGCGCAGCGCCCCTTGATTGTCGCCGGAGCGGGCGTTTCGCGGGCGGGGGCGAACGAGCAACTGGCGCGGCTGGCCGAACTGCTGGGCGCGCCTGTCCTGCTGGGCCACAAAAGTCACGATGTGCTGCCTGCCGACCATCCCCTGGCTTTGACCGTAAGTAGCTACAGCTTCCCCGATGAGATGCGCTCGCTGCTGGCCGCGTCGGATATGGCGCTGGTGATCGGCAGCAAACTGGGAGCGGGACGCAGCAGCGGTGGACGCTTATTCCTGCCGAAAACGCTGGCGCAGATCGATATCGACCCGGCAGAAATTGGCCGCCAGTATCCTGCCAGCCTGGGTATGGTGGCTGATGCGCGGCTCGCACTGGAGGCATTGCTGGACGCTTTACAGGAGACCCCGCACAGGTGGGCTTCGCGCGCGGCGCAAGTGGCGGCGCTGCGGGAGACGCTGCATGCGAATGTGCGGCGTATCTTTGGCGAGTCGCTGGCTCTGCTCGATGGTCTGCGCGAGGGGTTGCCGCGCAACGGGCTGGTGGTTGCCGATATGACCATGCTCGGCTATGCCAGCGCCGAATATCTGCCCGTCTATGAGCCGCGCACCTACATCCATTCCTCGGAACTGTGTTCTATTGGCTGCGGCCTGCCAATGGCGATTGGCGCGAAGGCGGGCGCGCCTGAACGCCCGGTTGTGACGCTCTGCGGCGATGGCGGCTTCCTGCTCAACGTGGGCGAACTGGCGAGTGCCGCTCAGGAGCAACTGGATGTCGTGGCAGTCATCTTCAACGATGCCACCTATACAGCAGTCAAGCGCGACCAGGCCCGTCGCTTCGGTGGCCGCTACATCGCGACCGATTTACAGGCCCCCGATTACGTTGCCCTCGCTCACGCCTTCAACATAACGGGCGTGCGCGCCGAAACGCCGCAGCAGTTGAGCGAGGCCATCCAGGCCGCCATAACGCGCCCCGGCTCAACCCTGATCGATGTTCCGCTGCCGCCCCGGCAATGGTAGGATGGTCGATCAAGAAGCAGGGCAAGCCGGAGCAACAGAACCGCCTTCTGTTCCGGCTTGCCCTGCTTCTTGATTGACTGCAAGAAAAAAGCGAGACAAAACTGTTTGCCCGTGCATTATTATTAAGCAGAGTACCTGAATTCAGCACTCACAATAAGCTATGGGGGCATATGAATGCAATAGAGAATGAGTCCCAACTGGTCATGGATGCTTGCCGGGGGTCTGTGCCAGCGTTCGAGGCCCTGGTGGTTGCCTATGAGCCTCGGATCAGGCGCATGATTTATAGTATGATACATGACGTACAATTAACGCAGGACCTGTGCCAGGAAACATTCCTGGCCGCATACCGGTCTCTGCCGCGCATGAATGGCGAGGAGTTGCGTTTTGCCCCCTGGCTCTATCGTATTGCCCTGAATCAGGTACGCAGTGAGTGGAGGCGGCGCAAGCATGTCTCTCTGGTGCCTTTTCTGGCCCCACAGGGAAACGACGAGGGGTTTGATGAACAGGCTGAGGAGTTTTTAGTGAGCAAAGAGCAATTTGAAGAACAGGTGTTGCAGCGCGAACTGGTGCAGCAGGTGCTGGCGCAATTACCCCCGGCTTCGGCCCTGTGCCTGCTGCTGGATGCCGGGGGTTTCTCCTATAACGAAATTGCCGAAACGCTGCAAGATTCTCTTTCAGCCGTGCGCAGTCGCCTCTCACGCGCCCGTCAGTCTTTTCAGCGTCTCTATCGCCAGCTTAGCCAGGAGGGAGGAGCATGAGCGAGTCTGCTGCCCATAATTTGCCACTGTGTCCTCGCAGCTCTGAATGCCTGCGCTTTGTCGACGAACTGGATACGAGCGGCCAGTCGCGCGTTGAGCCAGACGATGAGCGCGATGCCCGTTTGCTGGCCGAATTGCGCTCCCATATCCCCACCTGCCCGACCTGTACCGCCGCGCTGGCACAGGCTCGCTATATGCGCCAGCAACAGCGTAGCGCGCTGCGCGGCCTGCTGATGGAGGGTGAGAGTGTTGTCCCATCGACAGTTGCCTCTATTATGCAACGCATTGCTCGCGAGCCGGGAGCGATAGTCGCCGGGACAAATCATCATCAGGATATCTCTGCTGCTCCAACGTTGCATCTGGAGGAGCCGCATATCATCTTGCCACAGGAGCGGCGACAGCCAGAGGCAGGCCGGACGGGCAAGGGTAGAGAACCGGGAAGAACGGCAGACGCAGGCAGGCAAGGCCGAAACGCCGCGCGCGAGCCGTCCGCTCGCAAAACCCGCGCCGCCTTGCTGAATATCTTTTCCCTGGCGATGGTTGCCGTCATCATTCTCTCTGTCATTGTTATTCTCAGCCAGTTTGTCGCGCCTCGCCTGGGGCCTCTCAACAGGCCGCACCCGACGCCCACTGTGGTTGCAGGAGGCGTGGGTTGGAACTCCGCCGTGATCGGCCTGTCCTATCCCGGCGTGGATGGCAGCCCCGGGCGTATCACCATCGCCAACTATGCCCCGGCCAGCGGGCAGAGTACGCTGCTGGTGCCATTCCAGCCACCGGCCAGCACGCAGCTTGATATGATCTCGCACGATGGGCTGCGCCTGCTCTACCAGTACGCGCTGAACGGGCATGTCTACTACTATACGGCCCCGATGACGAGCAATAGCAGCTTCTACAGCCTCAGCAGCAACGACGGGGGCAACGCCATCTGGCTTGATAATAACGCCGTCTTGATTGCCAGCAAGAGTCAGGGCGTGATACAGGTTGATACGCAGAGCGGAGCGGCAAAGACCGTGCTTCCCGGCATCAAAGGCGTCCAGCTTTTGATTTACCGCGCCCCCTACCTCTACTTTATTGCTGAAAGCGGCGCCAGCCTGACGCCGGGCGCGCTCTATCGCGTCACACTGGCAGGCGGCTCAGTCGTGCAGGCCGCGCCCCCGGCGCTGCCCGGTTCGACCTTCTGGATCAGCCCGGATGGCACCGCCGTTTTCTATGAAAGTAACGATCCGCAGGGGCAGGGCATTTACGTGGCGCAGAGCGATGGCAGCAATCCGCGCCTGTTGCGTTCCGGGTATGCCATACCCATCGGCTATGCCGCCGACAACGCTCTGATGCTGCTGCAAGAGGTGAACGGCAAGTTTCAGGTGGTGAAACTCGGCGCGACGCCACAGCAAGCTGAAACGGTGGTCATGGCCGATGCCGCGCCAGGAGCCGTCTCGCTCTGTGATGCCAGTGAGCAGAACGGCGGCACCCCCATCTGTACTGGCAATGTGGCGCTTGCTCCCGGCGGCTCCGGCTTGATCCTGCATGCCTCCTATGCCGATGGTAGCTCGCAGGTCATCTATGATGATCTGGCGAAGGGCAAATCGCGCGTGCTGGTGGCGCTGGCGAAGCAGCAGATCGGGGTGCAATTGCCCGGCTGGGATCAAATTGCCGTGCCGGGCGCGCCGACGTCGAGTCCGACTCCCACAGCTTCAAACGGCTGGAATTCGGCAGTGGTCGTAACTACGAATGCTTCCGGGCAGAAGACGATCGCCAACTATAACTACCTGAACGGTCATAGCGCCCTGCTGGTTTCCCGCAACCTGCCGCCGGATACGCGCTTTGACGGCGTCTCATCCGACGGGCAGAATCTGCTCTACCAGTTTTCCAGTAGTGGCCATATGCTCTACTGGACGCTCAAGTCGCTGCCCGGCACCGGCTTTTTCTATGAATTGAACAATGCCGATGCAGGCAACGCTATCTGGCTCAATACCCATACTGTGCTGATCTCCCTGCTCAATGGCGGCGTCGAGCAGGTGGATGTAAATAGTGGGCAGGCGCAGGAGTTGCTGAGCGGCGTGCAGGTCGGGGAGCTGGCATTTTATTATGCCCCTTACCTGTACTTCGTCGGCGGCGCGAATCTGGCGACGGGCGCGCTCTACCGCGTCAACCTCTCCGGCGGCACGCCGCAGCAGATTACCATGCGCTCGCCCGGCACCACCTTCTGGCACAGCATCGATGGCCGTACCATCTACTACGTCAACACCGGCTCCGCAGGTCAGCCGGGCCTCTATGCGGTTGACAGCGACGGCAACAACCCGCGCCTGCTGCGCAGTTCCGGCATCCCCGTCGGCTTCGCACCCGACAACTCGCTGGTGATTATGCGCGATGATAACGGCGTCTTCCGCCTCTACAGGCTGGGAGCCACGCCACAGGATGATGTTTTGATGCTTGACAATGTAGCCCCCAATGCCGTCGCGCTCTGCGATAGCAGCGTCTCTCCCGGCGTTTCGCCCCTGTGCAATAGCAGTATCGCTCTTGCTCCCTACAGCCACGCCCTGCTCGTCGAAGCCTACTATGCCGACGGCACGCGCAAAGTCTATTCCTATGATCTGGTGCAGGGCAACCAGACGGTGCTGTTTACTGTGAAGCCGGGAACGCAGGTGAATTTGCCGGGGTGGGATACGATGGCTGTCAAATAGGCAACAGAGAATGCCCCGTGGAAAGGGCATTCTCTGTCAAATGTCCTTATGAAGAGAGAATTGTTGCCTGGCTGTGCAGGGGTGGGTTAGCGTTTGACGGGGAAGAGGTTCTGGACGCGCATGGCGAGCATCATATCACCCGCGAGCTTCAGTTTGCCGGTCATGAAGGCGTTCATGGCATCCAGCTTGCCCTCAGTAATGTTGATCCAGTCGGTGTCGCTGACGGTGAAGGTGATATCGGGCTTCTCGACGCCGCCGGGGATGATGGTGCAGGTCTCGTTTTCAATTTTTACAGCCCACTTGCCTGCCTGCTCGCCGGTGATATTCCACTGGAAGGTCTTGTTCAATCCCTTTGCCGCCGCCGGGTTAAAGACGGTTGGCATCGCCTCAAATGTCTCTGCAACTGTCATAGTCTGGTCTCCTTCTTTGTTAAACATACAGGAACGTCCTGTCAGAACTGCTATAGTATAGCACATGAGACGGCGACAGCGCGCTAAAGGAAGAGGTAAAATTTCACAAAGATGCCCTCTCTTGTCTTTTCTCTCTCCTCAATGGTATGCTGACATACAGATGACAGCATACCATTGAGGAAGAAGGGAGACGTGTCATGGCCGGTGAGCAGCATCTACGCAAGGTCAGAGTTGAGGGCGGCAATCTCAAGTTTAGCGCGGCGCATTTTATCACTTTTGGCGGCAAGTGCGAGCGCCTGCACGGGCATAATTACGGCGTCATGGTGGAGATTGAGGGAACGCTGAATGAAGATAAACTGGTTTTCGATTTTACCATCATTAAGCGGCTGGCGAGGGAGGTTTGCCAGCAGTTGAACCATCGCTTCCTGCTGCCGATGCGCAACCCGCACCTGCAACTGGCCGAATCCTTCAGCGAGTGGGAGATTCGCTTCGGTACGAAACGCTATATCTTCCCCCGCAGCGATGTCATCGAGCTACCCCTCGATAATTCGACCGCTGAGCGGCTGGCCGAATACATCTGCGATGAACTGCGCAGGCTGCTGGCTGCTTACGATACCTCGAATCTGCGCACCATCACTGTCGGCGTCGAAGAAGCCCCCACACAGATGGCCTACTATACCCGCTCATTCTGAAACTGCCTGATGCAGCGAGTAAACCGCCGCTTCGATCAGGCAGGAGAGGATTTCTCTGGGGACGGAGATGTGCAGGTAGGCCAGCAGCGCGTCGGCCATCTCCATCGCTGCCTCTTTCTTCGCCGGGCCTTCCAGCGCGCCGGAAGCCTGTTCGATGGCGGCAACGACGACATGCACCACCTGATCGATCTCGGCACGCTGCTTCTGCGGCAGCCGTTGCAGTAGATGCTGGTAGAGGACAGCCGAGAGCGAGATGAGTAGCGGCAACACGATGGGTAGCAGGACGAGCGCGACCTGCACAGCGGGAGAGAGAGACATTGAGGAAGCTCCTTTCATGGGGCCTGTTTGCTCCGGGGCGAGCGATCGGTCGGGGGCCAGAATCGGCGAGGACAATCAGCAAGCAATACAGCCTGCTTGCTTCTAAGTATAAACGAGAAAAGTTCATTTGTCCAGTCTTTTTGCAGCCCGTTTCAGATAAGAGATTAATAATCCAGCAGGGCCTGTAGCTCTTTCTCGGATTGCTTACTGAGGGGAATCATGGTTTCCTGGCTGTCATCCAGTTGCAGCGTGTAACTGTTGCGCGTGAACTGGATAATGGCTTTGATGTGCTGGAGATTGACGAGATAGGCGCGGTGGGCTTTGAAGAAGCCGCGCCCGCTCAGCCGAGTTTCGAGTTCTTGCAGGGTGAGATTGGTGGTGGCCTCTTCTTTAGCAGTGCGCAGGATGGTTTTGCCGTCGCGACTGGTGGCATAGAGCAGGTCGCCGGGGTCATAGAGGACGATGCGATCGTCTTTGCGAGCGGGAATTTTGTAGGGGATGAAGCGTTCCGGCGTTGTCGGCGCCGGTTGCTGGTTCTGCGCGGCCCCGTGCATGTAGCTGCTGAGAACGCGCCCACCTTCCAGCTCCACGACGTGCGTGCAGAATCTGCCTGCCCATGCCAGGTCTTCGTCGGTGAGCAGAACAGCCGTGCCATCGGCGGCGGCCTGCGCAATCAAGCGGGCAAAGAGCGCCTGCGTGTCGAGATCGGTGCGCAGGGTGGGTTGGTCGAGGAGCAGGATGGGCGGGCGTGGCAGCAGCGTTCTGGCGAAGGCCAGGCGGCGCTGCGCTGCGGGCGAGAGTTTGTTGAGCCGTTTCTGCGCCTGATCGCTCATGCCAACCTGTTCCAACGCTTCGCTGACGCGACCGGCGGGAAGGCGATGAAGCTGCGCGAAAAAATCCAGGTTGCCGCGCGCGGTGAAGCGTTCGTAGTGCAGGTCTTCCTCGAAAAGAATGCCGATATGGCGCAGCATGGTCGGAACTTTGTTGATGTCCTGCCCGTCAATAGTAATGCAGCCCCCGCTAAGCGGCAGTTTACCAGACAGCAGACGCAGCAGCAGCGATTTGCCGCTGCCGACCGGGCCAATGACGGCAACGATCATCCCGGCATCGAGATCAAGCTGCTCAATCGCAAGCACCGTGCGGTTCTCAATCACTTTTTCCAGCCGTCGTACCTGTAACTTCACAACACTCTCCGTCCGATCCTGCCAGCATGAAATCACCCGTTTTCCGGGCATATTGTAGCATACCCGTTGCCATTTGTGGCTCCATTCATGCCGGATTTTGCTCCATTCATCCCATGCCCCGTCTATTCGCCCCTGAAAATGCGCCTGTTATCGGCTTTTCTGCTCCACTCGACCGAATTTTGTAGAAACTGGATTTTTCGCATGGTACAGTTGTGGTGGAAGCGCAAAGAGACGCCGACATCGATGTCAAAACAAACATTTCTTATAGCCTGAACACATAGAATACGCGAAAAGAAACGGATACTCAGGAGAGTGGAAACGATGGAGACAAACGACCTGATGATTGAAGCAGTTAACCTGAGCCGCACTTTTGGCAACAAAAAGGCGGTGATTGACATGAGCTTTAGCGTCCCTCGAGGAGAAATCTTTGGCCTGCTCGGCCCCAACGGTGCAGGCAAGACGACAACCATTCGCATGCTGACGGGCCAGATTGATCCCACTGCGGGTCATGCGCGTGTGGCGGGCTGTGATGTGGTGAAGGAGCGAGCGATGTTGAAGCAGCGTATCGGCGTGGTCTTTGAAGACCAGAACCTCTACGAGCGGCTTTCTGCTCGTTACAACCTCGCCTTTTCCTGCTGGCTCTACGGGCTGCCGAAAAGACGCGTGGACGAGGTGCTTGAACTGGTGCATTTACGCGACCGCGCGAAGGAGCCGATACGCACCTTTTCCAACGGCATGAAGCAGCGTGTCATGATTGCGCGCGCGCTGCTGCATAAGCCGCCCGTTCTCTTCCTCGACGAACCCGCTCGGGGACTCGACCCCATTGCCGCGCGCGAGGTGCGCCAGACGATTGACCGCCTGCGCCAGGAGGGCATGACCATCCTGCTGACGACGCACCTGATGGAAGAGGCCGATCAGCTTTGCCAGCGCGTCGGCTTTATCATCAACGGTCGCCTGGTCGCCAACGATACGCCGCGCAATTTAAAGCTCTCGCACGGGCAGCGCGCGCTGGTGGTGACGCTGGATAGCGTTGGCGATGTGACCCACAACGGCACGTTACAAGAGGTGACGCTGAACATGGATGACCCATACGATCAGAGCAGGCTGGCACAGTGGATGGCGCAGGAAAAGGTGCGCGCCGTCCACTCGCGCGAGGCCACGCTTGAAGACGTGTTTATTGAAGTTGCCGGCATTCGTCCCGCTTAACAGAGAAGGAGAAGATACCATGCATATGCGCACTATTCTGGCAATTGCGCGCAAAGACGCGCTGGATGTTCTGCTGAACAAGTCAACATTGACGCTGCTTATCATGCCCATTATACTCTCGGTTCTCTTCGTAGTGGTGACGGACATCTTTGGGAGCCATAAGACGGAGATTCTGGTCTATAATCCGGGCAATTCGGCGGTGGTACAGGTTGTGAGCGGGGCATTTTCAGACCCACAGATCGTTTCGGCCAGTTCGCCCGCCGATGTTGCCAGCGCCTTTGGCCCCGACGGCTCGCACAAAAGCTCTCCCTACGCTGTAGGGCTGGTTATTCCTGCGAACTTTGATGCCGCTTTGCGCCAGGGAGGCCATCCGCAGATGAGCCTCTACATCAATGGAGATGATGTCAACATGCAGCAGCGCCAGTTGCTACAAAGCGCGATTATGAATTATAGCCGTGTGGTGGCCAACCCCTCACCACCGGCCAGCATCAACATGGCAACGATCAATCCACCGGCGCCGACTACTATAGGCCAGGATCTCGGTACGCTTTATATTACCACCGCTCTACTGGTCTCTTTCATGGTCAGTACATCGCTTGTAGGCAGCCTGCTGGTGGAGGAAAAGGAGAAAAAGACGCTGCGCATGCTCATGGTCTCGCCAGCCTCCTTCGGTGATGTAGTGCTGGGCAAATTGCTTGTGGGCGTGGGCTATCAACTGCTGCTCTCGCTGGTGGTCATGGTCATCGAGGGCGGTTTCATGGGGCAGGTGCCGCTGGTTTTGTTCTTCGTGCTGTGCGGCGCGTGTTTCAGCCTGTCGCTGGGCCTGCTGCTGGGCAGCATTTTCCAGTCATCAAGTGCTGTTGGGGGAGTAGCTGGTATGGTGAGTATCATCTATATCATCCCCGGCATCTTCGTCGGTCCTTTGCTCCAGGCGTCCCAGGGTAATATGGCCGTGCAATTGATCAAGATATTGCCTTCCTACTACATGGCCGATGGCATCTACAACGCCCTGGTCAATAAGACGGTTGTGAGCAACGCTCTGCTCGACGCCATCGTCATTCTGGGCTGCACGGCGATCTTGCTGCTGGCCTCGGTCTGGACGCTGAGACGGCAAGCCTCAGTAGTCGCCGCCATTTGAGCGTGAGCGGAATCAGGCAGGCGAAAGAGGCATGTGGTGAGCGGGTCGCCATGCCAGAGGATGTAGCAGGTCATCATCCAGGGCAATGGAGCAGGTCGGCATGCCAGAGGATGTGGCAGGTCATCATCCAGCAGGCCACCCGCAAGGGGTGGCCCTCATAGGCGTTAACTTAAGGCCGCCGCAGGCCACCCGCAAGGGGTGGCCCTACTATATACGACCCCTCCACAAGCGGCACGACCGCATCGTCTATAGTAGGGCCATCCCTTGCGGGTGGCCTGCAGCGGCATAAGAGAACGTCTGTGGGGCCATCCCTTGCGGGTGGCCTGCTCAGGCATAAGTAAACGCTTCTGGAGCCATCCCTTGCGGGTGGCCTGCTAGCTTAATAGCGGCGGTCTCGTTTGCTGCGCTTGGGAGGTTGCTTGGCCTGGCGACCGGGCTTGGGTTTCTTGCGTCCGCGTCCCCATTCTATGTCCTCCTCCTCCTCCTCCTCTTCGTCGTAGAAGTCCTCTTCCTCATCTTCGTCCAGCAACTCCATATCGGGGACTTCAGCCTCCTCTACAAGGATATTGGGCAGTTCCTGCTCGGTATCGAACTCCTCCTCAGCGCCCAGGAAGTCTTCTTCCGCTTCCGGCTCCTCGTATGCTTCCTCCTCGTATGCCTCCTCTTCCACCGGTGGCGTTACCTCGCGGTACGCTTGCTCTTCACGCGTGATGGTCGCGGAAGAACTGCGTGTACTCTTGCGGGGCGTGGTCTCCTGCGGCTCTGGCTCAGCGCCTTCCTCTTCACCAGCCCTTCCAGAGCCGATGATTTTCCGACCTGCCGCCACATCCAGCCAGAACTGGGAATAGTAATGCGGTCGGTCCGTTTCTTTTTCGCTATCTTTTCTCGTCATTTCCACTGCGGTGTCCCGATGCAGTGTTCCGGGGGTCCGGTGAGACCCTGCCAGTTCCCTTCCCTGCCTCGCTCTCCTACGGCGAGGAGACACCGCCCTCCTTTCCTTACTGGTGAAACCTGTTCACCCGCTTTCCTGGTACAAACCCACCACAGGCGCCGATCAACCGGTGCCTGCAAAAAGAAATCTCCTGCGCATGATAATAAGAAGAAAGTTCTTTCCTGTCAAGATGCTCTGAACCCCTCTTCAACCGGCTTCTTATGCCTGTTTATGATCTGTCAAGACCCCATGTGCATGAATTTTTTTGCGCAGAGTATAGCATGAGAAGGAAAATATCTCTATAATACAAGAGATGCGTTTTCACGTATTACAGAGTGGCACCCTGAACGCTATTTTCCAGCGTCTTCTTTGCAGGACTATACACGGAAGAGAAAGAGCGTCCACCGGTTACAAACGAGAGGAGACGCAATCGGGTATGCAGGTTGCAACCGGCAGACCCCTATATTGGAGGAAACCATTGGCGAGAATTCTCGATACCATTAATGATCCAGCGCAATTGCGTGCGCTTTCTATTCCCCAGATGCAGCAACTGGCGGAGGAGATCAGGCGTGAAATCATCGAAAAAGTTTCGGTGAAGGGGGGACACCTGGCCCCGAATCTGGGCGTGGTCGAATTGACGATGGCCCTGCACTATGTGTTCAACACGCCTGAAGACCTGCTGGTCTGGGATATCGGCCACCAGGCGTATGTCCACAAATTGCTCACCGGGCGGCGCGACCGCTTTCAGACCATTCGGCAGTTCGGCGGCCTCTCCGGTTATCTCAGGCGGGAAGAGAGTCCCTACGATGTCTTTGGCGCCAGCCATGCCAGTACCTCGATCTCTGCCGCGCTTGGCCTGGCAGTAGCGCGCGATCTGCGGGGCGAAGATTTCAAAGTGGTGGCTGTCATCGGCGATGGCGCGCTGACGGGGGGTATGGCGCTCGAAGCCATCAATAATGCGGGCAGTCTCAAGAAAAATCTCATCATTGTTCTCAACGATAACGATAAATCGATCTCGGATAACGTCGGCGCTCTGCATCATTATCTTGGCAAGGTGCGCCAGATGCAGACATCGCCCAGCTACCAGCGCCTGCGCGAGATGGCGAAGGGGTCAATTGAGAAACTGCCTGTCGTGGGCGGCAAAGCGCGCGAGGCGGCAGGGCGAGCCGAGACCAGCTTCAAGCAATTTGTCATGCACAGCAAGAGCGGCGCCATCTTCGAGGAACTTGGCTTCAAATTCTTCGGCCCCTTCGACGGCCATGACCTTGCCCAGATGCTCGATGTCTTTGAAAATATCAAAAGGATTGAAGGCCCGGTCATTGTGCAGATGGTCACGAAGAAGGGCAAGGGCTGGGAGTTCTCCGAGGAAGATGCGACCAAGTGGCACGGTCCCGGCGCCTTCGACTTCAAGACCGGCACCATCAAGAAAAACGCGGGCGATCCTCCGAACTATACCGATGTCTTCGCCGACACGCTGGTCGAACTGGCCGCGCAGGACAGTTCCATCGTTGGCATCACGGCGGCGATGGCCGAGGGAACGGGTCTCAAGAAGCTGCACAAACGCTTCCCCGACCGCTACTTTGACGTGGGCATTGCCGAGCAGCATGCCGTCACCTTCGCCGGTGGGCTGGCCGTTGGCGGCCTCAAGCCCGTCGCCGCCATCTACTCGACCTTCCTGCAGCGCGCCTATGACCAGGTGCTGCACGATATCTGCATGCAAGACCTGCACGTCGTCTTCGCGCTTGATCGCGCTGGTATCGTCGGTGAAGACGGCCCGACGCAGCACGGCGTCTTCGATATCGGCTTCCTGCGCTCCATGCCCAACATGAAGCTCATGGCCCCGAAGGACGAGAACGAACTGCGTCACATGCTCTACACCGCCATCTACATGAATGGCCCCGTTGCCCTGCGCTACCCGCGCGGCAAGAGCCTCGGCGTCCCGCTGGACGGAGAGCTGCGCAAGCTGGAAATCGGCAAAGCCGAACTGCTCTCCCCGGCCACGCTTGAGAAGGCGGAGCAGCAGGATGTTGCCATCCTCGCCTACGGCTCAACCGTTGCCGCCGCCGAAGAAGCCGCCCGGGAACTGGCTGCCGAGGGCATCTCCGCCGCCGTCGTCAACGCTCGCTGGGCCAAACCGCTCGACGAAGACCTCATTATCCGCCTCGCGCAAGGCACCGGTCGCCTCGTCACCGTCGAAGACCACGTCATCGCCGGTGGTTTCGGCAGCGCCGTCCTCGAACTCTTAGAGAGCCGTCGCCTGCTTAACACCAGCATTCGGCTCATCGGCCTGCCCGACAAGCCCATCGAACACGGCGCGCCCTCCATCCTGCGCGAACTCTACGGCCTCTCCGCCTCCCACATCAAAGACGTCGTCCGCGACCTCGTGCGCTCCGAAAAGCGTACTGTCGCCCAGTAATCGAACGGGTTCTTAAAATCTGACCCGAACGTGTCATCCAGAGCGCCGCGAAGGGTCTCTGTCAGCATACCGACCAGGTGGCTGACAGAGACCCTTCGCGGCGCTCTGGATGACATGCGGAAGAGTTTTTTATGCTCTATTGCCATTTTGCTATTTGCCCTATTGCAAATATATATCAAATATGATATCTTTCCGATAGAAGAGTATGTGAGGTATGTAGTGAGTAATGAGTAGTGAGCAGTCGGGTTACAAGAGGCAATGGCGTGACTACAGAACTGAAAGTGGAGCGCGACCTATCAGGGATTTCCTGAAGACTGGCTGACTGGCGAAGACGAGGAAAGCAAAATAAGTAATTCAGAAGGATTAGAAGGTTAAGGGAGCAAGCAATGGAGCAAGATTTTCTTGA
>Ga0209810_1003048_pt1 | contig 18466 bp, 14 predicted proteins | sample Coa_R1_7_FD_187159 | JGI IMG/M metagenome (GOLD analysis project Ga0209810, IMG submission 187159) | Surface soil microbial communities from Centralia Pennsylvania, which are recovering from an underground coalmine fire - Coalmine... | ecosystem: Environmental > Terrestrial > Soil > Unclassified...
CCGGAGCGCCTGTTAACCTTCTCTGCGCGGCCCGGACGAGCAGAGCTGGTTTGGGCAACTGGGGGACCCCGCGCGCTTCGCGTGCGGGGGGCGCGCAGGCACGGATGCCGGAGCGCTTGTTAAACTTCTCTGCGCAGCCCAGACGAGCGCAGCGAGTTTGGGCAAGCAGAGACTCGAACTCTGATGGGTTGCCCCACTGGAACCTAAATCCAGCGCGTCTGCCAGTTCCGCCACTTGCCCTTCGACGGACCCAGGACAGGCTCAGAGCCCGGCGCGACCCCGATAAATATAACGCCTCCGGCGCTTTTCCTCTAGGCATTCGGCGGGAGTGGGACCGGCGGATGAGTGCTTTTTGCATCTATTCGCGAACGCAAAATTTCAGCAAAATCATGAAAGGCGTCCGTCGCATGGCGGGCCGTTCTTGCTTGCACTCGTGGAGGTTTGAAAGTTGAGAAAACTCCTCAAATTCCCGCACTTGCTCGTCGCCTTGGCGGCGAGCGCTGCGATCGTCGCCGGCTGCGGCGGCGGCCAGCATTCCGCCGTCGTCCCGGGCGGCACCACGCCGAACAGCGGCTCGAAGTCTCCCGCCGGGCGAAAAATCTTCTTCTACAGCATCGGGTACCTCAAACAGCATCCCGAGCTCGTTCGTTCGGTAGGACCGCACGCGCGCGCGATTCACAACATGATCTCCTCGCCGAACAATCTGAATTACGGCGGCGGCCCGGTTCAGCACGTGCCGAAGATTTATCTGATCTTTTGGGGATGGACCGGCGCGAACGACTCGACGCACGATCCTTACGGCATGGCGAGCTACCTCGTCAACTATGCGAACGCCTACGGCGGCAGCAACTTGGCGAACGTCGCGACGCAGTACAACGACAACAGCGGTTATGTGACGAACCCGCATCCGGAATACGCGGGCGCGTGGTACGACAGCTCGCTTCCGCCTTCAAACTACAGCGACTCGGACATTCAAGGCGAAGCGCAGCGCGCGGTTTCGCACTTCGGCTATAGCGCCGACGCGAATTACTTCGTCGTGACGCCGACCGGCTACACCACGAGCGGTTTCGGTTCGCAGTGGTGCGCGTATCACAGCACGTTCAGCGGCGGCAGCGGTCCGGTAGCATACACGGACTTTCCGTACGTGCCCGATGCGGGCAGCGGATGCGGTCAGGGTTCGGTGAATTCGCCGGGCACGCTCGACGGTGCGTCGATCGTCGGCGGACATGAAATCACCGAAACGATCACGGATCCGGGCGCGGGCAACGGCTGGGTCGATTCATCCGGCGCGGAAATCGGCGACAAGTGCGCGTGGACGAACTTGCAAAACGTCGCGATGTACGGCGGCGCGACGTTCCCGAACCAGCCCGAGTGGAGCAACGCGATTGCCGGATGCGCTTACAGCTACGGCAGCTCGACGCCGCCGCCGACGCCTTCACCTACGCCGGTTCCCACTCCGACGCCCACTCCGACCGGCACTCCGGGTCCGACGCCGACTCCCGTCGGCGGATGCTCCGGTCAGCTGCTGCTCAATCCGGGCTTCGAAAACGGCCAGGCGAACTGGAGCAGCACGGCAGGCGTCATCAACACCGACGGTGCCTACGCGCATTCGGGCGTCGGCTACGCGTGGCTTGACGGCTACGGCTACACGCACACCGACACGCTCAGTCAAGCCGTCTCGATCAAGGCCGGATGCAAAGCCACGCTGACGTACTGGCTGATGATCGACACGCAAGAGACCACGACCACGACTGCATACGACGTGCTCAAACTTCAGATCAACGGATCGACCAAACAAACGTTCTCGAATCTGAATCATGGGCCGTACGCGCAGCGCTCGCTCGATCTCTCGGCGTACTCCGGTAAAACGGTAACGATCAAGTGGATCGGCACCGAGGATGCGAGTCTCGCGACGTCGTTCTTCATCGACGACACCGCGGTCACGCTTCACTAGTTCCGCTTCGTAGCCAACAAAAGAAGGGCTCGCCGCGGCGAGCCCTTCCTTTTTGCGCCAAGGTCACGGAGTCGAAGCTATTCCTCTAAACGCTGCTGCGCGAAAAGCATTTCCAAGTGCAGATCGATGGCTTCATGGATGAGTGCCTCCGTTTCTTCACGGGTTTCCGCCGCCGCGACGCAACCGGATAGTGCAGGAACATACGCGGAAAACCCGCTTCCCGTTGTTCATAGACGATCTCGTATCGCTGCATCACTTCAATCCTGCTTGCTTCAGAATACAATGGTTACAACTCCGGGTCTTGACGGATGAGTGACCTGCTGGTGGGAACCGTTCTGCCGAGCCAAACGCCAACCGGCGTCTTGGATTTGTTTGATGGCCTCTCGTACCGTTTTCGGCATTTCGACTGAAAGCGCCCGAACGCGGCGCCCGCCGGACGACTGTAGGACGACCTCGAGATCGTTCGCAAAAAATAAACCCCCCGCAAGGTGTGTGCGGGGGAATTTTGGTGCACCGCCAGGGACTCGAACCCCGAACCAATTGATTAAGAGTCAACTGCTCTACCATTGAGCTAGCGGTGCGTTCTGCGCCCCCCGGGACTCGAACCCGGGACCAACGGATTAAAAGTCCGCTGCTCTACCGACTGAGCTAGAGGCGCCCTTCGACCAGCCCAGGGCAGGCACGACGCCTAGTGTACCGAGGATCGTTCTTTTTGACAAGTTCATGCCGACGCATGCTTTGCGGCGACTCCAAAGACCGCCGGATACATCGCGGCGAACTGCTCGGCGGTTAGCGGACGCGCGTAGTAGTATCCTTGAGCAAAGCGGCAGCCTGCCCTGCGCAGCACGTCGCGCTGGCGTTCGGTTTCGACGCCCTCGGCAACGACGCGAACGCCGAAGGCTTCGGCGAGCGTCATGAGGGTGCGCACGATCGGCTCGCTGGCGACGTCGCCGTCGTGACCCGAAACGAAGGAGCGATCGATTTTGATCGCGTCGACTTTGAACTGCTGAAGGTAGCGCAGCGAAGAGTAGCCGGTGCCGAAGTCGTCGATGCAGATCTTGAACCCCGCCGCTCTCAAGCGCTCGACCAGCGCGTTGGGTCGAGTGCCGGCGTCAAGCACGACGCTTTCGGTGATTTCCAGCGTCACCTCGCGCGTATCGACGCCGCATTCGCGCACGGCTCGCAAGGCAACGGACTCGAACTCCGGGTCGAGAAGCTCCGCGGCCGAAACGTTGACGTTCAGCGGAAAGAGCGTTCTGCCGGAGCTTCGTTTCCAGCGCATCATCTGTGCGCAGACGCTCGCTAGCACGAAGCGCCCGATGGGCGCCGCCAACCCGGTTTGTTCCGCAAGCGGAATGAATTCGCCGGGATACATGATGCCCTCGGTCGGATGGTTCCAACGAAGCAGCGCCTCCGCCCCGACGAGTTCGCCGGTAGCCAGATTGACAATAGGTTGATAGAGTACGTCGAACTGGTGCTGCTCCAGCGCGAGCCGCAGGTCGGTCGTGAGTTGAAGCCGCTTCTCGGCGCGCGCGTGCATATTGGAATCGAACACCGCGAATCGGCCGCCCAAGCCTTTGGCGTAGTGCATCGCAATGTCCGCATCGCGCATTACGTCCTCGCCTCGTTCGTAATTGCCGGACGCGATCGCTATGCCCACGCTCGCCGAAACGAAAATCGAGCGCGCGCCGAGCAATACGGGTTTTGCAAGCGCGCTGAGCACACGGCGCGCAACGAGCTCGACGTGAAGGACATCCGGAAGCGAACGCACGAGGATGGCGAACTCGTCGCTGCCCAGACGTGAAACGACGTCGCCTGCTTCCACGGCAGCGCGGATGCGATGGCCGACTTGCGAAAGCACGAAGTCGCCGGATTCGTGGCCCAGCGACTCGTTGATGTCCTTGAACCGGTCGAGATCGACGACGAGCACCGCAAAAGAAGATCCCGCCGCGGATTTACCGGCCGCGAACTGCTCGCGGATGCGGCCCTCGAACAGCGCGCGGTTCGGCAAACCCGTCAGCGCGTCGTGCGTCATGTCGTGCAGCATCCGGCGTTCGCTGCGCTTGAGCTCGGTCAAATCGCGGAACATGCAGATGGCAAAGTACGGGTTGCCGGCATCGTCGCTGACGAGCGATACCGTGGCGTCCGCCCATGCTTCTTGCCCGGCCGGCGTCATGACGTGGTGCTCGAACTCGAAGAGATCCCGTTCTCCGCGCATGAGCTCCGCAAACTGCTCCTCGCGCCCCTCCAGCATGGCCTGCGAAGTATCGCCGTACACGTTGCGGAACACGGCGTTGGCATCGAGAATCGCGCCGCTGCGATCGAGGATTGCGATTCCCAGAGCCGCTCCGTCGAACACCGCGCGGAACTGCGCTTCGGACAAACGCAACGCGCGTTCGGCTTTTTGGCGCGCCAGCTCCGCGCTCAGGCGCGCCGACTCTTGCTGCGCCTTGCTCAGCGCTTCGCGATCGCGACGCGCCGTCAGGTCCGCCACCAAAAGCATGACGCCGAAGAGCAGCAGCGCCGCGAAAACCACGATGACGTAGACGTAGCGATCGCGCAGAATCGCGGCGTCGGTGCGTTGCGCAAGCTGACGATCCAGCAGCGCAGAGACGTCCGCGTTCGCGTCACGGAATGCGAGTACCGCCGCGTACGTTCCGGCGCGCATAGCGGCCGCGCTGCCGGTCGGGCGCTCGCGCATGAGGACGTCATTCGTGGCGGCGTCGGCCAAGGCGTTTCCGGTAGTGAATACTGTCGCACCGTGACGCCGGTAAAGAGCGGCTTCGCGCGGCGTTGCAAGCCGGTTTGGAATCCAGGCGAGGATTTGATCCCAATCGTCGCTCGAGAAATCCACGTCGGTACGCAGTTGACGGAGATGGCCGGACAGCGTCACGCGATCCGGAATGGAAAGGCGCCCCTGGGTTTGTGCGTTTTCCGCGATCAAATCCGCGTACGTCGCATCGTACACGTTCTGCGGAATCTTCGCGAACAAAAGATCGGCGAAGTCCTGCGAGTACCGGTTGCTCTCGTATTCCAATCCCGACGTGTCTTCGATTTTATAGATGAGATCGTAGACGGCTTTCGTCAGGCGCGACAAATCGTCGCCGCGATACACCCGCTGCAAACCGCGCGCTTTCGCCCAAAGGCGCTCGATGCCGCCCCAGTCTTTGGTAACCTGAAATAGCGCGCCGTGCGCCGCGGTGAAGTTCGCCGCCACCCTCATTCGCCGATCGGCTTCGTCACGCGTGGTCAACACGTCCGGCGGCGTGCGCTGCAGTTGAAGCCGAAGACGATACCGCTCGAGGTTGACGAGCAGATCGAACAGGGTGCGTTCGTAAACGATTGCGGTGCGCTCGCGCGCGAGCTCTGGAAGGCTGTTGCCTGCTTGGCCGTTCAGCGAGAGCGCTCGCCACATTGCGAATGCGAGCAACGCGGCAGCTACAACCGTGATGAGAAGACCTAACGACGCGCGCCACAAGGGCGTCGCGTTGCGCCGCTCCATGTTCGCACGGAGTTCGCCTTGAACCTAAGCACCCATTTTGGCACGTGGTCGCACGACGCGCCGCGGCGAAAAAATTGCGTTAATTCGCGCGTGCCGGCGCGGCGGCCGCAACGACATGGGGTGGCTGACCGGACTTGAACCGGCGACCTTTCGGGTCACAGCCGAACGCTCTAACCGACTGAGCTACAGCCACCACGCGGATTTGGCGCGCCCGGAGGGAATCGAACCCCCATCTTCGAGTTTAGAAGACTCGTGCCTTATCCATTAGACCACGGGCGCTTGGCCGGCCTTGGACAAGCCCGGCCCCCGCGCCGCGCCGCACCCGCATAGGATACCACAGCGTCGCAAGGGCCTTGCAGCAACATCGGGGCGACAGGATTTGAACCTGCGGATCCTCTCGGTCCCAAACCGAGCGCTCTACCAAACTGAGCTACGCCCCGAACCGGACTATTTAAGGGAATCGCTGAAAAAGTCCCCGCAATTCATCGCCGGCCGCCGCTGAATCACAAGACTTCTCCAGCGATTCCCTAAAATAACAACTGATGAAACGCAACGTAACGCGACAAGTCCAGCATTCCGCCGTCACTTGCGAACAGCTTCACCGTTTCGATCCGCAGTCCCGCTCGCATCGCTGCGCGGACGACGCGCACATTCGAACCTGGAACGAGCATCGTGCACCACGACGCGCCGAACGTCTGCCGAAGCGCCGCGAGCGCGAATCCCAGAAACTGCACCGCATACGCGCTGGACGCGGCCACCATCGGGCCGACTCTTCCGCTCGGCCATACGTACGCATAGCCCGCGACCTCCTCGTCGCGCGCGAAAATGAACCCGCTCCCGTGCTCGCAGAAATACAGATGATCGAGCGGACGCGCGGTGCCGCGCACTTCGCGGTCGAATTGCGCCAGCGCGCCGCGATGCGCCGCCGGATCGAGCGGCTCGGTGCGAAAGCGGTAGTGTCCCGACGCCATGCGCGCGAGCTCGTTCTCGTGGGGAATAGTACCGGCAATTTCGGCGACCGGCTTGTGCAGCGCGACACCTCGGCGCAGAAAAAAGGCGATGCCTCCCATGTCCGTGGGCTGCAGCAACCCGCTGCGCGTCACCTCGCCGGCATCGTTCGCGGCTTCCGCGATGAGACGCGAGCCTATGCCCTGGTTTTGAAACGACGGTTCGACGAAGATTTCGGATAAATACCATTCGTCGTCGAGCGCATGTGGAACGACGATGCCGACCGGCGTGCCTTCATCTTTTGCGACGAATGCGCCGTGCGGGGCCACGTGCGCGAGATCGAGATAAAGTTTTCGACCGTGTTCGTCGCGGCAGCGGCGCCCGGCAAAATAGGCGACATCCTCCGCGGACGCTGCCGCGATCAGCGCTTGCGCAGCCATGTCCGGTACGAGACGAGCAGCGCTTCGGCGGCGCGGCGCCGGTGGCTTACGGCGTTCTTGCGTTCTTCCGGCAACTGCGCAAAGGTCGCATTCTCGGGCGGATAAAAAAAGATCGGATCGTAGCCGAAACCGAAGCGGCCCTGCTCCTCTCCCGCGACGACCCCCTCGACTTCGCCGTATCCGCTGAACGTTTCTCCGCTTTCGATCATCAATACCATCGCGCAACAAAACTTCCCCGCGCGCTTGTCGGCCGGCACGTTCGCGAGCTCTTCCAACAGCTTTTCGCGCCGTTGCGGCCAAGTCGCGTTCTCTCCCGCATAGCGCGCGGAAAGCACGCCCGGGCGTCCGCCGAGAGCGGCGACCTCGATGCCGGAATCGTCGGCGAGCACCGCGCCGCCGATGCCCGCATCACGCAGTTGCCTGAAAAGCGAGCGCGCTTTCCATTCCGCGTTACCGGCATAGTTGTCTTCTGGTTCGGGCGCCTGCGCGTACAGCGGGTAGGTATCGAGCTCGAGTTCGCTTCCGCCGAAGATCGCGCGCATCTCTTCGAGTTTGCCGAGGTTCTTCGTGGCGACGTAGGTTTTCACGCAATCCTAGTCGGCCAGCCGCAGTACGGCCATGAATGCCTCCTGCGGTAAGTCGACCCTCCCAACGCGCTTCATGCGCTCTTTGCCGGCCTTCTGCTTCTCCAGCAGTTTGCGCTTGCGCGTGATGTCGCCGCCGTAGCATTTCGCCAGCACGTTCTTGCGCATCGCGCTGACGGTTTCGCGCGCGATAATCTTGCCGCCGATGGCCGCTTGAATCGGCACTTCGAACATCTGCCGCGGGATGAGCTCCTTCAACTTCTCGGCAAGAGCCCGCCCGCGCGTCATCGCCCGCTCGCGCGCGATGATGAAGGAAAGCGCGTCCACCACCTCGCCGTTGAGCAGAATCTCGAGTTTGACCAAGTCGCCTTCGCGGTACCCAATCATCTCGTAGTCCAGCGAGGCGTACCCTTTCGTGCGCGACTTGAGTTGATCGAAGTAATCGATAATCACCTCGATCAGCGGCATCTCGTACGTTAAAATGACCCGACCGTCGTGCAGGTACTCCATGTTCGAAAGCGTGCCGCGGCGTGCTTGCGTCATATCCATGATCGCGCCGACGTACTCGGGAGGCGTGATGATCGTCGCTTTGACGCAGGGCTCTTCCATCGTGCGGATGAGGTTCATCGCCGGCAATTTGCTGGGGTTGTCGATCGTCGCGACGGTGCCGTCCGTCAACGTCACGCGAAAAACCACCGACGGCGAGGTTGCGATGAGGTCCAGTCCGTAGTCGCGTTCCAAGCGTTCCTGCACGATTTCCATGTGCAGCAGGCCCAGAAACCCGCATCGAAAACCGAATCCGAGCGCGACGGACGTCTCGGGTTCGTAGGTAAAGGCGGCGTCGTTGAGTTTGAGTTTCTCGAGCGCGTCGCGTAGATCCGAGTATTCCACGCCTTCGTTCGGATACAGGCCGCAATACACCATCGGCACCGCTTTACGATACCCGGGAAGCGGCACGTGCGCCGGATGGCTCGCCTCCGTGATCGTATCGCCTACGTCGATGTCGCCGAGCGACTTGATGTTCGCGATCACGTAACCGACGCCGCCAACGGTGAGTTTTTCGACTGCGCGCATCTTTGGACTAAAGACGCCGACCTCCGTGCACTCGAAGACGCGCTGGTGCGCCATCGACATAAACCGCGTGCCTTGACGCAACTCGCCGTCGACGACCCGCACGTAGCTCACGACGCCGCGGTACGGATCGAACTGCGCGTTGAAGACCAGGCCCCGAAGATGATCGCGATGTCCTTTGGGCGGGGGAATGCGGTGGACGATCGCCTCCAGGATCTCTTCGATGCCGGTGCCTTGCTTGGCGCTCGCCAAGATGCACTCGCTTTTTTCCATAATCAGCAGCTCTTCGACTTCGCCCATCACGCGCTCGGGATCGGCCGCCGGCAAATCGATTTTGTTGATCACCGGAACGATCGCCAGGTCGTGCTCCAACGCGAGGTGGTAATTCGCGAGCGTTTGTGCCTCGATGCCTTGCGCCGCGTCGATGATCAAGATCGCGCCCTCGCAGGCCGCCAGCGAACGCGAGACTTCGTATGAGAAATCCACGTGTCCCGGCGTGTCGATGAGGTTGAGCTGGTACACCTGCCCGTCGTTAGCACGGTACTGCAGCGTGACCGGGTGCATTCGAATCGTGATCCCGCGTTCGCGTTCCAGGTCCATCGCATCGAGCGCTTGATCTTCCATGTCCCGCGCCTCGATCGTGCGGGTCATCTCGAGCAATCGATCCGAGAGCGTGGTTTTGCCGTGATCGATGTGCGCGATGATGCAGAAGTTGCGTACGTTGGACGCAACTTCCGTGCGGTGGTGCATTAGAAGAACAGACAGCGTGAGATGGCGGGCGCAATCAGAAATGCGCGAATGATCCACAAGATCGCGACCACGATCATGAACGACCAGTCGATGCCGCCCGCCGGCGGCACAACCCGCCGGATCGGCGCGAGCACCGGCTCGACGACCGCATCCAGATAGCGCGCCCAGCTGCCGCGCAGGTCGGGAACCCACGAGAGGACCGCGTACACGAACATGACGATCGTGTACAGCCAGATCACTTTGTCGAGTGCGGAGAGGGCCTGACAGAGAGCTGCGCTCATACAAGCGCGCGTTTTCTATGGAAGGCCGGCCAATACTTTCGCGGGTACACCGTCCAGATACGGCGTGGGATCGACTGCCGCGCCGTTGAGCATCACTTGGTAGTGCAAATGGGGTCCCGTCGAAAAGCCGGTTGAACCCGCGAGCCCGATCTCTTGGCCTTTGTGAACGTACTGCCCCGGCTGCACTTCCATCTTGGAAAGATGCGCGTACCAGGTGTGATAGCCGTTGCCGTGGTCGATGTCGATTTTCTCGCCGAAACCGCCGTCCCAATCCGCGGCGGCTACGGTACCAGCAGCTGCCGCGCGAACCACGGCGCCGTAATCTGCGCTTAGATCGACTCCGGGATGAAACTCGTTGTCGGGATAGGAGCGGTAGCAATAACAGCCGATCACCTGTGCGCCTTCAACCGGATCGATCGACGGGATGGCCGCAAGCGCTTGCGCGCGCGCCAGTTCCTGAAGATGGCGCACGTTGAGCACGTGCATCGTGAGGCGCCGAAGCCGGTTCGATTCCGCAGCGGTTTGCGCGGTTTCCGCGACCAGCGCGTCCAAATTGTGCCGCACTTCCCCGAGTTTTTGGGTCTTGGGCGCGATGCCGATCAGCTGCTGGATCTGCTGGTTTTGCCGCTGCACGTGCTGGAGCTGCGAACGAATCAGCGCCGCCTTGCGGTTCATCTCGTCCAGCTCCGCTTGCTGCTGCATCGAGAGCGAACGAAGCGCCGAGACCTGCGCGTGCGCGCGCCAGACCTGAACCAAACCGACCGTGACCGAGCCGAGCACCAGGCCCAACAGCACGCACGCCGCCGATACGATATGGCGCCGCGTGAGTTCGAAGCGATGGACGACGTCGCCCCGCTGCGGAACAATTTTAATGAAGTAACGATCTTTCAGTTTGATCATCGGCGTCGGAAACAGCGCGTGAAGTTCGCGTAAACGTCATCGCGCCCTCTCTGCAGAGCGGGCAAGCGACCACGACGAGAGCCAGGTAGTGTCCGGCACCCGTGAGGGTCCGCGTACCGTTGCTTCCTTCCGGACCTGGCGGGGTTGACGGATTCACGCCGCGGACAGTCCGGCTCCCGTCATGGCCCGAAGCATCATAGCACGCGCGCAGGCAGCGGCGACACCCCTCTTCGTCGCACGGGGAACGGGCGCCGGAGGCGCAAACGTTAAGGCGCCATGAAGCGATTTGCCCCCGTGACGCTGGGCGCGTTTGCCTGCATCGCCCTGCTCCCCATTGCCGCGCCGGCTTTGCCCACCGCGGTGAATTGGAACCTGACGGCAGCGCAAATCGACAGCACTTGCGCGCAAGCGATAGCGCGAGCGCAAAGCCGCGTGAAGGGCCTGCTCGCCGATCGCGGGCGGAAAACGTTCGGCAGCGTCGTTCTTCCCCTGGAAAACATCAACTCGGATCTGAACGACCAGACGCTCGCGCAGTGGTTCCTCTTCGAAGTCGCGACCTCGAAAGGCGTGCGCGACGCATCGCTCAAGTGCAACAACGACGAATCGGCCTTCTTCACCAGCCTGGCCGCGAGCCCGCAGCTGTATCAATCGCTCGCGCAAGCCAAACGCAGCGGAACCGCGCGCAACGATTACGAGCGCAAACTCACCGACATGTGGCTCGACACGTTCAAGCGCAGCGGCGCCGCCCTGCCGCAAGCGCGTCGCATGGAATTCGTCAAGCTCAGCAATCAATTGACGGATCTGCAGAATAAGTTCCAGGAGAACCTCGGCAACGACGAGACGACGATCGTCATTACCCCCGCACAAGCGGCCTCACTGCCGCCCGATTTCCTCGCAGGTTTCAAAAGGACCGGCGACGACTACGTCGTGCCCGTCAACGAGAGCACCGTGGGACAGTTCTACACGAACGAAAAAGACGAAGCCGCCCGGCGCGCGTACTACTTCGCATACAACAACCGGCAGGCGCCGGCGAATACGCAGCTGCTCGAAGCGGCCATTGCCGTTCGCGACCGTCTAGCGCACCTGCTCGGCTATCAAACGTGGGCTGCATATCAGCTTTCGAACCGCATGGCAAAATCACCGGACCGCGTCATGGACTTTCTCAACTCGCTCGATGCACGGCTGCTGCCGCCGGCAAGAGCCGACATCGAACGGCTCGGTCAACTCAAAGCCAAGGATACCGGCGATGCAAACGCGGTGCTGCAGCGCTGGGACTTCGGGTATTACGACAACATGCTGCGCAAAACGCAGTACGCCGTCGATCAAAACGAAATTCGGCAGTACTTTCCCGTGCAGCACACGATCGACGCGGTGCTGAACATCTATCACACGCTGCTCGGCGTGGATTTCAAGCAAGTCACCCCGTCGGACGCCTGGAATCCGGAAGTCATCGAGTACACGGTCAGCGATTCCAAAACCGGACGCTACATCGGCAACACGTATTTCGATCTTTATCCGCGTCCGGGCAAGTACGATCACTTCGCGAACTTTCCGCTCCTGCCGGTACGCGCCAACGCCGACGGCTCGTACCGACCGCCGATGGCGGCGATCATCGGCAACTGGCCCAAGCCGGCTCCGGGTCGTCCGGCACTGCTGAGCCACGACGACGTCGTCACGTTTTTCCACGAATTCGGGCACAACATGGCCGCGCTGCTCGCGACCGCACCCTACGAAACGCTTTCCAACGGTTTCGTCACCGATTTCGTCGAGGCGCCTTCGCAGATGCTCGAAAACTTCGTGTGGCAACCATCGATCCTCAAGCAGATCAGTTCCAATTGGAAGACCGGTCAGCCGCTGCCCGACGACTTGATTGCCGCGCTCGTGCGATCGCGCTATGTGGACGATGCGTACGATTACACGGGCCAAATCTTCTACTCCGAGGTCGACATGGCGTATCACACCAGCGGCCCGCACGTGGACACGACCGCCGTTTGGGATAAACTCGAGCGGCAGCTCACCCCGCTGCCGCCGGTCGATGGCGTTCATCCGCAAGCTTCGTTCGGCCATCTCATGGGTGGCTACGATGCCGGCTATTACGGCTACCTGTGGTCGAAAGTGTACGCGCAAGATCTCTTCACCGCGTTTTTGCAGGGCGGTCTCGAAAATCCGCAAGTCGGAATGCGTTACCGCAAAGACATTCTCGAACCGGCGCGGACCTACGATCCGGACGTCGAGGTCGAACGTTTCCTCGGGCGCCCGATGAGTCCCGACGCCTTCTACCGCGAGTTCGCTACGCCCGAGCCTTCACCGCAAGGGAGTTCGTCGCCATGATGCTAGCCGTAGTCACGTTCGTTTTGACATCGTCGACGTTCAAACCGAACACCACGATGCCCATCAAAACCGTCTACCCGCGGTGCGGAGGGCGCAACATCTCTCCGCAACTGCACTGGCGCTACGCGCCCAAACGCACGCGCAGCTACGCGCTCATCGCGCACGATCCGGACGCGCCCTATCCCGGCGGCTGGTATCATTGGGTCGTGTACAATCTTCCGATTTCCATGACGTCGCTGCATGAGGGCGCGCTGCTTCCACCCGCAAATCTCGGCAAGACCTCGTTCAACCAAAGGGGCTACGGCGGGCCGTGCCCACCGCCGGGCAAAGCGCATCACTACAACTTCACGTTGTACGCGCTCGACGTCCCGCGCGTGCCCGGAAGCGATCTTACCGGGCCGCAATTGGAGCGCGCGATGCGCGGACACGTCCTCGCGAAGTTTACGCTCACGGGTCTGTACCAAACGCACTGAGTACGCAACGATTGAAAGATACTGCATGGACGAGGTACGGATAAAGGTCCGCGAAAACGGACCGTACTTGATAACCGGAAAAGTGACGCTCACCGATTGCGACGGCAGTCCCTACACGGTCGCCGGCGAAAACATCGCGCTATGCCGTTGCGGCGGGTCGCAAACCAAACCGTTTTGCGACGGCAGCCATCGCGACAACGGCTTCAGCGCGACCGAACGCGCCTCGAGGCCGCAGGAGTAAACGATGCCTTCATACGTACGCGCCGGACAGCTTCCCCCCAAGCGGCACATTCAATTTCGCAAACCCGACGGCGCCCTCTATGCCGAGGAGCTGTTTTCCACGAAAGGCTTCGAAAGCGTTTACTCGCTGCTCTACCATCTGCGGCCGCCGACCGCGACGCTCGAAGTGCGGGCGTGGCACCGCGGGCCTGTGCGGCTGCACGCGAACGAACCGCTACGCAACCGGCATTTCAAAACGGCGGCGTTGGAGGCGACGGGCGACGCGATCGATTCCCGCACCCCGCTGCTGGGCAATAGCGATCTGCTGATCTCCGTCGCGGAGGCGGCCGAACCGATGGAGCAATTCTACCGGAACGTCGGCGGCGACGAACTGCTATTCGTGCACCGCGGCGAGGGCGTGCTGCAGACGCCCTTTGGCGATTTGGCCTACCGCGCAAACGACTACGTCGTCGTTCCCACCGGCACCACATACCGGGTAATTCCGTCATCGCCGACGCGCATGCTCGTGCACGAAAGCGCCGGCATGATCCGCATTCCGCGCAAGTACCGCAACGAATTCGGGCAACTCGAGGAGCACGCGCCCTATTACGAACGCGATTTCCGCGTGCCGCTCCTTCGCGACCCAATCGACGAGCAGGGCGAGTACCAGATTCGGGTGACGAACAATGGCCGCCATGCGATCTACGTCGTGCAGAATCACCCGTGCGATGTCGTCGGATGGGACGGCTACTGTTATCCCTACGCGTTCAACCTCGAAGAATTCGCGCCGATCACGGGAAAGCTGCACCAGCCTCCGCCGGCCCACGCGACATTCGAGGCGCCCGGCGCGGCGTTCTGCGCGTTCGTGCCGCGCCTTTTCGATTACCATCCGCTAGCGATTCCGGTGCCGTACAATCATTCCAGCGTCGATTGTGACGAGGTACTGTACTACGTCAGCGGCAACTTCATGAGCCGCCGCGGCGTCGAGGAGGGCTCGATCACCCTGCACGCCGCCGGCGCACCCCACGGCCCGCAGCCGGGAGCCGTGGAAGCGAGCCTCGGCAAGACCTCTACCGACGAGATCGCCGTCATGGTCGACACGTTCAAACCTTTGCAGATTTCGGAACAAGCGCTCCGCGTCGAAGACGAAAACTACTACCGCTCCTGGGTGGTCGAGCCGGTGTCGTCGTGACGTACGCGCCAAGCGGTAATTAACCGAACAATCGCGTCCTAGTCCGTCTTTCACATGCGTATCCCGCAAGCGGCTTCTATAATGGGTGCACCTTGCCGGAGGGAGGCGTGGGCTCATGAAACGGGTGTTTGCAGTCGCGTTCAGCATCTCATTGGGCGTGTTGGCCGCGGCGCCGATACACGCGTCCAAATCGAAGCTGAAGACGCACGTCCCTAAGTCTTCGTCTACCGTAAATATTCCCGTGGCCGGCCAATGGCCGCAGGGTCCTTGTGACGCGAGCGACGTCATCACGCTGATCGGAAAAGACGGCGTGCTCGATCTCGAAAAGCAACAGCGGACGTTGAACAGGCGCGCGTCGGCAATGCTTGCGGCACGAATAAAAGGTTGTCGCGCGTTGATCAGGGCCGCGTTGCCCTCGGCGCCGCCGCGCATCGTAAACTTAGCAGGCATACCGACGCCCAGCGCGCAGCCCACTCCTCTGGTGGGATGCACTGGCACGCCGACCGATCCGGACCCGGTTCATGAATACGCAGCTTTATTGTACTGCACGAACTGGATCGCCAAGAACATCCCAAGCCCCTCGCCGACGCCCGCAATCGCGTTCCGACCTCCGAACTGCATCGGCGCGGCGCCCGGAAGCTGCGGCTTCAAGGCCGTTTACGTCTTTGCGATGGCAACCGACGCGCCCACCGCAGCTCAGGTCACGTTGCAACTGACCCGAACACTGCAAACCGCAAAGTACGATCCTCCCGCAGACTGCAAGAGCTTGAACAAGCCCGATGACTGCAACCAAGTTTTCAGAAGCGCCGGCAGCGATCCTTGGATTCCCTCGCAAAGGGACAACTGGATGCTGGTTGCCGTACCCGGATGGGGACTCCAGCAATACCAGCAGCAGTGCGCAAGCGATTCCGACACGGCAGGCGCGATTGTTGTGATGCCGCCCGGAAGCGCGAATTGGACCATCAACACGCTTTTTGCTACATCGCGTACGCGCGTCACCGCGCAAACGCTCGTCGCCGACTGTGAACCCGCAAATAGCGCATACACCTCGACGGCATCATACATTACTTGGGCGGGGACGGTGCACGAAGGCGTGGGAGAACACGTTAGTCTATCCGTTTCGACCATTCTAGCGGCGCTGACAGGTTATTCGGCCCTTCACCCGACTCAAAGCCAAACCTACGTTCGTACGACGCCTGTGCCTGCACCCAGCCCAACGCTGGGGCCGTTCATAGAAACGCAATATACGACTAATATTGTGCCAGGCGCGGATCTCTATGCAGCCGCCGCGGTTACGGCCTTAACGCAAGTATCGTCCGCGAATCTGGGTGCTCAGTCGAGTCCGGACGCCCAAGCGCGAGCTGCTATGGTCAGCCTTGCGCAGGACGTCGTTCGGGAACTCGCGACGTCGTGCGCGCCGTCAAATCGAGCGCAATTGACACAGTGCGCCTGGATCAACACACCGCCCTCGCCCATCAGCGTAAAAATCGTGTTCCCGAAGGACTGCACCGGACGCGAGCCGGCGTTTACCCGAAAATGCTAGCGGCCACGATCTCTCCGCTGACGCTGCCGAAGCCGATGCGCGGTTTGCCGGGCGACTCGCACACGCCGCGCAAGGTTACGCAGTCACCGTCTTCCAAGAACGCACGCTCTTCACCTGAGGGCAGGCGCAGCGGCTTCGTGCCGCGCCAAGTCAATTCGATCAGGCTGCCGTAACTGTCGGGCGCCGGTCCGGAAATCGTCCCGGAAGCGTACAAATCACCGGGGCGCACCGCGGTGCCGTTCACCGTCGCGTGCGCGAGCTGCTGCGCCATATTCCAGTACATGTATTTGAAGTTGGTACGCGAGATCACATGCGGCGGCACGCCTTGGCGGCGCATGTTTTGCGTCTGCAACTCGACGAACAACTGCACGTCGTAGTTCCACGGTTCGCTTGTGCGAAGGTACGGCAGCGGCTGCGGATCTTGCGGCGGTCCCGGAACGCGATACGGTTCCAACGCATCCAGCGTGACGAGCCACGGTGAAATGGACGTCGCGAACGATTTGCCCAGGAACGGCCCCAGGGGCTGATACTCCCAAGCCTGAATGTCGCGCGCGCTCCAGTCGTTCACGAGCAGCAAGCCGAAGATGTGATCGCGCGCGGACTCGATCGGGATCGGCGTGCCCATGCGGTTTCCCGGGCCGGTGACGAAACCGACTTCCAATTCGATGTCCAGCATCCGTGAAGCGCCGAACGCCGGCGTCGCTTCGTTTGGAGCCTTGCGCTGTCCGCACGGCCGCGTGATGGGCGTGCCGTCCACCACGATGGTGCTGGAGCGACCGTGGTAGCCGATCGGAATCCACCGCCAGTTCGGTAGAAGCGGCTCGGTATCCGGACGGAAAATTTTGCCCAAATTCGTCGCGTGCTCTATCGACGAATAGAAATCGACGTAATCGCCGACTTCGAACGGCATGAGCATCGATGCCTGCACCCGCGGACTGAGCAGCGCATCGCGGTTCGTGTCGCGCACTAGCGGTGTGCCTTCTTGTAAAATTGCCCGGATGCGCTCGCGGACGGCGCTCCAGGCATCGCGGCCCGACGCAAGCAGCAGGTTCAGCCGCGGCGCCTGCAGCACGGCGCGCTCAATGATGCCGTCGAATAAGCCCGCTTGCGCGCACGCGTGCAGGTCGAGAATCGAGTCGCCGATCGCAACGCCGATGTGCGCGCCTTGCGAACTGGTGAAAACGCCGTACGGCAGATTCTCAATAGGAAAATCCGAATCCGGCGTTACGTCGACCCAGGACTTTACCGCCTGCATCATCGCAGCATGCCGAGCGCCTGCAGATCGCTTGTCGGTTCCGAGAAACTGCAGCTTCCATATGCAACGAACGCTTGGGTGCGCGTTGAGCGAAGCTCGCTCAGACCAACGCGCTCACCAACGCAGGTCATGCCGGTGTCGTCGAAGGCAAAGGCTTGCGCGTTCTCACACGCGACGACGCGCGCCCCGGCCTGCGTATCTCTTCCGAGACGGGCCAGCGCTGCAGCACCGAGCACGTTCAGAAACCCGTGCATCATCGCGCCCGTCTGCGCGTCGAAATGGCGGACCGGATGATGCAGCCCCGCCGTTGCCTTGAACGGCAAGCGATAATCGCCGGCGGCCTTCCATAAATAGGTGCAGACCGTTTCGATGCTCGGAAACGCCTCCGCCGTCACGCCGCCGCAACGCAGTTTTCCGCCGAGCTTGTAGCGAGACAGCGCCGAAAGGGCCGCGTCCAACTCCGCGTTCCAGCGCTCGTCGTACGGCAGTTCGACGAACGCCGGCACCCCGGTAAAGCCTGCTTGTCGCAGCGCAGCGGAAAACTGCCCGATCGGCGCATCGTACGTGTCGCGTTGCGTCGCGAGCGGCGGCAGCGCGATTTCCAACGCTTCGATGCGTATGCGCCGTTCGCGATCGCCCAACGCGGCAAGATCGCTCAGCGTTGCCTGCACGGACGAAATCCATCCGCCCACGTCGACGCCCGCGTCAATGATTACGCTGAGCGCAACCGGTTCTGCATCGGCCGGGAGAGACGCGAGCAGCTCCGGGATGCGCGAGGCCGGCACGATGAAGCGCCCGAGCATCCACGCAAACACGCCGGCGCGTGCCGTAAGATACTCTTGGACTGCGGGCGTCATGTCGAGCTTCGCGGGCGGAAACAGGCCGGCGTAGTCGATGAGCTGCGAGAACGCGGCGCGCACCGCCGGCGAGCCGGTTACGGAGGTCGTCACACAGGGCGGCTTCGGTTGCGCCGCCAAGCACCCTTCCTATGAGTACCACCACGAGCGCGACGCAGATCGAAAG
>Ga0209810_1003050_pt1 | contig 18457 bp, 14 predicted proteins | sample Coa_R1_7_FD_187159 | JGI IMG/M metagenome (GOLD analysis project Ga0209810, IMG submission 187159) | Surface soil microbial communities from Centralia Pennsylvania, which are recovering from an underground coalmine fire - Coalmine... | ecosystem: Environmental > Terrestrial > Soil > Unclassified...
CGGGATGCGCCGCGGCGGCCTGCCGCACCAGCTCGGGGTCGCGCAATGCCGCCGTCCCGAGCACGACGCGGTCGATGCCGAGGCCGAGCCAATACTCGATCGCGTTGCGGTCGCGGATGCCGCCGCCGAGTTGAATCGGGACATCGACGGCGCGCCTGATCGCGGCGACGGCATCGCCGTTGACCGAGCGCCCGGCGAAGGCGCCATCGAGATCGACCACGTGCAGCCAGCGGCAGCCGGCGGCGGCGAAGGCCTGCGCCTGGGCCGCCGGGTCTTCGTTGAAGACGATCGCGCTCGCCATCTCTCCGCGCACCAGCCGGACGCAGGCGCCGGCCTTGAGGTCGATCGCCGGGTAGAGGATCACGCGCCGAGCCGCTTGTAGTAGTAGTGGCCCGGCACGATCTTGCCGTCCACCTCGGCATAGACGGGGTGCGTGCCCCATCGCGCGTAGCCGAGCCGCTCGTACAACGCGATCGCCGCGAGCTGGCTGGCGCGCAGGTCGAGGTTCAAGACGCGCAGCCCCATGGCGCGCGCCTGGCGCTCGACTTCCTGCACGATGCCGCGGCCGAGGCCATGGCGGCGCGCCCACGGCGCGACGAAGGCGGCGGTCAGGGTGCCGGCGAACGCCTGCGCCTCGTTGTTGCGCGGCGCCCGCGACAGCAGCGCGGAACCGGCGATAATGCCGTCGAGCCGGCCGACCACGAGCTTGCGGTCGGGGATCAGCAATACCCCCTTCCAGTAGTTTTCCAGCACCTGCCGCGGCGGCGGCTTGAGCCAGCCGAAACCGCCGCCCTCGACGATCGCCTGCTCGGTCGCCTCGCAGAGGTCGTCGAGGTCGGTGCCGGTGTATTGCGTCAGGGGCTCGACGGCGACCGTCGTGCCGTGCGCCGCGTAGTCGCTCATCGCCGCCTCACGGCCGCCATCGCAGGAAATTGGCGATCAGCCGCAGCCCGGTCGCCTGACTCTTTTCCGGGTGGAACTGCGTCCCGACGAGGTTGTCGCGCCCAACGACGGCCGCTAGGGCGCCACCGTAGTCGGTCTCGGCGACGGAGTCGCCAGGATCGCCGAGACGAAAATGATAGCTGTGCACGAAATAGGCGTGGGCGCCGTCCTCGATGCCGTCGAGCAGCCCGTGCGGGGCGCGGCGGACCAGCTCGTTCCAGCCCATGTGCGGAATCTTCAGCGACGGGTCGTCGGGCATGAGCGCGACGATCTCGCCGGGGAGCCAGCCGAGCCCTTCGACCGTCTCGAACTCCCGCCCGCGCTCGGCCATCAGCTGCATGCCGACGCAGATGCCGAGAAACGGCCGGCCGCGCCGCTCCACCGCCTCGCGCAAGGCGTCTTCGAGGCCGGGCACGGCGGCAAGGCCGCGGCGGCAATCGGCAAAGGCACCTACCCCCGGCAGCACCACCCGCTCCGCGCCCGCGACGACATCGGGGTCGCTGGTGACGCAGACCTCCTCGGCGATCCCGGCCTCGGCCGCGGCGCGCTCGAACGCCTTCGCCGCCGAGCGCAGGTTCCCCGAGCCGTAATCGACAATCGCCGTGGTCATGCCCGGACCCCCACGGTCGTCGCCCCCGCGAAAGCGGGGGCCCGGGGCGAGCGAGGTGCCGCTGGCCCTGGATTCCCGCTTTCGCGGGAATGACGGGTGGCTATCCGGTTCATGTCGCGAGACTGCCGCCGAGGGTGCCCTTCGTCGAAGGCACGGCGCCGGCGCGGCGCGGGTCGATCTCGATCGCCTGCCGCAGCGCGCGCGCCAGGCCCTTGAAGCACGACTCGACGATGTGGTGGTTGTTCTCGCCGTAGAGGTTCTCGACGTGCAGCGTCACCCCCGCCGACTGCGCGAAGGCCTGGAACCATTCCTTGAACAACTCCGTGTCCATCTCGCCGAGCTTCGGCCGCGAGAACGCGACCTTCCACACGAGGTAAGGCCGGTTCGATGCGTCGAGGCTGACCCGGGTCAAGGTCTCGTCCATCGGAATCACGGCGTGGCCGTAGCGCTGGATGCCGGCGCGGTCACCGAGCGCCTTGGAGACGGCTTCGCCGATCACGTAGCCGGTGTCCTCGGTGGTGTGGTGAAAATCGATGTGGAGGTCGCCCCTTGCCTTCAGCGCGATGTCGATCAGGCTGTGCTTGGCGAGCTGCTCCAGCATGTGGTCGAGGAAACCGATGCCGGTGGCAATGTCGGCGGCGCCGGCGCCGTCGAGGGCGACGCTGCCCTTGATGCGGGTCTCCTTGGTGTTGCGCTCGACCGTCGCCGTACGCACGGTTCTGTCTCCTGCAAAGCCCGGCCGCGGCCGTCGCTTGTGAGCCTTATCTAACAACTCCCTTACCGACTTGCTACGTCCGACCGGCGCCGCCCGCCGCTTGACCGCGCCGCCCCCGGCCTTACATGAGAGGTTCCCCCGCCGGTACAGAGCCGCAGCGCGATGGCGTCCTCCCCCGAAACGTGGCACGGCACGACGATCCTTTGCCTGCGCAAGGGCGGCGAGGTCGTCATCGCCGGCGACGGCCAAGTGACGCTGGGCCAGACCGTCATGAAGTCGAACGCGCGCAAGTTGCGCCGGCTCGCCAACGGCAACGTCATCGCCGGTTTCGCCGGCGCCACGGCCGACGCCATCACCCTGTTCGAGCGCCTCGAAGGCAAGCTCGACCAGCATTCGGGGCAGCTGACGCGCGCCTGCGTCGAGCTCGCCAAGGACTGGCGCACCGACCGGTACCTGCGCCGTCTTGAGGCGATGATGGCGGTCGCCGACAAGAGCGTGTCGCTGATCATGTCCGGCACCGGCGACGTGCTCGAACCGGAGGACGCGGTCATCGGCATCGGCTCCGGCGGCGGCTTTGCCTTAGCAGCGGCGCGGGCGCTGATCGGCATCGACGGGCTCGACGCCGAGACCATCGCGCGGCGCGCGATGGCGATCGCCGCCGGCATCTGCATCTACACCAACGACAAGATCAGCCTAGAGAAACTCGTTGCCTGACGCAGCCCTACCCTCGTTCAGCCCGCGCGAGATCGTCTCCGAGCTCGACCGCTACATCGTCGGACAGCACGACGCCAAGCGCGCCGTCGCGATCGCCTTGCGCAACCGCTGGCGGCGGCAGCAGCTCGACCCGGAAATTCGCGACGAAGTCCTGCCGAAGAACATCCTGATGATCGGCCCGACGGGGTGCGGCAAGACCGAGATCGCGCGCCGCCTCGCGCGTCTCGCGCAGGCGCCGTTCCTGAAGGTCGAGGCGACGAAGTTCACTGAGGTCGGCTATGTCGGCCGCGACGTCGAGCAGATCGCGCGCGACCTCGTCGAGATCGCGATCGGCATGACCAAGGAGCGGCTGCGCAAGGAGGTCGAGCCGAAGGCGGAGATCGCCGCCGAGGAGCGGGTGCTCGACGCCCTCGTCGGCGCCAACGCCAGCGCCGATACGCGCCAGAAATTCCGCAAGATGCTGCGCGAGGGCGCGCTCGGCGACCGCGAGATCGAGGTCGCGGTGCAGGAGAACCCATCGGCGAGCCTGCCGACCTTCGAGATCCCCGGCATGCCGGGGGCGCAGATGGGCATGCTCAACCTCGGCGACATTTTCGGCAAGGCGTTCGGCGGCCGCAGCAAGCCGAAGAAGATGTCGGTGGCCGACAGCTACCGCGTGCTGATGGCCGAAGAGAGCGACAAGCTGCTCGATCAGGAGAGCGTCGTGCGCCAGGCGATCCAGTCGGCCGAGCAGAATGGCATCGTCTTCCTCGACGAGATCGACAAGATCTGCGGCCGCGGCGAGGGCGAGGGCCGCTTCGGCGGCGCCGACGTGAGCCGCGAGGGGGTGCAGCGCGACCTGCTGCCGCTGATCGAGGGCACGACGGTCGCGACCAAGCACGGCGCGGTCAAGACCGACCACATCCTGTTCATCGCCTCCGGCGCGTTTCATTACGCCAAGCCCGCCGATCTGCTGCCGGAACTGCAAGGGCGGCTGCCGATCCGGGTCGAGCTGAAGGCGCTCGACAAGAACGACTTCCGCCGCATCCTGACCGAGCCGGAGGCGAGCCTCATCAAGCAATACAAGGCGCTGCTCGCGACCGAGGGGGTGCGCCTCGAATTCGAGGAGGCGGCAATCGACGAGCTGGCGCTGCTCGCCGAACAGATCAATTCTTCGGTCGAGAACATCGGCGCTCGGCGGCTGCACACGATCCTCGAACGGCTGCTCGAAGAGATCAGCTTCACCGCCTCCGACCGCGCCGCCGGCACCGAGATCAAGATCGACGCCGCCTACGTCCGCGAACAGGTCGGCGCACTTGCCAAAAACGCCGACCTGTCGCAGTTCATCCTCTGAGGCGCGGCCGTCGATCAACGGAAATCGCGGCTCGGAATGACGATGTCGCGGGTGTTGTAGCCGGGGATTTTTTCGGAGCGGATGGCGGCCGAGTTCGGCGGCGAGGCGTCGCCGGTGCGGTCGCGCAGGGTGTGGAGGCGGGGGGTGAGGTCGCGCAACTCGTCGGCGACGAGGTGGATGACGCTCTCCTCGCGCTGCGGCCGGCCCTTGCAGTAGAGCAAGGTGGCGCCGAGCGCGGCGCGGCGGAAGCGTTCGAGAACGTCGGGCCACACGATCAGGTTGGCGACGCCGGTCTCGTCCTCGATCGTGACGAAGACGACGCCGTTGGCGCTGCCCGGCCGCTGGCGGATCAAGACGATGCCGGAGATCTCCAGCCGCCGCCCGACCGGAAGAGTCGCGAGGTCGCGCGCGCACACCATACCTTCCGCCGCCAGTTCGGCGCGCAGAAAGGCGAGCGGGTGGCGCTTCAGAGTGAGGCCGAGATGCGCATAATCCTCGACCACGTGCTCGCCCAGCGCCATCTCCGGCAACAGCGCCGCCGCCCGGGTTTCGCTGTCACAGCGGAGTCCGATCATGTGCGAACGTTCTTTTATCGTCATCGCCGGGCTTGACCCGGCGATCTCGGGAGGGTCCGACGATGGCCGGGTCAAGCCCGGCCATGACGATTTGGAGAATGATCCCTCTCCCGCAATGCGGGAGAGGATGGCCGCGGGCGCCAGCCCGCGGACGGGTGAGGGTGCTTCCGCAGTAACACTCTCACCCTCCCACCCCCACCCTTCCCTCCCCCGCGAGCGGGGGAGGGTCAGGGAGGGGGCGAACAGCGGCGGGGGCGGGTCGCCGAGCGCCTTCAGCGCCCACAGCGCCTGGCGGCGGTCGAAACCCAGCGAGCGCAAGGCATCGGCGTCGGCGAGGCGTTCGAGCGCGGCGCGGCCGAGGCCGCTGCGCCGCCACAAATCCTCGGCGTTGCGATAGCCGGCGCCGCGCGCCGCGACAAGCTTCTCGGCATCGGCCGCGGCAAACCCCTTGATCTGCCGCAGGCCCAGACGCAGGGCGTAGCCTTCATACCTTTTATCGTCATGGCCGGGCTTGACCCGGCCATCTACGCCCTCCCGACAGGTGCCAGCGCTTATTGCAGTCCCAGGGATGCCCGGATCAAGTCCGGGCATGACGGCTTTAGATGGTTTGGAAAGAGGCTCCAGCGTACAGTCCCGGTCGCTGAAATTGACGTCGACGGGGCGTACCTCGACGCCGTGCTCGCGGGCGTCGCGCACGATCTGCGCCGGCGCGTAGAAGCCCATCGGCTGGCTGTTCAAGAGCGCGCAGGCAAACACGTCGGGGTGGAAGCACTTGATCCACGCCGAGACGTAGACCAGCAGGGCGAAGCTGGCGGCGTGGCTCTCCGGAAAGCCGTAGGTGCCGAACCCCTCGATCTGGCTGAAGCAGCGGGTCGCGAAATCGGCGGTGTAGCCGTTCGCGATCATGCCGGCGACGAAGCGGTCGCGGAACAGGTGGATGTCGCCGTTGCGCTTGAACGTCGCCATCGCGCGGCGCAGCCGGTCGGCCTCCTCCGGCGGAAAGCCGGCGCCGACGATTGCGATCCGCATCGCCTGTTCCTGGAACAGCGGCACGCCGAGGGTCTTGCCGAGGACGCGGCGCAACGCCTCCGAGGGGTATTCGACCGGCTCCTTGCCGTTGCGGCGGCGCAGGTAGGGGTGGACCATGTCGCCCTGGATCGGCCCCGGCCGCACGATCGCGACCTCGATGACGAGGTCGTAGAACTCCCGGGGCTTGAGCCGCGGCAGCATCGTCATCTGGGCGCGGCTCTCGACCTGGAACACGCCGAGCGAATCCGCCTTCGACAGCATGTCGTAGACCGGCTTCTGCTCGGCCGGGATCGTCGCCAGCGTGTAATGCTTGCCGTAATGCCGCTCGATCAGGTCAAAGCTCTTGCGGATGCAGGTCAGCATGCCGAGCGCGAGGATGTCGATCTTGAGGATGCCGAGCCCGTCGAGGTCGTCCTTGTCCCACTCGATGACGGTGCGGTCCTCCATCGCCGCGTTCTCGATCGGCACCAGCTCGCACAGCGGCCCGCGGGTGATCACGAAGCCGCCGACATGCTGCGACAGGTGGCGCGGGAAGCCGATCAGCTCGGCGGCGAGGTCGAGCGCGAGGCGCAAGGTGCGGTCGCGCGGGTCGAGGCCGGCCTCGCGCACCCGCTCGTCGGCGATGCCCTCGTTGCTCCAGCCCCAGACGAGACCGGCCATCGCGGCGACGACGTCGCCTGACAGCCCCATGACCTTGCCAACCTCGCGGATCGCGCCGCGGGCGCGGTAGCAGATCACGGTGGCGGCGATGCCGGCGCGGTCGCGGGTGTATTTTTCGTAGATGTACTGGATGACCTCCTCGCGCCGCTCGTGCCCGAAATCGACGTCGATGTCGGGCGGCTCGTTGCGCGCGGCGCTGATGAAACGCTCGAACAACACGTCGATGCGCGAGGGATCGACCGAGGTGATGCCGAGGCAGTAGCAGACAACCGAATTCGCCGCCGAGCCGCGCCCTTGGCAAAGGATGCCCTTGGAGCGCGCGTGGCGGACAATGTCGTGCACGGTCAGGAAATAGCGCGCGAAATCGAGCTGTTCGATCAGCGCCAGCTCGTGCTCGATCCGTGCGCGGAGATGGGGTGGAATCGGATTTTCGCCGTCACGGCCGGGTTCGGCCCGGCCATTTAGAGCGATATTCTTCCAGACCAAGTCACTCTTCACACAAGCCGTCATGGCCGGGCTTGACCCGGCCATCTGCAGGGGCTCACGAGATCGCCGGGTCAAGCCCGGCGATGACGAGACAGCATGTTTGCACCAGGTCGGATTCCGCTCTAGGGGCACTTCCGGGACCCGCGGGTCAATCCCGCGGGTGACCATCCCACTTACCCTCCCCCTCTCCCGCGGTACCGGAGAGGGGATAGAGGCGAGCCGCTCGGCCGCGCCCTCCCACACCAGCTGCGCGAGGCGCTGCTGCGCGGTCATGCCTGCGGGGACCGGCTCCTCGGGGTATTCGTAGCGCAGTTCGTCGAGGCTGAAGCGGCAGCGCCCGGCGATTTCGAGGCTGCGGACGAGCGCCTCTTCGTGACCGCGGAACAGGCGCGCCATCTCCGCCGCCGGCTTCAGGTGGCGCTCGGCGTTGGCGGCGAGGCGGAAGCCGGCCTCGGCGATCGTGCAATGCTCGCGGATGCAGGTCACGACATCCTGCAGCGGCCGCCGCTCGGGCACGTGGTAGAGCACGTCGTTGACCGCGACGAGCGGCAGCCCGATCCGCTCGCCGAGCCGGGCGAGCCGCGCCAGCCGCTTTGCGTCGTCGCCGCGGTAGAGGTGGTGCGCGGCGAGATAGGCGCGGCCGGCAAAATCGGCGGCGGCGCGGGCGGCGAACTCGGCCGCGTCGCCCTGCTCGGGCGGCAGGACGACGACGATCTGCCCCTCGCCGTGCGCGACGACATCGGCATAGTCGAGATGGCACTCGCCCTTCTGGGCGCGGCGCTTGCCGAGGGTCAGGAGGCGCGTCAGCCGTCCGTAGGCGGCGCGGTCCTCGGGGTAGGCGAGCAGGCTGGTGCCGTCGCGCAGATCGAGGCGGCAGCCGACGACGAGGCGGATGCCGACCGTCTTCGCCGCATGATGCGCGCGCACGATGCCGGCGACGCTGTTGCGGTCGGTGATTGCGATCGCTTCATGTCCGAGCACCGCCGCCGTCGCCACCAGCTCGTCGGGATGCGAGGCGCCGCGCAGGAACGAGAAATTGCTGGTGACCTGCAACTCGGCGTAGCCCGGCGCCACATCGGCCGGGCGCCGCGTCGGGCCGCCGGTCGGCCGCGCCCGCTTTTCCCCCTGCGGGCCGGCGCTGCCCGAGCCGATCGTGCGCGACAGCTTGCCGAACGCGGCGAGGCGGCGGTCGGGGTGGTTGGATTTTTCCGGCGGCAGTTCCGGCATGGCGGCAGGCTCAGGCGAAGACGCCGTGGACGAACCAGCGCGGCGGCGCCTCGCCGCCTGCGAAGCCGGCGCGGAACAGCCAGAACCGCCGCCCGTCCTCGTCCTCGACGCGGTAGTAGTCGCGGATGTCGTCAGCCCGGCCGGAGCCGCCCGCCGTCCACCATTCCTCAGCGATGCGTTCCGGCCCGTCCGCGCGCATGACCCGATAGGCGCGCCGCCGCCAGAAAAACTGGAACGGCGGGTCGTCGGGCAGGAGCCAGGACGCCTCGACCGGCTGCGGCGGCTCGAACAGCCGCACCGGCCTAATTCCCTCTCCCGCATTGCGGGAGAGGGAGTGGGAGGGTGAGGGCTGCGCGCACCGATCCTCTCCTGCTAGGCCCCCCTCACCCCTCCCTCTCCCCCCGGCCGGCGGGAGGAGAGGGTGAGAAAAAGCCTTCTTCAGGGGTTCTTTTTCTGCGATCGGCACCTGGACCGAGGTGCGTTCGGGGAGGTGGCTTTCGCGGGGCTGGAGGCGGGAGAGCGCGGCGAAGCCGAGGCGGGCGCCAAGGCGGTCGAGGAGCGGGCCGATGTCGCCGGCGGCGGCCGCGGCGCCGGCGAGGTCGATCTGCTCCGCGCCCAGCGGCTCGACGGCAAAAGCCGATAAAATCATGTCCTCGATCCCGAGGCCGGGGTCAATCGTGTTGAGCCGCGCGGCGAGCAGGGCGGCGAGGTGGCCCGCGTCGCGGCTCGGCCGCGCCGTGCCGAGGCGGAGGTGCTCGACCCTGCCGTCGATGCGGTGGAAGGAGAGGTCGAGCCGCCGCACTCCCGCCGCCTCGCGCGCCAGCCACCGCACCAAGTCCTGCGCCAGCCGCTCGGCGGCGCGGGCGAGGTCGGCGGGGGCGGCGATCGGCTCGGCGAAGCTTAGCCGCACCCGCCGCACCGGCGTCTCGCCGAGCGGCGACAGCGGCTCCGGCGCGAGGCCGAGCGCCTGGTCGAGACGGCCGGCGACGCCGTCGCCGAAACGGCAGGCGAGCGCGTCGCGCGGCATCGCATAGAGGTCGCCGACTCGGCGCAGTCCGACCCGGCGCAGTCCCTGTGCGGTGGCGGCGTCGAGCCGCAGCGCCTCGACCGGCAGCGGCGCCAGCGCGTCGCTCGCGCCGCCGGCGGCGACGATGGCCGGCGCGCCTTCCGCCGCGGCAAAGCGCGCCATCGCCGCGGCGGCGCCGAGCGTGTCGGCGACGGCGATGCGATGGCCGAGGTGCTGGCGCATGAGGCGCCGCGACAGGTCGGCGGCGAGGCCGGCCTCGCCGCCCCACAGATGGGCGGAGCCGGCGGTCTCGATCTTGACCCCGTCGCTGCCGTCCGGGGCGGTCCACGGGCTGTAGCGGCCGCACCATTCGGCGAGCCGGGTCAAGGCGGCGGCGTCCGCCGCCGGTTCGGCGGGCCGCGTCGCGAGGCCAGGCAGAAACGACAGCGCGTCGGCCAGCGGCATTCCCGGCGCCAGCCCCGCCGCCGCGGCCGCCGGATTGACGGCGGTGAGCAGGCGGCGCCCGCCGCTTTCGACGACCGTCGCGAACGGCTTTTCCTCAGCCGGCGCGGCGCTCGGGCCACCGCGCCGCGCCAGGACGTTGCGGCGCCGGTCGATCGGCCAGTTCGGCAGGAACAGATACAAGACCCGACGCATCCGCCGCCTCCACCTCCCAGCAACCCGCCGCGCCGCCGCGGCAACGCAGCAATTCGATGCGCCAGCGCGGCCGCCCGATGCCCGGCTCGCCCGTGTCGGCGGCCGGCAAGGCGGCGACGCGCCAGCGCGTGGCGGCGGCGCTCGGCCGGCCGCGTTCGGCCGCCGCCGTCGTGCCGTCGCACCAGCGCCGCAAGACGAAGGCGGTGACGCCGGAGCGCTCGGCCGCGAGCTGCAGTCGGCGGCCCGCCACCATCGGCAGGCGCGCGATTTCGCCGACCACGGCGGCAAGGCCCGGCTGGCGCAGCCCTTCCTCCATCGCCCACAGGACGTCCGCGCCGCGCCGCGCCGCGACGAGAACGAGCCGCGCCGGGTCGAGGCCGAACAGCGCCAGCCCCGGTCCGTACAAATCCCCCCGCGCCGAGCACCACAGCACCGCCGCCTCTTGGTGTGGTTCCATGAACGGATTGCGCGCCAGGAGCGAAACCGTCTGCTCAGTCCCAAACAAATCGTCATCGCCGGGCTTGACCCGGCCATCTCCGGGGCATCCCGAGACCGCCGGGTCAAGCCCGGCGATGACGAGAAAAGAACGCGTGGACGGAGCGTGCCCGGTCTGAGGAGGTGCCGCTTTAGGCCTCAGTATCGTGTCATTTGGCGGACCGGCCCCCCTCACCCCGACCCTCTCCCCCCGGCCGGCGGGGGGAGAGGGGGAATTATTGCGGGATGGGAGGCTCCTCCTCCCCAGCCGCGCGATGATGGCGGCGGCGAAGGCGGCGGGGATGGCGGCGTCTTCCTCGTCGCCGCCGACGCCGAGAATTTCGTGCACCGCGCCGAGCGCGAGGCCGCCGCCCGGCAGGACGCGGTCGATCGCGGCGAGACCGAACGGCAATGTCCCGTGCCGCAGCGGCTGCTCGAACCCGCGGATGCGGGCGCGCAGCGCGTCGAGGTCGGCCGCGGCGATCGGAGGGTCGAGGCGGAGAGGGCTGGACATACTCCGAGCAAACACGCTGGCGCACACGATGTTCCTTTTTTGTTCCTATTTCTCCGATTGTCAACCCCGCCTGTTTTGTCCTTAAGATGCCGCATGCCCGATACGTCGCATCCCGCACGCACCGCCAGCGAGACCGACGCGGCCCAGATCGCCGCGCGCATCCTGCTCGATACTCAGGCCGTCCTGTTCCGCCCCGACGACCCGTTCACCTTCACCTCGGGACGGCTCAGCCCCGTCTATGTCGATTGCCGGCGCCTGATCTCCTTCCCGCGCGCCCGGCGCCGGCTGATGGACCTCGCCAGCGAACTCATCGAGCGCAAGATCGGCTGCGAGGCGCTCGACGCGATCGCTGGCGGCGAGACCGCCGGCATCCCGTTCGCCGCCTGGATCGCCGAACGCCTGGCGCTGCCGATGCTCTATGTGCGCAAGCGGCCGAAGGGCTTCGGCCGCAACGCCCAGATCGAGGGCGAACTGCCCGAGGGCGCGCGCGTCCTGCTGGTCGAGGACCTCGCCAGCGAGGGCACGACCAAGCTCAATTTCGTGCGGGCGATCCGCCAGGCCGGCGGCGAGATCGGCCACACCTTCGTGATCTTCAACTACGGCATCTTCCCGCACACCGAGTCGAGCCTGGCCGCCGAGGGCATCACCTTGCACGCGCTCGCGACCTGGTGGGACGTGGCCGCTCTCGCCGACAGCCTCGGCCGCTTCGAGCCGGGCCAGTACGACAAGGTCAAGAGCTTCCTCGAAAACCCCGAAGCCTGGTCGGCGCAGCGCTCCGCCGCGCGCAGTTAGCGGAGGTTGCGCCCTCCGTCGCCCCCGCGAAAGCGGCGGTCCAGGAGCGGGCGGTGAAGCCGTCGTCCTGGATTCCCGCTTTCGCGGGAATGACGATTCGAAGTGACCGCAACTTGTGTTGCCGATCTGCGCGCCCAGCCAGTTCGGCCGAGCCGCTCGGTGTGGCCGCGAAAGTTTACCGGATCGCAATCATGCCGCTGTACCCGGGATGGTGACAGCCGGGCGCGTCCGGCCGAATCCCGAAGTCGCGGATGAAAGAAGGCCCATCTGAGTACATTTGTCGGCGCTCTCGGCGAGGCAGCCCGTCCTCGCGAGGCGCCGGCGACGCAGGCGCGGCGGAGGCCGCGTGATGTCGCAGCACCGCGCCGCGCCGCTGCGCTCCGACCTGCACGAGCACCTTCTCCCGTCAACATTCGCCGAGCGCGGGGCCATCGTGCCGTTCACCACCCCGCTGATGTCGAACGCTCGCGTGCGCAAGGATTGGCGCGATCGGCTCGAACTGGTGATTTCCGGCTTCGCCGACGGCGCCGGCGAATACGTGCTGCCATGGGATGCGGCCGCCGACGTCGTATCGATGACGGCGCACGACACGATGCTGCACGAAGAGGTCATGAACCGGCAAGCGCTCGACCCGTACGGCATCCGGCAGGCGGCGCTCGATGTCGCGAAGACCGGCCTCGCCGGACCCGAGGTGGCGGACGCCGCCGCCCGCTCCGCCGCCGATGACGAGGCGATCAAGGAATTGAACGAGGCGATGCTGACCCTGCGGCTCATCGCGGAAATTGACCGCGGCCGGGCGGACGCGCTGAGACGCGAGGTCGGCACCTCGGAGGGGCGCGCGCGGGTGCGCGAGGCGCTGACCGAGATGTCCAGCCAACTCAAGCTCGATGGCGCCGCGTTCAGTTCGCTGGCCCAACTCGGGGGGCTGACCTGCGCGGTCTGCGTGCCCGACAGCCCCACCCCCGGCCGGTTGCGCCGGCTTGTCCGGCAGCTCGGGGACTTCCGCGTCAGCGTCTCGAATTGGGGCGCCGAACGGCTCGGGGTCGTGGCGGAGCAGGCGGGGTTCTGTGCCGCCGTAGCGGCTAACACGCTGCGCACCGCGGAGGCGTGCCTCGCTGAGTTCGACGCGGCCATTGCCCGCCCGGGCCGCTTGATCGCCAACGGCAAGGGCAGGTCGGACCAGGTGCAGCATCTGGTGGGGCGGCTCGCCTGGATGCTCGACGGCTGGGACCGTGTCGTCGAGGCCTGGGCCGAGGCCGCCGACGACAACGCCAAGATCAACATCCTCGGCTCGCTGGTGCAAGTGCTGCCGCTGTTGCCTCGCAAGGAGGCGGAGGCCGATTCCCATCGGAACGAGGCGCAGCCTCCCGGCACCCAGGGCCGCCGGTGGGTGCACACGAACGAGGATTGGCGGACCGGAGAGCCGGATCCCGAAATGGTTCAGCGGCTGGAAGCGCTCAAGGCGAAGACGCTATGAAACAGGCCCAACTTGACGAGCTGATCGGATCGGGGCCGCTGGCCGAACTGGCGCAACGGCTTTGCGCATTGCCCGAGGCGAAGTTCCTGGCGGTCGTCGGCCAGCTTGAACGGCACGCGCATGTGCCGGCGATCGGCCTCCTGATGGACGCTTGCCGCCCCCGGCTGCGGCAGCTTCGTCCCCCTAGGGTCCCGTCGTTGAAGCGCCTGTTCTGCCGGCCGTTCGAGGATCTGCTGGTGTCGAGGCAGCCGCCGGAAGGGCTCGCCAAGGCGAGGATTCTTCGCGATGCGGTCGATCCGTGCTGGGCGGCGATCAAGGCGGCCGGCCAGGAGCAGATCGCGGAGCTGGAGGAAAACCTGCGGGGCATCGCGCCGGGCCAGGCAAAGCTCGTGTTCTCTCTCGGCGAACGGCTGTGGCAGACGGCCGGGCGGCTGCTCTCGGCGGCGCGTAGCGGGGAAGCGCCCGACGCGGCGCAGCAAACCATGCTGATGCGGGACGCCCTGCTCGCCGCGCCGGCGATCGAGCGCTTCAAGCGCGAAGTGCCGACGAAGCCCGTCCCGAAGCTGGGCAAACCGGAGAAGACGATCATCCTCGAGTGCATCGAGCAGCTGGCGACGCAGCGCCTGCCGACCAACGCCTTTCTGCTGGTGCTGGCGGCGCGGGTCAAACAACCGGCCGAGCTGATCGAGATTCTCGCCGGGACCGACGTGCGCGTGCCGGAGGAAGTGGAGAGCTGTGCGGTGGCGCAGCTGGTGGATCGCGTCAACCGGCTCGACGAGACGATCACCGAGACCGGCCCCGAGGGCCTCGCGAAAGAAATCGAAGAAGTGCTTCAGGCGATGGCGGAGACCGGCAATGTCCTCGGCAAATCCGTCAAGAACGGCCTCGACGAAAACGTCGTCGTCATGGAGCAGGCCGCCCGCGCCGCTCTCGACGAGCACGTCATCGAGGCTGCCCCGGCCGCGCTCGAGGCCGCTTTTGAGGATGCGCCGGGCCAGGACGCGCTGCTGGCCGCCGAGGCGCATGCCCGGGCGCTTTACCGCTCGCGCCACGCGGCAAAAAAGCTCGGTCTCGGCGCGAAGGCGGAGGCGGCGATGGCGGCGGCGCGGGAGCGCTTCGAGGCCCGCCTCGCGGAGGAATTGAAGGCGGCGGCGGAGGCCGGCAACTCGGAAGGCAACGCCGCCATCTTCCGCGCCATCCGAATGATCGAGCTGGTCGCCGGCACCGAGGCCGCGCGTCCGCACATCCGCGCGCTGATGAGCGGCCGCTAAAACGGGCTTCGGATCGAACGGAGCCGCTCTCCGTGCAGTCCGTCATGGCCGGGCTCGACCAGGCCATCTTCCTGCGGCGCCGGAGATCGCCGGGTTAAAGCCCGGCGATGACGAATTGTGTGGAAGCGAGTCCCTTTCGCCGGACACAGCGTTAGGCGCGGCCCGGGCTGCGGAAGGCGTTCGCGAAGGTCTCGGCGGCCAGACGCGCCGCCTGGGCGAGCGCCGCCTCGCCGGCCGCCGCATCGAGGCGGAGCAGCTGGCGCAGATGGATTTCGCCGCGCGCCAGGGCGGCGAACTGCTCGGCGGCCTGCCGGGTGTCGGCGATGCTGAGCGAGCCGGCCTCGACCGCGCGCCGCAGAAACGCCTCGATCTGCAGCCGCGAGCGCTCCGGCCCCGCCTGCCAGAACACCTCGCCGAGCCCGGGAAAACGCGCCACTTCGGCGATGATGATGCGGTTGAGCGCGATCGCCTCGGGCGACAGCAGCAGGTCGAGAAAGCGCCGCGCCAGCACCGCCAGCGAGGCCGCGATGTCGCGCGGGTCGAGCTCGGGCGGCGAGAAGCCGTGGAAGTGGCGCTCGGAAACGCGCGCGACGATCGCGCCGAACAATTCCTCCTTGCTCGCGAAATGCGCGTACACCGTCGCTTTGGAGACGCCGGCTTCGCGCGCGATCGCGTCCATGCTGACGGCGCCGAAGCCGTGCTCGAGGAAATGATGCTGGGCGGCGACGAGGATGCTCTCGGCCTTGCCGCCGCGGCTGGCTTCCTCCAAACGCATAGGTGATATCGCCGGCATCGCTTGACACAATGGCGCGCCCGCTTCCATCTTGGCAAGCATGAACTGAACGGTTCAGTTCAGTTGTAGAAGCGCCGAAGCCCAGACCAGATGCGCAAGAAACTGATAATGCTCGGCCTTGTCGTGCTCGTTGCGGCCGGCATCGGCGGCGGCTGGTATTGGTGGACCGAGCTGCGCTTTCTGCAATCGACGGACGACGCCTACATCGCCAGCGACGTGTCGGTGATCAGCCCGAAAATCGAGGGCTACATCAAGGAGGTGCGGGTCCAGGACAACGAGCAGGTGACGGCGGGCCAGGTTCTGTTCGTCATCGACGACCGCGATTTTGCCGCCCGCGTCGCCCAGGCCGAGGCCGCCGTCGCCAGCGAGGAGGCGACGATCGCCACCTACAAGGACCGCCTCCTGCTGCAGAAGGCGGTCATCGACCAGGCGGCGGCGGCGGTCAAATCGGCCGAGGCCGACCTGACCCGCACCCAGCTCGACTACAACCGCTACGCCGCGCTCGTCACCAGCGACTTCGCCAGCCGCCAGCGCTTCGAGCAGGCCCAGGCGGACTACAACAAGGCGGCGGCGGCGCTGGAGAGCGCACGCGCCGCCCTCGCCGCCGCGAAAAACCAGCTCCTCGTGCTGCAATCGCAGCAGCGCGAGGAGGAGGCGCGGCTGACGCAGCAGCGCGCCAACCTGCGGCTCGCCCGCAACGACCTCGACAACACGGTGATCCGCGCCCCGGTTTCCGGCGTTGCCGGCAACCGCGCCGGGCAGGTCGGGCAGTACGTCAAGGCGGGGACGCAGCTCCTGTCGCTGGTGCCGCTGCCGCACGTCTACGTGACCGCCAATTTCAAGGAGACGCAGCTGACGCATATGCGACCGGGGCAGGCCGCGGATGTGGCGGTCGATGCCTATCCCGACCATCCCTTGCAGGGCCGCGTCGAGAGCTTTGCGCCGGCGAGCGGCGCGCAGTTCAGCCTATTGCCGCCCGACAACGCGACCGGCAATTTTACCAAGATCGTGCAGCGCGTCCCGGTGCGCATCGCGCTGCCGGCGAACGGCCCCCTTGCTGCGCTGCTGCGCCCCGGCCTGTCGGTCACGGTGACGGTCGATACGCGCGGGGAAGGCACCGCCGAACCGGGCGGCGCCATCTTCGGGGCGGCCCAGGCGCAAGCCGCGCCGGGCGGCGCACCGGCCGCACGATGAACGACGCCGCGCTTCCCGTCGCACAACGTACCCCCGACGCCGCCGCCCTCGGGACGACCGCCGGGACGCAATTTCCGCCGCGTGCGCCCACGGAGGCGGCGCCGCCTGTCGCCGCCCCGCCGCCACCCGCCCCGGCGCCGACCTTGCGCGACTGGATCGGCGTCCTCGCGATGGTCGTCGGCCAGTTCATGGCGATCATGGACGTGCAGATCGTCACGAGCTCGCTGACCCAGATCCAGGGCGGGCTGTCGGCCAGCCCCGACGAGATCGCGTGGGTGCAGACGGCCTATCTGATCGCCGATGTCGTCATGGTGCCGCTGTCGGGCATGCTGTCGCGGCTGCTCTCGACCCGGGTCGTTTTCGTGACCGCCGCGCTGAGTTTCACGCTGGCGAGCACGCTGTGCGCGACGGCCACCACCCTCGGCCAGATGATCGTCTACCGCGCATTCCAGGGCTTCAGCGGCGGCGCCATCACCCCGACCGTGTTCCCCGTCGTCTACATGAAATTCCGGCCGCCGCAGCTGGCGACGGTCATGGTGCTGATCTCGCTGATCCTCAACCTGTCATCGACCCTGGGGCCGACGATCGGCGGCTTTCTGACCGACACGTTCTCGTGGCACTGGCTGTTTCTCGTCAACATCGCGCCCGGCATCTTCGTCGCGATCGTGGTGTGGTTGACGATCGACATCGACAGGCCGGACTTCTCGCTATTGCGCTATTTCGACGTGCTCGGCCTCGTGCTGATGGCGGTGTTTCTCGGCTGCCTCGAATACGCGCTGGAGGAAGGGCCGCGCTGGGACTGGCTCGACGACGGGACGATCCGGACCGCCGCGATCGTGTCGGCGGTCGCCGCGGCGCTGTTCTTCTTCCGGGTGCTGACCTACCGCCAGCCGATCGTCGATCTGCGGGCCTTCACCAACGGCAATTTCGCTGTCGGTTCGGCCTACACTTTCGTGATCGGCACCGGCCTCTACGGCGCCACCTACCTGATCCCGCTGTTCCTCGCCCAGGTGCGCGGCTACGACAGCCTGCAGATCGGCGAGACCGTCGTCGTGACCGGCCTCGCGCAGATGGTGATGTCGCCGTTCACGGCGCAGATCGCGCGCAAGCTCGACCTGCGCATCATGCTGGCGATCGGCATGGCATTGTTCGCCACTGCGATGTATTGGACGGCGCAGCTGACCAACCAGGCGAGCTTCGGCGAGCTGTTCTGGCCGCAGGCGCTGCGCGGTTTCGCGCTGATGTTCTGCTACCTGCCGGCCAACCTGCTCGCGCTCGGCACGATGCCGCGCGACAAGCTGAAGAACGCCGCCGGCCTCTACAACCTGACCCGCGACCTCGGCGGCGCGATTGTGCTGGCGGCGCTCGGCACGATCATGAACGACCGGCTGCACTATCACTGGAACCGGCTGATCGAGGACGTCAACGCGGCGCGGCCGGCGGTGCAGCATTTTCTCGACATGCAGGCCAACCGGCTCGACGGGCTGATCCACGGCGATCCCGCCCACGCCGCGACTGCGCTGTTGGCGAAGATCGTGCAGCGCGAGGCGCTGGTGATGACCTACAATGATGCGCTGCTGCTGCTGGGTCTCGTGTTCGCCGGCGCCCTCGTGCTGATGCCGTTCGTCAAGACCCCTCGCTCCGCCCTCGCCGCTACTCCCGATTCACGGCACTGAAGCGGGATCCGCCCGGATGGAGTCGCTCTCCGCACAAGTCGTCATGGCCGGGCTTGACCCGGCCATCTGCGGGCGCTCATGAGATCGCCGGGTCAAGCCCGGCGATGACGAGAAAGGGTGTTCGAATCTCTTCGGATCCCGCTCTAAGCCGGCGGTCAGCGGGTGTAGACGGCGCAGCTGATGCCGAGCGAACGCGTGCTGTCGCAGAATTCCTCGGCGGCGGCCGACGGCGGCGGCGGACCCTCGTCGGGGGCCGCGCGCGGCGCCGGCTGCGGCAGCAGAACCGACGGCAGCGGCGGCTTTTCCGAAGGC
>Ga0209810_1003051_pt1 | contig 18455 bp, 18 predicted proteins | sample Coa_R1_7_FD_187159 | JGI IMG/M metagenome (GOLD analysis project Ga0209810, IMG submission 187159) | Surface soil microbial communities from Centralia Pennsylvania, which are recovering from an underground coalmine fire - Coalmine... | ecosystem: Environmental > Terrestrial > Soil > Unclassified...
CGAGTACTTGGTCGCGCCTGCGCCGCGGCTGGCGGGATGAAATGCTACCGTGGTGGTGCGGAAGCCGAGCCAGTTGACCATGCCGCGCAGAAAGCGATGCTTCTCCTGCAAGCGTATCAGAGCATTGACCGCCTGACGCGACAGCAGCCGATAGTCCGAAGCCGCCGAGCTGACCGGCGTATCGCTGAGCCAGCGCATCACGGCGTTGAAGGCGCGCGAGGACAAGCGCTTGAAGTAACTCAGACGCGGGTCGTCGGCACGATAGGTTAGGACGACATCATGGCCCTTGCGCCATTGCTCCACCAAGGCAGGGATGAGGCTGGGCGGATGTTGCAAGTCGCTGTCGAGCGTGATAACCGCGTCGCCGCGGGCGTGTTCCATGCCGGCGGTCAAAGCGGCCTGTTGGCCGAAATTGCGGCTGAAGGACAGATAACGGATGCGTGCATCGCCGGCAGCCAGCAGACGCAGATAGGCAAGCGTGCCGTCACGAGAACCATCATCGATATAGAGAATCTCAATATCGTATTCGCTTTCCAGCGGAGCCAGGGCGGCGCGCAGCTCGGCGTGGAAATGGGGCAGCACTTCCTCTTCCTCAAACGCAGGACAAACGATGCTCAGCTTGTAACGAGGCGCGGCCATTTCTCTACTCCCTACTTACCAGCCCGGAGCGCCAGCGACGGGTACTTCGGCCCGTCGCTGGCGCTCCGGGCTGGTAAGACTCGCCATCATCAACTCGCGCACGAGGACAATCACGTAGGCCAGGCACAACAACAACGCCGCCTGCGGCTGCAAACCCAGGGCGTGGATGCGATTGACTCCCGGCCACAGACCGCGGATGACGCAGAACAGAAACAGTATCAAGGCCATGCGCGTCATCAAGCCGAGCAGCCACGGCCAGCGCTCGCTTTCGGCCCGCTGCACCGTCCAGGCCAGCGCCGGCGCAAGTAGAACGTAGGTGGAGGATTCCGTAGCCGGCCCGCACAGCGTCATCCAGCACGTTCCCAGAACGAGGATCACGGCCAACACATCGCGTCGCGGCCAGCCGCGCAAACGTGCCGCCAGGCACAGAGCAGCACAGCCGGCCGCACTGACTAGCTGGATGACCAAATAGCCTTGCGGCGTCAGCGGAAGATGGAGCAGACGGATCAAGAGCCATAAATCGCGATAAGCCATGTGCAATGGCCAATCCCAGCGATGGTCCTTGCCCAGTCGTTGCAGCCATTGGACATACTGAGATTGGACGTAGTCCCAATGCTGGCAGGCGAAGGGCAGTACGGCCGCCACTGCCAATGCAAGCAAGAGCCGCCCGGCGAAGCGGCGCGGATAAACCGCCGCCAACAACAGACCAAGCGCCAACGGATAAACCTTCACCGTTGTGGCCAAGGCGATCAGTGCCGCCGACAGCCACCAGCGCTCACCCTCGACGGCAGCCAGCGCGGCCAGCAACAGGCCGATGACCAGCGGGTTGGGCTGACCGTTGTTCAGACTGCTCAGGGACAACGGCGCGAGCAGCAGAAACAGTATCGCTTGCTGGCGCGGCGTCCGCGTCAGCGGGGCCGCTCGCAGCCACAACGCGAAGCCGCCCAGCAGCACGGCGGCGTTGAGCAGACGCCACACCGCACCGCCCAAGCGAATCGGCATGTGGTGGAACGGCACAAACAGCACCGCCGTCAGCGGACTGTAGCGGAACTGGTCCTGATCGGGATTCCAGTTCTGCCGATACAGATCGTGCCCTTGTTCCCAATCGGCCCCGGCCTGGTCCCAGGTGGTGAACAGAGTGCGCTTGTACGGCTGAACGGCGGCGCGGACGCAAACAAACAGGACGGTAAGGACCCAAATCGTGATCGCCGTCCGCGTCCACGGGTCCCACTTTCGCAGCCACTCAAGCAGCATGGGCGATCCTCCCGGCCTGATGGGCGAGCAACTCCGAGGCGGACACGAGCGTGAAACCGGCTTGCCGGCATGCGTCGAGAAAATTCGGTTGCTGCAACAGGCGCAGCTCCTCAACGCGCCGTTGCACCATGCCATCGTGTTCGGTGCAATCACGGCCAATCAACGTGGTGTCGCGGCGGCCGGGATGACAGGCTAGCTCGACAATTCGTCCGGGGGCCAGCGTCAACCAGCGCGCGAAAAAGTTGGGATCGCGTACATAGGGTGGATCGGTGATGCCGGCCAGCCAATCGTTGCCGGGAAAGCCGGCGTCCGCCTGATGTCGTGCTTCCGTGCGGCCCAAGAACGTCAACAGAGTCCGCTTTTTCCGCGCTCCCCGAATCCGGGCCAGCAGCGACCACGGCTCTTGCACACGGCGCAGATACGGAAGCGATGTGCCGCGGGCTTGAAGGACGCGACGCAAGATGGAGCCGACCGGCGGGAACAACGAAATATGTTGATGTGAATTGACCAGCGCCGGCGGGTGTCCGACCAGCTCCAAAAAGCGATCATATTGGGCGTGTAGCTCGGTCTCGATCTGTTTGGGACAAATCTGGTGCAGGTAGAGATGAGCAAGGAAGCGCCGCAACGGCAGCAGCCGCCCATCGCTGCCGAGCAGGCTGGGAACGCGGCGGGCCGGAGCGCAGGGACGATCAAGAGTCAGGCACGGATGCCAGCCCATCTCCGGCTTGCTTCCGGACTGCGCGAACCGCCTCCTCGGCATAGGGCGAGTTGACAAGCAGGACCGTTCCGGTAATAAGGTTGCGAACGGCCAACTCCAGGATGCCGCGCGAGGTCTCCGGGCCGATACCGTAGTCATCGGCTATGACAACGAGAAAGCGGGTCGCGTCCATGCCCGGGAATCTCCTCACCTTCCCACTCCGATAGCCTATTGACGAAATGCCGTCAACCCACACTAGGCAAGTTCGGCCCCTTCGCCCTCTCCTCTGAAGGAAAACAAGATCACTCTGCCAGATTGCGCCGGATCGGCAAACGCGTTAAACTCGTTGTCCCCTTGTCAGTTTGCCTCTCTTGCGATACAGTCTTGCTTCCTCCGCAGGAGGCGGATGCGAGATTTCGAGAAGAAGGGATGCACAAATGGTTAGCAACCGGCAGAGATGGCGAGGCGCGGTGATCGGATTGGTGTTCCTGGTAGGCTGCGTCAGCCTGGGAGACGCGCCCCAGGACATGATGGCGGCGAAGCGGCCGCTCCCGCGATTCGAACCCGAACCGGCCAAGCCGGAGCTTCGCATCGCGGATACGGCGGTCGCTCAGGCCGGGAACGACATTCCCATTGTGCCGGTGCCGCCGCCTCCGGTTTCGCGTACTCCGGCGAGCGGGGGACGTAAGTCCCCTGTTGCGAACCAACAGGGGGCTGACGCCCCCCGCTCGCCAGATGGTTCGCATCAGAGGACTGACGCCCCCCGCTCGCCGGCGGATAACCGGGGGGTGGACACCTCCCGCTCGCCGGCGCAGCCGGACGGCACGATGCCGCAACACACAGCCCGGCAGCTGCTCCAACAAGCCGCCGCTCGCTGCGCTACCCTCGACTCCTACATCGTGCGCCTGACGCGCCGGGAAACCAGCAAGGGCAAGCTCGGTCCCGAGGAGATCATTGCTTTTTCCTTCCGCAAGCAACCGTTCAGCGTCCATTTCAAATGGCTGGGCAAGACGGCTGAGGGACGCGAAGTGGTCTACGTCAAGGATCGCTTCGACAACAAAATTCACACGAGAGTCGCTGCCGGCGATTCGCTCTTGTTGCCGGCCGGCTCACGCCTCTCGCTCTCGCCGGATAATCCATTGGTCCGCGCAGCCAGCCACCATCCCATCACGGATGCCGGGGTCTGCCAGTGTGTCGAAGCGATGGTCGCTCTGCTCGACGCCCAGGAACGCGGCGACCGTCGCCGTGGCACGCTGACCGTTCTGCCGCCGCAGAAGCGACCCGAATACTCCAAGCCTGTCGAGACGATGGAACGCACAATTCCACCCGGAGTCGAGCCGGATCTCCCCCGCGGCGGACGCCGCTTGATCTACTTCGATCCGGATTGGCAACTGCCGATGCTCGTCGTCACCTACGATGACAAGGGCAACGAGATCGAGTATTACCACTATGATCGGCTGATAACTCCCGTCAATCTCGACGACGATGATTTCAATCCCGACAAGCTGTGGGGCGCAGCGAGCGGGGGCAGTCATGCCCCCGGTTCGCCTACAAACCGGGGGGTTGACACCCCCCGCTCGCCAACCAATCGCTGATTTTTCCTGTCACAATGACAGCGGATGAGGACAGTCTGGCAGGTACAGAGAAAACGACGAAAGCTCCCGGCGAAGCTTGTTGATTCTTCTATGAACTCAAACTATTATGAATTAAGAATTTATGCTCTTCAGGAATTGTTCGGAAATAGCTGGTACGACTTTTGCTTATGGTAAAGTAGTTCCTGCGGTCGTGCCGCCGACCAGATCAGGACTTGAGGAACGGCCAAAGAGGTAAGCGGCATGAAGGCTACATCCCCAGGACGAGATTATTCGATCCTCATCGCCGATGATGACACCAATTGTCGCCAAGCCTTGCGCGACATCATGGAGCCGGAAGGCTTCCGCACCTGGATGGCGTCATCGGGAGAAGAGGCACTGGATATACTACGGGAGAAGGATGTGCATTTGGCCCTTTTGGACCTGCACATGCCGACTCTGACGGGGCTGGAGACGCTGCAACTGGCGCGGCAGATTAAGGCGATCTTGCCGGCGATCCTTATCACCGGCGACGCTAACGAGAACGTGATTCGTCAGGCTTGCCAGCTGCACTTTTATAGCGTCATTCCCAAGCCGATCAACAAAAACGTGGTGCTGTATACCGTCTTGCGCGCTCTAGCCGGCGTCTATGGGCGACGCTAAAAAGCACACCGAACGGTTTAACAAGATGATGTTTCACCCCCGGCAAGCCGGGGGGCAACGCACACCAAGGTACCCCCCGGCTTGCTGGGGGCTAAATGGAGCACAACGGCATGACAGTCGTACCGCTGAATGACAAAATCGTGGTCAAACGCCTCGAAGCCGAGGAGAAGACGGCCGGCGGCATCGTGTTGCCGGACACGGCCAGGGAGAAGCCGCGGCAGGGCAAGGTTCTCAGCCTCGGCGACGGCAAGCGTCTGGAGAACGGCCAACGCGCCTCCTTCCAGGTCAAGGAGGGCGACCGCGTGTTGTTCACCTCCTACGCCGGTAACGAAGTGACCATCGACGGCGAAGAATTGCTCATCATGACCGAGGACGACATCCTCGCCGTGGTCGAGTAAGGCTTTGCGAATCCAGCAAAATGAGCCGGAAGCGTAAGCGACGGATGCTTTGCCCTCGCTTGCGCTTCCGGCTCGTTTCGTTCGGCATTGTGTTTGCTGTTTAGGCGCGAGCCGTAGGCGAGCGGGGTTGCGTAAGCGCCCCGAGTGTTCGTCTCTCGGGGCGCTTACGCAACCCCGCTCGCCTACGGCTCGCGCCTAAACGAAGGAGATAACTCAATGATTCGCCGATCTTTTGTGCTCTCGACAATGGCGCTGGTCGGATTATTGACCTTGCTCGCGGAGGCGCAGGCCGGGGCGGATCCCAAACAGTGGAACGACAGCATAGACAAAGCCATCGCCTATCTGCGAAAGCAGCAGAACGATGACGGCAGCTGGGGCAAATCGGAGCAAGAAAAAGTCGGCGCCACCGGCCTGATTCTGACGGGGTTGCTCCAAAGCGGCAAGGTCGGCCCCGATGATCCGATGGTGGACAAGGGGTTGAAGTACATCGAATCGCTCATCAATCCGCGCGAAAAGCACATCGCCGGCCAGAACCCGCGCGTGCAATTGAAGAACTACGTCACCTGCATCAACGTCTTGGCTCTCGTCAGCGCCAAGCGCGAAAGCTACAAGGCGGTCATCGCCGACGCTGCCAAGTTCCTGCGTCAACTGCAATGGGACGAGGGCGAAGGCAAATCAAAGGAGGACGATTTCTACGGCGGGGCCGGCTACGATAGCAGATCGCGGCCGGACCTGTCGAACACGCAATTCTTTCTCGACGCTCTGACGGCGGCCGGCATTCCCAAGGACGATCCTGCCTTCCAGAAAGCCGCCACGTTCGTCAGCCGCTGTCAGAACCTCAAAGGCGAACAAAACGACCGCAAATGGGCCGACAAGATCGACGATGGTAGCTTCATCTACAGCGCTGCCGGCGGCGGACAGACGAAGACGCAGGATCAGCCGAACGCCGATGGCGGTTTGCCCGGCTACGGCAGCATGACCTACGCCGGCATCAAGAGCTTGATTTACTGCGGCGTCTCCAAGGACGATCCGCGCATCAAGAAAGCGTTGGAGTGGATTCAAAAGAACTACACGCTGGATGCCAACCCCGGCATGCCCGAGCTGCGCAAGCAGTGGGGCTTGTTCTACTACTATCACACGATGGCCAAGTGCCTGGACACGCTGGGACTGGACAAAGTGAAGGACGCCAACGGCAAGGAGCATGATTGGCGCGCCGACATCGCCTCCACCCTGGCCCAGCGTCAACAGCAGGACGGCAGCTGGCGCAATGAAACGCCCCACTGGATGGAGGGCGATCCGCTCATTGTCACGGGCTACGCGCTCATGGCGTTGAGTTATTGCAAACCGAAAAAATAATTCTCACAAGCCCGGAGCGCCAGCGACGAGCCGAAGCACCCGTCGCTGGCGCTCCGGGCTTGTGGGAAACCCAATTTACCACGGCAAATCGTCGAGATTGACGTTGCCGCCGCTGAGGATGACGCCGACTCGGTGCAAACCCTCAAGCGCCCGAAAGTGATCGCTGAGCACGGCGGCGACAGCGACGGCGAAACTCGTCTCTATCAGCAGCTTGGCGCGCTCCCACGCCAACCGCATCGCAGCGACGATCTCTTCGTCCGTCACGGTGATGACGCGCTCCACCTGATCGCGGAGGACCGGCCAGGTCAAATCGCCCAGACTGGTGCGAAGCCCGTCGGCGATGGTTCGCGGAGCCGTTTGTGGGACAAACTCGCCGGCGGCTTTGGATCGGGCCGCATCGTCGGCACCGGCAGGTTCGGCGGCAAAGACCCGGATGTTCGACGCCATCGCCTTGGCCGCGATTGTCACTCCCGCCATCAATCCGCCGCCGCCGACCGGCATCACCACGGCATCCAGCTGCGGCGCTTGTTCCAGCAATTCCAGGGCGACTGTCCCCTGGCCCGCGATCACGTCGGGATGATTGTAAGGCGGGATCATCGTAGCGCCGGTCTCGGCCAACACCGCCGCCGCGGTCGTTTCGCGTGCTTCCAGAGTCGGCTCACATTCCACAACCCGACCGCCGTATTTCTCGACCGCGCGACGTTTGACCGGCGAGGCGTTTCGGGGCATGACGATGTGTGCCGGGATGCCGCGGAGGGCGGCGGCCAAGGCGAGCGCTTGCGCATGATTGCCGGAGCTATGCGTCGCCACGCCGCGCGGCGCAATGTCTGGAGGAAGCAACATCACGGCATTGCAGGCTCCGCGGAATTTGAACGCGCCGACTTTTTGAAACTGCTCGCATTTGAAAAACAGCGCCCGTCCGGCCATGCGATCCAGCGTTGCACACGTCATCACTGGCGTGCGATGCGCGCGTCCGGCCAGACGCTGGGCGGCCTTCTGAATGTCCGTGATATCGACGGCGAATGGCGGCATGGTACTCTCCTCGGCGTTGACGCGGACGCTTCGGCGAAGCGTCGCTAAACATTTTGCTAAACTATCCCAAAGCGCTCTGGGAGGCCGCAACAATATGATCCGAAAACACCTGCACCTGCCGATAATCGTGCTGGCGGGACTGCTCGCCGCCGGCTGCGCCGAAGACAAAGCGGAGCCGTCGCGACCAGTCATCGGTCTATCGGTGCTGACCCTCACTAATCCGTTTTTCCAGGAAATCGCCGACAACCTTCAGCAAGAGGCGGCGAAACTCGGCTATGATGTCGTCGTCGTCAGCGGCGAGTTCGACGCGGCGCGGCAGCAGAATCAGGTCAAAGATTTCATCGTGCGCAAAGCGGCCGCCATCGTCCTGTGTCCCTGTGAATCCAAGGCGGTCGGGCCGGCCATTCAGGAGGCTCACGACGCGGGCATCCCCGTGTTCACCTGCGACATTGCCTGCCTGGCTCCGGAGGCAAAATATGTCGTCACGCACGTTGCTACCGATAACTACGCCGGCGGTCAGCAAGCCGCTCATGCTCTCCTCGAAGCGCTCGGCGACAGCGGCGGCAAGGTCGCCATTCTCGACTATCCAGCGGCGGAATCGTGCTTGCTGCGCGTCGCCGGCTTCAAGGAAGTGATCGAGGCTCACAATCGCGGGGGCGGTGCAGTGAAAATCGTCGCGGAACTGCCCTGCGGCGGCGTTAAGGACCAGGGATACAAGGCGGCCGAAGATCTCGTGCAAAGCTATCCTGATCTGGCAGGCATCTTCGCCATCAACGATCCGTCGGCGCTGGGCGCTCGTGCCGCATTGGAGAAGGCCGACAAGGACGATCAAGTAAAAATTGTCGGCTTCGATGGCCAACCAGAGGGCAAGCAGGCAATCAAACAAGGCAAGATCTACGCCGATCCGGTGCAGTATCCGGATCGCATTGGCCGCGAAACGGCCCGCGTCATCGCGCGCTACTTCGAGGGCGAGAAAGTGCCACCGCAGATTCTGATTCCGACGGAGCTGTACCGAAAAAAAAGAATGAACCACAGAGACACAGAGACACAGAGAAGAAAAACACAGAGAAAGAATAAAGAATGAACAAAAAGCCAAGAAAGATTTACTATTCTCTCTTTTTCTTGTTTTTCTTCTCTGTGTCTCTGTGTATCTGTGGTTCATTCTTTTAGGAAAATTAGCTATGCCGCCGCTGTTGTCGATGCACGGGATCGTCAAATCGTTCCCCGGTGTGCGGGCGCTGCGCGGGGTCGATCTTGACTTGCGTGCTGGCGAAGTGCTGGCGCTTGTGGGCGAGAACGGGGCCGGCAAAAGCACGCTTATCAAAGTGCTGGCCGGGGCGCATCCGCCCGACGCGGGCAGCATTCACCTCTACGGCCAAGCAACACGCTTTACCAGTCCGCTGGATGCCCGCCAGGCTGGCATTGCCATCATCTACCAGGAATTCAACCTGGTGCCCTCGCTGTCGGCCATCGACAACATTTTTCTCGGTCAGGAGCCGGCCCGTGCCGGTTTCGTCCGCCGGGGCGAAGAGCGGCGGCGGGTCGCCGAGCTGTTCACAAGGCTTGGCGTCGCCATCGATCCCGATGCGCCTTGCCGCGAATTGACCGTGGCGCAACAGCAGCTCGTCGAGATTGCTCGAGCATTGGCCTTTGATGCCCGTATTGTCGTGATGGATGAGCCAAGCGCCACGCTCACACCGCAGGAGGTCGAGCGCTTGTTTGGCATCATCCGCGATTTACGGACAAGAGGCATCGGTATAATCTACGTTAGCCATCGCTTGGAGGAAGTCTTCGCCATCGCCGACCGTGTCCTGGTTTTGCGTGACGGGGAAGCGATCGCTTGCCGGCCCATCGGCGAAGTGACGCGCGACGAATTGATTCGCCTGATGGTCGGTAGAAGGCTGGAAGAGGAGTTTCCCAAACGACAGGTGCCAATCGGGCCGCCGCGTCTCGTGGTGCGCGGCCTGAGACAGGGCCGCAAAGTGCGCGATGTTTCTTTCGAGATCCGCCGCGGGGAAGTGGTCGGCCTAACGGGATTGGTGGGCGCGGGGCGAACGGAGACGGCGCGATTAATCTTCGGCGCCGACCGCAAGGAAGCAGGCACAATCGAGTTGGATGGCCGGGTGCTCGCCATCCGTTCGCCGCGCGATGCCATCCGTGCCGGCATCGCCCTGTTGACCGAAGACCGCAAGGCGCAGGGATTGGTCTTGGCACAGTCGGTGCGCGACAACTTCGCCCTGCCCAATCTGGAACGCTTTTCGTTCCTGGGTTTTGTGCGCCGCCGCGCCGAACGGCAAGCGTTGACGCGCCACATCGAGAGCATGCGCATCCGTCTGGCCAGTGCCGAGCAGCCGGCCCGCAATCTTTCCGGCGGCAATCAGCAAAAGGTGGTATTGGCCAAGTGGCTGGAGCGCAACTGCGAGGTGCTGCTGTTCGACGAGCCGACGCGCGGCATCGACGTGGGCGCGAAAGTCGAGATTTATCGACTTATCAACGACTTGGCCGCGGCGGGCAAGGCCATCTTGCTGATTAGCTCGGAGCTACCGGAGGTGCTGGGCATGAGCGACCGTATTCTCGTCATGCACGAAGGCCGCCTCACCGGCGAGATCGCCGACGCCAGCTGTGCGACGCAGGAAGAAATCTTGCGATTGGCCGTGGGGTGATGCTTGCCACGTTGTTGAGCCTCATGGACAATGAAGGAACTGGCTGATCTGACGGGAATTGAGGCCGGGCATGAAGGTCCGCGACGTGATTCGTCGGCTGATCGAGGATGGCTGGGTGCAGGTGTCTCAGAAGGGCAGCCACCGCCACTTCAAGCATCCGACCAAGCGCGGCAAACAGGCAGGCTTGGAGGATTGAAGGCAATGATTTTCCCCAATCAGAATCCTGGTGAAATCGAACGGGACCGACTCCGTCAGGCCGGCGAATTGACCACGGACCTAGGCGAAGGCTGGGAGGATGAGTACCGGCCCGGCTCGGCCGGCTGCCACGAACTGCTTGATCGAACGGCGTTGCTGTCCGATATGCTGGAGCGTTATCTCCTGGAGCATCCAGCGTGTGTGGCCAATCCGAGCTGGTATGCGTTGGTCGAACAGGCGGCGGCGGCGCTACGTGAACTTTACCAGCAAATCGGCGGAGAACATTTGGCTGGCTCGCCGGAAGAATGAAGCAGAATCGCTCGAAGGGGTGAGAGTATGCCTGAGCGCCGGTTGCCGCAGGCGCTGTCGCGTTTCCTTACCGATTACGGCATGGCGCTGGTGCTGCTGCTCTTGTGCGTCTATTACAGCGCCGTGACGTTCGCCCTCCAGGATCCCAGCGGCACCTCCGGCGGCGAGCAGTTGGTGCGCGAGTTGGAACGACGCAGCGAGCCCTTATCGCGTGTCCTCGTCGTGACACGCGATACCCGCGAGGACATTGCCTTTGCCGACGCGCTGCGGCGCAATCTCCTCAAGAGAGGCGTCGAGGTTGTCGGCGACGTGCGCGGCAGTCCCGCCGACGCTCGCGCGGAGTTGCAGCGCATCGCCGATTCCGGTGGCAAGCTCGATGCCATCCTCACCAACCAAGCGGCAAGCAGTTGGGCGATATTACAGCATGTCGCGGAGCGATTTCCGCAACTGGGCGAGGTGCCGGTCCTGACGCCGCGGCGCTACTGGTGGCCCAATTTCCTCAAGGCCGACAATCTTCGCAACATCGCTGACCAGATCGTCATCATCGCCATCCTTGCCGCCGGCATGACTTTCGTCGTCATCACCGGCGGCATCGATCTATCGGTGGGCAGTCTCATCGCTCTCTCTGCCGTTATGGCCACTTTATTGATCCGCGATGTCGCCGGGGCCGAAGCGGGGACGGCGAGTGGTATGTTTCTCTCCTGCTTGGCGGCGGTGGCTCTGTGCGGCTTGTGCGGCCTGTTTTCCGGGGCGATGGTGACGTTTTTCCAGGTGCCCGCATTCATCGTCACCTTGGCGATGATGCTGGTGGCGCGCGGCCTGGCTTCGGAAGTGTCGCACGGCGCGTCGATCTATCAAGTGCCGGCTTCGTTTCTGTGGCTGGGCGGCGGCGCGGACCTGCTTGGCATTCCCAACGGTGTTTTGCTGATGATCGCGCTGTACGTCGTCGCCGACGTGGTAATGACGCGCATGACGCTGGGGCGTTACATCTACGCCATCGGCGGCAACGCCGAGGCGGCGCGGCTGTCGGGCGTGCCGGTGCGGCGTGTGCTGCTGTTAGTCTATGCCCTGTCCGGAGCACTGGCCGGCGTCGGCGGCATCGTCATGGCGTCGCGGCTGCGGAGTGGAGCGCCCACGTATGGGCTGATGTACGAGCTGTATGCCATCGCCGCCGTGGTCGTCGGCGGCACCAGCTTGTCCGGCGGCGAAGGCAAGATATTTGGGACGCTCATTGGCGCGTTCATCATCGCCGTCATCAAGAACGGTATGAATCTGACCGGCGTTACGCCGTTTCGCCAAGACGTGGTGTTCGGAGCCGTTATCCTCGGTGCCGTGCTGCTGGATCGACTCAAGGGGCGTTTACGGCTTCGCGCCCAGCCGCGCGCAACAAAAAGCTCTTGACACGCTCGGAGCCTTTGTTATCGTGTGGCCGCTTCCAATTCTAATTCGCCTGTCGGAACGAGGATCTCCTCAGGAAGGGGTGGGACCATGCGCACGTTTCTTTTATTGGCGGGTCTGGCGCTGGCGGTGACGTGGAACGGATCAGCCCATGCTCAACAAACCGGCGGATCAGGCACCATTACCAATATCCTCAAATTTCCCAAGAGCATAAACATCAACGTTCAGCCGAACATTACCAACAACTCACCGATGGATTACCGCAACTCCATGTCGCCCATCGGCACAACAATGATTCGACCGAACACCACGGGAACAGCTTTCCCTTACAAGCTGTCTTCGATGTTCTACCAACCGCAGCGGACCAACTTTTTCGCCAGCACGACGACGTTCGGCACCAGCACTTTCCCGACGCCGGCGCAAATGCAGGCCGCTGCGCCCAACTACTTCAGACCGTTCCAGATGTATCGTGCTGCGCCGATCCAACCGTGAGAACCTTACAATAGTCCATCAGCCCGCAACGCCAGCAAGGGCCGTCCTTGCTGGCGTTGCGGGCTGGTCATGATATGATTGAGCTGCAATGGAACACCAGCCTACTTATTCCTTCTGTCGTTTGTACTCGACGAGAAACAGCAGAGTGCCCTCTTTGCTCTTGAATTCCGTGGGGCGATTCTTGCCGCTTAGGTCGTAGCAGATCCGTAGCGTGTCGCCTTTGTGCTCGTAAATGGCCAAGTAGGTCTTGCCCTTGTTCGGCCCCTTGCTGCCGGTGATGTCCATCGCCTTGGGCGAAGCCGACGGCATCAGCTTCACAGTCCCCTCATCGGTTCCCTGCTTCTCGACAGTTACCGTGTACTTATCGTCCTTGATCACGAGCTTGAGGCTCTTGCGAACCTCGTCGGGGAATTTCGTCCCTCCAAGTTCGGCCGACGACGGCAACCAGGTACCGTCAAGCGAGTCGTCCTTGGCGTCATCGCCCCAAGCGAGTGACGAGAAGGAAACAACCATCACGAGTGTGGCGAACAGTTTACGCAGCATTCGGATTCTCCCCAAAAATGAACTTGCGGGATGTCGCGATGAGAAATGCAGCGAGGCATCTTCCCGATGCGATTCGGAGTTCCGGCAAGTGAGGCTCAGCATATCCGGTACGGACGACGCAACACAAGCGCAATCTCGCGCAAACAAAAGGCCGCCGATCTCTCGACCGGCGGCCCTTCGAGGAAACTCCTAGCAACGATTGTCAATCGCGGCTGCTGGCGGACATGACGATCTGCAGTATGTACCAGAACAGGGTCGCCACCGCGGCGAACAGGGCCAGGGACGCGGCCACGTGCTGATCGGTGCGGTAGTTCAGCATCACCTGCGAGGTGTAGTAAAGGATGTAGCCAGACATCAGGCCCACCATGACGAAACAGAAGATCAAGCCGAGATTGAAGCCCACAATACACGCGGCAACGATGACGCCAAGGGCGAGCCAGGTGCCGACAGACAATATCGGGCGCAGTGGCGAATAATCCTTTCTGGTCACGAAGACCGAGAGCGTCAAGCCGCCGAAGACGGCCAAAGTCAAGATCGCCGCGGTTGGGATCGCCCTGGGCATGAAATGCTCGGCGATAATCAGCAGAGGTAGGAAAATGACCGCCTGCGCAACGACATACAAGCCCAGGCCGGCATACTGCATGGCGGGCGCAGTTTCCGATCGCGCCCACGTCTGCGCTAACCAGCTCGCGCCCATGAAAGCGAGCATAACGATCAGCCAGTTGTAGCCGCCCAACATCAGACGAAGCACCTGCTGTTGCCCCTCTGTGCCGAGCACCTGGAACAACACTACTTCAACACCCATGAAGGCTAGAATCGCACCCGCCAAATGCGCATAGGTGCGGCGAATGAACAGAGCGCGCTCGCTGCTGGCCGCACGGGCGACGGGATATTCGTAACCGTAACTCATTTTCAACTCCTGACTTCGGTTTTCTTGACATTGGGGCGGGGGCGAAGGCTTCGCCACCATGCCACACCCAAAGTCTACCTAATTGTAGGATGTTGCGAAAGACGCATCAAGCGACGCCTCAAGGGGGCTACGATCGCGCTGAGCCGCGACCGTAAGGGAGCGGTCGTGTCCGTATCGCTCCCTTACGGTCGCGGCTCAGCTGCAGCGGTCACTTCTTCGCATACAATGGCTCGGCCTTGTCATTGCCCCACGTCAACCGATAGTAGCGGTCGAGTTTGAGATCGGCAAACGACTGTTCTCTGCCGTTGGGCCAGATGACCGTCACTTTGTCGATGCCTCCCGCCGTGCCGAGGCCGAAGACGTGACGGCGATCCGAGGACGAGGCATAGCTGCCGCCCCCGAAGAGGAAGCGCGTCTGTTTGTGGCCCCCCGCTTCCAGGACGATCTTGGTTCCCACCACATCGCGATGGTCCCTGCCGGCAAACTCAAGGCCCAGCCAATGCCGGCCCTGCGTATCGGCCTCGTTTCGCAGGATGGACACCGGCTCGTTGGTGTGGATGACGGCAATGTCTACCCGCCCATCGTTGTCGAAATCAGCGTGTACTGCGCCACGAGCAACGTGCCCCTTTTTATCAGTGAAATAGGGACCGCCCTTGTTGACGATGTTCTTAAATTTGCCGTTTTCGTTGCGGGCCAGAATGGGCTGCTGGGCACGCGGCGAAGTCTTGGGCACGCGCGTAGCATGGCCGGTGACCAGGAAGAGATCCTCTGCGCCGTGGTGGTCAATATCGAAGAAGCCGGTGCCCCAGCCGACCGTCATGCGTCCAAACACCGCCAGGCCCGCGGGGGCCGTGCAGAAGGTGAAGGCGATGCGGTCTTTGCTGTGGTCTGCGGAGTTGGGCACGCAATCATTGCGATACAGGGCGTGCAATTCGTTCTCGTAGTTGGCCACCCAAATCGACGGTTTGCCGGTGCCGTTGTAATCACTGATGGCCAGACCCATGCTGCCGTTGGGAGTGCCCTGGTCGTCGCGAGCTGTGCCGCTGGCCATGCCCAGCTCCTCGAAGCGAAACTCCCCCGGCTTGGTCGAGCGGTTGACGTAGAGGAAATTATCGACGGTGTCGTTGGCAACGTAGATGTCCAGCTTGCCGTCGCCGTTGACATCGACCATGACCACGCCCAGTCCCTTGCCATACTTGGTGTCGCCTTCGGTAACGTCGGTCTTGAGCCGTTTGCGCGAACGCTCCGACAGCCACGTTAGATGCTTATACTCGTAGTCCTCCCGATGCACACGCAGGCCGGCTTCCTTGCTCACGTCCTTGAACGTGCCGTTGCCGAGATTGCGGTACAGCTTGTGTTCCAAGCCGACGAAATATTTGGGCGGACATACATCTTTTGTGTGGCCATCGTAGGTGCAGTTGAGCGGGTGGTTATGTTCAAAGGACCAATTGACGTATTGACAAACGTAGAGGTCGGCAAAGCCGTCGCCGTCCACGTCTCCCCAGGCAGCGCTGGTCGTCCATAGGCCGTCGGGCATACCGGCTTGCTTGCTCACTTCCACGAACTTGCGGCCTTCGCTCGGATCTTTGGGGTAGACCGGCTCATTATGGAAAAGGGCCAGATGATGCCAGCCGGTGACCAGCAGGTCGGGCCAACCGTCGTTGTCATAGTCTGCTACCGCCGCACCGTGCGTGAAAAAGTCGATCTTATCCAGGCCCATCTTGGTCGTGACATCCTCGAAGCGAAAATTGCCGAGGTTGCGATAGAGGCGGCAGGGATTGCCCTTGATCTGGTGTTTGTCCGGCCCTTCGTAATGGCCGCCGCCGGGAATGAACAGATCGAGCAGGCCGTCGCCGTCGAAGTCGATCACGGCCAGGCCGCCGCCCAGCGATTCCAAAATGGCGTAATGGTCGGCCTCCTCGCCATTGCGATAAGTGAAGTTGACGCCGCATTCGGCCGTCACCTCGCGGAACAACCCTGGGCCCTTGGCCTCTTCGGAGTCGCTGAGCACATCCGGGGGGACTACTTTTTGGTTGGTTCCGCCATACTCGCGGAAGTAGAGCAAAGCACCCGCCGCGATGACGACGGCTGGCACCGCCCAGAGGAGCACCTTCGCGACTCGCCGGGGCGGCCGCGACAAATCCGAACTGCTGGACATGGTTGGGACCTCCTGATGAGCAAAATGAGAATACGTCCATTGTAACCGCCTCACGGCGATTGCAAACCGTTTTTTTGGCGAATGTGACGAGCCGGAAGCGAAAGCGACGGAAGGAACATCCGTCGCTTACGCTTCCGGCTCGTCACATTCGCCAAAAAGCACTCGTTTGTGACATGAAAATTGCACACATTTACGCCAGGGCTTGAGGCGAAGTTTGCAAGGGGAAGCGTTTCAGAAGGGATTGCGTCGCCTCTTGAGAAGGCGGGGAACGACTGTGAAGAAACTGCTGCTTATTCTAATCGTAGTGACGGCGACGGCCGCCGGATCGGCGTATGCCTGGCACTTGTGGCGGAAACACGAAGATAAACAGGTTCCTTACACGGTCGAGCGGGTCCAGCGCGGCACGCTCGATGAGATCGTCAGCGCGGCGGGAAAGGTGTTGCCGCGCGAAGTGTACATCGTCGGCTCGGATATTCCCGGAAAAGTGACGGCTGTGCTGGCCGACTATAACCAGACTGTCTCCGAGGGCGACGTGTTGCTGCGGCTGGATGATCGCTTGGCCAAGGCGCGCCTCGAAGAGGCGAAGGTAGAAGTGAATCTGGCGCGGGCGGCCCTCAAGCAAGCAGAGATCCAGCGCGACACACAAGGCAAGCTGCTCGATCGGCTGCGCAATATGTCCCAGGAGGTGCGCAAGCCGGAAGATGTGGACATTGCCGAGGGGAAATGGCGCGCTGCCGAGGTTGCGGTTGAGGAAGCGAAGAACAAGGTACGAGAAGCGGAGAACGCACAACACAAAGCGGAGCTTGGTTTGAATCTGACGATCGTGCGCGCTCCCGTCCTGCAATCCTCTGGATCGTCTCCGTCGCATCCAAATCGACCTGGCACCGGCGTGGTGGTTGAGGACGCCGAGTCATCGCACGCCAAGCGAACCTTCTTCGTTCTGGAACGAAAGGTGTCGGTAAACCAGGAAATCGGCTCGTCAAATCAAGGGCACCTGTTCACGTTGGCGTCCGACCTGCAGCGAATACGTGTAACAGCCGAGGTGGGCGAAGGCGACATCGATAAGGTTCGGCGCGGCATGACCGCGCGCTTCACCGTCGGCAACGCCGGCGAAGATGCCCCGAAATACTACGGCAGCATCGAGGATATTCACCTGATGCCCAGCAATGAACGCGGGGCCGTTTATTACAAAGTTGAAATCGACGCCCGCAACGAGCATGATGCGGAGAGCGGCGACTGGAAACTGCGGCCCGGCTTGACGGCGTCGGTGGACATTATTCGTCGTTCGCATCGCGATGTCTGGAAAGTGCCGTCGGCGGCGCTAAGTTTCGAGCCGGCCGCCGAGGCGCAGAGCGCCGACGCTCGTAAAAAGCTGGCACAGCGAGACAGCCTGCCGCATCCCGATGAGTGGCAAACCGTCTGGGCCATCGGCGGAGACGGCAAGCCCTGGCCGATCTTCGTCCGCACCGGCGGCAAAAACGAACACGGCGAGACAGGAATCACGGCAGATCGCTTCACTGAGGCGCTGCAATGGGATGAGGAAGTGAAAGACCCCGCGACATTGCAGGTCATCACGACTGCGCCGCCGCCGAAGAAGGGATTTTTTAGTATCCCCAAAATCCAGTTTTGAAAGCGCGAACCGGCGAGCGGGGCGTGTTAACGCCCCGGTAGAAGTAACCGGGGGGTTAACACGCCCCGCTCGCCGGATGATGCAGCATGAGGAACTCCTTGATATGCCGGCCGTTATCGAATTAGAGAACGTCACCAAGATTTACCAGGCAGGATCACTCCCCGTTCACGTCCTGCACGAGATCTCGTTGACCATCCAACCGGGCGAGTTTGTGGCCATCGTCGGCGCCAGCGGTTCGGGCAAGACGACGCTGATGAACATCCTCGGCTGTCTGGATCGTCCCACTTCCGGCGTCTATCGCTTCGACGGACAGGACGTCAGCCGGCTGAGTCGAACGGAGTTGGCCCATATTCGCAACCGAAAATTGGGGTTCGTCTTTCAGAGCTACAACTTGCTCCAGCGCTATAACGCCATCGAAAATGCCGCCCTGCCGCTGCTTTACGCCGGCGTGTCGCCGAGAGAGCGGCGTCGCCGCGCCGCTGAGGCATTGAAAGCGGTGGGTCTGGGCGAGCATCTGCACAAGATGCCGACGGAAATGTCCGGCGGT
>Ga0209810_1003052_pt1 | contig 18442 bp, 11 predicted proteins | sample Coa_R1_7_FD_187159 | JGI IMG/M metagenome (GOLD analysis project Ga0209810, IMG submission 187159) | Surface soil microbial communities from Centralia Pennsylvania, which are recovering from an underground coalmine fire - Coalmine... | ecosystem: Environmental > Terrestrial > Soil > Unclassified...
CAATCGCACCAAAGCCATGATGCGTCAAGGCTATGGCTATCGTAATCGGCAGCATTTACGCTTGCGGATTTTAGTGGGGGACGTGGCATGATTTTTTCACCACTTTCCCCCCAAAGGGCGGAGAGCCCGCGGCGAATGACTTTCTGCCTATGCACCTTTCATCTCGCCAAAACAATCAGAATACGCTATAATCATGCTTGTGAACAGAAACAGTCTCTGGCGATCTGATAAAGAGAATAGAAGTTATCTATGGTAGAGCAAGTGCATACGGAACCAACATTCGCGGTCGCGACGCTGGGCTGCAAGGTCAATCAGGCTGATAGCGAGGCGATTAGCGAGCAGATGAGCGCGGCAGGCTTTGCGCAGCGCGACTTTAATGAGAAGGCCGATATCTATATCGTCAATACCTGCACCGTCACGCACCTGGGGGATCGCAGTTCGCGCCAGCTTATCAGCCAGGCACGGCGGCGATATCCAGACGCGCTACTGGTCGTGACCGGCTGTTACGCGGAACTGAACCCGCAGGCGGTGGCCGCGCTGCCCGGCGTGGATATGGTAGTGGGCAATAGCGGCAAAGGCTCGCTGGTGGAGGCTATTCAGCAGCAATGGCAGGCTGAAATAAGCCATAAAATCGGGGCCGAGGGGCAGGATATGCCTTCCACGCCGGTGCAGCATAGACGCGCGCTCCCTGTGTTGCCGCTCGACGTGCTGCACATTGGCAGTGACCGCTCGCTCGATTTCGTTGACGAAGAGCCACAGCCGGATAACCCGGCACGCCTTTCGCCATTTGCCATCTCAGGCGAGGCAGGGCAAAACCGGCTCGTCTCGCGCACTCGCGTGCAGATGAAGGTGCAGGACGGCTGCAATAATCGCTGCACGTATTGTATTGTTCCCTACGTGCGCGGCGAGTCGCGCAGCCGCAGTATCGCCTCTATTGTCGAGCATGTCAACCGCAAGGTGCGCGCCGGCTATCAGGAGATCGTGCTGACCGGCATTCACCTGGGCGATTACCACCCCGACGGCGAGAAGCAGCGCAACCTGGGCGACCTGATCGCTACTTTGCTGCGCGAAACGGACATCGCGCGCATCCGCGTCTCCTCGCTGGAGCCGGAAGATTTCCGGCTCGAATGGCTGGAACTGTGGGCTAACCCGCGTATGTGCCGCCACCTGCACCTCCCTATGCAGAGTGGCTCCGATGCGATTCTCAGACGAATGGCGCGCCGCTATACCAGCGCCCGTTACCGCACCATCGTCACCACCGCCAAACAGCTTGTACCCGGCATCGCCATCAGCACCGACATCATCACCGGCTTCCCCGGCGAAAGCGATGAAGATTTTGAGCGTACCTACCAGCTAGCCCGCGAACTCCAATTCGCGAAGGCGCACATCTTCCGCTTCTCCGCGCGCCAGGGAACAGCCGCCGCGCGCATGCGGGGTCAGATACGCGACGAGATCAAGAAGGCTCGCAGCGAGCGCCTGCTCGCGCTCAATGACGAACATAGCCGCCTCTTCCGCCAGCAATTTCTGGGCGAAACCGTGCAGGTGTTGCTCGAAGCGCGCAAGCACAACCGCTGGGAAGGGCTGACCGACAACTATCTGCGCGTCGAAATAGAGGATTTGCCCGAGGCTGAAACGCGCAACTGGCAAAACACGCTCGTCAAGGCGCGCCTGAACCATCTCATTGACGATGGCATCAGCGCCACCTTTGCCGGTTTTTGATCTATCCAGAGGACATCCTATGAAGCGCCTGCTCCCTCTCTCTTGCTTGCTCATCCTGCTTCTGGTCGGCTGTAACAGTTCCACGCCATCGCCTGCCGGACACAACTCCGGCAACACACCTCAGACAGTGGCAACAGGAAATTTTCAGGAGTATGCCCTGCCGCAGAAGAATAGCGGCTTGATGCGCCCGGCGCTTGACCACCAGGGGCGCATCTGGTTCGGGGAGATGGGAAAAAACTACCTTGCCGTCTTTGATCCGCGCACGAAGACATTTCAGCAGATCAGGCCGCCGCACGGGCTGGATGGCATCATGGGCATCGCAGTAGCCGCCGATGATACGATCTGGTTCGCCGAGCAGACGGCCAACTATATCGGCCACTACTTCCCCACAGGCGGCCAGTTTCGCATCTACCCCCTGCCCACGCTCGCGATGCCTGCCTCAACCAGCGCGCACAGCACTTCTTCGCTACCCGTCGCGCCCAACGATCTGGCGCTGGACGCGCACGGCAACGTCTGGTTCACCGAACTGAACGCCGATTCGCTGGCAATGCTTGACGTGCAGACAGGCAGAATCAAACAATTTCCGCTCTCCGCGACCAGAAGCGTACAGAAACTTTACCCCTATGGCATCACGGTCGACGCGCATAACATCGTCTGGTTCACCGAATCCAGCAACACACGCCTCGGTCGCCTTGATCCACAGACAGGTAAGATTAACTACTTCACGCCGCCTGCTGCAAGCGGCCCCCTGATGGAAGTCACGAGCGATGCGCAGGGTACTATCTGGATAACGTCATTTTCGTCGGGCCTGCTGCTCAGCTTCAACCCTCGTACTGACACCTTCAAATCCTATCATGCCACCATCAAAGGAGAGGGCGCGGGCGGCATCTATGGCGTGATAGCGACTACCGATGGTGAGGTATGGATCGCTCTCACCTCGGAAAACGCCATTGCGCGACTGGATGTCGCCGCCAAACGCTTCACCTTCTACCCCATTCCCACACAGGCCAGTCTGCCCTTCGGCCTCGTTATGGCGCCCAATCATGCCATCTGGTTTACCGAAGCGGGCAGTGATAAGATTGGCATGCTACAGCCCTGATATGCCTATTTCTTCTGTCGCTCGGCAAGCTCTTTGACGCGCTGCACATGGTCTTTATGGCAGACAACGGTGACATCGTCCATCTCGACGATCACCACGTCTTCGAGGCCGATGGTGTAGACCTTGCGGCCGGTGTTGTTGTAGACGAACATGTTCCGGCTGCCGAGGTCGTAATGGGGACCAAAGGCTCCCACGCCCTGCTCGTTAGCCGGGAAGAGCGCGCCGTACTGCTCCCAGTTACCCACGTCATTCCAGCCGAGGTCAACGGGGATCACGACCAGGTTGCTCGTCTTTTCCAGCACACCGTAGTCGATGGTGATGGGTGAAATGGTGGGCCAGACTTCATTCAGGATGGTCTGCTCCTCCGGCGTTCCCTGCGCGTCGATGATCTGGTCGAGCTTTTTGCTCAGTTCGGGCAGGTGAATGCGCAGTTCGTTGAGGATGGTTTCGACCTTCCAGATAAACATGCCGCTATTCCACACGTAGCGGCCATCGCGCAGATAGCCCTCTGCCGTCGCCAGGTTGGGCTTCTCCACGAAGCGTTCGGCGCGGTAGGCGCGATGGTCATGACCCTCATGCACTTCTCCGGCGAAGCGAATGTAGCCATAGCCGGTCTCAGGCGCGGTGGGCTTGATGCCGAGCGTAACAAGATAGCCCTGCTCGGCCAGTTCGTAGGCCAGGTACAGCGCCTGTGTCAGCGCCTCTACCTTCGTGATAACATGATCGGCATGAAACGAACCCATGATCGCCTCCGGGTCGCTACGGGCAATGGTGGCGGCCACCCAGCCAATGGCGGGTGCAGTGCCGCGCCCCATCGGCTCGCCCAGGATATGCGTGCGCAGCACCGAGGGCAGGTGTTCATGCACAAGCTCGGCCATGCTGCGTCCGGTGACCACCCACGCCTGCTCAGGGGAAATAAGCGGCTCTACCCGCGCCAGCGTCTCCTGTATCATACTGTTGCCGCCGGGCAGCGGCAGAAATTGCTTGGGAAAATCTGGGGTACTCAGCGGCCACAGGCGCGTCCCACTTCCACCTGCCAGAATGACCGCGTTAAAATGTTTCATACCTTGCACTCCTCATCACATTGTTTATTCAGTATTGTTCTTGCTGTATTGCTCTGTACTATCCACAGGCCCAACCTGCGCTATCGCTGGTTTCTTGATGGAAGGATTTTATAGTGTTCCGCCTGCTGTGTCAAATTTCCGGGCATTCTGGCATTCTATTTACCCGTATGAGTAGTAGGATTGAGCTGCAGGGCGACCAGCAGGGTCGCCCCTGCCTTCGCCAGCTCGCTCCAGGCAGGGGAACCGCGCTATAGGAAACATGTGCTGAATTCTCACCAATCCTCTAGCCGAATACCCTGAGATATGATATGCTTGACAGGCAAAAGGATGCTCTGCCGTTGTTATACGGGTGAGCGAAAAACGCTCTTTCTGGCTTCAGCGAAGGCAGAGTAAGCAACTATTTGAGACATATACGCTGCATGCTTCGTCATGAATAGCATGAAGATAGACCAATAGATAGAACGTATAGAGTAAGCATGGGAAACGACGGACAACTACCACAGCAGCCACAGCAACCAGGGCAAACAGGACAGCCGGGCTACTATGGTTGGCAATACGACCAGGACGCGGAGGCCACGCCGGATGGGCCAGGGCAGCACATGCACCCACAACAGGTACCCCCCATCTACCCACCCGGACAACAGCCGCCCCCGGGTTACCTCCCGGGCTATCCAGCGCACGCTTATTCCGATCAAGGGCAGCCGGGACCGATGGGAGCGCAGCAACGACCGCCGCTGCATTCCCGCTATCAAGAGCCTGTACAGGATATGGGATCATCGCTGGGCTACACACAGGGCATGGAATTCCAGTATTTCGACGCGCCACAGCCCTCGCAGGCTCTACCCATCCTGCGGCAGCAACGCCTGCAACAATTACGAGAAGAGCGCATGCGCCGACAGCAGCGGCGTATGGTACCCGACGTCACCTCGGTGATAGAGCGCAAAGGCCAGCAGCAAAAATCGCCCCCGGCTGCTCCACCCGCGCCGCCACAGGGAGCGCCGGGCCGGGGGCCAAACGCTCAGCCCTCCATGTTTGCGCCCCCACAGATGCCACAGGCACAGATATCTCCGGCAGTGGCAATGCCGCCGGTGGAGATCTCGCCATCACTCGCGCGCCCGGCCTTCGCGCCAACACAGGCCCCTGCGCAACTCAGCCCTGCCGGGCTGGAATCGGCCCAGAAACCCTCACAGGATACCGGCATGATCCAGCGAGCGCGTATAGGTCGGGCTACCATGATTCTGACCGGCGCGTTCGTTGCCAGCCGCGTTCTTGGCCTCGTGCGCACCTCGATGTTCGCCTTTGTCTTTGGCACCAGTTCGTTCTCCGATGCCTACCTGCAGGCTTTTCTCATTCCCGATTTCATCTTTAATATCGTCGCGGGCGGCGCGCTCAGTTCGGCCTTCATCCCCGTTTTCACGAACTATATGGTCGGCAAACAGGATGAAAAGACGGCCTGGCATATCGCCAGCGCGGCTCTGAACCTCGCTATCAGCGTGATGATCGGGCTGGCTGCTCTTGCCATTATCTTCGCGGGCCAGCTTGTGCCGATTTATAATCACGGGGTACCGGCCTCAGAAATAAGCCTGATTATCGCGCTTACTCGCATTATGCTCCTGCAATCGGTCATTCTCGGCGGCGGCGTCATCGTCAACTCTGTCTTGAACGCCAAACAGGATTTCTTGCTCCCTGCCATTGGTACGGTGCTGTATAACGTGGGCCTCATCATTGGCCTGCTGCCAGGCGTGGTGCTGGCATTTCATGGCAGCCGCAATGATACCTTCGATGTCTATGCCGCCAGCTGGGGCGTGGTGCTGGGCGCGTTCTTACAGGTCGCGGTGCAAATCCCTGGCCTCGTCAAAGTTGGCATGAAATACAAACTCACCTTTGACTGGCGTCATCCCGGCGTCATCCAGATCGCCCGGCAGATGCTGCCGCGTATCCTCAACGCCGGCATGCTCTACTTCTCCACCTTTGTTGACCGCAGCCTGATCCTTTTACTCATCGTTGTGGTAGGAGAGCAGGCGGCCAATGGCCTCATCACACGCTATTATCAAGCATTTCAACTGGTACTGCTGCCGCTTGGTATCTTTGGCATGGCCGTTTCAACCGCCGCTTTCCCGACGCTGGCCGAGAATGTCGCTCGCGGGCGCTTTGACCGCGTGCGCGGCACCATTCTGGAAACGCTGAGAAGCATTCTCTTCATGTCAGTTCCCTCAAGCGTGGGACTGATTATCCTGGGCCTGCCGGTCATTCAGGTCGTACTCGAACACGGAGCATACACCCTGATGGATGCGCAATCAACCACAGTCCCGCTAGGCTTCTTTGCTCTGGGCCTGGCCGGTCTGGCCGCCGTTGAGATTCTTACACGCTCGTTCTATGCCCTGCGCGATAGCGTCACACCCGTCGTTGTCAGCATTGCACAATTCCTCTTCAAGATCGCGCTGGCTCTGATCTTGATTGATTTCTCCGTACTCGGCTCGACGCCAGATGCAAAAGGCGCTTTAGGCATGGGTATGCTGGCACTCTCAACCTCGATTGCGGCGCTACTGGAAGCTGCCGTCCTGCTCTGGCTGCTCCACCAGCGCATACGCAACCTGGAAGAGCGACCGCAGGGGCTGGAACTGCGCGGGCTGGCCTTCTTCACCGGGCGTATTCTGCTGGCTTCGCTGGCGATGGGCGTGGTGATCTTACTTGTTCGCTTCGTACTGGATATGATTCTCGTCACTACAAGCGCCCAGGCGCTGGGCCTCGGCGGCACGTTACTCGCCTTTATCAAGCTGCTGATCGAAATTTTTGCCGGTTTCATCGTCTACATGCGCGTGGCTCACATGCTCGGTATCGAAGAACTTGGCCCGGTGAAGCGCGTGCTGAATCGGCTGAAACTCTCATGGATATAGTACAGAAAGATTATGGCTATATGAAAACTGTTCGCCTTTCCATCATCGGCTTTGGTACCGTCGGGCAGGGGCTGGCGGAGTTGCTTGCGCGCAAAGAGACGCTGCTCAAGCGTGATTATGGGCTTGATATCAGGCTTGTCAGTGTGGCGAACGCGCGGCACGGCTTCATCTATCGTGATGAGGGATTGGATATCCCGACGCTGCTGGAACTGGTCGCAAACAGGCGACCGCTCGCGGAGTATCCGGCAGCCTTTCACTGGCACAGCGCGCTGCAAGGATTGCAGGTAACCGGCGGCGATGTGCTGGCCGAGGCCACCGGCACTAACCTGCGCGACGCGGAGCCAGGAATCAGCCACATACGCGCGGCGCTGAGCGAGGGCATGCACGTTATCACAGCTAATAAGGGGCCAGCCGCATTATACGCGCGAGAACTCTTCGCGCTGGCGCGGGAACACGGTGTGCAACTGCGGCTCGAATCCACGGTCATGGCGGGGACGCCCGTTATCAGCACCCTGCGCACCGGCCTGGCGGGAGCGCAGGTGCAGGCCATACGCGCCATCCTGAACGGGACCACCAACTATATTCTGAGCGCGATGGCCGCCGGGCGCGAGTATGCCGAGGTGCTGGCCGAGGCGCAGTCACAGGGCTACGCCGAAGCTGATCCCACCGCCGATGTCGAGGGCTACGATGCCGTCGCCAAAACGCTTATCCTGGCGGCGCTGGCCTTCGGTCGCTCCCTGCGGCCAGAGCAGGTCACGCGGCAGGGCATCACCGCTCTCACAAAAGAGCAGATGCAGCAAGCGAGAGAACAGGGGAAACGTATCAAGCTCGTTGCCTCCCTGCGCCTGCTATCAGAACCTGGCGCCAGCAGCCAGGAAGCGTCCTTAGAAGCGCGAGTCGAACCCACAGAGCTGCCGGAAAGCGACCCGCTGGCCCGCGTCGACGGCATCCTCAACGCCATCTCCATCCAGACCGATACCCTGCCAGAAGCCACCATTATCGGGCCGGGCGCCGGTCGCATCCAGACCGGGCAGGGCTTGCTGGCCGACCTGATCGCGGTGGCGGGTACAATGTGATCGAATCAGTTTCCAGGCGTCGCAGGTTCCGTTCCCCGGCCACCCATCGCCGCAGGCCACCGGCAAGGGGGTAGCCCTCATAGGCGTTCACTTAAGCCCGTGCGAGCGCCAGGCAGGCCAGCCGCCAGGGGTGGCCCTACTCTAGATGCGGCGTTCGTGCCGCCTGTGGAGCCGCGTCTAGAGCAGGGCCACCCCTGGCGGGGCCTGCGGCGGCCTGAAGTGAACGCCTATGGGGCCATCCCTTGCCGGTGGCCTGTGGAACTCTTCGGGCTTCAGTTCGCCATCTAAGGCAGCTTTGGCGGGATATTACCTTCTGCCTGTTCGCCTTTCTCTTTGTTCTCCAGGATATCGCCTTCTTTGAAGAGAATTTTCTGCGCGGCGACGCGCCATTTGGGAACTCTGCGCAGCAGCCATTCCAGGTCCATTGAGAAGTGTAAGAACTCTTCCTGCTGCGCATCTTCCATGATACGCTTCGCGGTCTCGTCCTTCTCAATCGAAATACGCTGCTGGTACCAGTCTATCGCATCGGCTTCTTCAATCATTGAGGCAATCATGCGGGCAAACGTGCGTGTCTCCTCTGAAAGCTCATTTGCAGGCTCGTGATACTGCTCAAACCCTGACATTACTCTTCCTTTCCATATGCTGTTATCTGTATTCTCATCATCATAAGCGCAACCACTGCGCTTACTACCAATTAAAACTATAGGCCAGGAAAAGGAAGATATCAAACAGAGCTACTGGTCAGGAAGTATGTAAGAGAAAAGTACAAAAATGACCGGATTGGCAAATGAGAGAGGACAGACCGTGCTTCTACGGCGTGTCTGACGGCCTCTTTTCGGGCAGCATAAACTGCCTGCGTGTCTGCTGGCCGGTTGCCTGTGAAGCTTGAGGCAAGCCGTTGTCTTGCGACGCGGCAGTGGGAGGTATAGCAAAGGGTACGGTTGGCATTCCACCGCCAGATACTTCACTGGAAGCGGGTAGCTGCGGCATCTCGCCTGTATACTTGCGTACAGAAGAGAGCAAACCAGTATCCCGCTTCCCGTTTGTGCCACTATGTACGGCAGGAAGGGAGAGAGACGGCTGCTGAACTATCCAGCCATCATGACCCGTATCCTGTATCCGATTCGATGGGAGTGGCGCAGGCGGCACGATTCCCGTCGACGGCGCAGAGGTGAAGGCATTGAGTGTTGGAAGAGCCAGGGGTGTGGCGGCCCGCGCTGCCCTCTTTCTTGCTCTGCGCCGCCACAATAGAAGGATAGGGATAGCGGCCAGCAAGACAACGACTACCCCTCCGATCAATGCCACCGTCAATTTGTTGTCGCTCTGTCCGCTGCCCGGAGAGGATGTTTGAGCTACCGGCGTGGACTTTGTGCTGCCGGTTGGCGTCAAAGCTTGCGGCTGCGCGCCGAGACTGGCAGCGGTGGCCGTCGCGGTCGGCGTCACTTTCTTCGTCGGGGTTGGCGTTGGCGTCTTGCCCGCCGTCGGAGTGGCCGTTGGCGCCGCTACGGAACCGCTATTCCAGTAGAAGTCGGTGCGATCCTCACTGTTAACGGGAACGCCGTTGACCCAGTCGACCTCAAGGAACATTCTGGTATCGGAGAGCGTCGCCAGATTGGTGACCACTTTATTCGTCGTGGTATCAATAATCGAACCGGAGTTGCCGACGAAGAGGTAGCGGCCATCCAGGCTCTGCTCCAGCCAGCCCTCTTTTGTGCAATCAATACTGCACGGCGACTCGGTGCCGCTGATGGGAGAGATGGGGATACTGGCCGTCATGGTCGGGGCGCTGTTGGGCAGGCCGCTAACATTGAAAACATGGACATAACTGTTGGGCATGTCCACCACATAGACAGTTCTGCCGTCCGGGGAGAGCGAGATGCCATGACTGGGGGTGACATACTGACTATCGAAGCCAGGAGGAAGCTTGAAGCCGGGAGCCGAGACATTATACAGTACCTGCCCCGTTTGCAAGTTGCCAACGCCGAAGCCAATCAGCCCGTTTTCGGTGGCATAAGCCAGCGTGCCACTTTGATTGACGACAAAGGGACGAATGGCATGGGTAAAAGGCTGCACCTTGCGCACAATCTGCCCACTGGCCGTACTCGCTACCCACAGCACATTGCTATTGACGCCCTCCATATAGACATACTGCCCGTTGGCGCTCATATCCGTATCATGCGGCGCCACACCACTGGCCGTCAGAATAGCGCCCGTGACCTGCCCCGTAGCGGTATTGATAATGTGCCACGTGCCATCACTGGCCGCTGAGCCATCCGGCATGTAGATCGTCCTGCCATCCGGCGTGATCGCCATACTATCCACGCCGAAGTTGTAGTTCTGCCTGTAGACAATCGTTTGCGTCACCAGATTATATTTGATCAACTGCCCGGTGCCGTTTGCGCCACCATTGCCGCCATTGCTGAGATAAAGCATCCCGCTATGCGGATCGAAGACCACCCCACGCACATTCGTGGTGGGCAGCGCAACGCTCTGCACAGGAGCAAAGTTGTTATCGATATCGTAGACATTCATAGAGCCATTGGGAAAATCATAAAAGTAGTGATGGCTGCCGTTTACGGTACTGCGGGATGCCTGAGCAACATGATAAGGGGGAAGGAGCAACAAAGGTATTGTGGCTATAAGAAATAGCATGGGATAGATCAGCAAGCATCTCTTCAGCATGTTATGTACCATACCCATAACAACTCCCGCAAATAGATCAGACAGGAGAAACGCTATCTATTTCCTCCCTTCTGATACTGGTCGATTCGGAGAGACCGGAAAGCAGAACGCTGCATACATCTATAGCGACGTAGCAATGATGCACGGGTAACAGGGAGGAATCGATTTGCAAAACGGCGTCGATCTCAAGAGGTAAGCCTGTGAAATTTCGCGTTCGCAAAAGATTCCCTGACAAGATGGAAGATTTACTGCAAACAACGGGCCAGAAGATAGATGTGACTGCAGCAAACAGAGCCTTGACGGTACATGCCCATTGCGATAAGCTGTGGATAAAAGAGACAATTGAGCGATGGGAAAGAGAGGCATGATATGCCCGAAAAATCTGTCCGTCTGGCGGCAGGGCCGGGCTTCTACGGGGATTCCTGGCGACCCGTCAAAGCCAGCATCGAGCGGGGCAACGTGCAGTACGTCTGCTCGGATCACCTGGCCGAGTTGACGCTGGCTATCCTGCAAAAGAACCGCCAGCGCGACCCCAGGCTGGGCTACACGCAGGACCTTGTGCCGATGCTGGCCGATCTGCTGCCCCTGGCCGTAGAGCGCGGCGTCAGATTCGTGCTGAACGCGGGTGGGCTGAACCCGATGGCGGCTCGTGAGGCTCTGCTTTCCCTCCTGCGCAAGTTTGGCTTCAAGCTCAAAGTCGGCGTTGTGCTTGGTGATGCCGTGCTGGAACGGCTCGACGACCTGCAGGCGGCGGGGGCATCGCTGGCGCACATGGATACCGGCGCGGATATCGCTACCGTGCGCGAGCGGCTGCTCTTCGCCAGCGCGTATCTGGGGGCGCGCCCGCTGGTCGAGGCGCTGGACGCGGGCGCGGATATCGTGCTGACGGGGCGCGTGGCCGATGCCGCCCTCTTCCTGGCCCCCATCGTACACGAGCTTGGCTGGCGGTGGGACGACTGGAACAGGCTGGCGCAGGGTACCATCGTCGGCCACCTGCTGGAATGCAGCGCGCAGGCCACCGGTGGCAACTTCGGTGGCGACTGGCGCTCCATTCCCGACATGGCGCATATCGGCTATCCCATCGCCGAGGTGTGGGAAAGCGGCGAGGCCGTTATCAGCAAAGCGCCGGGAACGGGCGGTCGTGTCAACTTCGACACGCTGCGTGAGCAACTGCTTTACGAAGTCCATGACCCCGCGCACTACCTGACCCCCGATGTCGACGTGGATATGACCACCCTGCACATGCAGGAGACTGGTCCCGACGAGGTGCGCATCGCGGGCGCAAGCGGGCGGCCCGCGCCGCAGACGCTCAAGATCGTGGCGGGCTACGAAGATGGCTACATGGGTCAGGCCATCATCGGCTATGCCTGGCCCGACGCGCTGGCAAAGGCGCAACTGGCGGCGCAGATCATCACGCAGCAGATGGCCGAAACGGGGCTGAAGTGCGAAGAGACCATCATCGAATACCAGGGCTTCAACTCCATTCACGGCCCGCTCTCTGACCCCACACACGTCGATGATCTCAACGAGGTCTACCTGCGCATTGCCGTGCGCTGCATGGATCGTAGAGAGGCGGCAAAGCTTGGTCGGCTCGTGCCGCCGCTGGGGTTGAGCGGCCCGCCGTTCATCGGCGGCGTCGGAGGGATGATCGAGCCGCGCGCTCTGCTCGGCATCTGGCCGACACTGGCCCCGCGCCACATCATCGAAGAGTATGTGCGCGTCAGCGTGGAGGAAGCATGAAAAGACAACTGGTAGAGCTTGTGCATGCGCGTTCCGGCGACAAGGGCGACAAGGCCAACATCGCCATCTTCGCCCCCGATCGCCAGACCTACGATCTCTTGCTGCGCGAGGTAACGGCGGAGCGTGTGCGCGCCCATTTCGCGGACATCATCAATGGCCCCGTCGAACGCTTCGAGGTTCCCAACATCCTCGCGCTCAACTTCGTGCTGCACGGCGCGCTCAACGGCGGCGCATCCCGCTCGCTGCGCAGCGACTCACTGGGCAAATCGTTCTCCTCGGCCCTTCTACGCATGGAGATCGACGTGCCGTGACAACAATGTGAAGCAGCGCGAACGGCGCGCTCAGCACGCACCCTGCTTTTTCACTGCTCGTCCTGTCCTGCCGGGCAGCGCACGACAATGACGCTGATATTCTCAACCCCGCCATAGTTGAGCGCCCGCTGCACCAGCGTACCGCTCAACTGTGTGGGATGCTGGCCCGGCGTGGCGAGAATGTGCGCTAACTCAGCATCGCATACCATTCCCCACAACCCACGAGAGCAGAGCATGAGGATATCACCGGCCTGCATATTCACCGTAAAGAGATCGACTTCTACCAGCGCCTGCCTGCCAAGATAGCGTTCGAGGATGCCTTGCCGCGCGGCTGTATGTTTGCCCTGGGCGCTGACTGCCAGGCCCCCTATGGCTGCGGTGGTATGATCTTGCGTCACCTGCAAAAGCCCCTGCCTCTGTCGATAGACGTAGGCGCGACTGTTTCCCACACTGGCAATAGAGACGATAGAGCCGAGCAGGAGCGCGGCAGTGATACTTGCGCCTGTTTTGCGCTCCGGCAGTTCCCTGTTGCGTTGGTAGACGGCCAGATTGGCGCCCAGCACGCTCTCTTTGAGGAGATCGGTACACACACTTTCCGTGCCGTCCACCATAGCAGGCACCATGACGGCGCAGAGCGTGGAGATCGCCAGACGGCTGGCCTCATGTCCAACCCCGGCGCTTCCCATGCCATCTGCGACGACGAAGAGACCAATCTGTTGCAGGCCCTCTCCGGCGGTGCGCGTGCCATGAATCTCGAAGAGCGCATCCTCGTTTGGCGCGTCCTTTCTGTGAAAGCCGGAGTGCAACCCCACGCCAACCTCAAGCCCGGCAGGTTTTTCCTGTATCTGTGCCAGTTCCATCTCAGGAAAAATGCCATCCTCATTGTCATCCGGGAACGGCACGAGGCGCAGTTGCCCCCGGGCCAGAGATGCATGCCGCGCGACCGCTCCAACTGCTCCTGCTGCCCTGGCTATTTCCATCGGCACAGAAGCGCCTCCTGCAGCGACATGATGCATCCCACCGGTCGCCATCTGCTCCGCCGGTCGCTCTGCCGCGCGCAACTCTTGTTCATACATATCATTACAACCTGTCTTATGATACCTGATACGTCTTCACCGACTCTCTTCAGGGAAAAAAGGGGAAGGGTCCGGGGATGATCCGGCACCCGGACCCCTGCGCCCCTCTACTCGAAAAATGGGTCGATATGGGAAAAGAGAGGGTCGGAACTCACTCCCATACCTTATAGTGAAAGTATAGAGGATTGAGGGGGCAAGAGGTGGCGTTCTGGGCGCAAATTAGTAGTGTGTCATCACCCGAATGCAGAGAAGCGAGCGGGTAAATTGCGTTGAATTGACATAAAATATGGGACAAACATCACGATTTTCGTGGATGTTTTATTTTGCCAGCCCTACCGGCCAGCCAGCGCGCCGCAGGCCACCCCCGCTACGCCACCGCCCGCCGTCCCGCAGGCCTGCGCGCCGCAAGCCCCCGTTGCCAGCGCCGCGCAGGCCTGTAACGGGACGGGAGCGGCGGGACGGGGGGCCTGTGGGGCAACCTGGGCGACGAGGCTCAATCAACGGCGGAGGAGCTTCCGTGCTTCCTGTTCAACGGAGATCAGTTCGTAGCGGCTCGCCTCCTCCATGACCTGGTTGAGCAGGGGTTGCGCTTTTTCGGCTCTTGCCAGGAGCTGGTAGGTTTCGGCGAGGGCGAGCAGGGCGCGGGTGCGGGTTTCAGCTTCCAGACCGGCGAGGTTGAGCGCGCGCTGCAGGTGCTTTTGCGCGTGAGCTAACAGCCTCGTGCGTCTCTTTGCCTGTTTGCCGGAACAGAGCCGGGCCTGGGCGATGCGCAGGCTTGCCAGCGCCAGCAGGGCCAGGCCAATGCAAGGAGCGTTGTGCATGGCGCGGCCAATGTGGAAGGCGCGCGCGGAGCAGATCGCCGCCTCGTCGAGCCTGCCCTGCGCCTGCAACACGGCAGCCAGACAGGCGTTCCAGCGGCTCATATACTCGCGATCGTTGAAGCCCTCGGTCAGCGTCAGGGCCTTTTTATACCACTGCTCGGCCTGCGGGAAGTCGCCGGAGATGGCGGCAAGTTCGCCCAGGTTGCTGAAGACGACAGAGGAGAGCGGAGCGTCACCCAGCCGCCCGGCAAGGTCAAGGGCGCGATGCAAGAAGGAGAGGGCAAGTTCGAACTCGCCCTTTTTGAGATGGATATAGCCGAGATTACACGAAACGTGGGCGATGCCGCGCTTCTGGTCATACTGTTCGTAGATCGCCAGCGCGTGTTTCAGGTAGCTCAGAGCCTCTCCCCGCTTACCTGCGCCCATGGCAATGTTGCCCAGCAGAGTGTAGATGCGGCCAGGCTCAACCGGGTCGCCGACGAGAATGCGCTGGATGCGCGTCAAACGGGAGACAGACTGCAAGGACGGTGTCATATTCTTTTCACGTTCGCGCTCGAAGAGGTGCAGCGCCTCCAGAGTCGCCTGCTTCGCCTCCTCGTAACGACCCTCCTGCCAGTAGTGGCTGCCCTGCTGATAGCGCAGCTTTGCCCATGCCGGGCCGTCCTGCACATTCGCCTCGCGCAACACCTGTTCGCTGCGTTCCGAACATTCTCTGACCCGCGCCTGGTCTCCCGTGTAGCGCCAGGTGCGCTCGATTTCGCCCCATAGTAGCGAACGCACCTGCGCTTCGTAGCGAGTATCGGCGGCGGGATAGCGATGGCGCAGCGTTAACATGCGCTCATAGAGGCCGCGCCCCTCCTCGAAATTGCCCAGGATCATCACACACTCGGCGAGCCGTTCCAGCAGGGAGATAAAATGGGCCGCTTCGCCCTGCCAGTCGTTCTCCTGTGCCGCTTTACCCGGCGCTTTGTGTGCCTCTTCCATCGCTTCGACTGCCTGCCGGTAGTAGCGTTCTGCCTCACTGTAGACCGAGAACAGGTAGGCGCGATCACCGGCCATTTCCGCGTAGAAGGCAATCAGCGCGGGTTCCGCCCGACCCTGTAGCAGGTGATGAGTGATGGTCGCGGCCACCTCTTCCTGCCGCCCGGCGTGCATCTCGCGCAGGACATCCGCTGCCCGACGATGCAACCGCACGCGCCGGGTCAATGAGATACTCTCGTAGAGATGGCTGACCAGCAGGGGATGCCAGAAGTGGTAGGAAATATGCGCGCCTGTTCCCTCCTCTGTCAGCACGCCCGCCTGCAGCGCCTCGTCCAGCACATCCAGCAGCGCGTCCTCGTCCACCGGCTCGCCGGAACGTTCCAGGCCCAGCGCGCTGATGAGCGGAAACTCGAAGGAGCCGCCCAGAATGGCGGCGTTGCCCAGCAGCAGGCGGCAGAGGTCGCTGAGTCGGCTCAGGCGATGGTCGAGCGCGGCGGTGATCGTTCTCGGCAGCGTCGGCGGCGTTGTGCGCGCCAGTTCCTCCGCAAAGAATGGGTTGCCGGCGGCGCGATCCTGAATGTGACGCAACATCGTCTCCGGCAAGTTGGGGGTGTATGAAACCAGCGTCCCGATCTGCTCGCTGGTCAGGGGGGCAATATCCAGCGCCATGACCGCATGCTCGCGCAACATTTCTGCAATCAGCTGGCGCAGCGGCGAATCGTTGTCTGCGAGTTCATTTTCGCGGCACGTTGCGATGAGCAGGATGGGGCGGGTATGGATGCGGCGCGCCATGTGGGCCAGCAACTGGCAACTGCCGCCATCGGCCCACTGCACATCATCCAGCACGATGACCAGCGGTGTGGTTTCACTGGCAGTTGCGAGCAGTTGATAGACGGCATCCCAGAGGCGAGACTGTTCCTGCTCCAGCGAGAGACGGGAGAGAGCCAGGGGGGTCGGGGAACCGCTTCGAGCTGTCTCCAGCTCAGGTAACAATGCGGCCAGCGACTGGTAGAGCGAAGGCTGGTTACTGATCTCTTCTTCCTGCCACACCCCCTGATCGAGGGCCTTGCGCAGCACCTCTGTCCACAGCCGGTAGGGAATGCCCCGCTCCTGCGCGTAGACGCGGCCCCAGAGGACGGTGCAGCCCCGGCGTTGGGCCTCGCGGCTCACCTCCTCGGCCAGGCGCGTCTTGCCGATACCCGCCTCTCCCATCAACACGACACACTGTGCTGCGCGCTGTGTGTCCAGCGGGATGTCCGGTGTGCCATACCGCTCCCGCGCCTGTGCATATCGCTCCACCTGATACAGCATCCTGCGCAGCGTCTCCAACTCCCGTTCGCGCCCCACCAGCGGACTTTGATGCGTGCGCCCTATCTGCAATCCCTCTCCGCTCCTGTGATCATGATTCGCCGCAGATGGCTCACCGGTTGCAAACAGGGACGTAACAGGCGGAGATGGAAATATGGTGGGCGTGTTGCCAGGGTGGAGACCAGCTCTGCCCCTACCAACCATGTCTGAATCCCCACCGTCGTTTGTTGGGGCGGAGTCGGCCTCCACCCTGGCGCTCACATCCTCCTTCTTTCCGGTTCGGCCATTCTCGTCCCCGGTTTCGTTATCTGCGGTTTCAACCTCGCGCAGGATGGAGTCATCGCCGCGCAGGACAGCTTCGTAGAGGGCGCGGGTGCGCTCGGAAGGGACGCTGTCGTACTCGCGTTGCAGCAACTCGGCCAGACGCTGGTAGGCGCGCAGGGCTTCGCCGCGCCGTTGTGAGCGGGCGAGCGCAAGAATGAGCAGTTGCACGGCGGCTTCGTTCAGGGGATCATGGGTCAGCAGGAGATTGAGCGTGTCAATGGCGGCGGGGATGGCTCGCTGAGCGATGCGCAGTTCCACGAGGTCGAGCAGGAGCGCGATCCATCGGCTTTGTAGCGCGCGCCGCCGACTGATGACGACACGCAGATGGCGTTCTTCGGGCAGAAAGTCGCCAAAATAGAGTCGGGCTGCCTCTTCCAGCAGCGCGCGTCTCTCATCAAGAGAGCCAGTTTGCGTGCGCGCCGCCAGATATTCAAAGGCGTCGGCATCGACCCACACCCGCGCCTGCTCCGCCAGGAACAATGACTCCCCTTCGCTGCGCAACAGCGTCAGGCCGGGATGATCGCTGCGTCCGCGTGCCGGGCGCGTGGCTGCGAGCAACAGGTTCAACGCCTCGACGCACCTGTCCAGTTGCTCGTTGGCCGTCTCCAGATCGAGGTCAGGCCAGAGGAGAGCGATGGCGTGGCGGCGGCGCACCGAGCGCGCCGGGCTGCTGACCAGATAGCCCAGCAGGGTACGTATGGGCTGCTCCTGCCAGGCGGCATCAGTAACGGGCAACCACTGCTGCCCGCGACGGCGTTCCAGGCGAAATTGCCCCAGCGTGAAGAGACGGACAGAGGCATGGTTGAGTCCGGTCGAAGTGAGCATCAGCGTCGTTGACAGGGCGCCATTCTCCTGCGCCTGCCCGCTCTCCACCAGCGCCTGCGCCTCCAGCGGCAGCTGTTTGCCGATATAGGTGCGCGTGGTGATGCCATTCTCCGTGCGGTAGGCATACCAGTAGGGGCCATGCCCGATCCCCTCACGGCACTTGCGACAGCGTGGCTTGCCACAGCGGGCGATCTGCTGGCGATAGACAACCTTGCCGTCATTCATCGTACTGCTCTCTTCCTCTATTCCATGCAGAGATGCCTACGGGAATTCAGGTCCCTGATATTTCGCCTCCCCTGCGTTCCGCTGAGTCTCGCACAACTCTTACACAACCATACCGGGTACGATTTATTATAGCCTATGCGTCAACTTTTAGCCGATCCTTGCTCAGAACCTGATTTTCGTCCAAAATAGCGCCAAGAAAGGGATTCGGATGAGCTTGCCAAGCAAGAAGAGGCTGATGCATCCTGAGGGTGTTGATTGTATTGTCTTCATCAGCTCACTCAGGAGGATCAGCAT
>Ga0209810_1003055_pt1 | contig 18436 bp, 16 predicted proteins | sample Coa_R1_7_FD_187159 | JGI IMG/M metagenome (GOLD analysis project Ga0209810, IMG submission 187159) | Surface soil microbial communities from Centralia Pennsylvania, which are recovering from an underground coalmine fire - Coalmine... | ecosystem: Environmental > Terrestrial > Soil > Unclassified...
AAGCGCTACGGCGACTTCTTCGGCAGGCGGGCGGGATGGGTCGCGCGCTTGGCGGCGGCGATCTCCACCATCGTCTCGATGCGGATCAGGCGGCGGTCGAGGTCATCGGCGACGGCGGCGAGTTTGTCCACGTTCCGGGTCAGGCGATCGAGGTCGCCGCGCATGGCGAGCACGTCCTTGAGCACGGCGATGGCGTCCGCCAGCGCGCCCATCAGCGCTCGCTCCGGCGCGCTTCGATGTTCGCCAGGGCGCGGTTGGTCGCGGCCAGCGCGGCACGCACGCTGCGGCGCATGCCGGGAATGGCCTGGCGCAGCTCGCGGGTGAGCGCGGCGAGCTCGCGCGTCTCGTGGATCGCGCTGACGTTGTAGGCGTCCACCGCCTGGCGCACCAACTCGCTCATGCTGACGCCGCGATCCTCGGCAAGCTCCTTGAAGCGGCGCTTGTCCTCCTTGCTGACCAGCAGGGTGACACGTTGCGTCTTCATGCAGCCCTCAGCCCTTGCTCTTTCTATATACGCATTATCATACCATGTGCATGCGACCGGCGCGCCGGCGCCCGCGCGCGCCGGGCCTTGCCGCGCCCGGTCAGAGCTCGAATTTGATGCCCTGCGCGAGCGGCAGCGCGTCCGACCAGTTGATGGTGTTGGTCTGCCGGCGCATGTAGGCCTTCCAGGCATCGGAGCCGGACTCGCGACCGCCGCCGGTCTCCTTCTCGCCGCCGAACGCACCGCCGATCTCGGCGCCCGAGGTGCCGATGTTGACATTGGCGATGCCGCAGTCGGAGCCGGCCGCCGACAGGAACGCCTCGGCCGCCTTGAGATTCTGGGTGAAGATCGCCGAGGACAGACCTTGCGGCACGGCGTTGTGCATGGCGATGGCCTCGTCCAGCGTGCGGTAGGGCATCACGTACAGGATCGGCGCGAAGGTTTCCGTCTGCACCACCTCGTCGGAGTTTTTGAGCCCGGCGATGATCGTCGGCAGCACGAAATTGCCGGGCCGGTCGGCGAGCGCGGCGCCGCCGGTCAGCACCTTGCCGCCGGCGGCCTTGGCTTTCTCGATCGCGTCGAGGTAGCGGCGCACCGCGTCGCGGCTGTTGAGCGGGCCCATCAGCGTGGTCGGCAGGGTGGGGTCGCCGATCTTCTTCTCGACTTGCTTGTAGGCATGCACCAGCTTGGCGACGACGTCGTCGAAGATCGACTCGTGCACGATCAGGCGGCGCGTCGTGGTGCAGCGCTGGCCGGCGGTACCGACCGCGCCGAACACGATCGCCGGAATCGCGAGTTTGAGGTCCGCGCTCGGCTCGACGATGATCGCGTTGTTGCCGCCGAGTTCGAGCAGGCTGCGGCCCATGCGCCGCGCCACGCGCTCGCCGACTTGGCGGCCGACCGCAGTGGAGCCGGTGAAGCTGATCAGCGGAATCCGGTGGTCGTCGACGAACTTGGTCGCCAGCGTCGTGCCGGCATCGTTGATGAGGAAGAACAGATCCGGGAAGCCGCCGGCTTCCAGCGCGGCGTTGCAGATCCGGAGCGCGGCGATCGCCGACAGCGGCGTGCGCGGCGAGGGTTTCCAGATCGAGATGTCGCCGCACACCGCGGCGATGAACGAATTCCATGCCCACACCGCGACCGGGAAATTGAACGCGCTGATGATCCCGACCAGGCCGAGCGGATGCCATTGCTCGTACATGCGGTGGCCGGGACGTTCCGAGTGCATGCTCAGGCCGTACAGCATGCGGCTCTGGCCGACGGCGAAATCGGCGATGTCGATCATCTCCTGCACTTCGCCGTCGCCTTCCGGCTTGATCTTGCCCATCTCCAGCGCGACCAGGCTGCCGAGCGCGTCCTTGTGCCGGCGCAGCGCCTCGCCGCACAGGCGAATCGCCTCGCCGCGCTTCGGCGCGGGTGTCGTGCGCCAGCGCCGGAATGCTTCCTCGGCGCGCCGCACCACGGTTTCGTAGTCGGCCTCGGAACTGGCGTGGACACGGCCGATGAGCGCGTCGTTGCTCGGATTGACGACTTCGATCGTGCCGGCGTCGGTGGTCTTCGACCACTCGCCGTTGCCGAGATAGGTGCCGGATTCGGTCTCGGCCAGGCCGAGCGCCTTGAGGATTGCAGCGGACATGGAAACTCCGAACGGATGCGAAAAAGCGAGCGCGCCGAACGGCGCAAAGGGGGCGCAATTGTAACAAAGTGCGAGGTGGCGGCCCCGACACGATTCGAACGTGCGACCTTCCCCTTAGGAGGGGGATGCTCTATCCAACTGAGCTACGGGGCCGGTAGCGAAAGTGTCGCACGGAACCGTCCCTGGTGCGATCTCCAGTCGGCATCCATGCCTCCTCCTCGGCTCGCGCGCGCGATGCGCTACTCCGCATCGCGCGGGCGCGCTCGCCTCGACCAACTGAGCTACGGGGCCGGTAGCGAAAGTGTCGCACGGAACCGTCCCTGGTGCGATCTCCAGTCGGCGTCCTGCCTCCTCCTCGTTTCGAGCGCGCAATGCGCTTCAACGCATTGCGCAAGCGCTCGAAACTCGACCAACTGAGCTACGGGGCCGGTAGCGAAAGTGTCGCACGGAACCGTCCCTGGTGCGATCTCCAGTCGGCATCCATGCCTCCTCCTCGGCTCGCGCGCGCGATGCGCTACTCCGCAGCGCGCGGGCGCGCTCGCTTCGACCAACTGAGCTACGGGGCCGGTTGCGAAAGTGTCGCACGGAACCGTCCCTGGTGCGATCTCCAGTCGGCATCCATGCCTCCTCCTCGTTTCGAGCGCGCAATGCGCTTCAACGCATTGCGCGAGCGCTCGAAACTCGACCAACTGAGCTACGGGGCCGGTTGCGAAAGTGTCGCACGGAACCGTCCCTGGTGCGATGCCTGCCCGGCTCACGTGGTGAGGAGATGTCGTCCCAGCCCTTGTTCCCCCGCCGCCATCACGGCATTGTGGTTCCAGGTGAAGACGGGCCGCAGCAGCGGGGCGAACAGCCGCATCCAGGCGCGGTCGAGGTTCACCTTCCAGGTGTATTCGACGTCGGTGCCCGCGGCGCTTTCCTGCAGGCGCCACACGCCTTCCCCTTGCAGATCGCCGCTGGCGCTGGCGCGGATCAGCCGGTGCCGGGCGATTTCCGTCACCTCGGTCGTCAACCGGATGGAGTAGGGCAGGCGGCTGGTCCAGTGGAAGCGGTAGCGCGCGCCGACGCCCTCGGCGTCGCCGGCCGCGAGCTTGTCCACCGCGGCGACGTAGCGCCACCAGCGCGGCCAGTCGGCGGGTTCGTGCAGCGCATTCCAGACGCGCGTCAGCGGCGCTTCGATGCGCCAGCGGCTGATCAGCAGGAATTCGCTCGCTTGCACGGTCTCCCCCGGTCACGCCTTGTGCGACAATCGCCAGCTTTCAGCCTAGCTCGTCGGACTCACGGAGAACAACCCATGCCACTCACCCTGCACGACATCCTCCTACCCACCGCCAACCGCTTCCTCGGCAGTCTCGATCGCATCCTCGACAAGGCGGTCGAGTTCGCCGCGCGCAAGCAGTTCGATCCGGTGGTGCTCGCCAACGCGCGGCTCGCACCGGACATGTTCCCGCTCACGCGCCAGGTGCAGATCGCGTGTGACCTGGTCAAGGGCGCGGCGGCGCGCCTGTCCGGCAGCGAGGTGCCGAAGCACGAGGATACCGAGACCACGTTCCCCGAGCTCAAGGCGCGCATCGCCAAGACGCTGGCCTTCGTCAACAGCGTGCCGGCCGAGCGCTACGCCGGCGGCGAGGATCGCGACATCGTGCTGCAGACGCGCCGCGGCGAGCTGCGCTTCCAGGGCCGCGACTATCTGCGCGACTTCGTGCTGCCGAATTTCTATTTCCACGTCACCACCGCGTACGCCATCCTGCGCCACAACGGCGTCGAACTCGGCAAGGCGGATTTCCTCGGCGGTTGAACTCCGCCGCGCCGCGTGTCAACCGCCGGCCGGATCGGGCGTTTCTCTGGGCGAACGGAAGCGCCGCTTCCGATGACGCAAGGAGTCCTCAATATGAACATCGCCCGATCCCTGGCCGCCCTGGTGTGCGCCGTGCTCAGCACGAGCGCGCTGGCGGCGCTGACCCTGGAGAAATCGACCAGCCTGACCGACAGCTTCGGCGGGAGTCTCAGCATCGTCACCAACGGTACGGTCGAGATTCCCGGCGTCAACACCACCAGCCAGGCCACGCTCACCAACTTCCATCCGCACGACGATCAGAACCTGGTCGCCAACGGCAGCGTCACGCGCACGCACGAACGCAGCAACGAGGTGGTGACCAACACCTACAACGGCAACCTCACCCTCGCCGGCACCGACAAGAACGGCAAGGCGGTCAACGACAGTCTGAGCCTGCAGAACCTGCAAGTGGTGCGCGACGGCGATGGCCCGACGTTCAGCGGCACGGTCGTCGTCAACGGCACCAGCTACGACGCCGCGCAACTGCCGGAGGCGGTGAAGCATCTGCTGCACCGCGTGTTGCGCGTCTTCGCGTTCGATTGACGCGGCGGCCGCCGGCGCGTCGCGCGCGGCGCGGCGCGTCAGGCGGCCTTCTTGCGCGCCAGCATCAGCCAGGTATCGACGACGGTGTCGGGATTGAGCGACACCGACTCGATCCCCTGGCGCATCAGCCATTCGGCGAGATCCGGGTGATCCGACGGCCCCTGGCCGCAGATGCCGATGTACTTGCCCTTGGCGCGCGCGGTCTGGATCGCGAGCGCGAGCAGCTTCTTCACCGCCGGATCGCGCTCGTCGAACAGGTTGGCGACGATGCCGGAATCGCGGTCGAGGCCGAGCGTGAGCTGGGTGAGATCGTTCGAGCCGATCGAGAAGCCGTCGAAGATGTCGAGGAACTCCTCGGCGAGCAGTGCGTTCGACGGCACCTCGCACATCATGATGACCTTGAGCCCGTTCTCGCCCTGCTTGAGGCCGTTCGCGGCGAGCACCTCGATCACCTTGCGGCCCTCGGCGAGCGTGCGCACGAACGGGATCATCACCCAGGCGTTGGTGAGACCCATCTCGTCTCGCACCTTTTTCATCGCCCGGCATTCGAGCGCGAACGCGTCGCGGAAGCTCGGATCGACGTAGCGGCTGGCGCCGCGGAAGCCGATCATCGGGTTCTCCTCGTGCGGCTCGTAGCGCTTGCCGCCGATCAGATTCGCATATTCGTTGGACTTGAAATCCGACAGCCGCACGATCACCGGATTCGGCGCGAACGCCGCGGTGATGGTGGCGATGCCTTCGGCGAGACGATCGACGTAGAACGCGACCGGATCGGCATAGCCGGCGATGCGCTCGTCGATCCGGCGGCGGGTCTCGGCGTCCTGCTGCGCATATTCGAGCAAGGCCTTCGGGTGCACGCCGATGTGGCTGGCGATGATCATCTCCAGTCGCGCCAGACCCACGCCGGCGTTCGGCAGCATGGCGAAATCGAACGCGCGCTCCGGATTGGCGACGTTCATCATGATCTTGAGCGGCGCCGGCGGCATGGCGCCGAGGTCGGCGCGGACCTGCTCGAAGTCGAGCCGGCCCTCGTAGATGAAGCCGGTGTCGCCCTCGGCGCAGGACACGGTGACGGCGGCGCCGTCGGGAACCGCCTCCAGCGCATTGCCGGTGCCGACCACCGCCGGCACGCCGAGCTCGCGCGCGATGATCGCGGCGTGGCAGGTGCGACCGCCGCGGTTGGTGACGATCGCCGCGGCGCGTTTCATCACCGGCTCCCAGTCCGGATCGGTCATGTCGGCCACCAGCACGTCGCCCGGCTGCACCCGGTTCATGTCGGCGAGCGAACGGATCACCCGCGCCGGGCCGCAGCCGATCTTCTGGCCGATGGCGCGACCTTCGGCGAGCACGCGGCCGCGCTGCTTGAGCCGGAACCGTTCGATCGTCGTGGCGCGCGCGCGCGATTTCACCGTCTCCGGCCGCGCCTGCAGGATGTACAGCTTGCCGCTGATGCCGTCCTTGGCCCATTCCACGTCCATCGGCCGGCCGTAGTGCCGCTCGATGATCAGCGCCTGCCGCGCGAGCTCGTGCACGTCGGCGTCGCTGAGGCAAAAGCGGGCACGGAGTTCGGCGGGCACGGGCTCGATGCGCACCCGCTCGCCGGGTCGCTCCGAGTACACCATGCGCTGCTGCTTGGCGCCGAGACTGCGCCGGAGGATCGCCGGCCGGCCGGCGGCGAGGGTCGGCTTGTAGACGTAGAACTCGTCGGGATTGACCGCGCCCTGCACCACCATCTCGCCGAGGCCGTAGCTCGCGGTGATGAACACCGCATCGCGGAAGCCGGATTCGGTGTCGAGCGTGAACAGCACGCCGGCGGCGCCGCGGTCCGAGCGCACCATGAGCTGCACGCCGGCCGAGAGGAACACGTCCTCGTGCTTGAAGCCGTGGTGCACGCGGTAGGCGATGGCGCGGTCGTTGAACAGCGAGGCGAACACTTCCTTGATCTTGCGCACCACCTCGTCGGCGCCGCTGACGTTGAGGAAGGTTTCCTGCTGACCGGCGAAGGAGGCGTCCGGCAGGTCCTCGGCGGTGGCGGAGGAGCGCACGGCGACGGCGACGTCGTCCGTGCCGGCGTCCCGGCACAGGCGCGCGTAGGCGGCGCGTACCGCGGCGTCGAAGGCCGGCAGCAGCGGCGTGTCGATCACCCAGCCGCGGATCTCGGCGCCCGCCCGGGTCAGCGCGTCGACATCCTCGACATCCAGGCGCGCGAGGCGGGCATAGATGCGTTCGGCCAGTCCGCTCTGGGCGATGAACTGGCGATAGGCCTCGGCGGTGGTGGCGAAACCGCCCGGCACGCTGACGCCGAGCTTCGCCAGATGGCCGATCATCTCGCCGAGCGAGGCGTTCTTGCCGCCGACCCGATCCAGATCGGACATGCGCAGTTGATCGAGCCAAAGCACCAGGTCGCTCAAGGGAAATCTCCAGGAAGAAGGCCGGGAAGCCCGCACGGGCGGGCAAGACCGTCAATTTTCGGCGTTTGGCAGGGATGAAACAAGCGCCGAGGCGGGGTGGGGCTGAGGAAATCGGGAGTGGGGAGTAGGGAGTAGGAAGTGGAAAAAGCTTTACAGCCCTCGGCCCTCGGCCCTCGTCTCTCGTCTCCCGTAAACTCCACCCCATGCGCCGCACGATCTTCTACGTCTCCGACGGCACCGGCATCACCGCCGAGACCATCGGCCACTCGGTCCTCACCCAGTTCGACGGCATCGCCTTCGACACCTTCCGCATTCCATTCGTCGACGACGAGGAGAAGGCGCACGGCGCCGCGGCGCGCATCCGCAACGCCTATGCCGCGAGCGGCGTGCGGCCGATCGTGGTCAACACCGTGGTCGATCCGCAGCTCGGCGAGATCCTCGCCACCAGCGGTGCGCTGATGCTGGACGTGTTCGCGCCGTTCATCGCACCGCTCGAGGCGGAGCTCGGCACCAAGCGCTCGCGCCGCGTCGGCAAGGCGCACGGGCTCACCGATTTCGCCGAATATGAGGCGCGCATCAACGCCACCAACTACGCGCTGACCCACGACGACGGCGTCGATGTGAACTACAGCGACGCCGAGGTGATCCTGGTCGGCGTCTCGCGCGTCGGCAAGACCCCCACCTGCCTGTACATGGCCCTGCACTACGGCGTGAAGGCGGCCAACTACCCGCTGACCGAGGACGATCTGGACAAGCTCGAGCTGCCGAGGCGACTGCTGCCGTACAAGCCGCGCTTGTACGGCTTGACCATCGACGCCGACCGGCTCGCCCAGGTGCGGCAGGCGCGCAAACCGGGCAGCCGTTACGCGCGGATCGAGCAATGCCGGCACGAACTGGCGCTTGCCGACAAGCTGTTCCGGCGCGAGAACATTCCGGCGCTGAACACCACCCACACCTCCATCGAGGAAATCGCGAGCAAGATCCTCGCCGCGCTCGGTATCGAGAAGCACATGTTTTGAGGGGGAGTGGGGAGTAGGGAGTAGGAAGTGGAAAAAGCTCTTCAGCCCTCGGCCCTCGGCCCTCAGCCCTCAGCCCTCAGCCCTCAGCCCTCAGCCCTCAGCCCCCAGCCCTCAGCCCCCAGCCCTCAGCTCTCAGCCCTCCACTCAATGCACCGTCGCCGCGCCGGCGTTGCCGAACGGCGGTTTGGCGAGCCACAAGAGTGGAATCATGGCGAAGAACAGCACGGCGCAGATCAGGAACACGTCGTTGACCGCGCCGGTCAGCGCCTCGCGCGTGACCACCCGATCGACCATCGCCCACGCCCGCGTGGCGGTTGCGCCGAGCGTCTGCAAGTGCTCGAGGTAGCCGTTCACCGCGGGACTGGCGCGGTCGAGATGTTCGGCCAGCATGGCGTGGTGGAAGTCGCCGCGATGCTGCCAGAGCGTGACCATCACCGCGGTGGAGAAGCTGGCCGAAATCGTGCGGCAGAAATTCGAGATGCCTGCGGCCGAGGCCAGTTGCTCGGGTTTCAAGCCGGACAGGATCACCTGATTGATCGGCACGAAGAAACAGGCGATGCCGATGCCCATCAGAAATCGCGGCAGCGCGAGCTGGCCGAACGTGGCGTCGCTCGGGAAGCGTGCGAACCACAACGCGCACGCGCCGAACACGACGAAGGCGAAGCTCGCGACCGAGCGCAGTTCGAGGCGCTGGATGTTGCGCCCGACCAGCGGCGAGAGCAGGAACGCGAGGATGCCGACCGGCGCGGTGGCGAGCCCAGCCCAGGTGGCGGTGTAGCCGAGGTTCACTTGCAACCACAGCGGAAACACGACGTTGATGCCGAAGAAGCCGATCATGCCCATCGACAGCGCGGTGACGCCGACGGCGAAGTTGCGCTTGCCGAACAAGTGCAGATCGACCACCGGATGCCGGTCGGTCAGTTCCCAGGCGACGAAGAAGGCGAGGGCGACGAGCGCGACGAGGCCGAGCGTGACGATCAGGCCGGACTCGAACCAGTCCTGGTCGTTGCCGTTGTCGAGCATGAATTGCAGGCAGCCGACGCCGACCACCAGCAGCACCAGGCCGACGACGTCGATCGGCGCGCGGACGATGCGCGATTCGCGGCCGCGCAGCAGCGTCGCGGTCACGAACGCGGCGAGCAGGCCGACCGGCACGTTGATGTAGAAGATCCACGGCCAGGAATAGTTGTCGGTGATCCAGCCGCCGAGGATCGGGCCGAAGATCGGCGCGATCACCACGGTCATCGCCCACAGCGCGAGCGCGATGCCCTTCTTGTCGTTCGGATAGTTGTTGAGCAGCAATGCCTGCGACAGCGCCACCATCGGTCCGGAGCCGGCGCCCTGCAGCAGCCGCGCCACGACGAGCATCGGCATGCTGGTGGCGAGCCCGCACAGCATCGACATCGCCACGAACAGCAGCACGGCGACGCAGAACGCGCGCACCTCGCCGAAGCGGCGCGCGATCCAGCCGGTGAGCGGCTGCATCACCGCGCTCGCCAGCGAATACGAGCTGATCGCCCAGGTGCCCTCGTTCGGGCTGACGCCGAGGCTGCCGGCGATGTGCGGCACCGAGACGTTGACGATGGTGAGGTCGAGCACCTCCATGAACGTGGAGAACGCCACCGCCACCGTGAGCAGCGCCAGCGGCGCGCCGGTCAGCGGCGGTGCGCGCGGCGTTTCCGCGGGCACGCTCATGGCTCAGCGCCCCAGGTTCGCCTGCACGACAGCATCGGCCGCGGCATCGGCGGAGGCGAGATCGGCGCTGTAGACGTCGGTCTTCGCCACCGTCTTCTTCGTCGCGTTCGGCGCCAGCACCGGGCCGTTGCGGTCGTGGGTGTCGACCGTGACTTCGGTGGACAGGCCGACGCGCAGCGGATGCTGCTCCAGTTCCTTCGCGTCCAGGGCGATGCGCACCGGCACGCGCTGCACCACCTTGATCCAGTTGCCGGAGGCGTTCTGCGGCGGCAGCAGCGCGAAGGCGCCGCCGGTGCCGGGCGCGAGTCCCTCGACCCGGCCGTGATAGGTCACGCCGCCGCCGTAGAGATCGGTGCGGACTTCGGCCGGCTGGCCGAGGCGGATGTGCTTCAGTTGCACTTCCTTGAAGTTGGCGTCGATCCACAGATCGCGCAGCGGCACGATCATCAACAACGGTTGTCCCGGCTGGATGCGGCTGCCCACCTGCACGCTGCGCTGGGCGACATAGCCGTCGATCGGCGCGACGATGGCGTTGCGGTGGGCGTTGACCCAAGCCTCGCGGTACGCCGCGCGCGCCTGCAGCACCGTCGGGTTGCCGGCGACGTCGCTGCCGTCGACCAGCGCATGACTCGCCGCCGCCTGGCGCTCGGCGGCGTTGAGCGCGGCGCGCGCATCGGCCACCGCCTGGCGCGCGTGTGCCACTTCCTCGGGCGCGACCGCGTGTTCGGCGAGCAGCGGTTCGCGACGCGCGAGATCCGCCTCGGCGCGCGCGAGCTCCTCGCGCCGGGCCGTGACCGCGGCGTCGTACTGGCCGGCGATGTGGGTCTGCTGGCGCACCGCGCGCACCGCCTGGGCGAGCGCGCTCTGCGCCTTGGCCAGGGCGAGATCGGCGTCGGTCGGATCGAGCCGCACCAGCACCTGTCCCGCCTCCACGCGCTCGGTGTCGTCGGCGAGTACGGCGACGACCGTGCCCGGCACCTGCGAGGAGACGATCACCTGATTGCCGTTGACGTAGGCGTCGTCGGTGACCTCGCGCAGCGAGAACACGAACCACCACAAGAGCAGCCAGACGGCGCCGGCGGCGAGAAACACCGCGGCGAGGGTCAGCAGCACGGTGCGGCGTCGGCCATTGCCGTTGGCGGGCGAGACGGCATTCATTGCGGGGATCCTCCGTTGGCGAGCGCGGCCGGTTCGGCGGGCGCGGGGCGATAGCCGCCGCCGAGGGCGCGGGTGAGACCGATCTCGGCGGCGAGCGCGGCGGTGGCGAGCTGGATGTCGGCGTCGCGTTGGCGCGCCAGTTCCGCCGTGGCGACGAGCGCGGGGCGCGCATCCGCCACGCCTTGTCGCACGCGCGCCTGCGCCGCCGCCTGCAAGCGCGTGGCGGCGGCGAGTGCGGCCTCGTGTTCGCGCCGCCGCGCCTGTACCTGCAACAGGGTGAGCGCCTGGCCGGCGGCGTCGCGCGCCGCATCGACCACCGCCTGGTTGTAATCGGCGATGGCGCGGGCGAGCGCGGCCTGCGAGGCGCCGAAGCGCGCGTGCAGGCGGCCGGCGTCGAAGATCGGCAAGTGCAACGCCGGACCGGCCGCGGCGACGCGGCTTCCGGCGGTCAGCAGCTTGTCCAGATCGATCGAGGACAGGCCGAGCATCGCGGTGAGGCTGAGATCCGGAAAGAACGCCGCGCGTGCCACGTCCACGTCGCGCAGCGCCGCCTCCACGCGCCAGCGGCTGGCGGCGACGTCGGCGCGATGGGCGACGAGATCGAGACCGGCATCCGCGGGCAGCGCCGCGGTCGCCGCCGGCAGCGGCCGCGGCGTGAACTCCGGCAGCCCGGTCTCGGCGACGCCGAGCAGGGCGGCGATCGCGGCGCGATGCAGATGCGCCGACCATTCGATCGCGGCGGCGTCTTCCTTCGCCGCGGCGAGATCGGCTTCGGCGCGCTGCGCGACATCGTCCACGTCCACGCCGCGCGCCACCCGCGCCGCAGCGATCGTGCGCGCCTCGTCGAGCGCGGCGACGCGATCGCGCGCCGCGGCGAGCCGCGCCTGATCGGCCTGCCAGCCGAAGTAGCTTTCGGCGACCGCGGCGGTGAGCAGGTTCGCCGCCGCGTCGCGCTCGGCCTGCGCCGCGCGGCCGCGGTCGATGGCGGCGGCGATCTCGGCGCCGTGGCTGCCGAAGAAATCGAAGTCGTAGCGGAACGTGGCGCCGAGGTCGCCCTGGCCGTACCAGGTGAAACCGAGGAATCCCGTCGGAATCAGGCCGTGTTCGCTCAGCCGCTCGCGCTGGACCTGCGCCTGGGCATCGACGCTGGCGCCGCCCGCGGCGCGGGCGACGTCGACCGCACGCACGGCCTCGTCGAAACGCGCGCGCGCCGCGGCCAGCGACGGCGCGGCGGCGAGCGCGCGGCGTTCGAGTTCGTTCAGCACGGCATCGTCGTAGCGTGTCCACCACGCGTCGCCGGGCCAGGTTGCCGCCGTGCCGGTGGGAATGCCGTCGAGCGGCGCTGCCGTGGCGAGCGTCGGCGGGGTCTCGCGCGGCGGCGGCAGCACGCAGCCGGCCGGCGCCGCGGCGACGACGGCGAGCGCGCACAGCCGGAGCAATCGCGGGTTCATGGCGGTGCCTCCCGTTCGAACGCGGCCAGCAGCTTCTTGAGCAGCCGTTCGAGTTCGCGTTTTTCCGCCGCGCGCAAGGCGCCGAGGTAGCGGCCGAGCCCGCCCCACACCTGCGGCAGCAATCCCTCGATCAGGCGTTCGCCGCGGCGCGTCAGCTCGAGCACCACGCGGCGGCGGTCCGCGACGCTCGGGCGGCGGCGCAGCAACCCCTTGCGCGCCAGCTCGTCGCAGATGCGCGTCATGTTGGTGCGGGTCTCGCTGCTGGCGGCGCTGAGCTCGGCGGGATGCACGCCGGTGTCGTGGGCGTAGAGCATCATCAGCGTGCGGAACGCGACCTCGTTGAGTCCCGCCGGGCGCACCTTGCGGCCGAGGTGCGCGCCGAACTGCGCCGACAGCGCCTTGATCAGGCGCACCAGCACGATGTCCTGCACCGGCGCCTCGCGCAGACGCCGGGCGACGCGGTCGATGTGCGCCTCGATCAGTGCGAAACTCGGGCAGGTCGGCGTCGCGGTCATGCGAATAGTTGATATTTCAACTATTGCGATACTAATCAGTTTTGTAATTCGACGCAAGCCCGCGGCGATCCGCTCAACGGCGGCTCAGCGGCCGTGCGCGGCCCAGTCCTGCACCGCGCGGACGAAGCGCAGGCAGTCGATGTGGCGGTTGTACAGCGGCACCGGCGCGGCGCGGAGGATGTCCGGCTCGCGCCAGTCGACGATGATGCCGCGGGCGTGCAGATGCTCGTGCAGGCGCCGGCCGGCGTCGCGCGGGCCCTTGACGCGCAGGGAGAGCTGACAGCCGCGGCGCGCCGGCTCGCGCGGCGTGACGATCGCGAGCACGTCGTCCAGGCGTTCGCGGATCAGCGCCTCGAACCAGCCGGTGAGGGCGACGGATTTCTCGCGCAGCCGCGCCATGCCCGCGCGCCGGAAGAGCTCCAGCGACGCGCGCAGCGGCGCCAGCGCCAGGATCGGCGGGTTGGACAACTGCCAGCCGTCGGCGCCGGGCGTGGCGTGGAATTGCGGGCCCATCTGAAAGCGCGTGGCCGGATCGTGGCCCCACCAGCCGGCGAAGCGCGGCAGCGCGGCCTGCGCGTGGCGCTCGTGCACGAAGCAGCCGGCGACCGCGCCGGGGCCGGCATTGAGGTACTTGTAACTGCACCACACGGCGAAGTCGGCGCCGCTGTCGTGCAGCGCGAGCGGCAGGTTGCCGATGGCGTGGGCGAGATCGAACCCGATCGCGCAGCCGCGGGCGCGGGCGAGCGCACTGATCGCCGCGAGATCGAACGCCTGGCCGGTCAGGTACTGCACGCCCGGCAGCAGCACCAGCGCGATGCGCGCGCCGTGTTGGTCGAGGGCGCGTGCGATCGCCGCCTCGGAGATCGCGCCGCCGGCCTCGTCGCCATCGAGTTCGATCAGGGCCTCGGCCGGGTCGTGGCCGTGGAAGCGGATCTGCGAGGCGACCGCGTAGCGATCGGACGGGAACGCATGCTTCTCGATCAGGATGGCGTGGCGTTCGCGCGTCGGCCGGTAGAAGCTGACCAGCAACAGATGCAGGTTCACGGTCAGCGAATTCATCGCCACCACTTCGTGCGGCAGCGCGCCGGCGAGTTCGGCGAGCGGCGCGCGCAGCTCCTCGTGGTACGGCATCCACGGGTGGCGGCCGCGGAAGTGCGCCTCGACCGCGAGCCGGTGCCAGTCGTCGAGCTCGTCGAGCAGCGCCGCGCGCACGCCGCGCGGCTGCAAGCCGAGCGAATTGCCGCAAAAGTATACTTGTTCGCCGTCCCCGTGTGGCGGGATCAGGAATTCCTCGCGCAACGGCGCCAGCGGATCGGCGGCGTCGCGGGCGAGCGCTTCGGCCTCGGCCGGATCGATCGACGTCTGCATCGCGCGTCAGTGCGGCCGCAGGGTGGTCATGATTTCGCCGCAGCCCTTCTCGTACTCGGCGGTCCATTGCGCGCTGGTGCCGGCGAGCATCGGCCGGGCGCAGCGCACGTGCACCATGAGGTGGCCGTTCAGGTACCAGGTCTCGCGGTATTCGTAGCGGGTCTTGCCGTTCTGCGCGAAGTAGCGCAGCACGGTGGCGTCGACGCCGTCGGTGCGCTGCTCGTAGCCCGGCAACTGCTTGGCCTTGGCCATGCCGGCGTTGACCAGCGGCTGGAAATTCGCCGAGTCGTCGAGCAGCCGGGTCTCGATCGTCACCCGCGTCGCCTCGCCGCTGCCGGCGTCGGCCGGGTCCTTCACCTGGAAGGCGATGAACTGCGGGTCGCCTTCGGTCTTTTCCATGATGACCGGCCACGACGCCGGGGCGCTGAACTTGACGAACCCCTGATCGAGCGCGTAGTCGGTGCTGCCGGCGGCGTACACAGAAGTGGAAAAAAGTGCAAACAGCGCAAAATATACAAAAGCGGGTCGGATCATCGGCGGGCTCCGGGATCAGGCGAAACGGGAAAGCGGCAGGTCGAGCCATTCCAGCGCGGTGCCGTGGTACAGACGCCGCTGCTGCTCCGGCGGCAGGTCGAGCGCGGCGATCGCCGCGCCGGGTTCCTGTTCGCCGAGCGGGAACGGGTAGTCGGTGCCGAGCATCACGTGCGCGGCGCCGGCGACGTCGATCAGGTAGCGCAGCGCGCGCACGTCGTGCACGCAGGAATCGAAGTACAGGCGGTCGAAGTATTCGCGCGGATTGCGCGCGTTGTCGGTGGCGACCAGGTCCGGGCGCATGCGAAAGCCGTGCTCGATGCGGCCGATGGTGTACGGAAACGCGCCGCCGCCGTGGGCGAAGCAGACGCGCAGCTTGGGCAGGCGTTCGAGCACGCCGCCGAAGATCAGGCAGCAGGCCGCGCGCGCCTGTTCGGCTGGCATGCCGACCAGCCACGGCAGCCAGTACTTCGGCATGCTGTCGCGCCCCATCATGTCCCAGGGGTGCACCAGGATCGCGGCGCCGAGATCGGCGGCGGCCTCGAAGAACGGGAACAGCTCCGGCGCATCGAGATTCCACATTTCCACATGTGAACCGATCTGCACGCCGGCCAGGCCGAGCTGCTCGACGCAGCGCTCCATCTCCTGCACCGCGAGCGTCGGCGACTGCAGCGGCACCGTGCCGATGCCGGCGTAGTGGCGCGGATGGCGGCGGCAGACCTCGGCGAGGTGATCGTTGAGGAAGCGGTGCAGCTCGAGCGCCTGGTTGGGTTTCGCCCAGTACGAGAACAGCACCGGCACCGTCGAGATGACCTGCACCTGCACCCCGAAGCGGGCGTATTCGGCGATGCGATGGTCGGCGTCGAACGCGTTTTCCCAGACCTCGCGGAAGAATTTGCCGTCCTTGTAGATGCGATGCCGCCCTTCCGTGCGGACCATCACCGGGAAGCGGTCGTCGCCGTACTTCTCGGCGAGGTTCGGCCATTCCGGCGGCAGGATGTGGGCGTGCGTGTCGATCTTCAGCATCGGAAAACCCTGGGAGGACGCCGGCCCGGCGCGATTCACCGCGTCGCGGAGCGCCGATCGTCTCGGCGGCAGTTTACCGGTTGCCGCGCGCGGCGTCGCGTTGCAGCAGGTGGGCGAGCGTGTTGACGCTGTCGGTGATGCGGTCGGCGCCGTCGATCCAGGCCGCGGCGGCGACGTCCGTGCCGGCGTCGGATGCGGTGGCCGCGAGCGCGTCGCGCAACGCCGCCTGCGCCTCGCGCAGCGTCGGCGAGGGCGCCGGCGGCGTGCCGTGCTCGCGCAGACAGCGGCTGAGCGTGCTCAAGCTCGCATCGACCGCGCGCGCGAACGCGGCGACGCTCGCCTGCGCCGGCGGCGGACCGGACTGCTGGCGGATCGCCTCGAGCGCCATCGCCGCGCGCAGGAACCGGTTGGCGTTGGCGAAGATGCCCTCGGCCGTGGCGACGATGCGGCGATCGCGGTGCGGTTCGTTGCGCAGCCGATCGAGCGACGCCTGGGCGTTGGTGCGCGCGCTGCGGGTGGCGCGGCGCACCTCGGCGCGCACGCGCGGCGCCGGCTCGAGCACGGCGAGGAAGTAGCGTCGATAGGCGTCGAGCAGATCCGCCAGCGCGGCGCGGAAGCGGCGGCTTTCCCAGGTCGGCCAGGCGAGATAGGCGAGCAGGGCGAGCGCGCTGCCGAGGCTGGTGCCGAGCGCGCGCGCCGTCATGGTGGCGGCGGGCGACTCGCCCTCGAAACTGAGCAGGATCACGATCAGGCTGGTGAGCAGCATGATGCCGATCGCGTAGTGCACCGTGGTCAACTGCCGGAAGCCGTAGCAGAACACGGCGAGCAGGGCGATGCGCTCCCATGCGCCGCCGAAGGCGAAGTGCAGCAGCGCCGTGGTCAGCGCCAGACCGAGCAGCGTGCCGATCACGCGCAGCAGGCCGAAGCGGAAGGTGCCGGCGAAATCGGGCTTGAGCACGATCGCCGTCGTCATCGGAATCCAGTAGCCGTGCGGCAGGTTCGCACGGTGCGCGAGGAGCGTGGCCAGCGCCAGGCCCGCGCCGCAGCGGATCGCGTGGCGCAGCGCGACCGACGACAGCGTCAGGTTCGCGCGCAGAATGGCGAGCGGGTTGCGCGGACGCAGGTCGCGCGGCAGGCGCGCGTCGTGGTCCTCCAGCCGCAGCTCGCCGCGGCTGCCGGCGAAATCGGCGTTGCGCAGTGCGGCGCGCAACTGGCCGCCGAGCGCACGGCCGTGCGCCAGCGCCACCGCGCGCGCGTCGCCCGTGCCGGCGGCGGCACGGGCGAGCGCCGCGAGCGCGGCGTCGAAACCTTCGATCGCGCCGGCGGCGGCGAGCGGGGTGGCGCCGGCGACGAGCGCCTCGGCGAGCGCCTCCAGCACGCGCGCGGCGTACTCGCGCAGGCGCGCGAGCGTGGCCGCATCGTCGCCGTCGAGGCGCTCGCCGAGGGTGTCGAGCGCGAGCAATTCCAGGCGAACGCGCTCGACGATCTCGGCGAGCACGCGCAGCGCGTCCATGGCCACGCCGCGCGCGCGATAGGCGCCGTGCAGCAGCTCCTCGACGTCGCTGACCGCTTGCGTGTCGGGCAGCGGCTGGCCGGGGTCGGCGCGCCGCCGCGCGCTCGCGGCGAGCTGGCGGCAGAGCTTAGCCAGCGCCAGGCGCTCGGGCCGGTAGCGCTGGAGCGGCCAGGCGGCGATGGAAAACAGCAATTGCAGAATCCCGCCGGCACAGAACAGGAGCGCCGGACCGGCGGCTTCGGCCGGCGGCCGCGGCTGGGCGGCGGTGACGATCAGCAGGATCATGCTGGTCAGGCCAATGCGCCCGGCGTCGGGTCCGAGCGCGACCAGCAGGCCGCCGGCCACGCCCCACAGCGCGGTGGCGAGCGCCGCGAGCACGGCGTCGCCGCCGACGCTGTAGCCGACGAAGGCCGACGCGCCCGCGGCGACGGCGGCGAGCAGCATGCGCCGCAGCCGCAGCCGGTATGGTCCCGGCTGATCCGAGAACATCGTGTTGAGCGCGCCGACGGCGATGCCGAGACCGATGCCGAGCCGGCCGCTGGCCACGCCGAAGGCGAGCGGCAGGACCACCGCCGCGGTATTGCGCAGCGCCACGATCGCCGGCACGTCGCGGGGCTTGAGTTCGAGCAGGGCGCGCAACATCGCGGCGAATCATAGCGGGCGCGGCGGGATTCGCTATCATGCGCGGGTGTCGCGCATCCGTCCGCTCGCTCCCGAACTCGTCAACCAGATCGCGGCCGGCGAGGTGGTCGAACGACCGGCGTCGGTGGTCAAGGAACTGGTCGAGAACAGTCTCGACGCCGGCGCGCGGCGCGTCGAGATCGACCTCGAGGACGGCGGCGCGCGGCTGATCCGGGTGCGCGACGACGGCGCCGGCATCGGTGCCGAGGATCTGCCGCTCGCGCTCGCCGCGCACGCCACCAGCAAGATCGCCACGCTCGCCGACCTGGAGCGCGTCGCCACGCTCGGCTTCCGCGGCGAGGCGCTGGCCTCGATCGCCTCGGTGTCGCGCTTCCGGCTGGTGTCGCGTGAGCGCGGCGCCGAGCTCGCCTGGCGCGTGGACGCCGAGCACGGCCGGGCGATGGCGCCGCAACCGGCGCAGCATCCGCCGGGAACGACCGTCGAGGTGCGCGACCTGTTCCACAACGTGCCGGCGCGGCGCAAATTCCTGCGCAGCGAGCGTACCGAGTTCGGCCACATCGACGAGTGGATCAAGACCATCGCCCTGGCGCAGCCGCGGGTCGAGTTC
>Ga0209810_1003056_pt1 | contig 18418 bp, 18 predicted proteins | sample Coa_R1_7_FD_187159 | JGI IMG/M metagenome (GOLD analysis project Ga0209810, IMG submission 187159) | Surface soil microbial communities from Centralia Pennsylvania, which are recovering from an underground coalmine fire - Coalmine... | ecosystem: Environmental > Terrestrial > Soil > Unclassified...
CGACTGGCCCCAGCCTGGGTGTTCCAGGCCGGTGCCTTCGGCATGTTGTCGGGCGCCTCGACGTACTCCTTCGAAGCCGCCCCCATCGTCGTGGACGGCGTCATGTTCGTCTCCGGCTGGGACGGCTGGGTCTGGGCCCTCGACGCCCGCACCGGCCAGGAGCTGTGGCGATACAAGCACGCCATCCCCTTCGACACCTCGCTGTGCTGCGGCAACGTGAACCGCGGGGTTGCCGTGGCCAAGGGGAAGGTGTTCGTCGTCACCCTGAACGCCCACGTGCTCGCGCTCGACGCCGAGACCGGTCAGTGCGTTTGGGACCGGGCCTACGGCGACGTGCGGGCCGGCGAGAGCGGCACAGTCGCCCCCCTGGTGGTGAAGGACCTGGTCATCGTGGGGAGCTCCGGAGGGGAGTTCGGGGTGCGCGGTCACCTCGACGCCTTCGAGATCGAGACCGGACGGCACGTCTGGCGCACCTACACCGTGCCCAAGCCGGGCGAGCCGGGCTCCGAGACCTGGCCGGCGAACAGCGATGCCTGGGCGCGGGGTGGGGCCAACTGCTGGGTGACGGGGACCTACGACCCCGAGCTGAACCTCCTCTACTGGGGGACCGGCAACCCGGCGCCCGATTTCGACGGGAGCGTGCGCGAGGGCGACAACCTCTACACCGACTCCGTGATCGCCGTCGACCCCGACAACGGCACCATCCGCTGGCACTACCAGTACACGCCCCACGACCTGTGGGACTACGACAGCGTGATGGAGAACATCCTCTTCGACCAGGACGGGCGCAAGCTGCTGGCGCACTTCGACAAGAACGGCTACTTCTTCGTCCTGGATCGCACCAACGGCGAGCTGGTCAGGGTGGCTCCCTTCGTTGACCGCATCACCTGGGGCGAGATCGACGCCAGCGGCAAGGTGACGCCCAAGGTGTTCCCCCAGAAGGAAGGGGAGCCGGTCAAGTTCTGGCCCGGGCCGGCCGGGGGCAAGGAGTGGACCCACGCCGCCTACAGCCCGAGGACGGGGCTCTTCTACGTGCCCGTCCAGGACGTCGGCGCCGAGGTCACCCTGCGACGCCGGCAGTTCAAGGAGAGCATCCCCTACTGGGGGGCGAGCGTGGTTGTGGACGGCGCCGACATGGTTGGATCCGTGAGCGCCTTCGACCCCTCCACCGGCAGGGAGGTCTGGCGCTGGCGGAACGAGGTGCCCATGTGCGCCTCGGTGCTGGCCACCGGCGGGGACCTCGTGTTCGCCGGCGAGCCCACGGGGGAGTTCAATGCCTTCAACGCCCGCACCGGAGAGCTGCTGTGGCAGTTCCAGACCGGAAGCGGCCACCACAGCAGTCCCACCACCTACAGCGTCGGCGGCAAGCAGTACGTGGCGGTGCCGGTCGGCTGGGGCGGCTGGGTCGAGGGCTTCGCCCCGGGCATGCTCGGGGCACCCCGCGGAGATGCGCTCTTCGCCTTCGCGCTGCCGGACTAACGCCGGCCGGGAGCCATGCGGTCGCCGTGATCGCCACATCAACCAGCGTGAGGAGGTGATAGCCATGGATCGGGAAGGCCTGGTCGCCCGCCCTCCGGCGGTATGGGAGACCCCGACCCTCGAAGAGATCGGGCTCTCTGCCGAGGTGACCGCCTACATGGGCGTTCGGGAGGACTAGGGGCGGGCCGAGCCGGGTGCCGGGCGTCGGGCCCGGCGCCCGGAGGTCCGTCACCGGCCACGTCCCGGTCGGCGTCGGCGGAGCCGGACGGCGGAGGACGGTGGGCGAACGTGTGGGTGCGGGTGCTGGGATCGGCGGCAGGAGGCGGGTTCCCCCAGTGGAACTGCGCCTGCCCTCAGTGTCGCGCGGTGCGGGACGGCTCCCGGCCCACCCGCCCGCGCACCCAGTCCTCCATCGCCGTGAGCGCCGACCGCCGGCGCTGGTTCTTGGTCAACGCCTCACCCGACCTCCGCCTCCAGATCGAGTCCTTCCCCGCCCTGCACCCGTCGGCCGGCCCCGGCGGGGTCCGGCAGGTCCCCTTCGGAGCCGTGCTGCTCACCGACGCCGAGTTGGACCACACGCTCGGGCTCCTGCTCCTCCGCGAGGGAGGCGGCCTCCAGCTCCACGCCACCCGGGCGGTGCACGACACGCTCTGCCGGGGCACCGCCGTGCTGCGCACGCTCGAGACCTACTGCCAGGTCGACTGGCAGCCGGTGGTGCCAGGGGTCGAGGTGTCGCTGGGGGAGGGGCTGTCCTACCGCGCCTTCGACGTCCCGACCACCAAACCGCCGCCCTTCGGCTCCGACCTGGAGGAGGGGCGGGTGGTCGGCTACCGGCTGACCGACCGGCGCAGCGGCCGCGCGCTGGTGTACCTGCCCGGCGTGCAGGAGCTCACGGCGGCGGTGCGGGCCCAGCTGGAGGGCTGTGAGTGCCTGCTGGTGGACGGGACCTGCTGGCGGGACGACGAGCTGATCCGGCTCGGCGTCGCCGGCAAGACGGCACGCGAGATGGGACATCTGCCCATCGATGGCCCCGGCGGCAGCCTGGAACAGCTGTCGCCGCTTCCCATCGCGCGCAAGATCTACACCCACGTCAACAACACCAACCCCATCCTGCTCGAGGACGCGCCCGAGCGGCGAGCCGTCGAGCAACACGGCCTGGAGGTGGCCGTGGACGGTCTGGAACTGCAGCTCTGAGGAGACCATGACCACCTTGCCGGACACCGCGGAGTTCGTGGCGGCGCTGCGCGCCCAGTCCCACCGTTACCACGATCGGCACCCCTTCCACCTGAAGATGAACCAGGGACGCCTGACCCGCCGGCAGATCCAGGGCTGGGTGGCCAATCGCTTCTACTACCAGGCGAGCATCCCCCGCAAGGACGCCGCCATCCTGGCCAACTGCCCCTGCCGGGCGGTGCGCCGTCGCTGGGTCCGCCGCATCCTGGACCACGACGGCCTGGCGGAGGGCGAGGGGGGGATCGAAGCCTGGCTGCGTCTGGGCGAGGCGGTGGGGCTGAGCCGGGAGGAGGTGGAGGACGGACGGCACCTGGTCCCGGGGGTCCGGTTCGCGGTCGACGCCTACGTCACGTTCGCCCGCACCCGGCCCTGGGTCGAGGCTGTGGCCTCCTCCTTGACCGAGTTGTTCGCCCCCGATCTCATGGCCGAGCGCATCGCCGCCTTCGAGCGCCACTACCCCTGGATCGACCCTCGGGGACTGGCCTACTTCCGGGCCCGCCTCACCCAGGCGCCGCGCGACGCCGAGCACGCCCTCCAGGTGGTGGTGGAGCACTGCCGGACGCCCGAGCAGAGGGCGGCCGCGATCGCGGCCCTGTCCTTCAAGTGCGACGTGCTCTGGAGCATGCTGGATGCCATCGACCGGGCCTATCCGGACGGTGAGTGACGCCTGGCGCCCACGCCTGGCGCCGCACCTCCGGCTCGAGTTCGATCCGGTCCGGGGGCGGTACGTGTTGCTCGGCCCGGAGACGGTCTCGGTCCTGAACGGCACCGGGGCCGCCATCGTGCGACGGTGCGATGGGCGACGGACGGTGGCCGAGATCGTGGCGGAGCTGCGGGAACAGTACCAGCGGGTGGTCGAGGACGAGGTGCGGCACTTCCTCGTCCGCCTCGCCGACGGGCGCTTCCTGGAGGTCGACCGTGCCTAGGCCGTTCGGGCTGCTGGCCGAGCTGACCTACGCCTGTCCGTTGCACTGCCCGTACTGCTCCAACCCGCTCGACCTCGGCGACTACCGTCGGGAGCTGTCCACCTCGGAATGGCAGCGGGTGCTGGCCGAGGCGCGGCAGCTCGGCGTGCTGCAGCTCCACCTCTCCGGCGGCGAGCCGCTCCTGCGCCGGGACCTGGTGACGATCGTGCACGGGGCCAGCGAGCTGGGCCTGTACACCAACCTCATCACCAGCGGGATCGGCCTCTCGCCTGAGCGGGCCGAGCAGCTGCGGGAGGCAGGACTGGGCCACGTGCAGATCAGCCTCCAGGCCGACGAGGCCGCCCTCTCCGACCGCATCGCCGGCGCGCGCTCGTTCGAGCGCAAGCTGGCGGCGGCCCGGCTGGTGAAGGAGCTGGGCTGGCCCCTCACGCTGAACGTGGTCCTCCACCGCCACAACCTCGACCGCGTCGCCGACGTCCTGGACCTGGCCCGGGAGCTGGAGGCCGACCGGGTCGAGCTGGCCAACACGCAGTACTACGGCTGGGCCTGGCGCAACCGGCAGGCGTTGCTGCCGAGCCGAGAGCAGCTCGACCGCGCCGAGGCGGTGGTGCGCGCGGCGCGCGAGCGCTGGAGGGGCCGGATGGAGATCGTCTACGTCCTTCCCGACTACTACGAGCGCTATCCCAAGCCCTGCATGGGCGGTTGGGGGCGGCGACAGCTCACGGTGGCGCCCAACGGCGACGCCTTCCCCTGCCCGGCGGCGCAGGTCCTCCCCCTTCCCCGCGCCAACGTGCGCGAGCACCCCCTGGCCTGGATCTGGGAGCGGTCGCCCCTCTTCCAGCGCTTTCGCGGCACCGACTGGATGCCGGAGCCGTGTCGGAGCTGCGCCCGGCGCGAGCTCGACTTCGGCGGCTGCCGCTGTCAGGCGTTCCTGCTCACCGGCGACGCCGCCCGCACCGATCCGGTCTGTCACCTCTCCCCCGACCACGGGCTGGTGATCGAGGCGGTGCGGGCGGCCGACGAGGGCCGGCGGTCGCTTCGGGTGGCGCCCGTTCCCCGGCCGCATCCGGAGCGCCGGTCCCGCCCGGCCCCGCCGTCGGGACCGCCCGGCGGCCGCCGCCGGGGCCCGGGCCAGCGTTTCGATCCCCAGCCCCCCACGCCGGTGGACCGGCCTCGCCGCGAGGGGGTGTGAGGTGGTGCTCAAGCTGCTCGCGCTGCTCGCCCTCGGCTTCGGCCTCGGCCAGGACAACTTCCGGACCTCGATCGCCCTGGGACCGCTTCGGCTGGGTTGGAGGCGGGCAGTGGCGCTCGCCCTGTGGTTCGGACTCTGGGACGGTGCGGCGCCGCTGGCCGGCTGGGCCGCGGGCCACTACGCCGGACGGGCCATCGGCTCGGTCTCGGATTACGTGGGCCCGATCGTGGTGGGCACGTTCGGCCTCTACCTCCTCGTCCGGGCGGCGCGGGGGGGATCGCCGGAGGGCCCGGACTATCGTTGGGCGGTGTTCGGGCTTCCCCTGCCGCTGAGCATCGACAACTTCGTCGCCGGTACGGGCCTGGGCTTGCTCGGCGTCTCGCCCTGGATCTCGGCCGCGACCTTCGCCGCGGTCACGGCCCTGATGTCGTTCGTGGGATTGCAGCTGGGTCGGGTCGCCTCCTACCTCATCCGGGTCCGTCACGATCTCCTGGCCGGCGCGGGGATGATCATCGCGGCCGTGGTGCTGGGGCTGGGCCTCTGACCGCGGGGCGCTCCCCGTCCCCTCGGACGGCCCCCGGAGGGGTTCCCGGTCGTCGCCGGGCGTCGGCCGGCCGCGGGACCCGCCGCCCGGCTCGTCCCGCTGCCGTCCGTGTGGGCGGTCGCTCGGAAGGTTCGGCCACCACCCCTCCGCTGCGCCGGCGGCGGGGGGCGCGGGCGCCCGGTCGGGTGCCCGCAGAGCGACCGCGAGTGCCGCCCCCGAACCAGGCCCTACAATCACCCCCGGGTTGCCGTCCCCGGCCCCGGCGCCGGGAGTTCCGACCATGGATTCGAGGGGGGAAAGGCAAGGAGATGAGGCCGCCCGCATCCGCGCTGGCGCCGGCCCCCATCGGCCATCGTGATCACCGCCGGCGGACGAAGCGCGTGGTCGGGACGGCCTTCGCGCTGGCCTCGGTCACGGTGGTCGGGGTGGTGGCCGCCCGGCTCACCTTCGACGGAGATCACGGGCCGAACGGCGTCCCGGGCACCATGACCGGGAGGTTCGCCGTCTCCACCCCCCTCGTCCCCGCCCCCTGGCCCCCGGTGGTCGAGGTCAACCCCACGGGCACGCCGGCCGCCGGAGCCGTCAGCCCGACGCCCACCGTCTCCGCGCCTCCCACCCCGTCTCCCTCCCCGTCCTCCCGGACGGGCGGGCAGGTGGCCGAAGGCTCGCCGGCCCCTCCGGCCGCCGCCCCACCCTCTCCGACCCCGGCCACGACCTCCGGCCCGAGGCCGCCCGCGCCGAGCCCGGAGCCCCGACGGGTCTGTCTCGCGCTGCTCATCTGCTGGTGACGCCGATCCCGTTCCTCGGACACCGGCTCCACGGTCCCCCGCGCCCCGCCGTCTCGGGCCGGCGACCTGGGCGGTGGGATCGCCGCCTCCGTCCTCCGGGCCGGACCGAGCCCGGCCGCTGCCTAGACCGGCTCCGACGCCGCGCGGCGGGCCTGGGCGGCGCTGATCAGACCCTGCTCGCGCATCGCGGCCAGCACCGCGTCGCGCCGGAGCCGGGCGAGCCCCGGGTGCACCAGCGGGTCGTAGGCGCTGGGGGCCTGGGGCAGGCCGGCCAGCATCGCGTCCTGGGCCAGCGTGAGCTGCGACAGGGGACGATGGAAGTACACCTCGCTGGCCTGGGCGGCGCCGACGGTGCCGTGGCCGAAGTCGACCTCGGAGGCGTAGGCGGCCAGGATCTGTGCCTTGCTCAGGTGGGATTCCAGCTTCACCGCCAGCACGATGTCGACCCAGCGGAGCCAGGGCGAGGCGTCGTCGCCGTGGAGGTAGAGGTCCTCGGCCAACTGCTGGGTGATCGTCGACCCCCCCTGGCAGGTGCAGCGGTGGACCAGGTCGTAGAGCGCGGCCCGCCCCAGCCCCTCGACGCTGATGCCGTGGTCCTGGTAGAAGTTGGCGTCCTCGACCGCGATCAGGGCCGCCGCGAGCCGGGGAGGGATGCCGTCGGGGGGTAGGGGCGTCGTGTGGTGGGCGTGATCCAGCGCCCTCACCCGGGCCAGGGCGTCGGCGGTCGAGGGGGTGATCGCCCAGGTGACGCCGGCCAGGGCCGCGGCGGCGGCCACGAGCAGGGCGAGGGCGAGCAGCGCCCACCGTGCCCACACCGGGCGACCGCCCACCTTCGGCCCGGGCCCCGTCTTGTCCCCGGCCAGGCGCGCGGTGGGGCGAGGTCGGGGAGGCCACCGCCGCACCGGCCGATCGCTGGAGACCTCAGGGCGGCCGCCGGCGGACGAAGCCGTGCGCCCCACGCCTCGGGCGGGAGGGGTGGGGTCGGTGTGGCCCGCCCTGGAGGTGGCGGGCAGGGGGATCGCGATCATGACCATCTTCGCCGGGACGCCGCCATCTTCTCACGTTCCCATCCCGGGCTCGGGCGAGCCGCGGTCTGGCCTCCCGGCCGGTCGTCCACCGGGACCGGCGGTCCGTCGTCGATCCGTGGCCGGGCGCGGGGGACGTGGGTGACGGCACGGTCACGGGCGGCCGACCGTGGCGGGTCGGTCGTCGGTGCCGCATCGCCGCGCCGGACCGTGCCCGGCCGGGATGGTGCCAATCGCCGCCACGGGCAGGTAGCAGTGGTGCAGATGTACGCCGTGGCAACGCTCGGCGGCAAGGATTTGCACAGGTTCAGCAACGATCCTTCGCGATCGCGGTTGCGCCCTGCACTACGGTTCAGAATGGGCATCCTGACAGCGGTCCCGGAGGGCCGCGTTCATGCGGAGGTAGGCGCATGGCTGCCATCGAGGAGATCGAGGGCATCGGCTCGGCCCTGGGCGAGAAGTTGGCGTCGCTCGGGGTGCGCACCACCGAGGCGCTCCTGGAACGTGCCGGCACCAGGGCGGGACGGAGGCATCTGGCCGCGGAGGTGGGTGTGAGCGAGCAGCAAGTGCTCGAGTGGGTCAACCGCGCCGACCTGATGCGGATCAAGGGGGTGGGCGAGGAGTACTCCCATCTGCTCGAGGCCGCCGGGGTCGACTCGCCGGCGGAGCTCGCCCGTCGTGCGGCGGCCACCCTGCACGGGACGCTGGAACGTTTGAACGCGGAGAGGAAGCTGGTGCGCCGTGTCCCGACGCTGAAAGAGGTGGAGCGTTGGGTTCAGGAGGCGAAGGGGCTGCTGAGGCTCGTCACCCACTGACCGCGACGAGGTCGTGACCGGTGCGCCACTCCGCGGCGCCAGTGATGGAGCAGGGAGAGCCATGGACATCGCCATCCTCTGGACCGCAACACAGCCCGTGAGCATCGGCCTACCCAGTGTGGATGGTTCGTCGATCCTCCTGCGCCTGATCGCGCTGCTGCCGCTGATCGGAGGGTACATGGCGGCGCGGGAGGGGCGCGGGAGGCTACCGTTCGAGATCATCGCCGTGATCTTCCTGGTGCTGGCGACCACCATCCCTGCGACGGCCACCATGACGACGCTCCCTTCCCTGGGCCCCGCCATCCTCAGCCGGCTCCCGGTGGTGCTGCTGCTGCTGGGCTTCGCGTTCGTGAGGGACGGTAGCTTCAAGATGATCCTGGGCCTGGCGCTGATCGCCATCTCGGGCCTGCTGCTGTTACCCCATGCCTGATCGGCGTGGGGAGGCTGGCCGGAGAGGTCGGCCGCCGGAGGGGCCGGCGTGGCGTGCGCCGTGTCTCGGAGGGCGGCGGGATCGTCCGGCGAGGCCGCCCACGGGTCGCCGTGCGACGGCGGGCGAACCTGGATGACTCAACGCATATTATCTTATACTGCAATGTAATTAGAAGTTACAGTGATCCTTCGAAGCGAGCGCCCGGTCGTCTTCTGCGAGCGGCAGGTGAGCCCGCGCGCGGGACGGGGTGACGACGGCGGTCGGGACGCTGAAGGAGAGCCTGCTGGCACGGATGGGAACGGTGGTGGGGGCGGTTCGGCGTACCTACCCGGTACGACTGGCCCAGGCGTACGGCCAGAGCCAGTCCTCCTACTACGCGGCGGCGCTGGCCTTCAAGGCCTTCGTGAGCATGTTCCCCCTGATCCTGGGCTTGCTCGCCGTGGTCGGGCTCCTGCTCCGGAGCCCGGAGGCCCAGGCGCAGGCGCAGGCCATGGTCCTGTCCTTCTTCCCCCCCGACGCCCGACCGGCCTTGCAGCACACCATGAGCAGCCTGCACCGGGCCTCGGGGATCCTCGGCATCATCGCCATCGTTGGAATGGTGTGGAGCGGCGGCAGCCTCTTCATCACCCTGGAGTTCGCCCTCGGCCAGGTCCTGGGCACCGGCCAGCGCGGTTTCCTCCGGCAGCGGGGCATGGCGTTCGCCATGACCGTGGTCTTCGTGCTGGTCATCCTCCTCACCATCGGGGCCAACGCCGCCGCCGGCCTGGTCAAGGGGCTTCCCTTCGCCGGCCCGGTGGTGGGGGCGGCGGTCTGGATCGCGTTCACGCTGGTGGTCTATCGGTACGTGCCCAACCGGAGCTTCCGCCTTCCCCAGCTCTGGCGGGGCGCGGTGCTGGCCGGGGTGCTGATGGAGGTGCTGACCCTCCTCTGGCCGCTCTACGTCCGGCTCAGCCACGGCTTCAACACCTACGGCTCCACCTTCGCCCTCTTCCTGCTGCTCGCCGCCTGGCTGTACTTCTGGGCCCAGCTCACCCTGCTGGGCGCGGTTGTGAACCGGCTCCACCGCCGGGAGCTGGAGGTCGGGGGCGTGGTCCACGAGCCCGGCCGCGGGACCGTGGAGACGGAGGCGAGCCGTGCCGTGGAGGAGAAGGCCCGGCGGTGAGCCGCGGGACGGGCGATCGCGCCCGTGTGCCCGACGCTCTGGTGCCGGCGACCGGGCCACCGGTGTGGGTCCACGGTGGTCACGGAGAGGGCAGCGGACGCGGCCGTGACCGGCTCGGTTTCGGAGCCGATGCCGGATCGGGCCGCCCCCGGGCGGGGCCGGTGCTGAGCGGGCGCCGACCTTGAGGCTCGGCCTCGACCAGCCCTCGCCTCCGGACCGCCCCGACGAGATCCTGGCCCAGGAACCCGAGCACATCGCCGGGCGGGCGGCCGGGGTCGGGCAGGAGCGGCTCGACCGCAGCCTGCCGGACATGCTGCTCACCGGCTTCGTGGGCGGCATCGAGGTGTCGCTGGGGGCGCTGGGCGCCATGCTGGTGCTGGGGGTGGTCCTCGGCGCCGCCCCCCGCCTGGGGCTGTACGGGGGTCTCGCCCTGGGCGGCCTGGTCTTCCCGGTCGGCTTCTTCTTCGTGGTGGTGGGCCGCTCCGAGCTGTTCACCGAGAACTTCCTGATCCCGGTGGTGGGGGCGCTCGGCCGGCGGTCGGGGCTGCTGCGTCTGGCGGTGCTCTGGGGGCTGTCGTGGCTCGGGAACCTGCTCGGCTGCGCCCTCGTGGCCGGCCTCCTCTCCGTTCCGGAGGCGATCGGCCCGACCATCCTCCGAGGCTACGCCGCCTACAGCGCCTACAAGCTCGACCTGCCCCTGCCGGGGTTGTTCGTGTCGGCGCTGCTGGCGGGCATGATCATGACCGTCCTCACCTGGCTCCTGCTGGCCGTCCCCAGCGCCCCGGCCAAGGCGATCGCCATCTGGGCGGCGGGCTACGTGCTCTTCGCCACCAACCTCTCACACGTGATCGTGAGCGCGGCCATCCTCTTCGTCGGCTTCGCCCCCTCCGGCCACGATCTGGCCGACGTCGCTCGCTACGTCGGGGTGACCAGCCTGGGCAACCTGGCCGGAGGGCTGGGCCTGGTCACCTGCTTCCGCCTGGCCCAGGTCTGGGAGAAGCGGCGGCAGCGCCGGCAGCCGGGGGGCCGGTAGGGGGAGGGGACCAGCGCCGGCCCGGTGAGGGCACTCGAACCGTGGTTCCAGCTCCCGGCATCGGGGGCCGGGCCGCCGGCGGTGCCCGGCGAGGATACCGAATCCGCCTCGAGGCGGTGGGGACGGGCCAGGTCCGTGTCAGGGGTCGATCAGGCCCAGCTCCCGGGCCCGGGCCACCGCCTGGAGCCGGGAGTGGGCGTCCAGCTTGCCGATCAGGCTGCGCACGTGGCTGCGCACCGTGGAGTAGCGGATGCGCAGGCGGTGGGCCACGGTCCGGTTGTCCAGGCCCGTCGCCAGCAGGCCCAGGATCTCTCGCTCGCGCGGGGTGAGCCGGTCCTGGTGGCGGCCCGCCTCCTCCCGTGCGCGGCGGCGCTGGTAGTCCAGGAGCCCTGCCAGGGTGGCGGGGGGGAACAGGGTCTCGCCCCGGGCCGCCCGCCGGACGGCACCGACCAGCTCGGGGGCGCTCCGGCTCTTGTGGAGGAAGCCGCACGCCCCCGCCTCGACCGCGCCCAGCAGGCAGGAGGGGCGGTCGTCGACGCTGAGGAAGAGCAGGGCCGCGCGGCTCCCGCCCTGGCGCAGGGCCGCGGCCAGTTCGGAGCCGCTCAGGTCGGGGAGGTGGAAGTCGATCAGGACGACGTCGGGACGGGTCGCGGCCGTCAGGCGCAGGGCCTCGGCCCCGGTCGTGGCCAGCCCCACCACCCGGAGGTCGGGCTCGTCCTCGAGCAGCGTCCGCATCCCCTCGGCCACCATCCGGTGGTCCTCGACGATGAGGACGCGGACCGGCCTCATGGCCAGGACGAGGAGAGCCGGGGCGGCAGCCAGCACTCCACCGTGGTGCCGCGACCAGGTCGGCTGGTCACCCGGCAACGCCCCCCTGCCGCCTCCACGCGCTCGTGCAGGCAGCGAAGACCGAGGTGGCCGGGGGCGGGAGCGGCGGTGAAGCCCTGTCCGTCGTCCGTCACCCGCAGCCTGATCCCGCCTTCCTCCTCCTCCAGGGAGACGTGGACCGTGCTCGCCGCGGCGTGGCGCCGGATGTTGGCCAGGGCTTCGCGGGCGACCCGGTAGAGGGTTCGGCCGACCGCCTCCGGCGGCTCCCGGGAGAGCCTGGCCTCGAGCTCGCCGCGGATCCCGCCGTCGGCTTCCAGCCCGGTCAGCAACCGGGTCAGGGCGGCGATCAGGCCGTCGGCGCCCGCGGGCTCCGGGGAGCAGCGGCCGGCGATCGCGGTCCGCATGCCCTCCTCGGCCAGGCGCAGGTTGTGGTCGAGCCGATCGAGGACGGCCGGATCCGGGGCCTGGTGGGGACGGGAACGGAGGTGCTGGGCCGCCAGCGCCGCCGCGGCCAGCGCCTGGAGGGGCTCGTCGTGGAGGTCCCGTGCCATCCGGTCTCGCTCCCGGTCCCGGATGGCGCGGGAGACGGCGCGCAGCCGCTCTCGGTCCCGCCGGCGGTGCTCGAGGCCGGAGGCCACCAGGGACGCCGCCGCGACCAGGAACTCGGCGGTGCGTGGGCCGAAGGGATGGGGTCCGAAGGCGCCGAGCAGCCCGATGGGGCCACGGCGGCCGGCGATGAGCGCCGTCATGCCGCACCGCACACCGTGGCGCCGGAAGAGGGCGGAGCGCTCCGTGTCCAGACCGAGCACCACCCCCTCGCCCATGCGCTCGGGCCAGGGCCGGAGCACGAGCGCGGTGCGTCCGGCCAGGGCGGCCATCCAGCCGGTGCCGGACCGGAGCAGGAGCGTGCCCCGGTCGTCGTCCGTCCATTCCAGCACGCACGCGGCCTCGATCCCCAGCGCCTGCGCCACCGCCGCCGCCGTGGCGTGGAAGAGGCAGGGGGTGGGGGCGTCGGAGCGGATCAGCCGGCCCAGCTCGACCAGCCCACCTCGACGCCGGCTCGTCCCCGATCCCGCCCGGAGGACCTGCGCGGCCACCACCGGTCTCCGCTCAGGCTCGGTCCCGCAGCCCCTCGACTCCAGCACCAGAACTCCCGATCCATGGCCGCCGCCCTCCCTCCTGGTCTCAAACTACCGATCCGATCCCGAGCCGTGTCAACCGGCTATCCGGGCTCGCCTCCGCCGCCGGCCGGCATCAGCTCGCGGAGGGCGACCTCGACCTCGCGTCGCAGCCCCAGGTAGAGGGGGACGTCGCGCTGGGTGTAGCGCCGGACGTCCGCCGTCCGCAGGGCCTCCAGGCAGTCCACCAGCTCCTCCAGGCTCTCCGCCTCCAAGGCCACCACGTGCTCGTGGTCGCCCAGCCCGAAGGCGCGCAGGGTGTTCGCCCGCACCCGGAAGGCGCGTCCCAGCCGGCCGTGCTCGGCCATCATCCGGCGCCGGTCCTCCTCTGGCAGCAGGTACCACTCCGGGGTCTTGACGAACGGGTACACGGCCGCGTACCGGCCCGGCCGCTCCCCGCGCAGGAAGGCGGGCTGGTGATCGGGGGCATAGCGGGAGGGCGCCCCGAACCCGAGGTAGACGTCGCGCGCCTCCAGGTGAGGCCCGAGGCCGGTCTCCCGGAGCCGCAGGAGCAGGCCGCGCACGCCCTCCAGGTCTCCGCCCACCAACCAGAGCATGAGGTCGGCGTCGGGCCGGACGCCGGTCAGGGAATAGGCGGCCCGCAGACGGGTCTCGTGCGCCCCGAGGTCGGTCAGGACGGCGATGGCTTCCTCGACCGCCGCCCGGCGGGCGACCCGGTCCAGCAGCCGCCAGCTCGGTCGCAGGCGGTAGATCCAGAACCCGGCCAGGACGGACGCGGTCATGTGCCGGGCGGGTCCATGCCCAGCGAGGGAGGCGCGCCCCGCCGCACGGCGGCCACCAGCAGGGAGCCGTAGGCGCCCTCCGGGCCCTCCGAGCGCAGGCGCTGCAGCGAGGGCCGGAGCAGCCGGTCGACCAGGCGGCCGGTGAGCGACTCCACTGCCTCCAGCTCGGCCCCCGACCACCCCCGGCGCCGGACGGCGTCCGCCACCTCCCGTCGTCGCAGCTCCTCCGCCCAGGCCCGAAGGGCGGCCATGCCGGAGGCGACGCGGCGGGCGCGCAGCCAGGCGACCGCGTCCTCCACCGCCCGCTCGACGATCGCCTCCGCCGCCCGGATCTGGCTCCGGCGTTGCTCCCGGTTGCGCTGGCAGCGCTCCTCCAGGTCGGAGAGGTCGATCACCTGGAGCCCGGGCGGCCCGGTGACCGGGCGCCGGAGGTTGGGCGGCATCCCCAGGTCGACCACGGCCAGCGGCCGGCGACGGAGCTGGCCGGGGGCCACCACCCCGCCGGTGGAGACGGCGCCCACCACCAGGTCGGCGGCGTCCAGACACTCCTGCAGCGCCTCCCAGCCCCGGACCTCGCGCCCGGAGGCGGGGGCCGGACCGCGCCGGACCTGGATCAGACGCGCCGGCCTCCTCCCGGCCAGGGCCCTGAGCATCCGCTCGGCGGCGTCGCCTCCGCCCAGGACGACCGCGACCCGGCCCTCGAGGCCGCCCAGCGCCGTCGCGGCCAGCTCCACCGCGGCCCCGAAGAGGGAGAGGCTGCCGCGGGCGAGGCCGGTCTCGGCCCGAACCCGGCGGCCCACGTGCAGGGCGGTTCGCCCCAGCCAGCCGAAGAGCGGGCCCAGGCGCCCCACCCGCTCGGCGGCCTCCAACGCCGTCCCCAGCTGGCCCAGGATCTCGGTCTCCCCCAGGGCGGCGGAGTCGAGGCCGGCGGCGACGCGGAAGAGGTGGGCGAGGGCGGTGCGGCCGCGCAGCTCGCGCACCCAGGGCCGAAGCTCGGGCTCCTCCATCCCTCGGAGCCTGGCCAGCCACGCCGCCGGGCCCGGCTCGCCCACCTGGTACAGCTCGAGGCGCTGGCAGGTGGCGAGGAGCAGGGCCTCGCCCTGCGGCAACCGGCTCAGGGCCTCGGGGACGGCGGCCGCGGGCAGCGCCAGCCCGGCCGGCGCCCGGCGCAGGTCGATCGACGCCGCCCCCACCTCGACCGCGGGCTCGGCTTCGCCCGCGCTGGCTGCGCTCACAGGGGCGATACAAGCACGGCCTCCGGATGCGCGGTGTGAGCCCGATTACCGATCCCTGCCGGAGCTCGTGTGATCGGCGTCACGTGCGCGCCAGCGATGCCTGAGTAGGGTCGGGGAGAGCGTCGTCCGCTCACCTGGGAGCAGCTCTGGATGTACGAGAAGATCTACGTGCCGGTCGACAACTCCGATCACTCCGACGCGGCCATCGAGATCGCGGTGAGGCTGGCCCGCGCCGGCGGTGCCCGCGTCATCGGCTGCCACGTGTACGCGGCCCGCATGCACGACGTCCGCTTCAAGCAGATGGAGTACACGTTGCCCGAGGAGTATCGGGACGAGCAGGAGCTGGAGCGACAGCGCAAGATCCACGACTCGCTGATCACCCGCGGGCTCCAGCTCATCTCCGATTGCTACCTGGACAAGCTGGGGGCGATCGCGGCCCGGGCCGGGGTGTCGAGCGACTACAAGACCTTCGACGGCAAGAACTGGGAGTGCCTGGTCAAGGACGTCCACGACTCCGACTACGACCTGATCGTGATGGGGGCGCTGGGCATGGGCGCGGTCAAGGACAGCCAGCTGGGCAGCGTGGCCGAGCGCGTCACGCGTCGGGTCCGGACCGACGTCCTGGTCGTGCGCGATCCGCAGAGCGCACGGGAGACCGCCTCCGATCGCATCGTGGTCGGGATCGACGGCAGCCCGCAGTCGTTCGCCGGGCTCGGGACCGCGATCGAGCTGGGCCGCGTCTTCCGCAAACGGGTGGAGGCGGTGGCCGTCTACGACCCCTACCTGCACTACTGCATGTTCAACGGCATCGTCGAGGTGCTGAACGCCGAGGCCTCCCGGGTCTTCCGCTTCAAGGAGCAGGAGCAGCTGCACGAGGAGATCATCGACTCCGGGCTGGCCCAGATCTACCAGTCGCACCTCCGGGTGGCCGCCGACCTGGCCGCCCGCGAGGGCGTGCAGCTGAAGACCACCCTGCTCGACGGCAAGGCCTTCAAGAAGATCCTCCAGTACCTGCGCGAGGACCCCCCCTGGCTCTACGTCGGTGGCCGCATCGGGGTCCACTCCGCGCCCGACATGGACCTTGGCAGTACCTCGGACAACCTGCTCCGGCTGGCTCCCTGCAACGTCCTCCTCTCCAGCCGCAGCCACGTGCCGCCGGTGGACGTCCAGGCCGAGGCCAGCCTGACCTGGACCGAGGAGGCGCTGGGCCGAATGGAGGCGGTGCCGGCGCACGTCCGGGGGGTGGTCCGGACCGCGATCAGCCGCTTCGCCCTGGAGCGGGGGCACTCGGTGGTCAGCTCCTCGGTCTTCGCCGCCGCCGTGCGCGAGATCATGCCCGAGCGCGCCGCCGCCCTGGGGGTGGAGGGGGAGGCCCCTCCCCGGCCCACCTCCATGGCCGAGGCGGCGGCGGCGGAGACCTGGCTCTGCCGCGGCTGTGGGCGCCCGGCCGCCTTCAGCGGCCGGCCCGAGACCTGCACCGTGTGCGGCGCGACCGACTTCCAGCACCTGGACAAGGCCGACCTGAGCGCGGGCGCCGGGGTCGAGGAAGAGGCGGCCTTCGACGGCTTCAAGGTGCGCTGGGCGGTGGAGGCGAAGCGGGCGCTGGAGCGCGTGCCCAGGGGCTACGAACGCCGCCGGGTCAAGGCCCGGATCGAGAAGCTGGCTCGCACCCACCGCTTGCCCGTGATCGACGTCGGGTTCGCGGAGGCGAACCTGGACGAGGCCTACCTCCCGGTCGCCGAGGCGGTGGGCGAGGAGGCGAGGACCCCGGTCTGGACGGACGAGGCCGAGCAGCGCCTGGAGCGAGTCCCGGCCGGGTTCATGCGCACCCTGGCCCGGACCAAGGTCGAGGACTTCGCCCGCCGCGTCGGGTCGCCGCGCATCACCCTGGAGGTGGCCGAGGGTGGCCTGGCCGATGCCCGTGAGGCGATGGCCCAGGCGCTCGAGGCCGCCGGTCCGGACGCCGCCGAGGCCGCCCGTCGGGTGCCCGGCCACGGCCGGGTGCCGACCGCGCCCGGGGTCGAGCGGCCCGCGCCGGGCTGGACCGAGGACGGCATCCGCCGTCTCAACGAGATCGAGATCCGAGCCGCGACCCGCTTCGATCCCTCCCGGGCCCGGGAGATGGCCCGCCACGCGGCCGAGTCGCGGGCGGCCCGGACCGGGGAGGCGATCAACGCCGTCTTCCTGGAGCGGCTGGGGCTGAAGCTGGGCTACGGCCATCCGCTCTCGGACCGGACCTTCCAGCGCCGCTTCACCTGGACGCCGGAGGCGGAGGCCCGCCTCGCTCAAGTGCCCGAGTTCTGCCGCGAGCTGACCCGATGGCGGGTGGAGTGGACGGCCTTCAAGCGCGGGCTGGGCGACGTGATCACGCCCGAGGTGGTGGACCTCAAGTACGGGAGCTGGGCGGAGGCGTCGCGGGAGATGGAGGCCCGAGGCTCGGAGATGGAGTGGGACACGGTCGCGCGCGGGCGCCTGGCCCGGGTGCCGGAGGCGGTGCGGGGGGCGGTCGTCCAGGCGGTCGAGGGGCGGGCCCGGGAGATGGGGGAAACGGCGATCACCTCCCCGGTCCTGGATCGCGTGATCGAGCACTGGATCGCCACCGGCGACTTCCACGCCGGCCGCTACGGGTTCCGGGCCCGGCCATGACCGAGCCCCGCGGCTCCGATCCGGCCGCGTCCGGCCGCCCCCCATGGCTCCCGGAGCCGGCGCCCGGCCGGGCGGCCGAGGCCGTCCCCTTGTGGGCCGAGGGGATCGTGCGCTGGCATCGGGGCGGCGGGGGGGTCCTCGGCCTCGACCTCTCGGTGGGACAGGGGGAGCTGGTGTCCGTGCTCGGGCCCAACGGATCGGGCAAGACCACCCTGCTCCGGGTCCTGGGCACGGTCGACCCCGCCCAGGCCGGCTCCGTCGCCTGGTTCGGCCGCCGCGACCGCCGGGACCCGGCCGTACGCCGGGCCCTGGGCGTGCTCCTGGACGGCACCGCCCACTTCGAGACCCTGACCGGCTACCAGAACGCCTGGTTCTTCGCCCGCCGCTTCGGCCTCGACCCCTCCCGGGCCCGGGAGCGGCTGAACCGGCTCTTCACCTGGTCGGGGCTCGGAGAGGCGGTCCACCGCCCGGTCGAGGAGTACTCGCTGGGCATGCGGCGGCGCCTGGCCCTGGTCGAGGCGGTGTGCCACGGGCCCCGGCTGCTGGTGCTCGACGAGCCCACCCTGGGCCTGGACTGGGGCGGGTCGGTCGACCTGGTCGAGATGCTGCGACGGCTGGCTCGGGCCGGCGTCGGCGTCGTCCTCTCGACCAACGACGTGCACCTGGCCGAGCGGGTCGGCGGGCGGGTGGTCCTCCTGGACCGGGGCCGGGCCATCCGCCAGGGCACGGTCGCCGAGCTGCTGAGGGAGGTGGCGGGGTTGCAACGGCTGGAGCTGGAGCTGCGGGCACCGGTCCCGCTGGAGCGGCTGGCGACGCAGCCCGGGGTGGAGGTGGCGGGTGTCGCCGGGACGACGGTGCGCTTGCTCCTGGCCGGGGACGCGAACCCGGTGCAGGTGCTGCGGGGGCTCGACGGCCACGGACATCTGCTGGCCGGCCTTCGGGTCGAGCGTCCCCACCTGGGGGACGCCTTCCTCCGCCTCACCGGACGGACGCTCGAGGCGGGGACGACGTCGTGACCCGCTTCCTGTCCCTCCCTGCCTCCATCCCGGCGCGCGAGCTGGCGGAACTGGTGCGGCGGCCTCGGGCCCTGGCGGTCAAGATGCTCTTCCCCCTGGCGGTGGCGGTGCCCCTGCTCCACAGCTCGGCCCCGGGCTTCTACGC
>Ga0209810_1003058_pt1 | contig 18412 bp, 18 predicted proteins | sample Coa_R1_7_FD_187159 | JGI IMG/M metagenome (GOLD analysis project Ga0209810, IMG submission 187159) | Surface soil microbial communities from Centralia Pennsylvania, which are recovering from an underground coalmine fire - Coalmine... | ecosystem: Environmental > Terrestrial > Soil > Unclassified...
AGTAACAGAAAGGAAGTGTGGATACGCCACACTTCCTTTCTGTTAAAAGGCCAGGGCCTGTTCGAGATCGGCGAGCAGGTCTTCGCTATCTTCAATGCCGATGGAGAGGCGCAGCAGCGTATCGGTCAGGCCGCGCGCCTCGCGAATCTCTCTGGGGATGGAGCCATGTGTCATCGAGGCGGGATGGCAGACGAGCGACTCAACGCCGCCCAGGCTCTCGGCCAGCGTGAAGAGCTTGAAGCGGCGCACGACGGTATCAACATCATCGTAGTTCCCCTTGAACTGGAAGGAGACCATGCCGCCGAAGCCGCTCATCTGGCGTCTGGCCAGTTCATGGCCGGGATGGGCGGGCAGGCCGGGATAGTAGACCTTCTCGACGCGCGGGTGTTCGCTCAGGAAGCGCGCGACGGCCAGGGCGTTCTCCTCGTGCTGGCGCATGCGCACGGCCAGCGTCTTGATACCGCGTAGCGTCAACCAGGCATCGAAAGGCGCGGGAACCGCCCCGGCCGCGTTCTGGTAGAATTTGATAGCCTGATAGACTTCTTCGTTGTCGGTGACGAGCGCGCCGCCGATGACATCGCTATGTCCATTGATATATTTGGTCGTGCTATGCACCACGATATCGGCCCCCAGCTTCAACGGCTGCTGGAAGTAGGGGCTGGCAAAGGTGTTGTCAACCACGAGCAGCAGATGGTGGCGATGGGCGATATCGGCAACGGCGGCGATATCGGTCACATTCAGCAGGGGATTGGTCGGCGTTTCCAGCCAGATCATCTTTGTATTCGCCTGGATAGCGCGTTCGTAGGCCGCCGCGTTGCCTGCCGGTACATAGCTCGTTTCCACCTCGTAGCGGCGCATCACGCGCTCGAAGATGCGGTAACTGCCGCCATAGAGATCGTCGCAGGCCACCAGGTGGTCGCCCGCGCTGAGCAGGCTGAGGATGGCGCTTTCCGCCGCCATGCCAGAGGCAAAAGCCAGCCCGTACTGCCCCTCTTCCAGCGAAGCGATGCATGCTTCAAGCGCGCTGCGCGTCGGGTTCTGCGTGCGTGAATATTCAAAGCCTTTATGTTCGCCCAGTCCGCTCTGAGCATAGGTCGCGGTTTGAAAGATGGGGGTCATCACCGCGCCCGTCGATGGGTCCGGTTCCTGCCCCGCATGAATGGCCCTGGTCGAAAACTTCATACTGGTTGCTCCTTCATATAGTCATAAATGAGTTGCCACGCGCCCACCTGGCAGGGCAGTCGTGCGCCGCCATATCGGTCGCAGGCCAGCCGCGCCCCGTCGGCCACATCGACCGCAAACCAGCCGTGCGCCGCTGACCAGCCGCGCGTCGCAGGTCAACCGCGTCCGGCCAGCGGCGTCGTCGGCCAGCCGCGCCGCCGACCAGCGGCGTCGTCGGCCAGCCGCGCCGCCGACCAGCGGCGTTCCAGGCCAGCGGCGCGTCGTCGGCCTGGAACGCCGCTGGCCTGTGGCGCGGGTGGTCTGGGGCGACCGACCTGTGGCGCGGGTGGTCTGCGGCGACCGACCTGTGGCGCGAGTGGTCTGGGGCGACCGACCTGCGGCGCGCGGCTGGCCTGGGACGCGGCTGGCGGCCCTGCCGGGGGCCTGACTTGTCGGCTGGCCTGCGGTGGCGGCCCTGTCGAGCCTATAGCTCTCCACGACTATAGCACTTCATGGCAGAAAGGGCAATGCATGCCGCAATGTTCCTGAATATTATCGGCCCCATGCCCGTCATAAAATTGTGAACTTCCTCACATCCCGCTTCGAGACGCGCTCGCAACGAGATATTCCGTTATGGCCTGTCATTATGCTTAATAGTAAGGTATATTCTTATCGCTTATGTTTCGTAGCATAAGTACATCTCATTCTAAGGAGCATTTTTCATGTTGAAACAGCGAATGATTTTGATAGTTTTCTTCTGTTTGACTCTGGTAGGGTTGGCAGCGTGCGGACAGCCCGGCACAGGTGGCACCGGCAGCCTATCAGGAACGACGACGGCAGCGACTTCTCCGACCAGCGCGCCCACAGCTACGCCAACGAGCGCGCCGACGCAGACACCGACGCTCCCCTCTTCGTCACTGGCGGCCTTTAAGGTGACGAGTATTGATATGGCGGTCAATCCCACCTCGATTGCGGGTATGGCCTGTGGCAAGAGCATTACCGTCACCTATACTGCAACCTTCCATGTGGCAGCCAACAGCCCCGGCGGCACGGTGCAGTTTGTTTATACGGTCAACAACGGGCGTTCCACGACGCCTGCCAGCCTGAGCTTCGCGGCGGGAGAGACGACAAAGACCTATTCTTTCACCTGGCAGGGAACGCTTTCTGCCGATAATGTCTATCCCGGGCCGGGCGGCGTGCAGACGAGCAGCCCGAACGTGGTGCATTCACCCTCCGTCAAGCCAGCCGGAACCTGCGTCTCGCCCTCAGCGGCGTTCCAGGTGACGAGCATCGACCTTGCGGTCAGCCCGTCCTCAATCGCGGGGAAGAGTTGCAATAGCAGCATTACCTTCACCTATACCGTCACCTTCCACGTGGCGGCCAACAGCCCCGGCGGAACGATTCAGTTCATGTACACGACCACCAACGGGCGCGGCAGCACAAATGCCAGCGTCGCCGTCAGTCCCGGCGCGACGACCGCGACCTACACCTTCAGCAGTTCAGGCGTCCTCACCTCCGACCATACCTTCCCCGGCATCGCGGAAGTGATCTCAACCAGCCCCAATCAGGTCAACTCTCCTCAGGTGAAGCCTACCGGCCAGTGCAGCTGATTGATGGCATGCCATAACAAAGACCCTCTGACGTGTCATGCTTCGCTACGCTCAGAATGACATGTCCCAGCCACTTTTTCATAGCATGCCAGGAGAAACACGTTCGGCGGTCCTCTGGTGCCAGGGCGCAGGCCAGCTGCGCCCTGGCAACCCTGCCAACCAACCCTCGCCCCAGATGCTTCGCTGCGCTCAGCATGACACGTCCAGAGGTCTTTGTCATAGCCTGCCACGTTCAAGGGCTTCCCGATAAAAAAGAAACGCAAAACACAATGTGATATGCTATGCGAAGAACTCTTTCACAGCTGCGTTCGTATAGATAGAGGAAGCGTAAAAGGGCGAGTAGCCCGCAATGGCAAGGAAGACAGAGCTATGGCGATGGAGCAATCCCCATCTTCTCAACAACATGTACATATATATATGCAGGGACAGGGCGAGAGCCAGCGCAGGGCGTCGGTAGGCGTATTGCTGGTGCATGGCCTCAATGGCGACCGCAGCGATATGGCGGAACTGGAAACCGTTCTTCAGGAACACGGCTATCTGACGAATAACATGCTTTTGCCCGGACATGGCACAAAGGTACGCGATTTAATGGCCTCTGGCTGGGATGATTGGGAGACAGCCGTGCGGCAAGAGTTGCAGGCAATGAAGGCATATTGTGATCGCGTCTTCCTGGTGGGACATTCGCTGGGCGGCGCGCTCTCGCTGCACGTAGCCGCGCACGAGGCAGTAGACGGCATTGTGACGATGTGCGCCCCTCTCTATATGCACCCGCTCACGCGCTTTGGTGTGAGCGTGATAAAGTATATTACGCCCCTGTTGCCAACCCTGCGCGAAGACGTGCGCGACCCGGAGGCGCGGCGACGCTATCGCAGGGATGTCTATCGCTGGACACCCATGTGGCCGGTGGAGAGCCTGCTGCGGTTCCTGCCACAACTGCGCGCCGAATTGCCGCGCATTACCGCCCCGGCGCTGGTCATAGTCTCGCTGCACGACCACGTTGTCCCTGCCCGCGATGGCCGTGAGATTTACCGCCTGCTCGGCTCCCACGAGAAGTATCTTGTGACTCTGCACCGCTCCTACCATGTCGTCATGAAGGATCACGACAGGGAGGAGGTTTTCAGCAAAACGCTCGCCTTTATTCAGCGCCATACACGGGCGCCGGAGCGCAAGGAGCGTACAGCATAGCCGGAGCGTTATGGAGTGACGGATAGCGAATTTATGCTACGTCCCCTTCCCATCAGATGAGGAATCGGATATACTAACATCGCGTAAGCCCTAATTTGGAGAAGGAAAAGGTCATATTGGTACCGCAGGTGAGTGATTTGCCAGAGCAAAAACAGGAGCAGGGGGGACAGCCACCTGTCGATCAGTCGTTGCCGGATCGACAGGTCCGTTTGTCGAAAGCAGGAATTGTCTCTCTGCTGACCCTTATTGGCATGCTGCTTATCCTCATTACCGGCATACTGATTCTCGATCCTTCGGAGATGATGCCGCAGGCGCCGCAGGCCAGCTTGCTGACCCCGACCAGTACAGGGGTGTCTGCCTCGCCGACGGGTACGCATGCCCCCACGCCGACGGCAACCCCGCAGCTTACTGCTTCGCCCACACCTGTTCCCCCCGTCTTCACCGCCAACGAGCAACCTGTATCATCGCTACAACTCCCATCAGGCCACTTTGTGCTGTATGAGCAGCAAAATAGTATCTATATGGTTTCCAGTAGCGGTGGCCTGCCCCAGGCTATTACGACGCCGGGCTACCTGTATAACCAGGCTGTGCGTCCCATCCTGACGCCAGAGGGCCAGCTGCTCTATGCCGGAGATGGCATCTGGATTACCGATATCTTTGATGGTACCCCCAGGCAGATCGCTCAAATAGGTTCCAATCAAGTTGTTACCTCGCTGGCTCTCAGCGCCGACGGCTCGACGCTGGCTTACACGGTTGAACCTGCCAGCGGCAAGGGAACTATTGACCTCTACGCTGGCCCGCTCTCCTCGCCCGCGCTGGTCTACCAGCAGACGACGAACGATTGTCCCTGCTTCCGTGTCTTTTCGTTTCTCTATGGCCAGGGCAAGAAGGGCGACTCCACCTTATTGCTCGCGGATAGCCAGAACAGTTTCAACGGCGTGCAGTACGGCCTGTGGGCGATGGACTTGACGAAGACACCAGTCGATGCGCCCACGCAGCTCATGGACGAAGACTCCCTGCAAGGGCCACTGCTCATGGCTCCCTACAGCAACCTGCTGCTCTATTCATCCAGCGAGGGAACAGCGCCCGTTCCCACCGATGAAAGCGTTCCATCCGATATTGCCTCACTCTCCTATGCCAACAATCTGCAGCTGGCCAGTATCGGCGGCAATCCGCTCTCGCTCAGTTCATCCTGGATCGTGCTGCCGGAACAGGCAAATCTCAGCTCGCCTGCTGATTATCGCTGGGAGACGACGCCTCTCTTCAGCCCCGACGGGCATACCCTCATCTATGTCGAGTTTTCCAGCGAGCCACAGGCCCCCTATGATCGTATCAGCGCCGTCTACGAGGTCCAGCTCAGCGGCACCGGTTCGCACCTGCGTGTCGGCATCCCACAACTGCTTGTCACCTCAACCGCTCGTCTCCTGGAGCTTGGCCCCTGGTTTAACAGCCACGTTCTCACCTTCTATGCCGACGGCACGCTCTACGCTATGGATATCCGGTCTAGAGCGGCTACCCCCATCGTCCAGACCAACGCCTACGCCCGCATTATCGCCGTCGTCGGACTGAACGAGATCTAGCGCCCGCTCACGTCTGTCCCTTCCTTCTCCGGAGGTTGCGGGGAATAGCTGCGCTCTGTCTCTTGTTCTCAAGAGTAGATACCGTTATATCGTATAAGTAACCCTGCGGGTGGATATACGTACATATCTGTGATGATATCGAAAGATACATCATGAACATAGATGAGATGTTGCCGGGGCCTTGCGCGCTGGCGACATGAAGAGACAAGTGAGAAAGAAGGGATATCCATGTTCCTGGTTCATCATGGGATGTTTCTGGGACCTCTGTTCCTGTTTGGTCAGTTCTTCTGGTTTGTGCTGCTGGCCCTGCTGATTGCGATGCTGGTTCGCCTGTTTAGCCGCAGGCGCGCCTGGCACTACAATCGCCCGCCATTCTACACCCCGTCGGGGCGTGGCGCGGCGTGGCCTGGGATGCCACCGGTACCGCCCGTGCAGCCGTCGGCGATGGAAATTCTACGCCAGCGGTATGCGCGCGGTGAGATCGATGCCACGACCTTCGATCAGATGCGCGAGCGGTTGGAAGCTTCTGGCAAGCCAGAGCAGCAATAACCCGGGCGATCTCAACACGTAGCGGCAGGCTCTGCTCTCCTCTCACAGGAGGTCAGGGCCTGCCGCTTCTTTGTATGCTCTCTTTCACGACGCGGCAGCCGGGTTATCCATAATGGCCATAGCGATGGATTGTTCATTGAGCGAAGCCTGGGGCAGGGCAGGCAGGAGCCGGTGAGCGGCTCTGTTCGCGGCCAGCAGGACGCCGAAGCGTTGCAGGAAGAGCGCGTCGGCGAAAGGCGAGAGCGAGATACCGGCAGGCCCAAGCACGTTGCCGAGGGCGACACAGCCGGAGGCGCGATTGGCGCCGGAAAAGAAACTCCACGACAGTTCCTGTTGCTCCTGCAACGGCGGATAGCTAGAGTAGCGCAGCAGTGTGTCGACGGTTGTGATACAGCCGGGGTTCTCAAAGATGCTCGCACTCTGTTCATGGAAAGAGACCTGCCAGTTTGCCTGTTGCCAGCTAACACGGAAGGTAACGAAGTCTTCATGGCTTCTGGCGGTAAACGTTGTCGCTGTTCGGATTCCGACATAGCTCCAGAGCGGCTGCATAATCGCGGCTACATCCCACTCATTGCCGGTTGCGGGCCAGGGCAGCGTGCAGAAGAGGCGGCAATCGGCCCCTGCTATCGAGCATCCCTCTCCCCACGTGACGCCCAGGCAGTTGGCAAGCGTGGAGATATTTGTGGAGAGCAGGAAGCGGAGTTGCGCGGAGAGCGGCTGTGTGGCCCGTTGAAACGAGTCTCCGTACAGGGGAGACTGATACCATTCACCGGGCTGCACCGTCTCCTTCGATTGCAGCGTATCCAGCAGGGCCTGAGTGGCGGAGATCAGCGCCTTTTGTTGTTCGGGAGGGAGTTGTTGCAGCGAGAGAGGGGCAGAAAAGCTTAGCTGGAAGGCCGAACCGGCAGAGACGCCGGGCGCAGGCTGCATGGCATGAATGCCACAGGTTTGTCCCTTTCCACCGGGAGGAACCGAAAATGTGCAGGATTGCGGGTAGAACGGCTCGGCCTGCCATGTCAGCCGGTGCGCGCCGCGTGGCAGCCGCAGGGGGAGCTGGCCGCTCGCTGTCGGCGTGTATGATAGCGGTCGCCCATCGAGCCAGAAGCGGCCCCAGGTGGGCAGGTTCGGGAAATAGAACAGGTCGCCGTGTGAGGACAGGGCAACAAGGGGAGTGCTGCCGGTGGCAAGCTGCCAGAAGGCCGTCAATGCCTGTGAGGAAAACAACAGCAGCGCGAGCGCGAGACAGGTGAGTGCCGTGAGCGGCCAGCGCCACCTGCGCAGCGTCGTCTGCGGGTCTTGCAACCCCCATGCCAGCAGCCGGGGCAACACTCGCCGCTCCTGATCTCCCTCATTTCCTGCGGACGGAAGCTCACAAATCTCCACTTCGTGGACCCCAGGGGAAAACTCCCAGGAATGCTCATCGTTGTTTTCATGCTCGTTGTGCTGCATATGCAAACGTCTCTCTTTCCAGGATGCTAATCGTTGCTATGATGTTGCTGCTATCCGGTGCATACGCTCGTTTCAACAAACCTGCCATCCAACTATACTCTGGCATACACTCTACCATATCATTGCCATATTGGAAGAGTATTGGAAAGCAACTATGAGGAATTTCTCATCTACTTCCAATGTTTTTCCCATCCATGCCTGTCATACTGGGGGCATAGCATCCTGCAAGCGTTACTTGAGTGTGCGCCTGCGGGTTCTGGTTGTGATGAAAACGATTGGAGAACCTTATGGAAACAAACCCATATGAATATGACAGAAGCGTTGCAGGGATACCGCAGCAGAATCAGGGATATGCAGGCCGGGAGGGCAGGCAATCTATGCAGCAGCGCCCGCCCGTCCGGCAGGGGCAGGCCCCGGCTTCGCAGCGAGCGGGCATGACGCCCAAGCCAAAGCCAATGCCGAAGGCGCGCGCGCAGGAGTTGGCTCGCAGCGTGAAGCGATGGCTCGTTGTCGCCTCATTCGTCGGCTTCGGCGCTCTGAGCGGCCTGGCCGCGTATCACCAGATTGGCACGACCGCTACCGCCAGTTCGAGCGCCCATACGAGCCAGACAACAGGCTCATCATCTTCATCAAATGGCTTTTTACATCAACAGGGAGAAAACAATGTTGAATCAGGAGAATCGGATAACTCAGGTCAATCAAGTAGCTCGAGCAGTTCTTCGCAAGGCTCAAGTAGCTCAAGCGCGTCTTCACAGCCCGTTAGCGGAACCCGAACCTCCTGAGTATGCGACGCCCGACGGCATGCAGCGCGCGGAGTTCCGGGCAATGGGGACAACCATCTCCCTGTTGTTGCCGCAGCAGCGGGCGCAGGAGGGAATTGAGGTTGTGCGCTCGCTTTTTGAGGAGTGGGAACAGACGCTGAGCCGCTTTCGGCCTGATAGCGAGCTATCGAGATTGAACGAGCGTGCAGGAAAGACCACTGCCGTCAGCGAACTGCTCTATTCTGTACTGGCAACAGCTCTGACGGCTGCTGATGCCACGCGGGGCGTCTATGATCCAACGCTGCTCAGTCAACTGGTGCGACTGGGCTATGATCGCACCTTCGATGCCCTTCCCGCCGTCGCCGCCGAGCGGATGGTACCCGCGAGGCCGGGCGGTGGGTGGCGCGGCATCCACATGGAGCCGAAATATCGCGGCGTGACCCTGCCCGCAGGCGTCACCCTTGATTTCGGCGGCATTGCCAAAGGTATGGCAGTTGATGCCGCACTGGAGCAACTGCGCCAGCGCGGCATCAGTCCGGCGCTGGTCAACGCGGGTGGCGATCTGGCCGTGCTGGGCCAGCCGCCGGGAGCCGCCAACTGGCCGCTCTCCGTACCGGGGCGCGAGCAAAGCTGGACGATTCCGCTGCGTTCCGGCGCCGTCGCGACCTCCGGCATTGCGCGCCGTCACTGGCGGCAGGGCAAGACGCTGCGCCATCACCTGCTCGATCCCCGCACCGGGCTGCCAGTAGAGAGCGATCTCTGGTCGGTGACGGTCGTGACGGACCGCTGCGAGCAGGCGGAGGTCGCGGCAAAAGTGGCATTCATTCTCGGCTCTCAACAGGGAGCGGACTTTTTACGACAATACAACATCGCGGGCCTGCTCGTGCGCGCAGACGGCACGTGGCAAGCGGTCGAACCATGGCCCGTTGCACTGATGGAGGAAATATAATGGCGACTCTCTGGCAAGCTGTCACCTGGGACGTGGCGCGCGCGGGCGGCTTCACCGCTTACATCCTGCTCGCGCTGGCGGTCATCGTAGGGCTGGCGCTCTCGACGCAACTGCAATCGCCCGCGCGCTGGCCGCGCCTGCTCAACAGCGAACTACACAACTTTCTGACCCTGCTCAGCACCATCTTTGTCGGCGTGCATGTGCTGGCCGTCTGGGTTGACCCGTTCACTCGTTTCGGCTGGAACGAAATCTTCATTCCCTTCCTGAGCCATTATCGCACCTTCTGGATGGCGCTCGGTATCGTCACCCTCTACCTCGGCATCGCCATCGGCATCAGCACATGGCTGCGCCCGCGCATCGGCTACACTCTCTGGAAGAAGTTGCATGTCCTCACGCTGCTCATCTTCGCCCTTGCCACCATTCACGGCCTCGGCACCGGCAGCGACACCCAGACCCCCTGGGCGCTCGGCATCTACCTCGCCAGCATTGCCCTCGTCGGCCTCCTCCTCTGCCGCCGCCTGTTCGCCATGCCGAAAAAGCACAGGCACCTCCCGGCGCAGCAGCCTGCTCGCTGTGCGGGCGAGGTTCCTGGCGATAGCACTCCTGTACGTATAGCTGGCAGGGTACCGCAGCGTAATTCGCACCGATATGAAGGCGCTACAATGGCTGCGCCACAGAGAGGAAGTAGGAGCCAGGGCGCAGGCCAGCTGCGCCCCTACTAACTACGCAGCCCGTCGATATTGGTTCGTAGGTTGGTAGGGGCGCAGCTGGCCTGCGCCCTGACACCTACTCCTACCTGCTTTGTTCACTCCAGCTTGACGGTGAGCATATACCCGCAGTCGCCGACGTTGAGAATATCGAGCGCAAAGGGCCAGAGCTTTTCACTCATTTTCCTGAGGTGGCGCGAAAGCGCGCGGCGGGAAGCGGGGGAGCGCGCACAAACCCGGCTTAACTCGGCGCCGGGCGCAAAATCGCCGGGCTGGCTGCTGTGTTGGAGCAATACTGCCATCAAAGCATATTCCGTGCGTGAGAAATCGAGCAAATAGCCATCAATGATGATACGCCGAGCATTCGTATCCTGCTGGATGCTGCGTCCAAACAGGCGAAAAACATAGACAGAGGACCGGGAATCCAAGGGGTATCGTCTCCTCTCTTCATTCGTACCTGCTATGCCAGCGGAGCAGGCCTATTCGCCCTGCTGACAATCACCGGCATGAGCAGGCCATAAGATTTCTTCCTGCCTTCAGGCCCGCTGGAAAAGAGCATCCCCCCGATTGCATCTCCCATTGTCAACCCCCGAACCTGAGCAGAGGGCCGGGAACCCTGAAGCTCTGTCCAGCCGGGCATCCTCGCCGAACAGAGAACCGATTCACCATAGATGAGTATAAATGCGTAGGTGCGATACCGTCAATAGCTGTGTGTGAAAAAGCTGTGAAAATACGCAAATACAGAGCCTTTGGCAGAAAGAACAGAAACAGCGTGCTATAAAAAAGCCTTTCTCAGTCCCCCGACCGGTTTTCAAAAGGCCCTGACCAGTTTTTTTTGGCGAAAGAGAAAAATTGGCCCCGGAAAGTGCATGCATGCATCTTCCTGGCACTGTAATATCGTGTACACTTCGTTGCAGAGCTAGTGAGAGCCGGCAGCCATACGGCTGGTTCGCTCCACTCTTCTACCACTCTTCTACAAAGAGTGGGGATACATGAGATATCTGACGCAGGAAGCATCACCTGGCCTTGCCAGCCATTGCATACAATGCTTTCTGAGGGGTGTCCTGCCTCTAAGCAGGGAGAAAGGGGACTATGCTATGCCGCAGCGGCCTGTGTCTTCATCGGCATGTCACTCGTTTCGCGCTGGCAAACGCCAGCTTCACCAGTTGATCTACAGCCTTGTGCTGGCGCTCTTTCTGCTCGCCGGGCTGTTGGGCAGCTGGGCCTTTACCGCTCCTGCGGTGCGAGCCGCTGCCACCGGCAAATATCCCCTCCCGGCTGCCGTGCCGGGCAAGCTGACCTTTAAGCAATTCCTGCAACTCACGCAGGGCAAACCGGCAAAGGTGAGCGGGCCGACAACCAGCAGCAACACCGCCCTGGCCTCCGAGCAGTTCAGCTACGACGGCGACCTGCGCCCCGTCACGCTCAACGCCACCTGGAGCAGCGGCAGCGGCACGAGCGGCACCATCTTCATGCAGAGTCGCAGCTACGACCCGGTCGGTAACGTCACCAGCCTGACCACCACCCTGGCCGCCGTACCGGGTCAGACGGGTTCGGGCGGTAGCGAGACGCAAGACTTCTGCTACGACGAACAGAACCGGCTCGTCTTTGCCAGCAACACGCAGGCGCCCTCGCCCACCGGCAGCGAAACCTGCGGCAATGCCACCCCCTCCAGTGGGCTAATCAGCGGCAGCTACAGCGACAGCTTCGTCTACACGCACCTGGGTCAGCTCTGGCAGGGACCGCTCAACGACGGCCCGACGCAGTACCAGTACCTCTACTGCAACCCGTCGGCCCACCAGCTCAGCGGTCTCTACCCGCTGGGCAGCACCTGCTCAAACAAGAGCGGAGCGGTCTACAAAAACAGCAGCTACGATGCCTGGGGCAACGTCACCGGCATCACCTCCGGTGGTACCTCCTCCACGCTGGCCTACGACGCGCTGGATCGGCTGGTCAAAGACACCATCGACTCCAACGATAACGAACACTACGCCTACGACGCCAGCGGCACGCGTACGTTGCGCCGCACCGTCAGCGGTGGCACTCCTACCATCACCGTCTACGCCTTTGGCCTGGAAGAACACAGCTACAGCGCCAACGGCACCCTGCAAAACAACACATATTACTACCGCCTCAACGGTCGTCTGATCGGGGAGCTAACGGGCCTGAGTACGCCGACGACCAGCATCTTCTTAACCGACCCACTCGGCAGCGTGATCGCCACCTTCAGCAACACAGCAGGCAGCGCCGCGCTCTCTGGCAACCAGGCCTACGGCCCCTACGGCCACCTGCGTTACAACGCGGGCGGCCTCTCCGGCATGGGAACCAGCAAAGGCTTCACCGGCCAGTACGCCGACGCCTTCAGTGGCCTGGACTACTACCACGCGCGCTACTACCAGCCCGCCGTCGGTGTCTTCCTCTCCGCCGACAGCAAAGAAGGCAACCAGCAGGGCATGGACCCCTACATGTACGTGGGTGGCAACCCGCAGACCTACAATGACCCGACGGGGGAGTATTACGCGCCGCCACCGCAGGGCAATGGGAACCCACCGCCTACCTGCGCTCAGGTCTATCCTTATTGCAAATCGGTTCCTAGTGGGAATGGAAGTAATCCGCCGCCGACAAAACCGACGAATCATGGTGTGAAGCTTTCTAACGGATGTGACCCGAGTGTCGATCCGAGCATTGCTTGCAAGGCATGGGCGTGGGATGCAAGTAATGTGCGTTCAAAGAGACTTGAGCCACTCAATCATCAGGCACTTCTTGAAATGCGGGTAGGTTATCTGCTGTTTCTTGCAGGAGATGTAATTAGTTTCATCGGGTCCAGTGGACTTCTAGAAAAGATAGAGACTTTTCTGGATTTTGGAGCAACAGTAGTTTACAGTATTATCCCGCTTGTAGGACAATTATTTGGTGGTTCTGTCCTTGAAACTACCTTACGGTTTGGGTCATGGATATCGAGCGTTATGGGTGACGTTGAAATTGTAATGGGAGTACTCAGGTCTGCACATTCATGGATAACCATGCCAGAGGAGATTGGAGCGAGTTTGGTGATTGCTGGGGCAACAGGTCCTGCTGGTGTTTTTGTACAAGGACTCATGATAGTTTTGAGGCCTATGATTGGTGACCTGATCGATGCTGGTGGTCACTTTTTGATATCCAAAGGTTTAGCCGATCTTGCAGAGGTAACGAGGCAGAGTAATATGCCTCTTCAGAGTTGGTGCGCTCAGTATGGGAGATGTCCTTCGTACTCTTCCTATCATTAGAAGGGCTATAGAGAGAGCTAAGGAAGGATTGCATGGAATCAGTTGTAAAATCATGGTTACTCCTTGAAAGGAAGGAGGATAGGGTTTATGTCACATCATCCAGCGAGCATCTCTGAGGAAGATTCTCGGCTTGTTGAAGCCAACCAATTGGGTACTCCTCTCGGCGTTTATAGAATGAGAGCCAGTATTGTCAATGTGTTCCGCAGAGTGAGTTTAGCATTTATCGTCATCGGTGCGGTGCTTATTATCCTCGTAAGCGCCCTTATCCTGGGTAGGTATTTATTATCTCAACAGCAGATAGACCTTGTATTTTTTTCTCCTACCTTCCTGGCTGGAGTATGTAGCATTCTATTTGGACTTTTCACCTTAAAGGCCGAGTTTCCCCATCTTCTGAATGAGAGAATCATTGTCTGCGAAAACGGTTTAATTCAGATTAGAAGAAACAGTGTTGAAGTGGTACACTGGAGCGATCTTAAGGCAATTTGGGAGAAATTAGGAGGGCTGGATTATGCTCTCGAACGGCGAGGAGGTCAGGCTCTTGTTCTCAATCGATTCTACACCAATTTTGATGAGCTTATTACACTCATCAGGCAACGCAGTGGGCTTCCATAGCCTGGACGTTGCAAAGCGGAGCTAGTTGTGCGCAAAGAGGAGAAGAATGACAGGGGAAGGAAACGGCTTTTGAATATCGTGAGTTTGGACGGTTGCCTGATCGGGGAGCTAACGGGCTTGACTACCCAGACCACCAACATCTTGCTGACTGACCCACTCGGCAGCGTGATCGCCACCTTCAGCAACACAGCAGGCAGCGCCGCCCTCAGCGGCAACCAGGCCTACGGCCCCTACGGCCACCTGCGTTACAACGCGGGCGGCCTCTCCGGCATGGCAACGAGCAAAGGCTTCACCGGCCAGTACAGCGACGCCTTCAGTGGCCTGGACTACTACCACGCGCGCTACTACCAGCCAGCCGTCGGCGTCTTCCTCTCCGCCGATAGCAAAGAAGGCAATCAGCAGGGCATGGACCCCTACATGTACGTCGGTGGCAACCCGCAGACCTACAATGACCCGACGGGGGAGTTTTATGCGCCGCCACCGCAGGGCAATGGGAACCCACCGCCTACCTGCGTGCAACTGAACGATTGCTGGCCTTCCAGTGGGGGTAGTGGACAACCGCCTGCCAGGGGGACGAATCCGCCGCCGACCAGGCCAACGCATCAAGGTGTGAAGCTTCCTGGTGGATGCGATGCTGTCTGTGCAGCAAAGGCAAAAGCGGCTATACTTCAATATTATGAACATCAAGCCGAAATAGGCCAAGAATTATACACTCTGGAGGGAGATGCTGCATCCGTTGGGGCTGATATTCTGGCAACAGTTCTGGATTGGGCTACCCAGAACCTTCTTGGAGTAGGTCTAGACCTTATAAATCTTTTAGCCCATCTTGGTACACTTATTGTAGACGCTACTAACGCTCTAGGAGGTAATGTCCCTTCGTGGTTCTTGCGGGTTGTTGGTGCGGTAAATCAATTTGTGGGTGTGGTTGATTTTGCGCGATCAGTTGCTGGCTTTCTCTTTGGTTTTAGTGCGACATTGCAAGGCGTGTTTGACTTAGCCAAAGACCAAATTAGAAGTTTCATAGCATCAGGTATATCATCCCTTTTCTTAGCGGGAGCCAGTTTTGCTCTTGGCGGCGCACAAGATGCTCAGGCAGATCTGCAAGATGAAGAGCAGCAACTGCAACTTAAGAGTAACAGCCAGATATATGATGAATGTGTGAAACTTGATCTTTCTTGTTGATTGTTGGATAGCCACCTTAAGGAGGATTGCAAGATCTATTAAACAAATACAGTTTGGCATGGCCAAATGAACGTGACCTTTTTGTACCTGTAACAGGCAAATGGGGTAGGGAAGGAGAAAAGGATGTCTCTCAAATCGCGGCTTTTTTTCCTGTTCTTTGCTGCGGCGCTGGTCGCCTTCTTTTTTCTCTTCAGCAAAGGTCTCTTCTACGTGGCATGGTTTCTTGCTGCAGCCTGGTTATTTCTGGCACTACGCCGCTTCATCTCACAGTTTTCCAGAGAGGACCATCAAATCAGGAGGAGTAAGCTTCCCTTGCTGGCTTTTAAGGTGTGTTCGATTGCCGCTCCTCTTTTCCTGGTTGCCATCGGGATAGCAGAGAAGATCATTCTCTCTCGTCTGTCTTTATCAGCCGTGCCTCCCTTTGCTGGCCTGATACCAGCTTTTATGACCCTTGTTTGTATCTACGGGTTTTTTATTGATATGCCAGGGGCGAGATAAAAGTTGAGGAAATCGGGAAGATGGAGCAGCAGGAGTTAGAAAGGATAGAGGGTATATCAGAACCTGATCCTCCCTTATCGCACAGTGGATATACCTGCTTGTTTGGGATTGGAGCATTGATAGTTGCTGTTATCGTCGTGGTTATTGCTCCCTTCTCAGCAGTGTTCTGGTATAGCGCATCAATTTTGTCTTTATTCCTCATCAGTTGTGGCATTTTCTTCAAGCGTATAGCCAGTTCGGAAATGCCACAACTGCATCGCTCTCTCATACTCTCCTTAAGAGCTAGGAAGAGAATAACCATCTTCCAATTTTTGGGATTAGCTCTTGCCTTCTTCCTTGCAGGGCTATTTCAAGTCGATCATGTTCTCTGGTTTCACGTTTTTCTCCCGACAGGGATTTACGGACAGGTGGGCTTTGGGTTCTTGCTCTGTCTCAAGTGCATTATAGGGGCATCTCTCCTTATGATGGTGGCCCAATGTTTCCAGGCCCTTTATCTCTACCTGCGTTCAGACCGAGCCTCAGTGTAAGTTACCAGGTAATGGGAATAGCAACGGTGGGAATAATCAGCCGACAGGTGGCGGACTAAGCTGCGACTCTGGGACTCATCAGGACATATCTGGCTTCCGTTGACGGAGAGCCAGATATGTAGAGATGCAAATTATCACGAAAGGAATCCTGAAATATGATTCGATCAACCGAACAACAATTATCGGAGGAAGATGCTCAGCTTATTGAGGCCAATGACTTAGGATCCCCATTTGCCATTTTTAAAATCAATCCAATGTATATCTCCTTTATGTATTTCCTGTTCTTCTTGTTGGTGATCTTTTTCCTGATCTTTGCTAGTGCCGGGCTAATTTTCTTGACAGGTTCGTATTGGCAGAGGGATCAAACAGATTATCTGTTACTCGCCATGGGTGTATTACTAACGGCTACAAGTTTTCTTGGGGCGATAGTTGTTCTACGTGTTGAGCTACCAGAAGCTCGGAAGCGACGGATCATCGTGTGTGAAGAGGGGTTGCTTGAAGTGAAGGAAACGTTACGGGGAAGGAAAACGAGAATGCTTTACTGGCGCGATGTTCGCAGGATTGAGAAACAATTTGGCTTGTATTATATCGTGCTGCGAGGGCGTGAGATGTTCCCTCTGGATCTGCTGATAGGAAATGTGAAGGAACTGATCGCGCTCATCAAGCAACGAAGCCCGTATTATAGATGAGTGCAGAAGAGCAGAGGTTGTTCTCTGAAAGAGGAGAAGAATGACAGGGGAAGGAAACGGCTTTTGAATATCGTGAGTTTGGACGGTTGCCTGATCGGGGAACTAACGGGCTTGACTACCCAGACCACCAACATCTTGCTGACTGACCCACTCGGCAGCGTGATCGCCCCCTTCAGCAACACAGCAGGCAGCGCCGCCCTCAGCGGCAACCAGGCCTACGGCCCCTACGGCCACCTGCGTTACAACGCGGGCGGCCTCTCCGGCATGGCAACGAGCAAAGGCTTCACCGGCCAGTACGCCGACGCCTTCAGTGGCCTGGACTACTACCACGCGCGCTACTACCAGCCCGCCGTCGGCGTCTTCCTCTCCGCCGATAGCAAAGAAGGCAATCAACTGGGAATGGACCCTTATATGTATGTCGGTGGCAACCCGCAGACCTACAATGACCCGACGGGGGAGTATTACGCGCCGCCACCGCAGGGCAATGGAGGGCCACCGCCTACCTGCGTGCAACTGAACGATTGCTGGTCTGGCAGTGGGGGTAGTGGACAACCGCCTGCCAGGGGGACGAATCCGCCGCCGACCAGGCCAACGAGCGATTCTCCTGGTACCAGTAATAGGCCGAAATGCAGTACAGTTTGTCTATCTAATGGACATCGATGGCTCGATTTCCTGGGCAAGGTTGTTATGCTTCTCGGAGGGGGAGCTGCTCTAGTTCAGACCATTGGTGATTTAATCAAGTGGGTTGGTATAGGAATTGCCTCCCTGTTACAGCAAGGATGGGCGATGGTTGTCGATGCCATTGTGCATGTAGCTCGTGATGCACTATCAGCTCTAGATTTTATCGTCACCTTTTTACAGATACCAACAGGAAGTTGGATGAGTACTATTAGGACTGTAGAAGAGGTTCTTGACTTCATCACTCCGATCGCAGATGTAGGAAGTTTCCTTCTCAGTTTCTTTAGTACTCCACTCAAAGCAATCGCAGCTAGAATCTTTGATAATAATCCCATTATCAACCTTGTGGCCAAGTGGGGTAGAGGGGCTATTGTAAAGTATGCCGTAAAATGGGCTATAGGGCAAAATTCAGCCTGGGTAGAACAAGGAATAGGTTTGGTTCTTTCGGGAGCAAACTCCGGGCTGTTCTGTAGCGCAATTAGCGCAGCTTGTGAAAACACACCACCTGGCTGGGTTCAATAGTCCAGCCCTTCTATATGATAAGCTCTACATCAGGGATTAGCTTATTCTATTATAGAAGGGCTGCAGGAGAGAAGAACAGATATGTTGAGCTACATAATTGTGGGTGTTGCTGTATGCGTCGTGGTTGTTGCCTTGATAGGGTGGGTAAGGGACCAAATGCGACTTTTCCACTCTATAACAACTTTTTCATTAGATTTGGCTCGTATGCAGTTCCTTTTTAGTCGCAAGAGAATGATTTATTGGCTTGCCAGCCTCTTGCTCTGGGATATCATTGCCTGCTTTGCAATCATCTTCTATCATTTTCCTAGAGGCTTGCCTTTTTCTCTCACTCTGTTGGCGCTTATAATGATCAATATTTGCTGTCTGGTGGTCATTACTACTCACTACCAGCTCAGCAGGTTGGCACGGCAAAGGGTAAAAGCATTAGAGGTGGGAGATAACTATCCGGGCAGGGATATCTGAACTGAAGCAGGAGAAGTCTCATGGA
>Ga0209810_1003059_pt1 | contig 18405 bp, 19 predicted proteins | sample Coa_R1_7_FD_187159 | JGI IMG/M metagenome (GOLD analysis project Ga0209810, IMG submission 187159) | Surface soil microbial communities from Centralia Pennsylvania, which are recovering from an underground coalmine fire - Coalmine... | ecosystem: Environmental > Terrestrial > Soil > Unclassified...
GTAGAAAGTGGAAGGTGCTGATTTCCGTCACCTTCGGCACATTTATGGTCATTCTTGACTCGACAGCCGTCAATGTAGCTATTCCCACGCTTCAGAAGGTTTTTGGGACGCCAGGCCACCCGGCCACCGTCGATCAGATCGATGGCATCCTGACCGGCTATATTCTCGCGCTGGGTATCATCACGCCGCTTGCGGGCTACCTTGCGGAACGGTCTGGCATCAAGCGCGTCTACCTGACGGCGCTTGGCCTGTTTGTCGCAGGCTCTTTCCTCTGCTCCCTGGCCCCCTCCTTGCTCTTTCTGGTCATCTTTCGCATCTTGCAAGGTCTGGGCGGTGGTATGCTCGGCCCTCTGGGCATTGCATTGCTCTTCGGAGCCTTCCCAGAGAAAGAGCGCGGCCTGGCCTTCGGACTCTTCGGTATTCCGCTGGTGGTTGCGCCGGCCAGTGGTCCGGTGCTGGGAGGATACTTCGTGGAGTATCTGAACTGGCGCTACATCTTCTATATTAACATCCCGGTTGGCATCGCAGGCATTCTTCTGGGATACCTCTGGCTGAGAGAGCAACGTCGCGGCGTACAGGCCAGGCTTGATTTGCCAGGCGTGGTGCTCTCTACCATCAGCTTTGGCACCCTGCTCTATGCAATTCAGCGTGGTGCCAGTCTTGGCTGGACCTCGCCGACGATCCTGAGCCTGCTCGGCGCCGGCATCCTGGCGCTCGCCGCGTTTCTCATTGTTGAGTTGAGAACGAAGGAACCACTGCTTGATCTGCGTCTCTTTGGACGGCGCACCTTCGCCTTCGCCAATATCATTGGCTGGGTGAGCAGCATTGCACTCTTCGGAGCGGAATTTCTCCTGCCGCTCTATCTGCAAACCCTGCGGGATCGGACGCCTTTACAGACAGGACTGCTCCTGTTACCACTGGCGCTGGCCTCGGGCGTCACTACACCCCTTGCCGGCGCTCTCTATAACCGCGTCGGGCCGCGCTGGCTTATCGCAGGGGGGAGCATCCTGCTGGCATTCAATACCTGGGAATTCGCGCACCTCACGCTCCATACGTCTTTTCTGGAACTGATGGGGATCGTCGCCATTCGTGGCGTTGCGCTCGGGATGGTACTCCAGACCACCCTCACCATCGCTCTCTTTGGTCTCTCACCCGCGCAGCTGCCGCGAGCCAGTTCATTGCTCAATGCCTTGCGCAACGTGTTTCAGTCGTTTGGCGTTGCACTGTTAGGAACGATTGTGACGCACCAGGTCACTTCCTATCAAGAGGCGGCGCGCAACGCTCTGAGCGAGCCTGCCAGCGCACTCGGTCAGCAATTCATCCATCTGGTTCAGCGACTTGCGCAACAAGGGATGCCTCAGGCAGTTGCGGCCAGAGCTGCGGCCGGGCAAATCCTGGGTAGCCTGTTCCCTCTGCACTTCCTGCAAGGACTGAACGACGCGTACACTGTCACCTTCTGGCTGGCAGTGGCATCGATCTTTCTGGCTTTCACGCTGCCCACACACCCGCGGCGACATCAGCCGGAGCGAGGCAAAGATGAGATGGAGGAGAAGGCCCGGCCTCAGCCAGCCGTTTAAACTCAGCTTTCCTGCCATTATCTTTCTTTTTTGCAGGCATGACTGTTCTCCCTGTTTGATGAGGAAAATCATATACGCACGTCACACACTTTATGGACGCAACAGTGTCTTGATCGCGCGGCGCTCATCACCTGTCAGCCCGGTTTTCAAACTGCCTGCACGTACAGCGGTTTCTCTGGTGTATGAGAGACAGCAGTAAACGCATAGATGCCGGAGCCAGTCTCAATGAATGTAGCCTCCTGCTCACTCCTCACTCCACGTACTCCCACAGCAGATGAAAGCGCCGCTCCTCCTTCCGTGATCTGTCTGCCCAGCCGCGAGGGGATGACCACGGTTGCGGTCGTGTTCGCCGGAACGCTCACATGGAGATGAAATCGCTCGCCATCGATCTGCCAGCGGATGGCAATTTCGCCGTGGAGCGATTGATAGGTGGCGGAGGCGAAGGTCAACCCTCCTCCTGGCTGTGGCTGAAACATGATATGTCGATATCCAGGTGCGCCCGGCGCGATGCCTGCGACGACCTGGTAGAGCCAGCTGCCAATAGCCCCGTAGGAATAGTGGTTCAGGGAGTTATGCGGGTTTCCTTCCTCATCGATGCCGTTCCACGATTCCCAGATCGTCGTTGCGCCCTTTTTGACGGCATAGAGCCAGGATGGCGGTGTGTCTTGCATGAGCAGGGCATAGGCGAGATCGAGGTGGCCGTTGTTCCCCAACACCGGACAGAGATAGGGCGTTGAGAGGAAGCCGGTGCCCAGGTGCGTCCCCGCCTCCTGGATCAGCTCGACAAGGCGCTGCGTTGCTGCCGTTCGGAGGTGCTCAGGGATCAAGTCAAAGGCCAGCGCGCGAACATAGCTCGATTGTTTGTCCGGCGTCATCTGCCCGTGCTCTCCTACAAACTCTCTGATAAATGCCTGCCGGATCTTCTCAAAGAGCGCACTGTAACCTTGTTCGTCCTCCTCGTTGCCCAGGACGCGCGCTGCCTCCGCCAACAGGCGGGTAGAACAGGCAAAATAGGCCGTGGCGATATGTGGCGCACTCAGAATTTGCGCCACTTCTGGAGTCCACTCGCCAAAGAGAAGGCCGGGCACCGGGTCATCGGGTTCGAGCCATTCGCCCCAGTGATAATTGGTATCCCACAGGTACAGCTCATACTCCAGCGGTTTGCGCTCCAGATAACGTGGCGCGGTATGACCTTGAGGGTTATACTTATCCTGTGCCTGTCGCCGCTGATAGTCCACCCAGGCTTTCATGCTCGCGTACTGCTCCTCTAATATACGCTGTTCTCCATAGACCTGATAGAGCGTCCAGGGGAGGATTACCGCAGCATCGCCCCAGCCAGCCGAGCCGTTGAGCAAGGTAACAGGCCCCGGCAAACTGCTCTCCATGCCAACAGGTGAAGGGATAATCAAAGGAACTTTGCCACCAGACTCCTGCTCCGCTGCCAGATCGCGCAACCATTTCTTAAAAAATCCAGCAGTTTGCATCAGGAAGGAAGCAGTGGGAGCATAAATCTGCGCATCGCCGGTCCAACCGGCCCGCTCACGTGTCGGACAATCCGTGGGGATCTCCAGAAAATTGCTCTTCTGACTCCAGAGAATGTTGTGCTGAAGCTGATTGAGACGCGGATCCGAGCAGGCGAAGGTGCCAGTTTCAGGCAGATCAGAATAGAGGGCGATGCCAGTAAAGTTCTCTGGTGCTGGTGTGCCGGGAAAGCCCTCAACTTTGACATACCGGAAGCCGTGAACCGTGAAAAACGGCGTGTAGACCTCTTCGCCCCCGCCTCGCAGCGTATAGGAGACGGTCTGAAGTGGTGGTGGAAAGAGCGGTTCGATCCCCAGGTGATCCATCGTGAAATTGCCATCTTTATCCAGTGCTTCACCGTGGCGTAAGCGGATGGTGGTGCCCGCCGGTCCGTTGACGCGCAGTTGCACCACCCCGGAGAAATTTTGCCCCATATCAACGACCGTTTCCCCGGCTGGCGTCGTCAGGATCTCCACAGGCACAAAGCGCTCTTTGCGTCTCACCGGCGGCGCGGTGGTCGTCACCAGATTCTCCAGACTATACTGCGCAACCTGTACACCACGCCATCCATTGGCATCGAAGCCGGGTTGATCCCAGCCAGGCATTTCCAGGCGCGCATCGTAGACTTCGCCGGCTTTCAGGTCTGAGGAGAGAATTGGTCCGGTTGTGGCTCGCCACCGTTCATCGGAAACGACGATCTGCTCGCTCCCATCGGCATAACTCACCATCAATTGCCAGAGCAGCCCCAGACGTTGACCATACGTATTGCGCTGGGAAGCAATCCCAAGCGAGCCTCGATACCAGCCGTCGCCCAGGATCACTCCGGCAACATTCTCGCCAGCATGGAGCAGGTCGCTCACATCGCAGGTCTGATAGTATAAGCGATGGTGATAACTGCTATAGCCTGGCGTGAAATAGGCATCGCCAACGCGCTGACCATTGAGCGATGCCTCATAGAGTCCATGAGCCGTCACATACAGGCGGGCGGAGACCGGTCGGGCACGCAAGGTGAATGAAGCGCGCAGATACGGGCAAGGATTGAAGGTCTCTGGATCTTCATCCCAATCTGGCTCAATCCACTGCGCCTGCCAGTCCGTTGTGTGCAGCAGCCCCATTTCCCACCAGCCCGGTTCGCTCCAGGCCGAGGGGCGATCATGCTGGTCCCAGACGCGTACCTGCCAGGTACAACGCTGGCGGGAGTGAAGTGCCGCTCCACGGTAAGGGATATGCAGCGATTGATCGGAGAGCACCTTTCCAGTGTCCCAGAGACCACCCTGACGATCTCTCACCTGGATCTGATAAGCGGACTGGACCGCACCACGCTGATCGGAAGCAAGCTGCCAGCTCAGACAAGGCTCTTTGTTATCAATTCCCAGCGGGTTGAGCTGATATTCACAAAGCAGCTTCTGAATGCGAAGAGATGATGTGGATATCTCATTCATTGATGATCTCCCTCCAGAAGAAGCTATCCTTGCTCAAATTAATTAACACGATGGGAATATTGTTGGGCGCCTCAGGCGCCTCTGCCCGCAGACTTCTCATCCTGGCGCGCGAGCGGTGAGACATGCCCATGACCTCAATAAAGTAGTATAGCACTAACCCCTTAGCGCGCCAGCCGCGATCCCCTTGATAAAATAGCGTTGCAAGACCAGGAAAATCACGACCAGAGGGAGCGAGGAAATAATCACGGACGCGAAAATCAGCGACCAGTTATTGTTATATTGTCCGACGAAGTTAAAGATTGCCAGCGGCAGCGTTTGCATCCCATCGCGCTGCAAGAAAATTAGCGGAATAAAAAAGTCATTCCAGGTTGAGAGAGCGCCGGTGATCGCCACCGTCGCTGTCACAGGAGTGAGCAGAGGAAAAACGATCAGCCAGAACGTCTGCATCGGGCTGGCGCCGTCCAGCAGAGCCGCCTCTTCTAACTCGCGCGGAACCGTTTTAATAAAACCGGTGTACAAGAAGATGACAAAAGGCAAATTCACGGCAATATACAGCAGGATCACCCCTTGATAGGTATTAATGAGTTGCAAATCGTGCATCTCTTTATAAAGTGGAAAAAGGCCAAGCTGGATGGGGACGATCAAGCCCGCGACAAAATAGATATAGACCCGCTGAGACCAGGGGCCGGTAAAACGGGCCAGGGGATAGGCTGCCATGGCTCCGAACAGGATCAGGCCGAGAAGTGTGACACCGGTAATCAGCACGCTATTGAAGAGCGCCTGCCCAAGCGACGCGTTATTCCAGGCATCGGCAAAATTTGACCAGACGAATTGTGCAGGCCATCCCAGGGGATTGTTCAACATTTCCACCGGCGACTTGAGCGCGACTGACAATAAAACCACGAGCGGAATGACCACCAGAGCGCTCCAGAATAGCACGATCAGCAGCGCCAGACCACGAGAGGCGAGAAATCCAGGATTCAAAGGCATCGCAGATTTTTTGAGAACAAGACGTGTTTGCATCTTAGAGTTCCACCTCTCGTTTGCGCAGGAAACGCAGATTGATCATCGACAGACCAAGAATGAGCACCGACATGACAATGCCTACCGCTGTCCCGTATCCAAAATGGTTCTGGGTAAAGGCCTCTTTGTAGAGGCGTATGGCGAGCGATTCGCTGGCATCGCCGGGTCCACCGTTGGTCATCACAAAAATCAAATCAAAGACCTTCATGCTGCCAATCAGCGTGAGGACGACGTTAACGGTCACGGCAGGAGCAATCAGGGGAAAGGTGATGTACCGAAAACGCTGCCAGCCAGAGGTCCCATCGATATTTGCCGCTTCGTACAATTCGGCTGGCACAGCCTGTAAGCCCGCCAGAAAAATCACCATGCCAAAGCCCATAAACTCCCAGGAGTTGGTGAAGATCAAACTGAAGAGGACCAGGTGAGCATTGCCAAGCCAATCCTGTTGCCAGGCGGAGAGACCAATTTTACTCAGGAAGGTATTGAGAAAACCGAACTGGGGGGCATAGATGTAACTCCAGATATAGCCGATAGCCAGGGCACTGAGCATCGCCGGAATGAGAAACAGCACGCGCAGAAAGGCGAGACGACGCAGAAAGCCATCCAGGATGATGGCGAGCAGGAGCGCGATCCCATTCTGCAAAACCATCACGCCTGCGGCAAACACCAGAGTATTCTTCAAGTCCGTCAAGACCGTGGGATCGCTAACAAGCTGTTGAAAATTGGCAAGGCCCACAAAATGCAAGTCCGGGGCCAGGCCATCCCAATCGGTCAGACTGTAGTAGAGGCTAGCCAGGATCGGGTAGACCACAAAAGCCGTAAAAATGACCAGCGCAGGCAGCAGAAAGAGACCCTGCGCTCTGAGCTGGCGAAGGCGAAATTTTCTTTGACGAGGGGCAGTTTCCTCGCGCTTATCTAATGGCTCAATAACGATGGTCGTTTGCTCCATACCAGCCTCTTTCTAATCTCTTTGTGGTGTGGTGGTTGGCGCGGTGGCGGGTGCAGCCCGCCACCGCGCCAACCACCACACCACAAACAAGCGAAGCGCCGCAGGCGCTGAGCAGTCAAAGCAAAGGGCGGCGCCAGTCCCTTGCAACCCCGCCTCTCAGGGTGATCAAAAATTCGGGATGATTCTTGATCCGCAGGAGAGAGGAACTAACTGATCGATCCCTTGTTTTTCTGGAAGGCCGTGTCCATATCCTGGAGCATCTTTGCGATGCTCATAGAACCGGCAAACACGCTCTGGATATCTTTGAGCATGACATCCTGAACACCGACCGGCCAGTTTGCATCCAGGGCACTGTAGGTACCAACCTTTAGATAGGGGACCATTTCCTGTGCCGCCGGATCAAGCGCCGGATTGGAGATATCCTTGAAGGAGGAGTAGGCGATCTTCTTTTCCAGATACAGCGCCATAATGTCGGGCCTGGCCCAGAACTGGAGGTATTTTCTGGCTTCCGCTGGATATTTCGTCGTCGCGGAAATCGCTGTCGTGGTGCCGACACCGAAGGTGACCCAGATGGGCTGGCCGGGCTGAACGTAGGGCAAAGGGAACATGCCCAGTTGGAGGTTCGGGTTCAGTTGTCTGATGGGAGCCAGGATCCAGTTGCCATTGACCACCATGGCGGCCTTGCCAGCCGCGATCATCTGGGTGGTCTGGACATAGGTCGTGCCAAGTGCCCCCTGATTGAAATAGCCATGTGCATTCAGAGCCAGGTAGTCCTTCATCATCTGGTTCCAGGGGGAATCAGAGAAGGTCCTGGTCCCGGCAAACATTTGCTTATCGAAATTAACATCGTCGCGGTAAATAGCCGAAGGAGCCATCGTGTAAGGAATGAGTTGATCGACCCATTGATCCTTGATGCCCAGGGCCAGCGGCGTGACGCCGGCATTTTTCAGTGTCTCACACACCCTTAAGAACTCAGGCCAGTTCGTGGGAACCGAAAGGCCATGCTGGCTGAAGATCTGCTTGTTGTAGACGACCCCGATGGCGTTTGCGTCCATAGGCAGCGTATAGATCTTCCCGTCGGTATACGTGATGAGCCTCTTCGTCCCAGGTAAAAGGTGAGCGACCCACGGCTCATTAGAAAGGTCGGCCAGGTATTTAGCTTTGGCATAGGGATAGAACTTTAAACCGGGGTACACGCCAAAGACATCCGGGGCATCCCCACCTGCCAGACGGGCTTTCAGGACCGTTTCGTACTGATCTGAAGCATTCGAAGTAAACTGGACAGTGATGTTGGGATTCTCGGCGTGGAAGCGCTTGTTGATTTCGGCAACGACGGGACCGGCATCAGTACCAATCCAATGATAAAACTTCAGCGTCACTGGTTGCTGTCCAGCGGTGCCTGTGCTAGAGGCACCGCAGGCTTCAAGTAACGACCCGGCACCGAGAGCGGTTCCCGCGAGCACGGCTGACCTGGACAAAAAGCTACGACGGGTGAGCGGAGGAAGGTCAAACATATGCGCCATGTCGAAACACCCTTTCTGCTATGGAAGCCGGTGAGACTGACTACAACGTCCCAACGAAGGAAGGTATGAAACCAGGGAACCATGACTATGAAAGAAAGTATAGAGAGCCTCCTCTGGTGCCACAAGATAGTAACTTTACGAAAAGGTTTGTTGGTTTATGCACTTTATAGGGAGGAGTATCGCCTTTCAGGGCTTGCCGGGGAAACATGAAGAAGCTTCCTGCCAGTCCTCGTGCGGTCCTGGCAGAAGTTACTGTTCTCCTTTTCGCGCCAGATAAGCGTAGGCATTGACAAAAAAATCGAGTACAATAGCCCTTGATGGCCCGGTGCCATGCCGGATCACAAAGTTGACAGCGCTTTCTGGAACTGAAGGAAGGATGCTCAACGATGAAATTGCACCATAACGGGGTGTTCCTCTTCCGCACGCAACTTTCTCTTCTCCTCTTGCCGATTATCCTCTTCCCTCTTGCTTTCATCGGGTATTTTTCGTATCAAATATCCTATCGCGCACTCCAGAATCGTTCGGCAGAGAACGTCAGCCAGATCGCCTCACTCGTCAATCAGAATCTCGATACTACTTTGCAACAGGCTATTCAACTGGCGAAAACACCCCTGTACGATACAACTATTCAACAGGTTGTCACTTACTATACCCAGCATCCCGAACTTAATCTTGACACGGCATCGCTGGCAGATATCCAGGAGGTAGAGAATTTTTCCCTCAATATTTTAATCCACAATACGAATATTGACTCGGTTGATATCTATACTGCCGGTTCAACAGCTTTCCCCGAAAGTACGATTGGCCTGCAATCATTCGAGAACTGGACTGCTTTGCCCTGGTTTCAGGAACTCATGCATTCCTCCTCGGTGCGCACCCTGTTTTTGCCTGCCCATGTGGTATCATCGGTGCAGGGGAAGCGTCTGATCTTTTCTGTTGTTCAGGCAATCGTCAATACCCAGACATTCCAGACCGTCGGCGCTATTGTGATCAATATTGATACCGAGAACGCCATTGAACAGATCATCACGGAAACCGAGAACCAGAGCGATACCACCTTTCTCATTTATGGCGCAAATGGTCAGACCATTTATGCCACTCCGTTCAACGGCACTGCAAGCAACGCGCAACCGGGAGAGCTGGCTTTCTCCCATGCTGTGCAACTGGCACTCCGTCAACATGCTGAACAGCTAACCTGGAACAACACCGATTACTTTCTCTCCAGCAATACGTCGTCGCTTTCTGGCTGGACAGTCGCGGCGCTCGTCCTCAGTTCCAGCTTAATGCAGGATATCGAAGCCATCAAGCAAACCACCCTGGTGATGATTTGTCTCACCATCTTACTCGTGTTCGGAGCGACGCTTCTGGCTATTACCCGTGTGAGTCAGCAAATCACCCAGCTTCGTGCTCTGATGAGGGAGGTAGAACTGGGCAATCTCGATGTGCGTTTTCACGCTCAGGGCAGAGGGGAACTGACATCGTTGGGAAAAAGTTTCAATCACATGGTCACACGCTTAAAGCAACTCATTCGAGACAATTACGAGTCGCAATTGCAGCGAAAAAAAGCAGAGCTGGCAGCCCTGCACAGCCAGATCAATCCACATTTCCTCTATAACACACTGGGCACCTTCCAGATGCTTGCGGTGACGGAGGGGCAGGAACGCCTGGCATCTATGGCCTATCACCTGGGGCAACTCATGCGCTATGCATTAGAGGCAGGAACGCTGGTGGCATTACAGCAAGAGGTGGAGCATATAGAACATTTTCTGTCTTTGATTAAAGAGCGGTATGAGGAGCGCCTGCAATATGTGATCCAGATACCGGAAGAATTGCTGTCCTATCAAATACCACGTTTCACTCTGCAACCGTTGATTGAAAATGGGATTTACCACGGCATTGACCCGAAAAGCGAGGGAGGTAGTATAGAGGTGACGGGCTGGCAGGAAGAAAGGCAACTGGTGCTCTCGATTCGAGATGATGGGATAGGAATGTCAGATGAGGAGTTGCAACGCTGGCAGTCAGCGCTCAAGTATGAGGCAAACTTCCTTACCCGCTCGCGCCATATTGGTATCCTCAATGTCCAGGGACAAATCCAACGCATCTTCGGTCCTGAATATGGGCTTGCTCTAGCTGCTGGTACAGCGGGGAGAGGTATTGTAGTGACGATCCGTTTGCCCCTTTGTTCTCCAGAAGAGCCAGAGTTGGAAGGAGTAAGCTGATGGATCAAAAGCAAGAGCAGACGCCCAGGGTCCTTGTTGCGGATGATGAACGAGCGATTCGCCAGGGTTTGCAGGTGCTTATCACCCGGTATTATCGAGAACTCACCGTACTGGAAGCCAGTAACGGGCAGCAATGTTGGGATCGACTTCGCACTGAACCACAGATCCGGATCGCCTTTATTGATATCCGCATGCCGGAGATCAGTGGATTACAGATTTGTGAAAAGGTGAAAACGGCAGATTTGCCGGTAAAAATTGTGATTATTTCAGGTTTTCGCGACTTTGACTATGCGCGCCAGGCTTTGCGCTATGGCGTTGTTGATTACTTGCTCAAGCCTATCAACCCATCTGATGTCCTGCGCCTGGTCCGCGAGGCAGTGACGGTCCCTCTGCACGCACCAGTACTCACAGAGAAACAGGAACGCCTGGTTATTGAACAGATCCGCAAGTGGGTTCACGACCACCTGCATGAAGACATTACCCTGCTCGATCTCTCCCGGAGATTCCATTATTCCGCCAGTTATCTCAGCATGTTGTTCAAAAGGGAGATCGGAACAGGTTTCCAGGAATATCTGCTCGATTGCCGCATACAGCGAGCGAAGCACCTGCTGCTGGATCCGACGCTGCGTATCTCCGATATCGCTCAGCAGGTAGGTTATACCAATCCCAGGGCTTTTTCAATCGCTTTCCACAAATCTTGCGGCATCCCTCCCACAGAATACCGAGAAATGCGTGGCAGGGAAACCGTACCATAAAAATTTAAATCTATTTGGAGATTCAATGTAAGAGTGTGTCTGATTGCCAGCACCATCTCCGGCGAGCGCACTGAGCCTCGGACACTTTCTAAACAGCCATCTGTCAGAACCAGCCACTTCGCGCCGTCATTGAAGATAGAGAGCGGTACATGGCTCTTCACTGTGAAATAGCTGTGAGCAGAGACCAGTGTGAAAGGTCAGGAGGGATGCTATGATCCCTGTCAGGATAGCGGAATGTGCGCAGACAAACCATCTGGGGACCTTTGAGAAACGCTATTCTGAAGCATCGCTGTCTCTGGTGGCCGCATGCTTCTTGAGCCTTTTTTTCGGCGGTGGGGCTATTAGCTTGATCATCGGATGGCTCTGGTCCATCAATGGAGTATATGCCCCTCTTTGGGCTGTCTTGATTTTAGTTCCAGTGTACATCGGTTTCGTGCTCCTGTTTTGGAATCTTTACTTCACCACGAGAAAGAGATGGCTCTACCTGTACCGCAATGGCTTTGTCTACGACGATCAAGGGCATATCCAGGGCTACCATCTCCATGACATTCTTTCAGTCGATGTCACGCACATCGTCACCAATGGAAGTGTGGCTAGCCAGTACAGAATTACTTTTCGCAGTGGGAAGAGCCTACAGCTCCTTCATGGGGCCGAAGTGAAATCTCTTGTGGAACGCTCTCGTCTACGGTCACAGGATGAAAGTGCCGGATAAAGCCTGCACCTCTTCTCGCCCTCTATGCGCATTACGCAGATCCACCTGGGCGAGCCTGGCCCGATCCAGATAGATTTTGACACGCGGCTCCAGGAAGGAGAGATCAGGGCCAGAGGTAAAGGGGCCGGCCTCATGCGGGTGATGGTTCCTCGCGCTGCGCTGCGCTCGCTCCAGATCATATCTGGTGAGCGGCTGCCGGGCGCTCCCGATAAGCACTGGACAGCCTACCGAGCAGACGATTCCCTTTCCGGACATCTGACACTCCCATCTCTCTCTCATGCGTTTGCCTACAACTTCAATAGCGGCGTTCAGGCTCTCATCATACGCGCTTACGCCAATGGCTGGTACCAGGGACCACGCGACCCACGCTTTTTTGCTGAACGCGCGCGTGAAGTCGTCGCCATGGGCTACACCGCGCTCAAGTTCGATCCTTTCGGGAATGCCTATCGCTTCATTAGCGGAGATGAACTACGCCGCTCACTGGCTATCGTCGGCGCGGTACGCGAGGCAGTCGGCGAGGGTATCGAACTGCTCATCGAGGCGCAGGATCGCTTCTCCGTCTCGACGGCCGTCGAGATCGGACGCGCGCTGGCCGAGTTCAAGCCGTTCTGGTACGAGGCGCCGGTGATGTCGAGCGAGATCGAGGCGCTGGCCGAGGTCGCCCGCGCCGTTCCTGTGCGTGTCGTCGCCGGTGAGCGCTCCACCAGCAAGGGCGATTTCGCGCGCCTGCTCCATACGCGCGTGATCGACGTGGTGCAGCCCGAAATTTTGCATTGCTGCGCGATTCCTGTACAGCCATCTCGCGCGCTATCGAGCCTATCGTTGCGGCGCAGGACACCGGGCGATTGTGTACCTGTGTGCAGGAGCCAGGCGAGCGCGGAACTGGCTGGGCAGCGCCGGGCTGTGATGTGCTGGTAGCGTATCACCGGCCAGAGGGAGCGGGACGCGGGCTGCTGATTCAGCAGGCTCCTGATGAGTTCCTGCTCATCGGCGTGGGCTTGAGCGTCCAGTTCCGCCGGCCCCGGCCCTCCGGCGAACCAGTTGCCGTTGTTTCAGCCGAGTGGGGACGCTACGAGGGGGAGCGCTGGATAGCCCTGCATCCGGTGCGGCGCGAACGCGATGAGAGCCTGGGCATGCCGGTTCGCCTGGTCGAACCAGGTGTTGTGCGCGTCATCCTGGATATAGTCTGAGCTTGACTTTGTACATTGAGTGTCTTTTTACGCACGGCTCCTCATCGAGCAAATAGCGCATGCAATCTTGTCCAGCCGATCTTCTGCAAGAGATGGCGCGGTGCTATGATGGGCGCCTTTCCCTCAGGGGCAACCCAGGCATGTGTCCGTGATAGCACCGCTGAAGCTGGTTCCGGCTAGATTGGCTCCGGCTAGATTGGCTCCGGCCAGGTTGGCTCCGTCAAAGCTGGCTCCTGCGAGGTCCGCCCTCATCAGACTCGCATCGCGGAGATTAGTGGACGTGAAGTTGGCCCCCCGGAGGTTGGCAGACGTGAGTTCAGCCCCGCTCAGATCGGGGGTGATCTGCGGATGATCTTGCCTCCAGTGGTTCCAAACGTCGACGCCTTCGCGGAGCTTGTGAAGATGATCTTGATTCGCCATAGCGTTTGATCCTTTCGTTGGGAATGGGGTCAGTACTGACGATAGATATTCCATGACATCCGGGTTACTGGATGTGCTCTACGCGCATCTTTCTTTTGGGAGGCCGAACCATTCCCGGTCATCCCTCCCGATCAGCGCGGTTCCGTGCGCCCTCGAACGACATCCTCTTTCGGCTTACCAGGCTTGGCTCATTGAGGGTCACAGCGTGTTGCCATGCTCGGTGAGCAAGCTGACCCACTCCCGGGGACTGCGAATCCACTGCGTTCTCCAGACCGCTCTGGCCCCCAGCCATCCAGCCGGCCCCCGGTAGCTGCACTTCAACTCGTAGGTGTTGCGGGCCTCGTTGAAGACCATCTGCTCTACCTGGAGCCAGGCAATCTGCATCCGTTCGATGGCCTGGACCAGGCGTTCTGCCTCTTGCTTGTCCATGAACGCATCTCGCTTTCCAGATGGCGCGGGAGCACCAGCAGGGGGGCACCACGTTTCCCTCTCGCGCCTCCCCCTTGCCCTCCTCAGGACGGTCTGCACGGCGCTGACCGCCGGGTGCGCCTCTCTGCCCCTTCTCTCGCCTGTCGCAAAGAGGTAGGAAGATCACATAATGGGATAGTGTGAGAACGGTGCGACCTGGAGAGGCGTCCGTTCTCCGCTCTTGCTTCTGTCTGTTCCTTCTGCCGGGTACGCCCGGCTCATTGCTCCTGGTCCATGCCCTCCCGGCGGGCAGTCAGTCCAGCCGAGAGGCGAATACCCACCTGCGCCGCTGTCAATAAATACCACCCGCTGCGGTCCTGACGCACCTCGCCTGCCACCCAGGTATCGAGGACCCGAATGGCAAGCTGATCGCCGGCGTGGATCACCTGCCCATGCAGCAGGAAGGAAGGCCGGGCGACCCGTTGCGCCCGCGTATGACTGACCTCTCGCTGACCTTCCGAGGAGGCCAGGTCAGTCTGGGCCTGGATCTGTCCCGCCCGTTGCATCGCGGTTCTCTCCCTTTCTCCCCGCCTGTGCGTCCCGAGGCTGATCGAGCGCGATCAGAGCCGCCGTCGCGGCTTCGGGGCCGACAGCTTCACCCAGACGCTCCTGTGCCGAGGCCAGGCGTTCCATGCTCGCCGTGATCCAGGCATGCCGCGCCGTCCCCTGCGCCAGACCGGGGAGGCCGCGCCAGGCGGCTTCATGCGCTCGCCGGGTCGCCTGGCGCAGAGCGGCGATCTCGCTGCCCTCCTGTAGGTCTGTGTGGGCCTTCATAGCTATGGCTGCTCCTTTCCGGCGAGAGCAAGCTCTTCCTCACGTGGTTCTCCTGCGTGCCCGGGAAAAGCCTGTGGTCCCTGCTTCTCTAACACCCGAACAGCCACCGCCGCGGCCCTCTCTACATGGGTGATGCATGCCCGGCAGGCGCCTGGCCCATCGTGGGCCAGAATAGCCGCGAGAATGCGGCGCATCTCCGCCACGCTTCTCTGTGCCCGCCCGGGCTGCGCCAGCGTGAGCGCACGTAACGAGGCGATCCGGTCATGCAGCGACTGTAAGACGATCTCCGCTGTGCGATTGCCACACCCGCTGAGCAAGACCTGATAAAATCGCTCTTTGGCGGCAATCAGTACCTCGCGGTCACGCGCCTGGAGAGCGGCTTCCACCTCGTGCATCGCCTCCTGGAGGGCCAGGCGCAGTTCGTCGGTGGCTTGCTCGGCAAACAGCCGCCCGGCCAGGCCCTCGACCACCGCACGCACTTGATACACCTCTCTGGCCGCCTGCGCCGTCATGGTCGTGACAACCAGGCCCTTGTGGGGGATGTTGGTGACGAGACCATCGCCTTCGAGTTGCCGCAGCGCCTCACGCAGCGAGGTCCGGCTCACGCCGAGCAGATGGCACAGTTCGCGCTCAATGAGCCGGTCCCCGGGGCGAAAGTGTCCGCTGGTGATGGCCTGGCGTAGCCGCTGTTCGACCTGTTCACGAACGGGGGCAGCGGTGCGCGCAATGACAAAGGGGGCGTCGCTCCTGGCTCCAGGCAGAGACATAGGGCAGTGGTTCCTTTCCTGTCTGATTTATCTGACGATCATCTTGTATGACAAGAAGACAATATGCTATGCCATAGTATAGCAAAGATGAGCGCAAGGATCAAGGGGATCTGGCCGGCACATCTTGGTTGAGTTTGCCCCGGAACCAACCAGCGGATTCAGGTGACGCCTGTCCTTGTGGCAGAGCCGAAGATGTCTGCCGCGATGCCGTCACGCTGCGGAAGAAACACCCGGAACCCCTCCGCTTCGAGCCTGCCGGTCAGGTATTGATGAAAGGCCAGTTCCGCCTGGTATAACAGAGGGCCGGCGAGTTACGCCGCCCCGGCTGCAAAGTTCTCGCCATGCCCGATGGGGTGGAGCAGGGAGACGCCCGCCAGGGGCATCCCTCCATTTCATAATCCTGATGCCGCCAATCGGCAGTTTCGGCAATCGTGGGAACGGGCGCTATCGGGAGGAACTGCGCAAGGGGCTCGCTGCCATTGGTCGCTATCTCGAAGCGTATCAGCTCGATCCCTCGCGCACCCTGATTCGGCTTGACGGCCAATATGGCACGGGAGCGGTGTTCTGCGATCTCACAGGTTTTGCTTTCGTGACCAGAGGCAAAGAGTACAGCGTGCTCGACCATCCCCTCGTCCAGGCACGCCTGCACCTGCCTCCCGATCAGCTCCAGCAGCGTCCTGAAAGCCAGGTGGTGCGCAGCCTTTACGATTGTCCTGAGGTGCCGGTGGGACCGGCGGGCGTGCTCCGCCGCGTGGTGGTGGCGACTCATCCCGCCAGCAACAAGAAGAGTCCCGTCGGGGTCACGCGGGCGGGCAGCGTCTATGAACTCTTCTTCACCAACCTGCCGCAACGAGGATTCACCGCCCGCGATGTGGTCGAGGGGTACCTGCATCACGGTGCCTTTGGACGGCCCCGTCCGGGTCTGCACGATTTGCTCCTCTCCCTCACCGATTAGCTCTTCAACAAGCTCGTTGCGCATCGCGTGGGCAGTGCCAGCAGCCAGGGCTGCCGCCACCACAATCCTGCGATCAGGCAGAGGACGCCACAAAGAAACACCGGGTACTGCCAGCGCAAGGGCCTGGAGGCGTGCAGGGGGCGACCACGATCACCGGGACCAACTGCACGGAGGCTCCCATGATGGTCATCGTCAGCCAGTCAGGCGTCGCCATATGCACCAGGGCCAGCACGTGGGGAATATCGGGAGAGGGCAGCGAGAGCGGCAGCGCGAAAATGGACAGGAGGCCAAAGGCCGCCGCAGCGATGGCCCCGGTCACAAGATACGGCAGCGGGATCGCCAATGGGACGCCGCGCCGTCTGCCTGAACTTCCTCCAGAGAGCGTGCAGAGAGCGTGATCGTGGGCGCAGCCTCTTGCATCTGCACGCGAAACGCCCCGCTGCGGCTCTTCTCGCTTGAAACGCCTTGCTCCCTGTGGTGTTCGTGCATCGTCGGCGCTCCTTCGGTGACAGTAAAGTTCGGCCGGTCAGTTACGCGCGCGTAAACAGGACCCACCATTCGCCCGCCCCCATGAACCGGGTTTCATGCGAGAATCCGCGCTCAAAGAGCACCTGATAGAGGGGAACCGGCTCAAATGGCGCAATGAGCAGCAGCGTCTCCCCCGTCTTGAGGGGCGCGGCAGTCTCCAGAATGAGGGCGAACGGTTCGCCGCCCTCGGCCAGGATCGGCCTCACATCCAGCCTCTTTGTTGCTTGAAGTTGCCAGTCAGTCGTGCTTTCAGTCATCACTGTTTCTCCTTCCTCGCGGACCAGACACAACGCATTGTTGCAGGGCAAGGCCGCATCAAGGGCATACAGCCTTCGCCTTTCTTCGATAGGGATAAGCATACCTGACTGTCGAGCCGTGGCACAGCGACAAAAGTCACAGCCATCTATGCCGAGGAGGCCATATACTCCCACTGTGTTCGCGGATCGATAGATCGTCGACCTTGTGAGAATAGCATGTGTAGAATTGTGGACAAACCGTATCAGAACGAAAGGTATAATGCATCAGTGCCGCCCCGATCTGGCTCAGCGTTACCAGGCGCTGCGCCGTCGCTTCATCGCCCTCTCAGGCATATCGTCTCTCTCAGCCCTGTTTCAATACGTGCACAACACTGTATCTCTGCCTCAGGTGCTCGTCTCTCCTTCCCATAAGCGGTGAATGGTGTTCGTCATCTCGTGCTTTTACGTCTGCCCTTCTTCACCTCGAAAAGAGACGAGCAGAGGGTGCTCTCGCTGTACTGCTGCTCTCCATGGGGAGCTTTCCTTTTGCTTCGTTCTTATTTTATACTTTCTGTGAAGAACATGGTGCGTGTAGACAGAAGAGCGTGTCAGGCCAGGATGCTTCCTGCTCGTTGCTTGAAGCGTCACCAGAACCTTCCTGTCACGTCTTCATCGTGCAACCAGCAAAGGCTCATGCCAGGAGTTCTGAGGGAGAAGACACGATGTCCGAGAAGCCAACGACGATTCTAATTGTGGATGATGATCTGCAATTGCTCCAATTGATCGCTCTCAATCTGGAATTGGAGGGCTATGAGGTCCTGCTGGCAGGGGACGGCAAGCAAGCTCTCGCTCAGATTGAGCGGCATATGCCAGATCTCGTGCTGCTCGATGTGATGCTGCCCAGGATGGACGGCTTCACCCTGTGTCACCGCGTGCGCTCGGTCTCCACGGTTCCTATCATCATGGTAACTGCCAGGGAGCGGAGCCAGGACAAGATACGGGGGCTGGACCTGGGTGCCGACGATTACCTGACCAAACCACTGGAGATAGATGAACTGCTGGCGCGGGTGCGGGCGGTGCTCAGACGCGCGCACTTTCGGGAGGACGAATGCATGCTGTCCACGACGATGACCACCGGCCAGCTCACCATCGACTTTGGACAGCGCCAGGTCCAACTCTCTGGCCGGAAGATCGTGCTCACCCCCACCGAGTATCGCCTTCTCGCCTCTCTCGCGCGTCATGCCGGGCGTATTGTGCCCCAGGATGCCTTGCTCGAGCAGATCTGGGGGAAAGAGTACGTCGGTGAGCATCACCTGCTCCAGGTGAATATCAACCGTTTGCGTCAC
>Ga0209810_1003061_pt1 | contig 18399 bp, 13 predicted proteins | sample Coa_R1_7_FD_187159 | JGI IMG/M metagenome (GOLD analysis project Ga0209810, IMG submission 187159) | Surface soil microbial communities from Centralia Pennsylvania, which are recovering from an underground coalmine fire - Coalmine... | ecosystem: Environmental > Terrestrial > Soil > Unclassified...
AGCGGCAGGGCGCCGCGCCGTGGCCGACGTGCATCGACTGTCCTGGCTCGCCCTTGCCGCAGTTGACCACGCCCCACATCCGCCACTCGGCGGGCCCCGCGACGGCGTCGCAGGAGCGCCAGAACTCCGGGGTGATCCCGCTGTAGATGGCGTTGCGCACCAGGCGGGTGCGCCGGCCGTCCTCGATCAGCCACCCGTTCTGGCAGCCGAACTGGAAGTTGAGCCGGCGGTCGTCGATGCTCCAGGAGCGGTTGGTCTCCAGGAACACGCCGCGCTCGGTGCCCGCGATCATCTCCTCCAACGACGACTCACCGGGCTCCAGGTTGACATTGGTCATGCGGATCAGCGGGATGCGCGACCAGCCGTCGGCACGCATGGCTCCGCTCGACTCCCAGCCGAACTCCGCCGCGGTCTCGCGCGACGACATGTAGCCCGAGAAGAGGCCGCGGTCGACGAGCACGGTGCGCTGCGCGGCGACGCCCTCGTCGTCCCAGCCGAAGGTGCCGAGCCCCTGCTCGCGCGTGGCGTCGGCGGTGATGGTCACCTGCTCGCTGCCGTAGCGGAAGGAGCCGAGCATGTCGGGGGTGAGGAAGCTGGTGCCTGCGTAGGCCGCCTCGGCGCCGAGCGCGCGGTCGAGCTCGGTGGGGTGGCCGCACGACTCGTGCACCTGCAGCGCCGCCTGCGAGCCGTCGAGGATCACCGTCATCAACCCGGACGGGCAGACGTCGGCGGTGAGCAGGGCGGCGGCCTCGGCGGCGATGCGCTCGGCGTTCTCGTCGAGCTCCATCGCCTCGATCGCCTCCCAGCCGGCGCACAGCTGGTGGCGGCCGAAGCTGTTGGGGAAGCTGCGCGTCTGGACCTCGTCGGCGCTGGTGGCGGTGGCGTCGAAGCCGCCGCCGGACTCGACGAAGGTCTGGTCGATGCGCGCCCCCTCGCTGCTGGCGAAGAAGCGGCGCTCGCGGACGAACTCCAGCGACGACTCGCGCACGGTGACATGCGGGACGCGGGCCATCTGCGCGTCGGTGCGCAGCAGCAGGTCGACCTTCCGCTCCAGCGGCACGGCGAAGGGGTCCTGCTGCACCGGGGTGGCGTACTCGCCCACGACGGGCCGCAGCGGAGCCAGCGACACCGGCTTGCCATGGACACGAGCGCTCGCTCGGGCGATGCGCAGGGCGCGGTCGACGGCGGCGTCGACAGACGCGGCGTCGACCTGGCCCGCGGCGGCGAAACCCCAGGCGCCGTCGACGAGAAGACGGATGCCGAGTCCCTCGTCCTCGCTGCTGGCGACGCGCACCACGGCGCCGTTCTTCACCACCACGGTCTGCACCGTGCGCTGCACCACCCGGCAGTCGGCGTACGACGCTCGACCGGCCACGGCGGTGTCGAGAGCACGCTCGGCGATGTCGCGCAACGTCGGACCTCCGGGGATGGCGCCGGCTGCGGCGGTTGGTGCTGCCCGCGGGAATCCTACGCCGGGTCGTCCTCGGATTGCGACCGGCTCGCGGTCAAAGGTGCAATTGCATCAGCCCAGCGAGCATGGCGGCGCCGCGCGAAGTCGAGGCGCACGACGCCGAAGAGCATCCCGCGCATGGCGGGACGCGTGCTGGGGAAGAGCAGCGCCACCGCGATGTGCCCGAAGACGAGTGGCGCGACCAGGAACATCAGCCAGAGGTGCCACTGGTCCGCCGACGCGGCCAGGCTCGGCGGCAGATGCTCGCCCATCCACATCACCGCTCCGGTCACGACGAAGCCGACCAAGGCCGCCCCGGTGAGGACGGTGTTGAGCTTCTGGCCGGCGTTGAAGCGCCCCTGCGGCGGCAGCGGCCGGCGGCGCCAGCGCCGCGGGACGGCGACGCGCTGCAGCCAGGCCCAGTCCTCGCGGGTGAACATCTCCACCTCGTGCCACAGGGCGTTGAGCGGGCCCCCCTTGCCCAGGGAGGGGATGAACACCACGAGGAAGATCACCGCCGCGTCGAGGTGGACGGTGCGCACCGCGTCGCGGTGGTCGATGACGGGATTGGCGCTGGGCGGAAGCCAGAGGCCGAGGCCGCTCAGCAGCAGCGCGAAGAAGGTGCCGGCGATGACCCAGTGGACCAGGCGGTCGGCCGGGGTGAACCGCCGCACCAGGGTCGGGCGCGCCTTCCCGACCGATCGTTCAGCGATGCCCATCTCTCACTGCTGGTTGTAGACGTAGGCGTCGATGTCCCAGCCCTGCTGCTCCCAGAAGCCCACGTCGCGCCCGGACTTCAGCTCCATCCGGCGCAGCCACTTGACGTTCTTGTAGCCGTACATGTCCGGGTAGATCAGCCGCAGCGGGTACCCCTGCTCGCGGATCAGGGGCGCGCCGTCGAGCTCCCAGGCGACCATGGCGTGGTCGCTGCGCGCCTGCGCCATCGTCAGGGAGTCGGTGTACACCCCGTCGCCGGAGTAGAAGGTGACGAACTGGGCTTTGCCGTTCTGGCCCACACTGTCAAGAAGGTCGCGGACCCGCACGCCGCGCCAGAGGCAGTTCTGCACCCGCCAGCCGGTGACGCAGCGGAAGTCGGCCTTGAGCGCGACGTTGGGGAAGGCCTTGAGCTGGTCCATGGTCAGCGAGAGGGTGCTCCTGGCGCCCTCACCGTCGACCTTGAGCCGCCAGGTCCGCGGGTCGTAGTCGGGGATGTAGCCGACCGAGTAGTAGCGGAACCGCTCGCTGGTCACCGTGTTGGGGTGGACGCCGATCGACGACTCGCCCATGCCGCTCAGGTCGACCGAGTTGAGCGGCACCGCCTGGGCGACGTTGGCCGCGGTGACGTCGTCGTTCTGGAAGCTGAACTGGCTGGAGGCGATCCCCAGCGCGCCGACGCCGAGGAGGCCCAGGAAGATGCGCCGGCCCACGGGCCTGGCCAGCAGCTCCTCGGGACGCAGCAGGGGGCCGCCCGGCTGCGGCTGCACGCCCTGGTCCTCAGGCTCCATACCGTCGCTTATACGCCGTCGCCGTGACTCCCGCGTGAACTTGGCTCGCGGCGCCCACAATGGCGCCGTGCGTGGCACCTCCCGACAGGCAGCCGCCGGGGCCGCCCTCGCCGTCGCCGGCCCCGCCGCCCTCACCGCCGTCCTGGTCCCGCTCGGCGCCGGGCAGTCACGCGACTACGTCTTCCTGTTCGTCGCCCTGGTCTCGGCGCTGGGCGTGACCTTCGGGCTCCGCTCCGCCCTGCTCGGCGCCGCGGCCAGCTTCCTGCTGGTCGACTTCTTCTTCGTCGAGCCGCTGCACACCCTCACCATCGCGGACAGCACGGACCTGGTGAACCTGGTGGTCTTCTTCGGCGCCGCCGGCCTGGTGGGCGGGCTCGGGTCGCGGCGGCGCAGCGCGGAGCAGCGCAGCCAGGCGCTCGCCGAGCGGCTGCAGGTGGCCAACCGGGAGCTGGCCCAGCGCAATCGCGAGCAGGCCGACGCCGCCGCCATGGCGGTGCGCCTGGCCCGCGCCCAGCAGCAGGTGCACCTCCTCGAGGAGAGCGACCGCATCCGCCGCGACTTCCTGGCCAACGTCTCCCACGAGCTGCGCACGCCGCTCGGCAGCGTGCTCACCGGCAGCACCGCGCTGGCCGGTCGCGGCGACCTCCCCGAGGGCGCCCGCGAGGAGCTGCAGGCGATCGCCGCCGAGGCGCGGCGTCTCGGGCGCCTGGTCGACGACATGCTCGACATGGCCCGCATCGAGGCCCACGCCCTCGACCTGCGCCTCGACACCGTCGACCTCACCCACGCCGTCGACGCGGCGGTTGAGCGGCTGCAGCGCGGCAACCCCCGGCGCGAGGTCACCGTGCAGGCGCCCGAGGGCGCGCTCGACGTCGTCGCCGACTGGGACCGGCTCGGCCAGGTGCTCGACAACCTTCTGGCCAACGCCGACCATTACGCACCGGCCGGGACGCCGGTCGCCGTCAGCGTGGCGCCCGGGGTGCGCGACATGGCGGTGCTCTTCGTCACCGACTCGGGCCCCGGGGTGGCGCCCGACCTGCGCGAGCGCATCTTCGAGCGCTTCGTCCACGGGGACGCCGACAAGCCGGGCACGGGGCTGGGCCTGGCCATCGTCAAGGGCCTGGTCGAGGCGCAGGGCGGCCGCGTCTGGGTCGAGGACAACCCCGACGGGCCCGGCGCGCGCTTCGGGATGGCGCTGCCCGCGGCCTGACGGCACCCGGCGCTAGGCCTCGTCCGCGGCCAGCACGTGGATGTCGACGTCCTTGAGCATGCGGATGATGGCGCGCAGCGCGCTGTGCCGCGTCCAGCGGTGCGGCCGTCCCCGGGTGACCACCAGCTCGGTGACCAGGTTCTCGCGCGCGTAGCCGGCCAGCGCCTGCGCCTTGGAGCGGCCGTAGAGGGTGACGAACTCGCCGCCGAGCTGGTGGGTCAACGCTGCGTAGCCGCCGAGCAGCGACTTCTCCTCCTCGGAGCGCGGGCGGGTGCGCACCGTGGCCACCTTGAACTCGGCGTCGACGCGTCCCGCCAGCGCCGCCGCAGCGCGGATCAGCCGCTCCATCCCCGGCCGCGGCGCCACCGCGGCGAGGACGCGCGGGCGCGCCTCCCACGGTTGCTCGATGCTGCGCTCACGCATGTAGGCGACCAGCTGGCGGTCGGTGTGCTCGGCGATGACCCGGAAGGCCATCTCGCGCAGCGCCGCCAGCACCTGCGGGCGGAACTCCGTCTGCAGCGCGCGCGCCATGCGCGCCGGCGGGACGATCTCGCCGCGGCGCAACCGCTCGGTGAGCGCCGCGGGGGTGACGTCGACCAGCTCCATCTCGCCGGCGAGCTGCAGCACGGAGTCGTCGAGGCGGCGGTGGTCGGGGCCGAAGCCGAGCATGCCGCCCATCGTCTCCACGGTGCTGGCCAGGTCGGTGAGGTGGACGGTGGCGATGACGGTGATGCCGGCGGCGAGGATGCGCTCCAGCACGTCGCTCAGCGGAACGGCGCCGGTGTCGACGCCGGCGAGGTCGTCGATGCACACCACCTGCGGGTTGCGCGCCAGCAGGGCGTCGACGTCGAGCCTGCCGCCGCTGTCGCCGAGCGCACGGCGGCCGCCCAGGATCTCCAGGCCCTCCAGCGCCGCGGTGCACGGGCCGCGGCCGTGGGTGTCCACCGCGGCAACCACCACGTCGGTGCCCCGCGAGGCGCGCCGGCGAGCCTCGTCGAGCATGGCGATGGTGGTGCCGCAGCCGCGCGCGTAGCCGAGGTGGATGCGCAGCATGCCGCGGCGCCCGCCCGCGCTGTGCAGGCGGCGGAGCAGCTCGTCGGGCTGCGGGCGCACCTGCTCACCGGCCGGCGGCTTCTCCGGCCGCTGCTCGAAGCGGGAGAGCACGTGCACGTGCACGTCGGGCATCTCCTCGATCACCGTGTCGGCGAGGGTCGCGCGCCAGCGGCCCAGGGCGCTCGGCGGCCGCGACTCGCCGATGACGACGTGGCGGGCCATCAGCTCGCGCGCTGTCTGCGTCACCGCGCGGGCGACACCGGTGCCCGCGCGGACGAGGAAGGACGCACCCACCTGCTCGGCGACGCCACGAAGACGTTCGCGGGACGGCTCCGCGCCAGGCCGCGCCACCACCAGGACGGTGCAGAGCCCGTGCGTCCGCCGGGCCAGCCGCGCGCCGCGACGGATCAGCGTCTCGCTGCTGTCGCTGCCGCTGACGGCGACGAGCACGTCCTCGGGCGAGGGCTCCACCGCGCCGCGCTGACCGCCCATCGCCTGCGCCACCAGCCGCAGGGCGATCTCGCGCAGCGCGCCGAGGTTGCCCGGGCGGAAGAAGTTGTGCAGCGCGGCGTCGATCTTGTCGGGGGCGTAGATGTTGCCGTGGCGCATCCGCTTGCGCAGCGCCTCCGGCGCGATGTCGACGAAGTGGATCTCGTCGGCGGTGTCGAGGACGCGGTCGGGCACCGTCTCGCGCACGGGGATGCCGGTGATCGACTCGACCAGGTCCTTGACGCTCTCGACGTGCTGCACGTTGACGGTGGTGATGACGTCGATGCCGGCGTCGCGCAGCTCGTCGACGTCCTGCCAGCGCTTGGCGTGGCGCACCCCGGGCGCGTTGGTGTGGGCCAGCTCGTCGACCAGCGCGACCTCCGGCCTGCGCGCCAGCACGGCGTCGAGGTCCATCTCCTCCAGGGTGGTGCCGCGGTAGGCGACGCGCAGGCGCGGGACGACCTCCAGGGTGCTGACGGCCTCGACGGTGCGCGGCCGGTCGTAGGTCTCGACGAAGCCGATGACGACGTCCTCACCCTGGGCGCGCCGCGCTCGACCCTCGCGCAGCATGGCGAAGGTCTTGCCGCTGCCCGGCGCCGCGCCCAGGTAGACGCGGAGGGTGCCGCGAGCCCTACGCGGCAGCTCCGTCGTCGAGGGCCCGGTTGAGGGCGAGGACGTTGACGTGCGGCTCGCCGAAGATGCCCAGGATTCGTCCATCGACATGATTCTCAACAAGCGTTCTCACCTTGTCAGCGTCGAGATGGCGCGCCTTGGCGACCATGCTCACCTGCACCAGCGCCGCCGCCTCGCTGATGTCCGGGTCGAAACCCGTGAAGTCGCCCGTCACCAGGTCGACGGGCATCGGCTGTCCGACGGCAACGCCGAGGCTGCGCAGGTAGTCCGTGTAGCCCTTGACCCGGCTCACCAGCGCCGCGTTGCCCGGGCCGAGGTTGCTGCCCGTGGAGCTGGCCGCGTTGCACGGCAGCGGGTTGCCGCCGGCGTCGACGGTGAAGGACGGGCGGCTCTGGAAGTAGCGGGTGTCGGCGACGAAGATCGTGTTGCCCTGGTCGTCCTTGGTGGTGGCGTACACGGTGTTGCCGCTCCTGTCCTTGGTGGTCGCGTAGAAGCACTGGCCGATCAGCGACGAGCCGTAGACCTGGCCGTTCCTCCCGGTGAGCAGGCTGCCGTTGGCCTGGCTGTTGAACACCCCCTGGGCGATTCCCGTCATGGCCAGCGGGTAGACGATGCCGGTGAGCACCGCCAGGGCGAGGGTGAGCCGGATGGCGATGAGGACGTCGCGGGAGAGGTTGCGGAACATCCGGATCACACCATGTGCAGTGCGACGATGATCACGTCGATGAGCTTGATGCCGACGAAGGGCAGCACGATGCCGCCCAGGCCGTAGATCAGCAGGTTGCGGCGCAGCACCGCGGCGGCGCCGACGGGACGGTAGCGGATGCCCCGCAGCGCCAGTGGCACCAGCGCGATGATGATCAGCGCGTTGAAGATCACGGCGGCGAGCACGGCGCTGCTGGAGCTGTGCAGGTGCATGATGTTGAGCGCACCCAGCTCCGGGAAGCTGGCCAGGAACATCGCCGGGATGATGGCGAAGTACTTGGCCACGTCGTTGGCGATGCTGAAGGTGGTCAGCGCGCCGCGGGTCATCAGCATCTGCTTGCCGGTCTCGACGATCTCGATGAGCTTGGTCGGGTTGCTGTCGAGGTCGACGAGGTTGCCCGCCTCCTTGGCCGCCTGGGTGCCGCTCTGCATGGCCACGCCGACGTCCGCCTGGGCCAGCGCGGGCGCGTCGTTGGTGCCGTCGCCGGTCATGGCCACCAGCTTGCCGCCCTCCTGCTCGCGGCGGATCAGCTCCAGCTTGGCCTCCGGGGTGGCCTCGGCGAGGAAGTCGTCGACCCCCGCCTCCCTGGCGATCGCCTCGGCGGTGAGCGGGTTGTCGCCGGTGATCATCACCGTGCGCAGGCCCATCCGGCGCAGGTCGTCGAAGCGCTCGCGGATGCCCGCCTTGACGATGTCCTTGAGCTGGATGGTGCCCAGCACCCGGCGGTCCTCGGCCACCACCAGCGGCGTCCCGCCGCTGCGCGCCACGCCGTCGACCGTCTCCTGCACGTCCGGCGGCAGCGCGTCGAGGCCGCACCACCGGGCCACCGAGTCGGCGGCCCCCTTGCGGATCTGGCGCTGGCCGTGGTCCACCCCGCTCATGCGGGTATAGGCCGAGAACGGCACGAACGTGAGCTCCGCCACGGCGATGCCGCTGGTGTGGTCGCCGTAGCGCCGGGCCAGGGCGACGATGGAGCGTCCCTCCGGCGTCTCGTCCGACATGCTCGACAGCTCGGCGCTGGTCACCAGCCGCTGCATGTCGACGCCCGCGGCGGGGATGAACTCGGTGGCCTGGCGGTTGCCGTGGGTGATGGTGCCGGTCTTGTCGAGCAGCAGGGTGTCGACGTCGCCTGCGGCCTCGACGGCGCGGCCCGACATGGCCAGCACGTTGCGCTGCATGAGGCGGTCGATGCCGGCGATGCCGATGGCGCTGAGCAGCCCGCCGATGGTGGTGGGGATGAGACACACCAGCAGGGCGATCAGCACCGTCACCGTCACCGAGGCGTGCTGGAAGGTGGCGAAGGGCTGCAGCGTCACCACGGCGAACATGAAGATGATGGTGAGCCCGGCGAGCAGGATGTTGAGCGCGATCTCGTTGGGCGTCTTCTGCCGCGAGGCCGACTCGACGAGGCCGATGATGCGGTCGAGGAAGGTCTCGCCGGGGTTCTGGGTGATCTCCACGACGATGCGGTCGCTGAGCACCTTGGTGCCGCCGGTGACGGCGCTCCGGTCGCCACCCGCCTCGCGGATGACGGGCGCCGACTCCCCGGTGATCGCCGACTCGTCCACCGAGGCGATGCCCTCGGTGATGGTGCCGTCGCTGGGAATGACGTCGCCCGCCTCGCAGACGACGACGTCGCCCCTGCGCAGGTCCTGGGACGGCACCCTGGTCTCGACGCCGTCGCGCAGCAGGCGAGCGGTGGTCTCGGTGCGGGTGCGCCGCAGCGTGTTGGCCTGCGCCTTGCCGCGTCCCTCCGCGGCCGCCTCGGCGAAGTTGGCGAAGAGCACGGTGAACCACAGCCACAGGGCGATCTGCCCGACGAAGCCGGTGTCGCCGTCGCCGTGCCCGAAGAGCCCGGCCACCGCGTAGACGCCGGTGATGACCGCGCCGACCTCGACGACGAACATCACGGGGTTGCGCGCCATCCAGCGGGGGTCGAGCTTGCGGAAGGAGTCGCGCAGGGCGGGGACGAGCAGCTCGCCGTCGAGGACGCTCTTCGCCGGCCGGGTGCGCGACTTCGGTTCGCGGTCGGCCATCACCGTCGCCATCTCAGTGCCCCACCGAGGCGAGGTGGCCCGCACCGATCTGGAGGTGCTCCAGGATCGGACCGAGCGCGAGCGCCGGGAAGAACGTCAGCGCGCCGACGATGAGCACCACGCCGACGAGGAGCCCGGCGAACAGCGGCGTGCCGGTGGGGAAGGTGCCCGCGCCGGCGGGCGCGACCTTCTTCTTCACCAGCGAGCCGGCCAGCGCCAGCACGGGGATGATGAAGACGAAGCGCCCCAGCCACATCGCCGCCGCCAGCGTGGTGTTGTAGTAGAGCGTGTTGCCGCTCAGCCCGGCGAAGGCGCTGCCGTTGTTGCCGGTGGTGCTGGTGAAGGCGTAGAGAACCTCGCTGAAGCCGTGCGCGCCGGGGTTCAGCGGCCCCGCCTGTCCCGCCGGCACCAGCACCGACACCGCGGTGAAGCCGAGGATGCTGAGCGGCAGGATGAGGATCGCCAGCGCCGCCAGCTTCACGTCGAGTGCCTGGATCTTCTTGCCCAGGTACTCCGGCGTGCGCCCCACCATGAGCCCGGCGATGAACACCGCCAGGATGGCGAAGACGAGCATCCCGTAGAGGCCGCTGCCCGTCCCGCCCGGGGTGATCTCGCCGAACTGGATGTTGGCCATGGCCACCAGGCCGCCCAGCGGCGTGTACGAGTCGTGCGCCGCGTCCACCGAGCCGGTGCTCGTCGACGTCGTGGTGTCGGTGAACATGGCGCTGTAGACGGGCCCGAAGCGGACCTCTTTGCCTTCCATGTTGCCGCCGGACTGCTGGTCGGTTCGCGCCTGGGTCACGCCCGTCGAGGCGAGCGCCGGGTTGCCTGCGCTCTCCTGCTGGATGACGAACGCCCCCATCCCCACCATGATGATCGCCATGGCGCCGGCCACCGCCAGGCCCTGCCTGATGCTGCCGACCATCTTCCCGAACATCACGGTGAGCGCGAAGGGGATGAGGATCTCCAGGAAGATCTCCAGCTGGTTGGTGAAGCCGTTGGGGTTCTCGAAGGGGTGCGCGCTGTTGGCGTTGAAGAAGCCGCCGCCGTTGGTGCCCAGGTCCTTGATCGCCTCCATCGACGCCACCGGGCCCTGCGCGATCGTCTGCACCACGCCGCTGAAGGTGTGCGCGGTGGTGTAGCCGCTGAAGTTCTGGATGGCTCCCTGCGACACCAGCACGATCGTCGCCACCACGGAGATGGGCAGCAGGACGTAGAGGACACAGCGGGTGACGTCGACCCAGAGGTTGCCGATGGTGCTCATGCTGCGCCGCGCCAGAGCGCGAACCAGCGCCACGGCGATGGCGATGCCCGTCGCAGCGGAGAGGAACTGGTGCAGCACCAGCGCCAGCATCTGCGACGTGTAGCTGAGCGTCGACTCGCCGGCGTAGTTCTGCCAGTTGGTGTTGGTGGTGAAGGAGAGCGCGGTGTTGAAGGAGAGGTCACCCGGCACCGAGGACTGCCCCTGCGGGTTGAGCGGCAGGTGGTCCTGGATGCGCAGGATGACGTAGGTGAAGACCAGGCTCACGATGCTGATGAGCAGCACCGCCACCAGGTAGCCCTTCCAGCCCTGCTCCTTGTCCTCGTCGATGCCGCTGACCCGGTAGAAGCCGCGCTCCACGGGGCGCAGCACGCGGCTCAGGAACACGCGCTCGCCGTTGAACACCCTGACCATGTAGAGGCCGAGGAACCAGGCGCCGGCGGCGACCGCGACCAGGGTGACGATGCAGCCGATGACGTCGAGGACCATGGGGGCTCAGAACCGCTCCGGGTAGAGCAGGGCGACGAACAGATAGCCAGTCACCAGGACGGCGATGACGAAGGCGATGACGTACCCGGTCATCTCAGCCCAGCCTGTCCAGCGCTTCGACGTAGGCGAAGCTGAGGATGCCGAGCGCGGCCAGGACGAGGACCATCAACAGGTCGAGCGGCACGCTGTGGAGCCTACCGACGCCGGCGTGAACGGACCGATAACGACTTCCCGCCTCGCGCGGGCGGCCGCGCCCTACTGCGTCGCCGGACCGAAGCGGTAGCCCTGCCGCCCCACGGTGACCACGACCTGCGGGTGCGCCGGGTCGTCCTCCAGCTTGGCGCGCAGGCGATGCGCGAAGGCGCGCAGGTAGCCCATCTCGCCCGCGTACTGGGGTCCCCAGACGCGACGGAGCAGGGTGCGATGGTCCATCACCTGTCCGGCGTTGCGGGCCAGCTCGGCGAGGAGCAGGTACTCGGTCGGTGAGAGGCGCACCTCGACGCCGTCGCGCAGCACGCTGCGGGCGCCGAGGTCGACGCTGACCGCGCCGCACCGCACCAGGCGCGGCGGCTCCGCCGCCGGACGCGCGCGGCGCAGCACCGCACGCACGCGCGCGATCAGCTCGTCGGCGCCGAAGGGCTTGGCCAGGTAGTCGTCGGCGCCGAGGTCGAGTGCGCGCACCTTGTCGCCCTCCTCACCGCGAGCGCTGATGACGATGACCGAGGGGATGCGCCTGCCCTCCAGCCCCTGGAGGATCTTCCAGCCGTCGACGAAGGGCAGTCCGAGGTCGAGCAGCACCACGTCGTATGCGCCGTCGCGCATCCGTTCCGCCCCCTGCAGCCCGTCCGCCACCGCGGTGACGCGGAAGCCCGCCCGCTCCACCGCGGACGTGAGCGTCTGCCGCAGCGTCCTGTCGTCCTCGACGATCAGCACGGCCGCACCGTCCTGGCGCGCATCCTGCCCCGTCGACGCATTGGAGGTCATCGCCGGGCAACAGTAGCGCGCGCAACCATGCGCGCCTGAGGCTCAGGCGGTGATGGCGACCTTGGCGGCCAGCTCCCTGGCCTCGACGGTGTCGGCGAAGTGGCAGGCGGCGAGGTGGTCAGGACGGCCCTTCGGCTCGAAGACCGGCTCCACCTCGCGGCAGATGTCCTGGGCGAGGGGGCAGCGCGTGTGGAAGCGGCAGCCACTGGGCGGGTTGATCGCCGAGGGGACGTCGCCGCGGAGGAGGATGCGCTCACGCTTGCGGGAGGGATCGGGCAGGGGGATGGCGGAGAGCAGCGCCTGGGTGTAGGGATGCTTGGGCGCCCGGTAGAGCTCCGAGGCGGGGGCGAGCTCGACCATCTTGCCCAGGTACATCACGCCGATCCTGTCCGAAACGTGCTGCACCACCTGCAGGTTGTGGGAGATGAACAGGAACGTGAGCCCGAACTCCTCCTGCAGGTCCTTGAGCAGGTTGAGCACCTGCGACTGGATGGAGACGTCGAGGGCCGACACCGGCTCGTCGGCGACGATGAACTTCGGCCGCAGCACCAGGGCTCGGGCGATGCCGATGCGCTGGCGCTGCCCACCGCTGAACTCGTGCGGGTAGCGGTTGATGTAGTACTTGCGCAGGCCGACGCGCTCCAGCATGTCGGCGACGCGCGCCTCGCGCTCGGGACGCCGGTGCATGCCGAGGTTGTAGAGCCCCTCGCCGATGATGTCGCCCACCGGAAGGCGCGGGTTGAGCGACGCGTAGGGGTCCTGGAAGATGATCTGCATCTCGCCGCGCAGCCGCTTCATCTCCGCGTAGGGCAGGTGGGTGATGTCCTTGCCCTCGAAGACGAGCGCGCCGGCGGTGGGCTCGATGAGCCGCAGCAGCACGCGCCCCGTCGTCGTCTTGCCGCAGCCGGACTCGCCGACGAGGCCCAGCGTCTCCCCCCTGGTGATGTCGAAGGTGACGTCGTCGACGGCCTGCACCTGCGCCACCAGCTTGCGGAGGAAGCCCGCCTTGATCGGGTAGTACTTGCGCAGGTCCTTGACCCGGTACAGCGGCGCCGCGGCGTCGGCGGACGGCTGCGCCGGGGGCGTCGCCTCGGGCGCGGTGGTCATGCGCCGAGCGCCTCCTCGGCGACGGGGCTGGTGGGATCGACCACCATCGAGTCCGAGCGCACCTCGTCCTGCTCCTTGGTGTACAGGTAGCAGGCGACGCGATGCGTCTTCGACGTCGGCGCCAGGGCGGGGAAGGCCGCGTCACAGGTGCCGTCGGCGAAGCGATGCGGGCAGCGCGGCGCGAAGGAGCAGCCGGGCGGCAGGTTGAGCGGATGCGGCACCACTCCCCGGATCACGTCGAGGCGGCGGCCCAGCTTGTCCGGCGAGGGGATGGAGTTGAGCAGGCCCTGGGTGTAGGGGTGCTTCGGCGAGGCGAAGAGCTCCTCCGCCGGGGCGTCCTCGACGACCTTGCCCGCGTACATCACGGCGACGTGGTCGGCCACCTCGGCGATCACCCCCAGGTCGTGGGTGATCATGATCACCGCCATGTTCTCGCTCTCCTTGAGCTCCTTGATGAGCTCGAGGATCTGCGCCTGGATGGTCACGTCGAGGGCGGTGGTGGGCTCGTCGGCGATCAGCAGGCGGGGCTTGCAGGCGAGCGCCATGGCGATCATCACGCGCTGGCGCATCCCGCCCGACATCTCGTGCGGGTAGTCGCGGATGCGCCGCTCAGGGGACGGGATGCCGACCTGCCTGAAGAGCTGCGCCACGCGATCGCGCGCAGCGGCCTCGTCGTAGCCGAGGTGGCGCTGGATCGACTCGAGGATCTGGTCGCCGACGCGGAACACCGGGTTCAGCGACGTCATCGGCTCCTGGAAGATCATGGCGATGTCGTTGCCGCGGACGTCCTCCATCTCCTCCTCGGAGATCTCCAGCAGGTTGCGCCCCTGGAACATCACGCGACCGGCGACGGCGCGCCCGGGACGCGAGAGCAGCCGCATGATGGTCAGCGCGGTGATCGACTTGCCGCAGCCCGACTCGCCGACCACGCCCAGCGTCTCCCGCTCACGCAGTGAGAAGTTGACGCCGTCGACGGCCTTGACGGTGCCGTCGTTGGTGAAGAAGTGGGTGCGCAGCCCCTCGACCGAGAGCAGCGCCCCGCTGCCGTCCGGCATGCGTCAGCGCTCCAGCGACCGCGGGTCGAAGGCGTCGCGAAGCGCGTCGCCGATGTAGTTGAAGGAGAGGACCGTGACCAGGATCAGCAGCCCGGGCCAGAGCGAGTAGAAGAAACCGACCGCGCCGCTGTTGAGCTGCTGGTAGCCCTGGTTGAGCAGCGAGCCCCAGGTCGCGGTGGGCTGCCCGATGCCGACGCCGAGGAACGACAGCGCCGACTCCAGCAGGATGGCGGCGCCGATGGTCAGCGAGGCGGCGACGACGATGGGGCCCAGCGCGTTGGGGATGAGGTGGCGCAGCATGATCCGCCAGCGCGGCGTCCCCAGCGCTTTGGCGGCTTCGACGAACTCCTTCTCGCGGACGCTCAGCACCACGGCGCGGACGATGCGCGCCGTGTAGGGCCAGGCCAGCAGTGCGATGCCGATGACGATCGTCTGGATGCTCTGGCCGAAGGCCTTGGCGAAGATCACCAGGATGAGGATCGAGGGGATCGAGAGCAGCGCGTTGGTGACGGCGCTGACGATGGTGTCGACGACGCCGCCGAAGAAGCCGGAGGCGGCGCCGAGGAAGGTGGCGATGGCGATGGTCAGCAGCATCGCCAGGCCGCCGACCGCCAGCGAGATGCGGCCGCCGCTCAGGTTGCGCACCAGCAGGTCGCGGCCGATGTCGTCGGTGCCCAGGATGTGGCCCGCCTGGAAGGGACCGAGGTCGGCGTGGGTGGGGTCGACGTGCTCCGCCGGGAGGAGCAGCGGCCCGATGGCGCAGGCCAGGGCGAGGATGGCCAGCACGGCCAGCGCGCCGATGGCCATCTTGCGCTTGCGGAAGCGCCGCCAGACGAGCTGGTAGAAGCCGACCTCTGCGGTGGTCTCGAAGTCGACCCCGGTGGGCGCCTCCGGCGTCACCCCGGGCTGCAGGACGACGTTGGTGGTGGCCATGGGTCAGGCCGAACGCCTGTGCGGCGTCACTGCGTCCTCCTCATGTGGCAGCGCTCAGTCTATAGCAAGCGACTCGCGCTGCCAGCCAGGGAAAAAGGAAGGGCCCGGGGGCCCCGGATTGGGGCCCCCGAGCCGCCGAGTGAACGTGGATGAGGTCTACGCCTGGCAGTTGCCGCCGGTGCAGTACCAGTCGTAGGAGTTGAAGGTCCAGACCAGGTCGTTGCGCTGCACGCCCTGCAGCTTGGTGGAGATGCTGTTGACCGTCACCTGCTGGTACAGCGGGATCTCGGGGATGTCCTTGGCGAGGAGCACCTCGATCTGCTTGTACAGGTTGGCGCGGGTGTTCAGGTCGATCACGGTGCGGGCCTGGTCGAACAGCGAGTCGACCTGCGGGTTGTCCTCACCGGTGGTGTCCTGACCCTGGCCCTTGTTGGCGGCCGACGGGATCTGGTTGCTGCCTGGGCAGGAGCCGCCGCAGTCGGCGTGGTAGCCCGCGTACCAGTTGTCGGGCTCGGCCGGGCTGCTCAGCGTGTTGGTGTACATGCCCATGTCGAACGTGTGGTTGTAGAGCACGCCGCCGTCGGCGAAGGAGCCGAACAGCTTGCCCGCGGTCACGTTCTTGTAGGGCGTGTTGACGTGGATGCCGATCGCCTGCAGGTCGCTGGCGATCAGCGGCTCGGCGTCCTCACGGATGGCGTTGCCTGCGGTGGTGGCGATGTCGAGGTCGATGCAGGAGCCGTCCTTGAAGGCGCGCGTCTTGCCGCCGTCACAGCTCGGGCTCAGCTTGTAGCCGGCCGAGTCGAGCAGGGCGTTGGCCGCCGTCGGGTCGTACTTCGTGGTCGGGTCGTCGGAGGTCTTGATGAACTCGGAACCGAGGTAGATCCACGAGTCCGCCGGGACCACCGTCTTGCCCTGGGCCAGGGTGTCGACGATCTGCTGGCGGTTGATGCCTTCGAGGATCGCCTTGCGGACGTTGAGGTCGGCGAGATACGGCGACTTCTTCGCCCCCGAGCCGCAGAGGCCCTTGGCGTTGTTGCACATGTTCAGGTCGATCTTCTCGGCGCCCGAGTCGGGGATGGTCTGCACCTGCAGCTTGCCGTTCGCGGACTCGGCGATGAGGTCCTTGAGGAAGCCGAGGCGGTAGTCCATGCCGAAGTCGATCGAGCCGGCCTTGGCCGCGGTCAGCTCGGCTGCGGTGCCGGAGATGACCTTGAAGACGATCGTGTCGAGGTGCGGCTGGTGGGCCTTGTCCCAGTAGTTCTTGTTGCGGACCAGGATGATGTCCTTGGTCGGCTCGTACTTCTCGAGAACGTAGGGACCGGTGCCGTCGCTGAACTTGTCGAGGGTGTCCGTCGCCTTGTAGGCGTCGGTGTTGCCCGATCCGACCGACAGGTCGACGGTCTGGGCGGTCTTCTCCAGGTCACCGTTGGCGGCGAACGCCGTCTCCAGCAGCTTCGACGGCATGATGCCGTAGACGCCGGTGAAGAAGCTCAGGTACGGGCCGAACAGCGACTTGTAGCTGACCACGGCCTGATTGGGGTTGCTGTCGTCGCAGGAGGTGAGCTGGTCCCAACCGGTGGTGCTCAGCACCGCGGTGGGGTTCTTGTCCTTGTACTTCAGCCACCAGAACTGGGCCGTGTCGCAGACGTCCTTGGAGGAGAAGGTCGAGCCGTCGTCCCACTTGACGCCGGAGCGCAGCTTCCAGGTGACGCACATCTTGGCCGCGGTGTCCTTGCAGCCGCTGGTCTTGACGTCGCCGTTGGCGGTGGTGGGAACCTCGGTGGCCAGGTCGGGCCGCCAGAAGTCCGCCTGGGTCTTGGCGTTGGCCGTCTCGTCGGTCGAGCGGTACCAGAGGAGCCCCTCGTTGATGAGGGCGTCGACCGCATACGAGTAGGTCATGCTGTCGGTGATGCCGGCGGCCAGGAAGCTGGTGGGCTCCTGGACGAGGCCGATGTTGAGCGTGCCGCCGTTGACGGCGCCGGGGTTCTGGGTGGGCTCGGAGCTCGACGAGCTGGAGGACGAGCCGGCGGTCGAGTTGTTGCTCGACCCGCACGCCGCCAGGGCGCTGATCACGCCGATGCCGACCACCCCGAGCAGTCGGCGTCTCAGAGAGTGGAGTTCCATGCACACCTCCTGGGTCGTCCTGGCGGCGTCCTGCGGGCTGGTTCATGCCCGTCACGGCCGCATCTCCGGAGCGCGGCTGGCCCAGGGACCCCGGGCAGTCCTCCGGCGGACGGCATTCTGCGAAGGCGGACAGGCGGGCGCATCCCCCAGAAGAATGATTTTCGCCAGCGCCGCACTCAACTGACCGTATACTCGGGCGGCCGGTCCGGTGTTGCACATGTTCGAGCGACTTCGCGCGTTCCGTGGCCTGAGCAGGCCGCGCCGCTTCCGCACGCGGCTGCTCCTGGGCATGCTCGCGGTGGCGGTGGTGCCCCTCGTCGTCTTCACCGCGGTGGTCGCGGCCGACCTGGGAGCGGTGAGCGACAGCACCGTCCAGGACACCAAGCAGACGATCATCCAGGACCAGGAGCAGGGCCAGGCGGTCGACGTCGCCGACCGCGCCCAGACCATCGACGTCCGGCTGGGGGGCATCGCCGGCGACGTGCGCCTGCTCCGCGACCAGACCCAGCAGGTGATCGAGCATCCCCCACCGGGCGCCGGGTCGTCGCTGAGCTTCCAGGCCCTGCAGGGCGCGTGGTACGCATCCACGCCGGACACCTCCGTGGTGGTGGGTACGGCCGCGGCCCGCACCGCGCCCATCGCCGCCCCGGCCCCCAGCGCCGCGCTCGTCTCCTTCATGGAGGGGATGCGCAAGAGCTACTCGGAGATCGAGGCGGTGTGGATCGTCGACAAGCCGGACTCGGTGATCCGCACCGTGCCCGGGATCGACGTGGCCGCGGCGATCCGCGACAACCGGATCAGCGCCAACAGCCCGCTCGGGGTCGACGGCGACCTCATCTTCTCCACGTCGCAGGCGCGCTTCGCCTCCGCCGGAAGCGTCCCCCAGAGCTGGACCGACCCCGCCAAGCCCGGCGCCCAGCAGCTGATCGGCCCCTACTGGACCGATCCCTACCGCACCCGCCAGGGGGACGAGGGCGTGACCGTGTGGATGCCCGCCAGCCCCGACGGCAGCACCCTGGTGGGCGCCGACATCACCGTCGCCGCCATCACCGGCGCGCTGCTGCAGCCGGTGATCAGCGGAGAGCCCGGCGCCTACCCCATCCTGCTGAGCAGCAACAACAAGGTGCTCGCCGCCGGCGACCAGGCCGCCACCGACTTCCACCTCACCGGCCGCCTGACCGGGTCGCTCCTGCCGCTCTCGGCCGGCTCCGACTTCGGCAACGGCATGGTCACCGTCGAGCAGACCGGCCACGCCGAGCAGCTGCGCGGGACCTTCGCCGGCGTCGACCGCGAGATCTTCACCGCGCCCATCTACACCGCCCACTGGGTGCTGGCCACCTCGGTCCCTGTGAGCGTCCTGGAGC
>Ga0209810_1003062_pt1 | contig 18391 bp, 26 predicted proteins | sample Coa_R1_7_FD_187159 | JGI IMG/M metagenome (GOLD analysis project Ga0209810, IMG submission 187159) | Surface soil microbial communities from Centralia Pennsylvania, which are recovering from an underground coalmine fire - Coalmine... | ecosystem: Environmental > Terrestrial > Soil > Unclassified...
CGGCAGCGCCTCGCTGCCGGTCATTACCGGCCCGATATTCTTTACGTGATAGCTCGCCGGTTTTCTGTCGTTCGTTGAGGTTCTTCTCGTAATGGGCGCCTTCGGATAGGCGAAGAGTTGTGGACTCACGAGGCGGACCGATTTTTGCGGTTCTCTTGTTCCTCAACCAGAGCGGTCAGCATCAAAGTTGAGTGAGCGTACGCGCCGCCGGCGCGCATTTCGGCTGCAACCCAGATTGCCTCCATCAACTCCTCCGGCGTGGCTCCGGCGCGCAGCGCGGCCTTCGTGTGGCCCGTGATGCAGTACGGGCATTGGGTGACGTGGGCGACGGCGACTGCGATAATCTGCTTGGTCTTAGCCGAGAGAGCCCCGTCGGCAAAGACGGCTTTTCCAAAAGCGTCAAATGCGGCTTGTTGGTTGGGAGCCAGATCACGTCGCCGGTGGGCAATTTCGGGTGTCGAAAGTGGATATATTGAACTCATCGCAGCACCTCCTGTTCATTGCCGTCCCCCGCTTCAACCGATTGTGTCACAGCCTGGATCCCTCTTGTTGCGTCGAGCTCGGGGAGATCAGCGTATCCTATAGTGATGACGTAGTCCCTCACCAAGCCTTCCTCGCCCTTGACCGAGGCGAGAAGCCTTTCAAGGCCGCCGCGTGCGGAGAGGAGGCCGATCGGCCTTCCTTTGCTGTCGGCGACCCGGATACTGTGCAGCACCTTCTCATTCATCATCGCCAAAATCTCATTCCGGAGATCATTAGGATGACAGACGATCAACGCATCGTCACGATCATCATTGGATTGCGTCACGCGAGCGCATCCCTGGCAAGGACGAATCTGATGAATCCCGCCTGTCCGCGTGAGCACGCCCATCATCACACCTGTGGGATCGCAAACCACGACCATACGGCAAGTAGGTCCCAACAGGATTCCTGTCGCCTCGATCAAGTGAGCGTTCGCATCAACCGTGACAAGACGATCACGGGCCGTCGGCAACGATTTCTCAATGCGTATGATATCCTTTTAGCATCAAGACCGTTCGACCATTTCAAGTTCTCTTGAGACGCCAGGACGCAACAATAATGGACCGTGTTCATCAGTGGATACCTATCGCGGTCCATCGCCGGTCGCGTTTCTGCTTGTGGCATTACACACCTCCGCGCCAGCGTGATCAAAGACCTCTCCGCCCGTGCAGGGATGACGGCACGGGCCGGCCGCCAAAATCAATAATCGATCGCCGGATGACCTTCCCCGTTTCGTCGATGCTTAATCGCGCACGCCGACCTTTGTAGAAGAAAGTCAACCTGTATTGCCCTGCATGCTCGCCTTCACCACGCTCGCAGAGGCTGGTAATTTCTTTTTGTCGCATAAGATCTTGCACGTGGGATGGTGACACGCCCAGCATCTCGCTCAGAAGTGAAGCGTCGATTGTGAAGCCGTCCACGTTTCTCTCAAGTCGCATCGGATGACCCTCCAAAACAGACTGGCGGCAATGCCGGTAAGGAAGAGGATTACCGTCGAGAGAGCTACGAGCTCCGCGATGCCACCAAGCGTCGTCGCCTCGATCGAGAGGGCTCACTCATCATTACGTTCACCTCGCGTCCAATTTGACACCTCGTGTGTCCCAACAACATCCTACCAGCTCACTTTTCGCGACAATCGGTGTAGCAGAGCGTCGAAGCGACCGGCGATCGCCGGATCGATGTGCCTTAGCGCGGTGCAAGCCTCTCCCGCGAGGCGGCAGGCCGCTTCCACATCGCCTCCGTCAGCCAATGCGGTAAGGCTGGTCAGGAGAATCTCCGAAATCCGCTTCCTGGCAGCGGAAACATCCGTTGTGTTCGCGCCCTTCGAAGCTTGTTCACTCGGAGTCATCGCTTGGACCCATCGGTTATGCCGAAGTATGCTTTTGCCGTGGGGCTCATCTTTTCCGGCGTCCAGCGAGGATCATAAGTAAGCCTCACGTCGACAAATTCAACGCCTGGCACGGCGCTCACGGCGTCGCCGGCGCCGCGCGTCAGGTAATTCGTTGCGGGGCATCCGGGCGTGGTCGTAGTCATGACGATTTGGACAGCACGTGTATTATCGACGACGATGTCATAGATGAGACCGAGATCAACGATGTTGTAGCCAAGCTCGGGGTCGATTACTTGGCGCAATGCATTTCTCACGCGATCTATCAGATCCACCTTTCCGTCTACTTTTGCCTCTTGTGGGAGTACGGGGGTTTGTGCGCGGACGACCGGTACTCCCAATCTGAAATGTTCCATGATGGCGCCGAAGATCGCGGGCTTGAGACGCTGCCAATCTCCACTTACCTTGGTCACCGTGATGAAGTCCTTGCCAAGGAACACGCCCGCGACCTCTGGTATCGCAAAAAGCCGCTGGGCGAGCGGCGAGGCTTCGGCTTGCCTCTTGTCGCGAAGATCGAGCGTGCCGTTGGCGAAAACCTCACAGCCCGGAAAAAATTTCATTTTTGCCGGATCCGCTGTCGCTTCTGTCTGGATGAACATGGCCGACGTGCTCCGCAACACGGTCGCCGCGCACGAGCGCGTTTGAAACGGCGACGGCGATCACGCAACATCCTTTTTGGCCGAGCCGATCCGTATCAGGATCTTGTAGGTGCTGCCGTCGTCCTCAAATCCGCCGCGCCAGGCGTGACCTCGTTTCGCAAGTTCGGGTAGCAAAAATACCGGCTCACGGCACAATAGCGCGGAAAGGACCTCGCCTTCCTTCATGGCCTCGGTGGCCGCCAAAATCCGCACCATGGGCTCGGGCGGGTCCAGTTCGCGATTGTCGAGATGCTGCACGGGGTCTGGCCATTCTGAATTGTCGGCGCTTCGCGCACTCAACGCCGATTCTGCAGCGGACGGGACTCCGATCGGCCGGAACAGGACCTCCCAATCGCCGTTCTCAAGCTCGCGAGCCTCATGACTGAAACCTCTTGAGCCGAGCACGCCGAAGAGCGGGGTGGGCTTGAAGGTGGCGAACAACCTCAGCCCTTGTCCAGGGGCGAGGGCCGCCACCGTCTGCATGATTTCTTGGAACGGTTCTCCGCCGTCGCGCAGAATTGGGCGAACATCCAGATCCACAAACATTGCTGTCATCTAATTTCTCCTTGCTCAGGCTTGCTGGGACAGCGAAAGCAGAAGAGGCGGGCGATGCGCGCCCTGCGGAAGCAGCAGAGCGTCCACATCATCGAGGCGACGGGCGCGCACGAGTTGCGCAACGATTCCGGCCGTGCCAACGAGCATTGCCGCGGCTGTGAGCTGGAAAGCCAGCGGATAACCAGCGACAAGCGCGAGGGCGCCAAGCCAGACCGCTATGAAGTAAAATAGGAACCATTTCCTTGCGCGCGTTTCGACGACCAGGTCCTGTACGCGCGGCGTCCGTGTCTTGCCCAGGAGCGGTCCGTAACATTCGAGCCAAGTAAGGAAAGCGACGATCTTGTAAAGCTGAGAGAGGCCGAGTCCCGATAGCCAGCCAAAGGCGAGCAGGAACACGATTGCCCCGACATGATCGGCTAGGCGCCCCAGCACGAGAAAAATAATGAACAGCACGGCGGACGCCGCGAGTGAGGCGAGCGCAAGAGCTGCCATCCGGCTGTTGAGCTCGATGTGCAGCCGCTTTCTGGTGCGGTATAGACAAAGAACGTCTCTTCCATACAAAGCGAGAGCCGCCAAGCCAATTGCGCCGGCCAATATCAACACCACTCCGGAATTGCCGTGAAGCAAGATCGCCATTGCTCCGCCGGCGATGGCGACGGCCAAAGCGGAGGTCCCGAGATAGAGGGCGGCTCGCGTGCTAACTCCCTCGAGTTCGGGCGCCAGCATGAACATGGCGAGGAGCCGATAGCTCACACCTATCGCTGTGAATGTGAGCCAGCCACCCAGCCCAGCGATGATGTGAAAGGGCAGACCTGCGCCCGTCAGCGCGACGAATGGCGCATAGTCGGTTGCCCCGCCGAGCACGAGCGCGAAAATAATGCCGAATGCCGCCGTGGCTGCGAGGCTGACGAGCCCGACCGCAACGAAGCGCGCCGGCACGGGGAGACTGGAAGCGGCCGAGAGGGTATGGGCAAGATTCCACAAAACGAGTACAAAGCCTACCCCGAGCAGTGTGCTGGCAATCGCAAAGAACGGCGGCCTCGGATCGACCTGGCCGGCAAGTTGCAAAAAGCCGAGGATCAGTGCGGCAAGGCCGGAAATGAGCAGGAGCAGGGTCGGCAGCGGCAGTTCGTTGCTATAAAGCGGTCGATTGACAAGGACAGGCAAAAACTGGAACAGCGCGCCGCACATCAGCAGGCTCAGCCACCCGATGGCTACCACGTGGACAAGGATGAGCGTTTCCGGCGCGTGCGGCGCGGCATTCGGAAATCCATAGCCGGACGTCATCATGACCTCGGCTGCAACAAGAGCTAAAAGCGCAGCTGCGAAGTAGGACATGGTCCATCGCGAGAGTGAAACGCCGATCATGACGACCCCCGTGACGACCCGTGCGGACGCATCGAAGTACCGGCACGGGTCGTCGGATGCTGATTCATTTGACCTGTACGAGCTTGCCGATCTCGACTCGCCACACGTCTGGACCGCGCTCGCGGTACGTCCAAGAGAACTGCCTCGGGTACTCGGCCTCGAGTTGGTAATAGAGCGGCTTGGGGTCGTGGTCGTTGACGAGGATGAACGAGGCGCCGGGTGCAAGCTCATCGACGAGCTGAAAAATTTTTGCATGGCGCTGCGCAGGCGCGAGGCTTCTGACATCAACGACGTTGACGTCGGATGTGGCGAAAGCGTCCGTCATGTATCACCCTTTTGGTCGCGCGGTTGATCCATGCGGCGCGGCGATGGCGACCCTTTTCGGCCGGCCGCTCCAAGCGAGATCGGACGTGTGAGGGGCGTCCCGCAGTAACTTCCCCAGAGCACTGCCGGAATATCGGTGCGGTTGATGCCGATGTCGTGCAACTCCGGATCGCTCATGGCGGCAAGCTCGTCGTAAGCCCGCCGCAGCCGGCGCGTCTCGGCGATGCCTTTCGCGAAAGTATTGAAGGCGCGATTGATTGCGCTCCAGGGCCGACCAAGCGTCCGCCACGCTTGGCCATCCGCTCGGCGGGACGAGTCGGCGCAGCGCGTCGCCATACCGGCATTCGGCGAGAGTCCGCCGCCCATAAGCGCTACTCCATTCTCCGGGCGCCATTGACTAGTAAGATGTATTTCATCTATATCTTTTTACAAAGGTCGTCAATCCCCTCATGAGGCGAACATGCTACCGGACCCGATGTCGAAAACGCCTGTCAGCCGACAAGCGGCCGCATGGCTGGACGTCAAGCCGCTTCACGGGGCTGCGGTGGTGGTCCCATTTGCTGTGATCGGCAAAAAATGTCCTGCGGCCCATGCCAACAATCGCTCAACCAAGTCGGGCCACGGTGCCGTCGCCGGGCTGCTCGCCAAGCGTGAAAATAGCCCTTGCCTCTTTACCAACGGAAGAACATCGCCCAGCGTGTTTCGCGACTCGGACGGAATCGTCGTCGAGTTTGATCTCGAAGATCTCGTACGCACCGCGGTTGCCATATTTCGGGCTCACCAGCACCTCAATAATGTTCTCACCCATATCTGCGGAGCGCGGTGGGAGCGGATCGCTGAAGCCTTAAGGATCATTTGCAATCCGCTGGCTACTCCGAATGACCTTTCGCCACTCGCGCAGAATATTATCGAACTGATGTGCGCGGAGCGGGGCGTCACGGGCCGCATTCTCAAGCCGTTTTTCCACGCCTTGCTCGGCAGGATTCTTCCGGCAAAAACGGCAGCATATCTTCGCGCGCATATTTGGCAGCTGTTTAGGGAAATGGAGGCAAGGGATGCTGGCTTTTCCCGGTAAACTGCGGGATCGGAAGGCGACCGATCGGCCGCGAGATGTGTTTAATGAACATAACAAATGCGATGAAGGCCGAGCGGGTGATCAACACGCGCGAGATTGGCCCGCACATTCGATATACGATAATCATCATTTGTCCGAGCATTCCGATTCTGTAAGCGCTTTGCCGCTCATTGCCGACCATGATGCCAGACCCTTGCACCTTCAGTTCGAAGCAACCTATGGAGATCGCGGCCAATGGTCCTATCTGTGGCGTGTAAAGCTGCAACGCGGCCAGCCGCAAGTGACGACCTAATTCAGGAGGGTGGCATGACCTTCAGCGACGACAAGATCCGTCAGATCGCGCTCGCCAATATGCGTGAGCGCGAATACCTCGAATCGCTGGTCCGATCCGACTACGAACGGTGCCACCCAAACGATACTTGGGAGGATCTCAAGCATCGGTCCCGCTTTTTGAAGGAAGACAAAGGACTCCTGCGGGATTGGATGGCGATTGCAACGCAGCGAGCGATCGCGAGGGACAGCGGCAAACCCGATGTCAGTTTCAACAGGGCGGCATGATGCCGTCACAGCATCGGAGCATCCCGTGCGACTAACGACCTTTTCAGACTTTGCGCTTCGGGTACTAATGTACGCGGCCGCCGCGGGCGATCGTCTTATTACCATTGAAGAAACGGCGAAAATTTACAAGGTGTCGCGCGCTCATCTGATGAAGGTGGTCAACATCCTGACGCGAACGGGCTACCTGAAAGGGGTCCGCGGCCGTGCTGGCGGGTTCACCCTCGCAAAACCGCCTGAGGCCATCAACCTCGGAGCTGTCGTACGTGCGACCGAGCCGGATTTTGCCCTCGTTGAGTGTTTCGCCTCGGGAAGCCAGTGCATTATCACGGCACGCTGCCAATTGCCCAAGGTTTTGAACGAGGCTCTGAATGCTTTCATAGGTACGCTCGATCGTTATACTCTGGCCGACATTATGCTTGCGAAACGAGATTTCGCCGCGCCGCGAGGTCCGATCAAGCAAATACGGGGCCCCTATCTCAGCGCGCGAGCAAGCGGATGAATATGGGTCATGCTTTCTGCTTGAGTCGACCCGGTCCGAGGAGGTGCGGACCGGAGTCGACTCGCCGGCAACAGCTGCATCCCGTGGGTTGGAGTCGGAGTTCGAATGGAGCATTTCACGCTTGTCACCCTGCACCTTACCGTGGCCATCATGTTTGTGGGCACGGTGTTCTTCGAGGTTTTGATCCTCGAAGGCATCCGCAAGGCGGTCGGACGCGAGGTGATGCGCACGATCGAGCTTGCCATCGCACGTCGTGCCCGGCGGCTCATGCCGTTTGTCCTTTTGGTGCTCTATGGCACCGGCATCGGCATGGCCTGGCAGTACCGGGGCGTTCTCGCGCATCCCCTTGCCAGTAGCTTCGCGCTATTGCTCTCGATCAAGATCGTTCTCGCGTTAAGCGTTCTGGCGCACGTCATCGCCGCCATGACGCTGGGCCGTGCCGGCAAACTCAAATCACGGCATTTTCAGATCATCCATATCAGCGTATTCTGTCACGTTGTCCTTATCGTGTTTTTGGCAAAGGCTATGTTCTATTTCAGCTGGTAGCGGTCGATCGCCGGCGCGGCCTACGGATGACCGGGTTCGAGCGGCGGGAGCTCAGGGCGCCCCACATACGCGCGGCCGCGGTCATGCCGAGTGAACCCTGCCAGCGGCCCGCTCAAACGCCACTGTGTCCCAGTCACGCTCATCCGGCAAACACCAGATTTGACGTCTTTGTCAGACTGCGGACCTCTACTCAACTCCGGCCGAGTTTGCGTCGAGTGTGTCAACATGAAAATGCACGTCCCATTTGCGGGGGTGAAGGACCAGTCGCGACTTTGACGTAGGTCAATTCAGGCCAATTATCGAACGCTAGATTATCTACAAGGAGCCATCTGATACGTTGAAAGGAGAGCAAGATGCCGGGACCGATAACAATGGGACGAGAGTCTACCGCGGAACGGGCAATCCTACTTTTCATGAGGCTTGCGATGGCATGGACCTTCATTTATGCCGCATCGCATCAGGTCTTCGATCCGCATTTCAGCGTAGCCGGATTCCTGAAGGCAACGAAAACATTTCACGACGTGTACGCGCCGCTTACCGATCCGAGAATCGCGCCAATCCTCACATTCCTCGTGAGCTATGGTCATCTGCTGATCGGGCTTTCACTCTTGGCGGGACTCATGGTCCGCATAAGTGCGTTTTTTGGCGCCGTGCTTTTACTGCTTTATTGGACGGCGCACATGGACTTTCCGTTTATCGAAAACAGGAACAATTTTCTACTCGATTATCACATCGTCTATGCGGGCGTGATGATCTATCTTATTGTAAAACGAGCAGGTCATGTCTGGGGTTTGGATGGGTGGGTCGAAAAGCTTTCATTTGTGACCCGTCATCCCATGCTGCGACCGCTGTTCGCGTGAACCGTAAGTCGGGAAGTTCATCGGGAGAGTACGACGAGGATCTCGCAACATAATGATCCGAAAAGCGGCGACGTGATCCCGATGGTAGTCGGAATGAATTGAGACCCATTGACTGGAGCGAGCGACTCCTTCGGGGCTCGGGTTTGAGACTCGAGTCAGAAATGACGGGACGAAACCGATACCGGTCTTCGGTCAGCCTCCCCATCTTATCCGCACCCGCAAGGTGGTGTTGCGGATCGCCGGGACGTCCCCGGACAACGAGGCGACGATCCGCCGGGCCGCAGTCGCCTGCTGCTCGAACTGGTCGAGACCTTGCCCCTTGATCGTCCGAGGTGGGGCGAGACCAAGCCAAGCGAAGCCAAGCTCGAGCTCTTCCGGCGGTGGCAGGGCTTCGCCGTCTCCGGCAGCACCGTCGATGGCATAACCGACCACCTCGTCGGCCGCGGGACGGTCGACGCGGTGCCGACGCTACGGCTGCGCAAGGACGGTCAGCCGTCGCTCATGTATTGGACAAGGACAGCCGCTCGGACGCATTTCATGAAACAAAAGTCCAAACGCCGGTATTTCCGGCATGCCGCGACAGACCCGGGCCACGACATCACCTCGGGGCAAAATCGCGAAATTTGAGCTGGCCTCGGTTAAGAGTCGCCGCGCCGATCGGACGTCCGGTCGTTTTCACCCGTCAATGTGCCGGAATCCCTAGTGTCGCCGTATACCATCGTGAGGTCGCAGCGCGCGCAGCGAAATGTCAGTCCCTCCTGGGTCTGCGAACATTGCATGGCGACCCGACAGATCGGGCAGGATTTGAAGTTTGGTGAGACACCGGCAGATCGCATGGGAGCAAAAAATAGGAAGATTGGCCGTCGACCTCAACTCCGGTTCTTTGCGTAAGGGGCACAACGGAGATTCTGATCCAAACCCGGTTGGTAAGCTGATGGCGAGCGCGCGCGAATGGGCGTCGACTCAGTCAGTTCTGTCTGCGACTCCCGCCACAATCGCCATCCGCACCAAATCCGAGAGGCTGTTCGCGCCCATCTTGGTCATCAAGTTTGCACGATAGATCTCAACTGTCCGAGGACTGATCCCGAGGTTGAACGCAATCGTCTTGTTGGGATTGCCCGCCACCAAACCCTCCAGTACCTGTCGTTCACGATTGGACAATGCTGCTAGCCGGTTACGGATTTCAGAAAGTTCCGCCGCGCGTCGAGCGACGTTGGCCCCCTGATCAAGCGCCGTGCGCACCGCGCCGATAAGATGATCATCGTCGAATGGCTTCTCTAGGAAATCGACTGCACCGATTTTCATTGCCTCGACCGCGAGCGCGATATCGCCATGCCCCGTAATCACGATGACAGGAAGTTCGGGCTTGAGCTGTCTGAGTTTCCTGAGCAGATCAATTCCGGTGATATCGGGCATACGCACATCGGTGATGACGCACCCCGATCGCACGTCGGCAAGGGTCTCCAGAAATGCGGCGGCCGACTCGAAGCTTTTTGCCGCAATGCCGGCACTTTTCAGCAAGAATTCCAGCGACTCCCGAACGTTATCGTCATCATCGATGATATAAGCGATCAAGTCATTCGGCATCGATATCCTCTTCATTCACCGCGATCAGCGTGAAGTTGAAAATCGTACCTCCGCCCGGATTGGGCTCTGTCCAGATGCGCCCGCCGTGCGCCTCGATGATGGTACGCGAGATCGACAGACCCACGCCCATACCGTGACGTTTCGTCGTGACAAACGGCGTGAAAAGGTGCTCTACGATATCGGGCGAGATTCCACAGCCGGTGTCGGCCACGCTGATCCGGGCATGGTTCGGCCCATCAGGCGCGACCGTAAGCGTTAGCTCGCGCTTTTGCACCGTTTCCATCGCGTCCACCGCGTTACGAATGAGATTGAGCAGCACCTGCTGGATCTGCACGCGGTCGGCGAGAACTCGATCGATGGCCGGATCGAAATGAAATCGCACACGAATCCCGTGATCTTTGACACCAACCAGCGCCAGCGCGCTGGCTTCCTCTACGAGCTTCTTGATGTTCTCAACTCTCCGCTCGGATTCACCGCGTGCAACGAAATCGCGCAGTCGACGAATGATCTGGCCGGCGCGCATTGCCTGCTCTGCGGCCTTGTCGAGAGCTCCACGCAGCGTCATGGAGCGTTCGTCCGCTGCCCCCTCGAGCAGCCGCCGGGATCCCTTGAGGTAGTTTGCAATAGCCGAAAGGGGCTGATTCAGCTCATGTGCGAGCGTCGAGGCCATTTCGCCCATTGCCGTGAGGCGTGACATGTGCACGAGCTCTGACTGCAACTCCTGCAAGCGGGCTTCCGTTTTCTGCCGCTCGGTCAGATCACGGATGAATCCCGTGAAAAAGCGCCGATTGCCCGTTTGCATTTCGCCCACCGCAAGCTCCATCGGGAAGGTCGAGTTGTCCTTGCGCATCCCGACAACGACGCGTCCGATCCCGATGATTCGCCGCTCGCCCGTGCGCAGATACCGTGCCAGATAACCGTCGTGTGCCTCTCGGTATGGACTGGGCATCAGGATCCTGACGTTTTGACCAATCGCCTCTTGCGCATTGTAGCCGAAGAGACGTTCAGCCGCACTTGAGAAGGATTGAATCAGACCACGTTCGTCGATAACGATCATTGCGTCAGGCACGGTGTCGAGGATCGACTGAAGATGCGCTTCGCGTGCTAGCGCATCGCGTGTCATCCTTAGCGCACGTAGCCTCTCGCGGTGAAAGAGCTCGCCGCCGACCGACATACCGACGCCGATCAGCGTGAAGGTGCCCGCATTGATGGTCAGGGTCGTGTACCCGTGGCTTGGTTCGGTCAGTACGAAAATCGCGCAAGCGAGGCTGAGGAATGTCGCAAACACACCGGGTCCGAAGCCTCCCAATGCGGCCGAGACGAGCAATGCGGGCACGAAATAGAGGAAAACCGTGTCGCTGTGCAAAATCGGCAGAAGCAGCGCACGGCCGCCCAATGAAAGCCCGACAGTGACCGGCGCAGCGGCATAGGCCATCCAAAGCCGGCTTCGGCTTTCCGAGAGGAACCGTTTCTTTTCAACCACTTTCACAAAGCTCCGTGGCAGCGGAAGTTATGTGGCAGTGCTTTGCGGCAGCATACGCAAAATTCCTTATGGATATCATCTGAATTTCCTCGGTTTCGCGCCGGCTCTATTCAAGAAGCAGTCTGAGAGTGACGGGATCCACCATGCTCAAACAGTTCACAATCGAGCGCCCCGTACGGTCACGTCCCGACCACATTCCCGCGGACGGTAATGCATTCCATTCTTCGATCGATGCCATGGGAGCACCAATGTATTTTGCGCGCAATTCAGAGATTTATGGAGAGACAGAACCGGCCGAATACGTTTACAAAATCGTGAGCGGCGCGGTCCGGACGTACAACGTGCTCGATGATGGTCGCCGCCAGATTGGCGCATTCTATCTTTCTGGAGACATATTCGGCCTGGAACTCGCCGGCGAGCACACCTCTTCCGCGGAAGCGATCACCGACTGCAAAATCCTGGTCGTCAAACGCTCAACGCTGGTTTCCTTGGCCGATCGCGATAATGAGGTCGCACGCGAGCTTTGGGAGATGACCGCCGTCGAATTGCAGCGTGCCCAAGCCCACATCATGCTGCTGATCAAGACGGCACAGGAACGCGTAGCAGGTTTCCTCCTCGAAATGGCAAAGCGATCGGCTTCCGGTAGAGACGTCGAACTGCCGATGTCCCGACAGGATATCGCCGATTACCTGGGCCTTACCATCGAGACGGTGTCGCGAACCTTGACTCAGCTTGAGAAGGTCGCGGCCATTAATATCCCGACGTCACGGAGGATCACCTTGCGAAATCCCGTCGCTCTTACTCGCCTGAATTCATAGTGTGTCTCCCACTCTGCTGCCGAAGGCTATTTCTCCCTCCCCCTCTAACCTTCGGCAACGCTGCCCTGGCGGAGAACTGCCAGGGCTTTTTTGTGCAATAAGATGAAAACGGCGCAACGGGCGGTCATGCAGCATCAAGCAAGCGTTGAGTGACATCAAGCGATGTTAATAAATCACGCTTGGCGTCCTTGCTGTTTTTACGCTGGTGGACCTCAATACAGTGGCGGCGGTCGCGGACGGGGACGTTCACACCGCTGCCCATTGCTGCACGACGGTTGCACGAGCTGTTACACGATCGGACCCGCCGGGAAAAGCCGCAAGCGTTCGATCCGCCTTGTCGCGATATCAGCCGTGGCCTCGACATGAACAGGTTCGACTCGTCAGTACACCGAAACGTCATTTCGACACCTTCAATCAACCCAACACCTCAAATTCAAACTCGTGGCTCCGCACACGTCGGAAGTCCGTTCTCACCTGCGTTCGAATCAGCAATCACCATGCGGTCGCGAGCGCACGCTGTCCCAGAGCCCGTCGCGCACAAACTTCGGGCGTTTTTGAGATATGTCAAAGCATAGGACGGCCGCAGGCGGGATTCTAAACAAAATCCACCTAAAAGTGGAAATTGTGCCATGAAAGCAAAAGACGTGATGACCCACGACGTTATTTCGGTGACGCCTGAGACGACGGTGCTGCAGGCAGCGCGCTTGATGCTTCAGCATCGTATCAGCGGGCTCCCGGTCGTGGATGCATCCGGTAATCTCGTCGGCATCCTCTCTGAAGGCGACTTCCTGCGCCGTAAGGAAACGGGAACGGAGCGTCGGCGTTCACGCTTACTCGAATTTATCATCGGGCCAGGGAAGATCGCGTCCGAATACGTGCATTCGCACGGCCGCAAAGTGTCTGAGGTCATGACGAGGGATGTCCGCACCGTCGAAGTGGAGGCCGACCTTGGGCAGGTTGTCGAAGCGATGGAGCGACACCGCATCAAGCGAATGCCAGTGATGCGCGAAGGCAAGATGGTCGGAATCATCACACGCTCCGATCTCCTGCATGCGATGGTCCGTGTAGCCCGCAAAGACAAGTTGCGGGCGCAAGCCGATGACGCGATACGCGAGCAACTGCTCGCAAAATTGGAAAAATCCGGATGGGCTCCCACCGCCTTGACCGACGTCAGCGTGCGTCACGGCATCGTGGAACTGTGGGGCACGATCTTCGACGAGCGACAGCGCGCTGCGTTGATCGTCGCCGCAGAAAATATTCCAGGTGTGAAAGCCGTCAAGGATCACTTGGCCTGGGTCGAACCGATATCGGGGTTAACGCTCGGCCCGGACGAAAACATGATCACTACGGCGTGACCGCGGCTGCGCGATCTCTCTGATGCTGGAGATATGCCATGACAAGTCGTCTTCCCACGCTGGTGGTTCTCGCCTGCGCCGTCACGGTCGGCACCGATGTCGCAACGGCGCAACAGCTATCCGCGCCCGCCAACGTATCTCCGCCGCCTGCGGCTGCGTCCACTTTTCGCGGCCCTCGTTATGGCTGGGACCATGGCATGATGATGGGCCCCGGCATGATGGGACGGGGCGGCCCCGGCGGGATGGCGGGGCTATGCAATCCGCGCAGCGCCGGGCTTGCGGAATGGCGCATGGAGACGATCGAACGCGTCGTGCAACCGAGCGAGTCACAGCGCGCAGCCCTCAACGCATTGCGTGCCGCTTCGACGAAGGCGGCCGAGCAGATCACCGGTGCCTGTCCACGTGAGTTCCCGACCAGCGCAACCGCGCGCATGGAGCTTATGCAGACTCGACTCGAAATCATGCTAACAGCGGTGAAGACCGTGCGATCCGCATTTGATGCCTTCTATGCAACGCTTAGCGCCGAGCAGAAGGCTCGCCTCGATGAGGCCGGTCCGCGCCACTGGGGTTGGCACCATTGGAGTGGGCGCGGCCGCTAGCACCGCTCCGGCACAATAATTCAATTCCTGCCGCATTGCGTGGCCGATCGATATTGCGGTGCAGACATCGATGTGCCCGCGAGTGGAGTGAAATGCCTGGCGATTGGTCGGGGAGAGTACCCTTCGTCGTCCGACTGCTCGAGCGGTCCGACGCGACACGCGCGCCCCGCCGTCTTGAAATGTTTGAGCGACGTCTTCTTCGGGCCCGTCTCTTCCGTGTTCTCGTCACCTGCAAATGCTTGATCCGACAATTCGGTCTCAGTCGTCGGATCGGTCGTCAGGTGAACCATTCGAGTCGCCACGGCCTCTCAACCGCGCTTCCAAGTTTCCGCTCAAATCCATAACAGCTCCCTCAATACGTGCCGCGCCGTCCTTCTCGGATCGCCACAGGCCGTCTTCCCTTTGAGCGGTCAAGAGCCGCCTCGCGATTCATGCGCCAATGATTTCGTTTGCCCAGATCGGATTGATTTAAGTCAATGCCGTGGGTGCGTGACCATCGTTCATTTTAAAAGAGGTGTATCATGACCGACTATCCTGAGACCGCTGTCACAAGCCGATTGTTTGCCGCCATCGCGCGGTGGATCGAGCGCTATCGTGCTTGCATTCATGCTGATCGGGAGTTCGCCGCCTGCACGCCGGAGGACGTCGCCGCGATTGCACGCGATTTGTCGTTAACCCCGGGCGAACTCCTTGCAATGACGCGCAAGGGTCCGGGCTCGGCCCTTTTGCTAAAACGGATGTTGATCGCTCTCGGTGTCGACCCGCAGAAGCTTGCCGAGACAGATCCTCTTGTGATGCGAGATATGCAGCGACTCTGCATAGTGTGCGTCCACAAACGGCGATGTGAGCACGACTTGGAGGAGGGAATAACCACCGAACACTATCGTGAATACTGTCCGAACGCTTACACGCTGGATGCTATTTTGGATAACAATCAGCCGCCCGGTCCGAACAAACGTGTTTAATCTGCGTCATCTTGTTGTTCAACTCGCGCTGAAGAGCGGAATCTGCTGCAACCCACCGCACTCGAGGCCTGTTCCAGGACCGACGACAGCGAGCCTGCGGCATTGATCGTATGCCACGAAAGCTGGCCTTCCAACGACCCTTCTTGCGCCAGGGCAACCCTCACGTCGGCGTCCGAGGCATCTTTGCCTCGATTTTGGATCCGAGCAATCCGGGTGGGGAGGTCGGCCTCAAGGTAGAGGCCGGTAAAGCGGTGCGTGCCTCCCGCCGCCTCGATAGCTCTCCGTTGCTCCTCCCGCGAGAAAGTCCCATCGACAATCACCGAGTGCCCCGCGGCCAAAGCCTGTTTTGCCTTTGCAGCGAGCAACGCGTATACGCGATCAGTCACATCGGCCGCATAGGCGCTTTCCGGCAATCTGGTCGACTCCGATACGCCGAAAAGCCGTTTTCGTTCCACGTCGCTGCGGAGCAAGACCGCTCCGGGATCTGGCCTGATTTCGGGAGCGAGGCGGCGAGCGAGCGTTGACTTCCCGCTTCCCGACAATCCGCCGATGGCTACGAGCCGCGGGCTCGAGCGTTGCAAGACCCTGGAGGCCAGCGCAAAATAGCTTCGTGCCTTCCGCCTTATCTCGTCTGTACCCCCCGTCTGGGTAAGCCGTTCCGCCGTCACCTTGGCACGGATGCCTGCGCGCAACGACATGAACAACGGCAGGGCCACTAGCGCGTCGAGGTCGCTTGCACAGTTTCGTTCCGCGAGATAACGATTGAAAACGATGTTTGCCGGCTTGCGTTGGCGACGCTCGATCATGTCCATCAACAAGAAGGCGAGATCGTAGAATAAGTCGACAGTGGCAATTTGCTCATCGAATTCGATGGCATCGAAAAGGACCGGTGTGCCCTTGAACAGAACGATGTTCGCGAGATGCAGGTCGCCGTGGCAGCGCCGGACCCACCCGTTTTTCTCGCGCCGACGCAGCAACGGGTCGATTCGCTCGAGCAGCTTCTGCGTCGTTCTGGTGAGTTCCGTTACGCGAGCAAAGTCGAAGATTTGCGGAAACTCCCTCATTTCGGCTGCATTCTGTGCGACGATGCCCGCAAGACTGCCGGGGAAATCGCGATCGTATACTGATTGCGCGACCGCGTGGACCCGGGCAATCATCCGTCCCAGCTCTTCAGCCAGCGCATCGGTGAGCTGACCGGCGTCGCTGAGAAGGTCGAGCGTTTGCGTTTCATCGAAACGCACCATGTCGACGGCCCACTCCACCACCTCTCCCGCCGCGGCATCACCCAGGACGAAGCTGCCACCGGGCGTGCGCACAATCGGAATAACGCTCCGGTACAGCATGGGAGCGAATGCTCGATTGACTCTGAGTTCCGCGTCGCAGGCAGCCTTGCGCTTTTCCAAGGTCGAATAATCCAGAAACGGGAGACGGATCGCACGTTTAATCTTCAACGCGCGGTCTCCAACGAGAAAGACGAAGGCTGCGTGCGTATCCAATCGTTTGACTGCAACGCCACCGTGAGCAGCCGGATTTTCCAGAAAAGCGATGACGGCAGATTGCGATTTTTCTGTCATCGGCGAAGCCTGTAGGCTATTCGGGCTCGCGCTCATTGCGCTAAATCAATAAATGCGGCGGATCGATTGATATTCTTGTTTTATGGTTGTTCATAGTATGAAATTTCGGCACATCCGCATTCGGCCCAGACCCGGAATGTTTAAGTCGCCGGGCCGTACGACGGTCCGCGGATAACAGTGCGGTGGCAAAAATGTGCGCGCGACTTTCCGAGATCGCACCATGGATGAAAGATATTCACGCCATGTCGACGGTGATACGCCCGTTAGACGAGTCGTCCGATGTGATGGTCGGGCGGCCGGTGCGGTCCCACGCCGAAGCTGCTGAACGTTCACGGGCCCGTTTCTCCGAGACTCTTTCCCCGCCAAACCGGACAGAATGTGCCTCATCCGCTGCCGTGGAGGCGATCTGTCACGAGCGCTGCACTGGAAAGCAACGCATCGTTGAAATCGCGATCTCGGCGGTCACCGTCAACCGATTCCACGAGCGGCGTCGGAAAGACCAACTTAACCTGCAGGCCTCGATCGGGTCCGCGCGGCATCCTCAAGGCGGGATCAATGACGAATTGCTGAATGTCGAAACGACGAAAAACGGCAACACCAGCGTGGTTGAGCAGCGGCCCGACGGCGACCGTTACCGGCGCATGCGCGGCATCGGACGAACATACCTCCATGCTCACGTCGACGACGCCGTGCGTCTCGTCTTTGTGCAAATCGATCAAGCGCTAAGAAGGCATCTGGAGCTCGGCCTTCGTCGTTGCCATGGCTGCCCACGAGATACCCCCCGACGTCACCGCCGCGTGCGTGCGGATCGACCAAACCCTCCACAGCGGCCCCGTCTCTTCCGCCAATCCTGCAAACCTTTCGGATTACGGCATGCCGGTATCGCGTTCCCCGGCACCTAAAACATATTGCGACGCAGAACCCTTTTTCCGAAGCTACCCACGGGATTGGAGTCATGCCGCCAACCACAACAGCCTCGCTGCTCGAGTCATGGAAATGCCGAGCTTGCGGCGCGGACACAAATGGCGCTAGCCGGCGTTGCCGGTATGAATGGCGAAATACTGATCGATCCGATGATAAATCCGCACGTTGGCGGATCCGTTACGGCACCGAATTACGCCGATCATTGTCAAGGTCTTCGCTCCGGTTGCAACCGACACCTTGAGGGCTGAGCATCATGTCAAACGCGCGAAGAGTTGTCGTTCTTCTCATCACGACGTGGGCTTTCGTGGTCTGCTTTGCAGTGTGGATGATGCTTGGCGTAACGGGTGTGCCGATCCGCGAAATGCTCGGCCTCAATGCCTTTCAGTTTGGTCTGTTGACCGCAACTCCTGTTTTGACCGGATCTCTGTTTCGCCTGCCGCTCGGCATCGCAACAGACCGGTTCGGTGGGAGGATCGTCATGTTTCTCCTACTCGTGGGTTGTGCGGGTCCGCTATGGTTGTCGTCTTATGCCGCGACGCTTTGGCAATTTCTCCTCCTCGGGCTGGCCCTCGGGCTTGTCGGCGCTGCCTTTTCCGTTGGTACGCCTTACGTGGCGCGTTTCTTTCCAAAGGAGCGTCGCGGATTTGCCATGGGCGTCTTCGGAGCGGGGACCATGGGTGCCGCTCTCAACATGTATGTCGCACCTGCCCTGATCAGCAGGTACGGTTGGCAAACCGTACCGCGTGTGTACGCG
>Ga0209810_1003063_pt1 | contig 18387 bp, 17 predicted proteins | sample Coa_R1_7_FD_187159 | JGI IMG/M metagenome (GOLD analysis project Ga0209810, IMG submission 187159) | Surface soil microbial communities from Centralia Pennsylvania, which are recovering from an underground coalmine fire - Coalmine... | ecosystem: Environmental > Terrestrial > Soil > Unclassified...
GCAGGCCATGGGCGTCTCATCGGTGCCCACGTTCGTCTTCGACGGGCGCTGGGCCGTCTCCGGTGCGCAGGACAGCGACACCTTCCTGCGCGTGCTGGAGCAGGTCGCGGCGCAGGAGCAGCAGCAGCAGGAGCAAGGTCAGGACGAGGTCTGAGGTTTCACGGCTCGTTACTGAGTGCTTGTCAGAACAGCGGAAAATCCGCGAAAAGTAGCAATTAACTAGGGAGAGGTACAGCCATGTCCAAAATCGTGGTCTTCGGCGCTAGCGGAATGATCGGGCAGCGCGTGGTGCGGGAGGCGCTCAGCCGCGGTCACGAAGTGACGGCCGCGGTGCGCAACCCGGACAAGGTGACCGAGCAGCACCCCAACCTCACCGTGCAGGCCGCGGACGTGACCGACCCGGCCGCGGTCGAGAAGCTCGTCGCGGGCGCCGACGCCGTGATCAGCACGACCTCTCCCCGCACCCCGGGCATCGAGCCGAAGGACCAGGTCGCGGCGAACATCAACAGCCTCGTCTCGGTGCTGCGGTCGCTCGGCGAGAGCGCGCCGTACCTCGTGGTCGTCGGCGGCGCGGGCAGCCTGCTGATCGGCTCCGGCGAGCGCCTCGTGGACCAGCCCTACTTCCCGGACATCTACAAGCCCGAGGCCCTGGCGCACGCCGAGGGTCTGGAGAAGCTGCGCGGCGTATCCGACGTGGCCTGGACCTACGTCAGCCCGGCCGGCGTCATCCAGCCCGGCGAGCGCACGGGCACCTTCCGCCTCGGCGACGACTACCTGGTCACGGACGCCGAGGGCAACAGCAACATCTCGGCCGAGGACTACGCGATCGTGCTGATCGACGAGGTGGAGAAGCGCGAGCACGTCGGCCGCCGGTTCACCGCCGCCTACTAGTCGCACTGGACTTCGTCGCACTGGGCGCAGTCGTCACGGCAAGTGCCCCGTCGCGGTCCTCTCGGACTACGGCGGGGCACTCGGGCGTTCGGAGGGGACGGGCCTATTTCTTGTTGCGCGGCCGCTTCTCGCGCACGCGCACCGAGATCTCGATCGGCGAGCCGACGAAGCCGAACTCCTCGCGCAGCCGCCGCTCGATGAACCGGCGGTATCCGGCGTCGAGGAAACCGGACGCGAACAGCACGAAGCGCGGCGGCCGCGTCCCGACCTGGGTGCCGAACAGGATGCGCGGCTGCTTTCCGCCGCGGACCGGGTGCGGGTGCTCGGCGACCAGCGAGCCGAGGAACGAGTTGAGCTTCGCCGTGGGGATGCGCGTGGCCCAGCCTTCGAGCGCGGCCTCGAGCGCGGGCACCAGCTTCTCCATGTGCCGGCCGGTGCGCGCCGAGATGTTCACCCGCGGCGCCCACGTCACCTGCACCAGGTCCTTCTCGATCTCCCGCTCCAGGTAGAAGCGGCGCTCGTCGTCGAGCAGGTCCCACTTGTTGTAGGCCAGCACCAGGGCGCGGCCGGCCTCGGCGACCTTGGAGATGATCCGGGAATCCTGCTCAGTGAGCGCGTCGCTGGCGTCGATCAGCACGACCGCGACCTCCGCCTTCTCGATCGCGGCGGCGGTACGCAGCGAGGCGTAGAAGTCCGCTCCATAGGTCTGGTGCACCCGGCGGCGAATGCCCGCCGTGTCCACGAAACGCCAGGTCTTGCCGCCCAACTCGACCAGTTCGTCCACCGGGTCGCGGGTGGTGCCCGCCACCGAGTCGACGACCACCCGGTCCTCTCCGGCCAGCTTGTTGAGCAGCGAGGACTTGCCGACGTTGGGCTTGCCGACCAGCGCGACCCGGCGCGGCCCGCCGAGGCCGCCGACGCCGAAGCCCTCGCGCGGCGGCTCGGGCAGCGCCTCGAGCGCGGCGTCGAGCAGGTCGCCGGAGCCGCGGCCGTGCATGGCGGAGACCGGGTGCGGTTCGCCGAGGCCGAGCGACCACAGCGCGTACGCCTCGGCCTCCTGCTGCTGGTTGTCCACCTTATTCGCAGCCAGGATCACCGGCTTCTTCGTACGCCGCAGCACCTTCACGAAGGCCTCGTCGGTGTTGGTCATGCCGACCGTGGCGTCCACGACGAGGATGACCGCGTCGGCCAGCTCGACCGCGATCTCCGCCTGCTCAGCGACTCGGGCGTCCATCCCCTCGACGTCGACCTCCCAGCCCCCGGTGTCCACCACGGTGAACCGGCGCCCGGCCCAGTTCGCCTCGTAGTACACCCGGTCACGGGTGACGCCCGGCACGTCCTGCACGACCGCTTCGCGCCGGCCGAGGATCCGGTTGACCAGGGTCGACTTGCCGACGTTCGGGCGGCCGACGATCGCCAGCACCGGCAGCGGAGCCGAGGCGCCGGCCTCCTCGTCCTCGTCGCCGAGTTCGGCGGGCAGCGGTTCGGCGTTGCCGAATTCGTCGACGAACTCGCTCGGGTCGAACGGCGCGTCGAGGTCGTCGTCGAACGCGTCGTGGTCCACAGTCATCGCCAGTTCGTCCTTACCGCTTACCTAGATCAATACGTCATTACCGCGTCGCGGCGGTGCCGCGCTGCTCAGCGGCTCAGGCGCGCCCGGTCTCCCGGCGTGCCTGCTCGATGTGCGCACGCAATGCGTCACGCAGCTGCTCGCTTGCAGCCGCGACGGCTTTACGTCCGGTTCCGCGCCCGAGGTCGATCGGTGGGCCGTACACCACGTCGAGACGCGCGCGCAGGCTGGGCAGCGAGCCGATCGTCGTGCCGCGTGCGCCCGCACCGAGGCAGGCCACCGGCACCACGGGCGCCCCCGAACGCAGCGCGAAGTACGCAAGACCATTGTGCATGGTCGCGAAGTCCTCCGCCGAACGCGTGCCTTCAGGGAACACTCCGAGTACGCCGCCTTGTTCCAGCACGCCGAGCGCGGCCTGGATCGCGGCCCGGTCGGCGCCGTGCCGGTCCACGCTGATCTGGCCGAGCCAGCGCAGGGCCGGGCCGATCACGCCGCGGAACATCTCGCGCTTGACCATGAAGTGCACCGGTCGCGGCGCGAGCCCGACGATCAACGGGCCGTCCAGGAAGCCGCTGTGGTTGCCGGCCAGGATGACCGGGCCGGAGGCGGGCACGTGCTCGGCTCCGTGCAGCCTGATCTTCCAGAACGGCCGCAGCACGAAGGGTCCGATCCGGCGGGCGCGTCGGGCCGCGTGCGCGGGCGGTGCGACGCGGACGGCCGTCGTGGAAGGCGCCGGGCCGGCCGCGGGCGCGTTCGTCGGCGTGGTCATCCGCGCGCTGCCTCGACGAGCTCGACGACGCGCTCGATCACCTGAGCGAGGGTCAGGTGCGTCGCGTCGACGACGATCGCGCCGGGGGCGGCCTCGTGCGGGCGAGTGGTCTTGGCGTCCTCGGCGTCGCGCCTGGCCAGGTCGGCGAGGGTGGTCACGGCGCCGCCGCTGGCGACCGCGCCGAGTTCGGCGCTGCGCCGCGCGGCCCTGGCCTCGGGAGACGCGGTCAGGAAGATCTTGCTCTCGGCGTTCGGATACACCACGTCCGCTATGTCGCGGCCCTCGGCGACGACGCCGCCGGACTCGGCGAGCGCGGCGGCGATGATCTGCCGCTGCAATCCGATAAGCCGATCACGCACGGGCTGCACCCCGGCGACCGCGGAGACGGCAGCGGTGACCTCGGCGGTGCGGATCTGCTTTCCGACGTCCTCGCCGTCGACGCTGATCGACGGCTCGTCGGGGTCCGTACCGGAGACGATGAGCGGCTTAACGCACGCTGCGGCGACCGCCTGCGGGTCGGTTACGTCGACGCCGTTGTGCAGCATCCACCACGTCATCGCCCGGTACTGGGCACCGGTGTCGAGGTAGCGGAGGCCGAGTCTGCGTGCCACGCCCTTGGACACGCTGGACTTCCCCGAGCCGGACGGCCCGTCGACCGCGACCACGATCGCCTTGTCAGTCACCTAGGCACCACGCATTTCTCCTCGGACCCGACCCCGGATGGAGATAAAGGGTATCGGTGCTGACGGGGCGTCAGGTCGCGGCGGTCAAAGCGGCGGTCAACTCTGGACGGTCCAGCCGCGCTCGGTCAGCCGCGCGGTCAGCGGTTCGGCGGACTCGGGCGCGACCTGGAGCGTGACCAGGCCGACCGGCTGGCCGGGCGAGTGCTCGATCCGCACGTCCTCGATGTTGACTCCGGCCGCTCCCACCGCGGCGAACAGCCGGGCCAGTTCGCCGGGCGCGTCGCTGATGACGACGGGAACCGTGGCGTAGACCGCGCGCGGTGAGCCGTGCTTGCCGGGGATGCGGGACTGTCCGGCGTTGCCGCGCCGCAGCAGCGCGACGAGCGTTTCACGCGCCGCGGCCTGCTTGTCGGCGTCCTGCGCGGTCAGTCCGCGTAGCGCGTCGACCGCCGCGTTCAGGTCGGCGGCGTACTCCTCCAGCACGTCGGCGACCGCGGTCGCGTTCGCGGAGAGGATTTCCTGCCACAACTGTGGGTCTCCGGCGGCGATCCTGGTCACGTCGCGGACCCCGGGCCCGGCGATCCGCGCGGCGTCCTCCGAGGCGTGCTCAAGGCGCGCGGCCATGATCGCCGAGACGACGTGCGGGGTGTGCGAGATCAACGCGACCGCGTGGTCGTGGTCGGCGGCGTCCATCACGACCGGCACCGCGCCGCACAGCGAGATCAGTTCCAGCGCCCGGTTGAGTGTGTCGCGGCCGGTCTCGGCGGTCGGGGTGAGCACCCAGGGGCGACCGTCGAACAGGTCGGCTCGCGCGCCGAGCGGCCCGGCCGTCTCGCGCCCCGAGAGCGGATGCCCGCCGATGTAGGTCTTCTGGTCCACTCCGTGCGCGGCGGCCGCGTTCTGCGGGCCGGCCTTCACCGAGGCGACGTCCGTGTATGCGGAGGCGAGCCCGCGTCGCTGTACATCCGCGAGCACGGTGGCAACGTGAGCTGGCGGTACCGCAACCACCGCGAGGTCCACGGGCGCCGGTGGCTCCGATACGTCTCCGGCGCCGAGCGAAGCCGCAGTGCGTAAGGCGGACTCGTCGCGGTCCGATAGATATACGGTCACGCCGCGGCGCGTTAGGGCGAGCGCTACCGACGTACCGATCAAACCGGTCCCGATGACCGCAGCTGTACGCATGCTCGCTACTGTGCGATATCCCGGCGCAGCGCGGTAGCCCCGCCGAGGTAGACATGCTGGATCTCCTGCTTCGAACGCAGCGTCTCCACGTGCGCCAGGATCCGTACGACCCGCGGCAGCGCGCCCGGGACGTCGATCTCCGCGGCACACAGCAGCGGCGTGTCCACCAAACCCAGCTCCCGGGCGGCCAGCGCGGGGAACTCACTGGTCAGGTCGGGGGTGGAGGTGAAGATCATGGAGATGACGTCCTCGGCGGTGAAGCCGTTGGCCTCGAATAACGCGCTCACCAGCTCGGTGGTCGCTTTGAGAACGAGCTGCCGCTCATCCGCATCCACCTGTACGGCCCCACGTACCGCGCGTACAGCCATCGCGGCCACCTCCCGTCCCGTCGATCGTCCTGGTCAGCCTAGCGACGACCCGACCGGCGCCGCCAACCGCGAACAGTTCTGTCCAATTGGCGGACAGCCGAGGTCCTGCCACACCCGCAAGGCTGGATTTGCCCGCGACGTAACCGGAAGCGCAACATTCGCCTGTTAAGCTGGTAGCCCGTGGATGACCGGCCGACCCCCACCCGGCCACTCGCTCGCAACGACCACGGGAGCCCCACGTTGGCAGTGTCCAGCCGTTCCGCAGCCCAGAGGAAACCTTCCGGACGCCCGACCAAGCACCTCTTCGTCACGGGGGGCGTCGCCTCCTCGCTCGGCAAGGGGTTGACCGCGTCCAGCCTCGGCGCGCTGCTCAAGGCACGCGGGCTACGGGTCACCATGCAGAAGCTGGATCCGTATCTCAACGTGGATCCGGGCACCATGAACCCCTTCCAGCACGGCGAGGTCTTCGTCACCGACGACGGCGCCGAGACCGACCTGGACATCGGCCACTACGAGCGGTTCCTCGACACCGACCTGCACGGCTTCGCGAACGTGACCACCGGGCAGGTGTACTCCTCGGTGATCGCCAAGGAGCGGCGCGGCGAGTACCTCGGCGACACGGTGCAGGTCATCCCGCACATCACCAACGAGATCAAGGCCCGCATCCTGGCCATGGACGCGGTCGAGGTGGACGGCGCCCCGGTCGACATCGTGATCACCGAGATCGGCGGCACCGTCGGCGACATCGAGTCGCTGCCGTTCCTGGAGGCGGCCCGGCAGGTGCGGCATGAGATCGGCCGCGGCAACTGCTTCTTCCTGCACATCTCCCTGGTGCCTTACATCGGCCCGTCCGGCGAGCTGAAGACCAAGCCGACCCAGCACTCGGTGGCCGCGCTGCGCTCCATCGGCATCCAGCCGGACGCGATCGTCTGCCGCGCGGACCGGCCGATCCCGGAATCGATCAAGCGCAAGATCTCGCTGATGTGCGACGTGGACGAGGAGGCGGTGGCCACCGCGGCCGACGCGCCGTCGATCTACGACATCCCGAAGGTGCTGCACGCCGAGGGCCTGGACGCGTACGTGGTGCGCCGCCTCGACCTGCCGTTCCGGGACGTGGACTGGCACGCCTGGGACGACCTGCTGCGCCGGGTGCACAAGCCCAAGCACGAGGTGACCGTCGCGCTGGTCGGCAAGTACATCGACCTGCCGGACGCCTATCTGTCGGTGACCGAGGCGCTGCGCGCGGGCGGGTTCGCGAACGACGCGCGGGTCAAGATCAAGTGGGTGGCGTCGGACACCTGCGAGACCGACGCGGGCGCGGCCAAGCAGCTCAAGGACGTCGACGCGGTGTGCATCCCCGGCGGCTTCGGGGTGCGCGGCATCGAGGGCAAGATCAACGCGGTGAAGTACGCGCGCGAGCACAAGCTGCCGACCTTGGGCCTGTGCCTGGGTCTGCAGTGCATGGTGATCGAGGCCGCCCGGCACCTGTCCGGCCTGGACGGCGCGGGCTCCAGCGAGTTCGACGAGAACACCGAGCACCCGGTCATCTCGACCATGAAGGACCAGGTCGACATCCTCGCCGGCGGCGGCGACCTCGGCGGCACGATGCGCCTCGGCCTGTACCCCGCGGAGCTGGCCGAGGGCTCGATCGTGCGCGAGCTGTACGGCGAGGCGAAGATCGAGGAGCGGCACCGGCACCGCTACGAGGTCAACAACGACTACCGGGAGAAGATCGCGGCCGGGGGCCTGGTCTTCTCGGGTACTTCTCCGGACGGCCGGCTGGTCGAGTTCATCGAGTTGCCGCGCGAGATGCACCCGTATTTCGTGGCCACGCAGGCACACCCGGAGCTGCGTTCCCGGCCGACTCGGCCGCACCCGCTGTTCGTCGGCCTGGTCGCCGCGGCGGTCGCGCGGCGCAACAGTAGCGGCGGCAGTGGCAGCGGTAACGGCGGCGGCAAGCAGCGCGGCTAACGCGCCGAGCGGCCGCGCACGTGACGCCGCGTAAGATCTCCAGCATGCCTTTCACATTGGCGGACAGCCCCGAGGAATGGCCGGTTGAGCTCACCGAGGACCTGGCGTCCGGTGGGATCACCACGTACCGCCGGGATCGGGTACGGATGCCGTCGGGCAAGGCACAGAACCGCGAATACACGCTGCACCCTGGCGCGGTAGCGATTCTGGCGCTGGACGACGCGGACCGCGTGCTCGTCATTACGCAGTATCGGCATCCGGTACGGCACCGGCTGGTCGAACTGCCGGCCGGGCTGCACGACAAGCGCGGCGACGGCGAGGCTCCGCTGGAGGCCGCGCAGCGGGAGCTGTGGGAGGAGACGGATCTGCGAGCGGCGGACTGGCGCGTGCTCGCGGATTTCTACAACACGGCGGGCTCCTCGAACGAGGCGAGCCGGGTGTACCTGGCGCGCGGCGTCGAGACCGTGGACGGCGACTCGCACGACCGCGAGGACGAGGAGGCCGACATGCAGCAGGAGTGGGTTCCGTTCGAGGACCTGCTCCAGGCGGTGCTGGCCGGCCAGGTCGGCACGGCGGCCACCGTCGTCGGCGTGCTGGCCTTGGCGGCGGCGCGCGGCCGGCCGGAAGGACTGGAGTCGCTGCGCCCCGCCGACGCGCCCTGGTCCGCGCGCCCGTTCTAACCTGCCCGGCCCTTAATCTGTGCGAAACACTTCCGCCCTCGGCCTTGGATTCCAAGGCCGAGGGCGGTCTTTTCCATAGAGCAAGAGCTTGCGAGGCGACACTCCGTCCGGGCTTGCGGCAAACCCGACGCAGCGTGTAAGGCCGCTTTGACCACGTCACAGGGCATCCGCGGATTAGGATTTCCACAACCAGCAACCGGCTCGTCCCGGTTCGGCACGGTTTCTCCGACATAGTCGTTTCATAGTCGTTTTCGCTCAAAGGACGATACGCCGTGAAGGTCGGTATTCCCCGCGAAGTCAAGAACCACGAGTACCGGGTCGCGATCACCCCGGCGGGTGTCCACGAGCTGACCCGCGCAGGACATGAGGTGTTCGTCGAGGCCCAGGCCGGAGTCGGCTCCTCGATCCCGGACGCGGACTTCGCCGCCGCCGGGGCCGAGATCCTGCCGAGCGCCGACGAGGTGTGGGCGACCGGCGAGCTGATCCTCAAGGTCAAGGAGCCGGTGGCCAGCGAGTACCACCGCATCCGGCGCGACCAGACCCTGTTCACCTACCTGCACCTGGCCGCCTCGCGCGAGTGCACCGACGCGCTGCTGAAGGCGGGCGTCACCGCGATCGCGTACGAGACGGTGCAGCTGCCGAACGGCTCGCTTCCGCTGCTCGCCCCGATGTCCGAGGTCGCCGGGCGGCTGGCCCCGCAGGTCGGCGCGTACAACCTGATGCGCTTCTCGGGCGGGCGCGGGGTGCTGCCTGGCGGCGTGCCCGGTGTGGCCCCGGCAAAGGCGGTCGTGATCGGCGCGGGCGTCTCCGGCTGGCACGCGACGACGATCGCCGCCGGGATGGGCTTCGAGGTGACGCTGCTCGACCGCGACATCGCGAAGCTGCGCGAGGCGGAGAAGGTCTTCGGCAACCAGATCAAGACCCTGGCTTCCAACGCGTTCACGCTCGAGCGCGCGGTGCTCGAGGCCGACCTGGTGATCGGCGCGGTGCTGATTCCCGGGGCCAAGGCGCCCAAGCTGGTGAGCAACGAGCTGGTCTCCCGGATGAAGCCGGGCTCGGTGCTGGTGGACATCGCGATCGACCAGGGCGGCTGCTTCGAGGACTCGCGGCCGACCACGCACGCCGAGCCGACGTTCCGGGTGCACGAGTCAGTGTTCTACTGTGTCGCGAACATGCCCGGCGCGGTGGCGAACACCTCGACCTACGCGCTGACCAACGTGACCCTGCCGTACGCGCTCGAGCTGGCGAACAAGGGCTGGCGCGAGGCCTGCCGCGCCGACCACGCGCTCGCGCTCGGCCTGAACACGCACGCCGGCGAGGTCACCTACGCCCCCGTCGCCGAGGCACACGGCCTGCAGTCGCTCAAGCTCGACGAGGTTTTGGCCTAAGCACTGGCCTAGGCAGGCGAGAGGACGATCGGAGAAACCGCGCCGATCTAGATCTTTCGAGCTAAACGAGACCGGCCCGCGCTCGGATTCACGAGCGCGGGCCGGCTTTTTGCTCAGGTCTTGTGAGAGCTCTTATCCGCCCGGGATAAACGGGGTACGTGGGCGTCCCGACGGATTGCTCTCACGATTACTGCTGCGGCGGCTGCTGCCCCCACGTCGGGGGCTGGTCGCCCGGCTGCGCATATCCGGAAGCGGGCGGGACGTAACCGCCGGCCGGCGGGGTGTACCCGCCTTCCTGCGCCGGCTGGCCCTTGAACGCCGCGCCGATGTTGTTGAGCGTGCCGCCGGCGGCGGTGAATCCGAGATACGCGAAGACCGTCGCGACAATGCCGAGGATCAGGCCGATGTACGTCCCGAAGTCCGCCCCCGCCGATCCGTAAGCGTCCGACACGGTCGGGTAGCTTAGCCAGCGAATCAACACAATGATGGTTGCGAGCAGCGAAGCCGCGCCGAAGCTGGCGTAGCCGCCGCGGACGCTGACGTTCTGCCCGAACGCCGGCAGCACGAGCAGCACGGCGACCGCGAGCAGCAGCAGCATCGGGAACCACGCCCAGAAGCCGACATCCCACGCGTTGCCGGAGACGCTGCCGCCGGCGATGACCCCCAGTTCGCCCTTGAAGCTCACCGAATACCACGGCAGGAAACTGTCGATGAATGCGAGCAGCCCGACGATCGCCAGGACGCGCTCGGAACGACCGAGCTTCGTCAGATCCATTTGCCCTTACCCCTCCTAGGTGCGCGCCGACTGGCGTCAGCGGCGACCCGCGCATCCAGCGCGGGCTGCCATACTTGTACAGCCTCGGACCACCTCCGGATAGGCTTTGTAAGCGAAACGTGCCCTTAAGGGCAGATGTGGATCTACAGCGGGGCATTAGCTCGCGGCGCCATGCATCAACTTGTGGGCGGCTTCCGTTCGCGCGCCGGTTTCTGACTGGCCATCAGGACTCATCCAAGGTCCAACAAGTCGACCGAGACCGTCCCGTGATGATGATTTGTCGACGAAATCTCGTTCCCCTGCGCGCGTTGCGCCACCAGAGCGACGTCTCCTTGCTGTAATTGGAGGGTCCCGCCTAGAGTCGAGTCGCCCTGGCGTCAGGACGATGAATACATAGGTCGACAATTGACGCCGCCACGGTGGACACTTGCTGTCGGGGCACCGTCGGGGGCCTCGCCCCGCAAGCACTTGGGAGGATGACCGGCAGGTGAGCGAATCCACATACGCCGACCCGCAGACGGCGGCGCTCGCCGGAGGGAGCGGTCGAGGAGGAACGGTTGTGACCAGCGGTGCGTGGACCGGCGACGTCGAGATCGACGACCCGTACGGCATCGACGACGAACTTCGCTTCGAGGACGGCTTCGACCCCGACGCGGAAATAGAGCCGGATCCCGAGTACGCGGCCACCCTCGCGCCGGATCCGGCGACGCAGCGGCGCGAGCGGGTCGGGCCGACCGGCCGCCCGATGCCGCGGTTCCCCGCTCCCCGGCCCGCCCACGAGCACGGCCCCGCGAAGATCATCGCGATGTGCAACCAGAAGGGCGGGGTCGGCAAGACCACCTCGACCATCAACCTGGGCGCCGCGCTGGCGGAGTACGGTCGCAAGGTCCTGCTGGTCGACTTCGACCCGCAGGGCGCGCTCTCGGTCGGCCTCGGTGTGAACCCGATGGAGCTGGACCGCACCGTCTACAACCTGCTGATGGAGCGCGGCGTCGGCCTCGACGACATCCTGCTCAAGACGGTCACGCCCGGCATGGATCTGTTGCCGAGCAACATCGACCTGTCCGCGGCCGAGGTGCAGCTGGTCACCGAGGTGGCCCGCGAGTCCTCGCTGGCGCGCGCGCTCAAGCCCGCGATGTCCGAGTACGACTACATCATCATCGACTGCCAGCCCTCGCTCGGCCTGCTCACCGTCAATGCCCTGACGGCGGCGCACAGCGTGATCGTCCCGCTGGAGTGCGAGTTCTTCGCGCTGCGCGGCGTCGCGCTGCTCACCGAGACGATCGAGAAGGTGCGCGAGCGGCTGAATCCGGACCTTGAGCTCGACGGCATCCTGGCCACGATGTACGACGCGCGTACGGTACACAGTCGCGAGGTGCTCGCCCGGGTCGTGCAGGCGTTCGGCGACCAGGTGTTCCACACGGTCATCGGCCGCACGGTGCGCTTCCCGGAGACCACGGTGGCCGGGGAGCCGATCACGTCGTACGCGTCGAGTTCGGTCGGCGCCGCCGCGTACCGCCAGCTCGCCAGGGAGGTGCTGGCGAGGTGCCCCGCCGAGTGAGGATGCCCGCCGCCGACGAACTGTTCCGGCCGACCGGCGCGAGCGGCATAACCGGGCCGGCGCTGTCCGCGGTTGGCAGCGCGGCACGCGCGCCGCGGCCGGGCACCGACCGGCTGCGTGCCGTGCCCGACCCGGTGGAAGAGGAGCCCGGCTACGAGGCCGAGGGCTACGCGCCCGGTTACGACGAGGCCGGGCCGCAGGAGCAGCAGACGCGCCCGGGCCGCGTGCGTTCCACGTCCCGTCCCCGCGGTACTGCCGCGCGCGGGGCAAGCGGCCGGGAGCGGCACGACGAGAAGATCACCGTATACGTCTCCCCCGAGGAACTGCTCGCCCTGGAGCAGGCGCGGATCATGCTGCGCGCGGAGCACGGCCTCGCGGTCGATCGGGGCCGGATCGTGCGTGAGGCGATTGACCTGGTGCTGGCCGACTTCGACCAGAACGGCGAGAGTTCGATGCTGGTGGAGACGCTGCGCGGGCATTAGGGCCGCGGGGTATCGAAGACGCGCGTCACAAGAAAAGGCAGGCGCTGCCGAAGTCATAGCCGGAGGCACGCAGGCCAGGCGCGTTAGGCCCGGATGCGGGCCAACCGGCGTAATAGAGTTGAGTCTGTGGAACCGACCGAGCCCGTGCCGACGGCCGAACCTGAGTCGGCGGCCGAGCCCGCGCGGCCGCACGACGCCGCGTTGTCGGACGCCACGCCCGCAGTAGGCACAGAGCCGCCTGAGGAGCAGGTACTGTCGCCGGGCGACATCCGTACCGGCCGCGGCCGCGCCAATGCGTTCCAGGTACACCTCGAGGAGTTCGAGGGCCCGTTCGACCTGCTGCTGAGCCTGATCGCCAAGCACAAGCTGGACGTCACCACGCTCGCCCTGTCAAAGGTCACGGACGAGTTCATCGCCTTCATCAACAGCAAGGGCTCGGACTGGGACCTGGACCAGGCCAGCGAGTTCCTGCTGGTCGCGGCGACGCTGCTGGACCTGAAGGCGGCCCGGCTGCTGCCGGCGGCCGAGGTCGAGGACGAAGAGGACCTGGCGTTGCTCGAGGCGCGCGACCTGCTGTTCGCGCGACTGCTGCAGTACCGCGCGTACAAGCAGGTCGCCTCCGAACTGGCGCAGCGTTTCGCGTTCGGCTCACTGCGCCACCCGCGCTCGGTGCCGCTGGAGCCGGCGTTCAAGGAACTGCTGCCCGAGGTGCTGATCAGCCTGTCGCCCGAGCAGTTCGCGGCGCTGGCGGTGCGCGCGATGACCCCGCGTCAGGCGCCGACCGTCTCGATCGAGCACATCCACCAGATCAGCGTCTCGATCCGTGAGCAGGCGAACGTGATCGCGGAGAAGCTGCGCAGGCTGCGCACGGCGACGTTCCGCACGCTCATCGCCGACGCGCCCGACACGATCCACATCGTGGCCCGCTTCCTGGCCCTGCTCGAGCTCTTCCGGGAGAAGGCGGTCGGCTTCGACCAGCTGGCCCCGTTCGGCGAGCTGACGGTGCGTTGGACCGGCACCGACGAGGGCGAGATCGAAGTCGACGAGGAGTTCGAGGGTAGCGCGGACCAGCAGGCCGAACCGGACGATGAACGGCCCGTCACCCTCGCGGTAGTACCGGCACAACGCACGCAGGAGGCATCCGAGTGAGCACCAGCGACGAAGAAGCGCGACCCGGCGGCGGGGCGGCGTTCTGGGCGGCGCTCGGCGTGCGGATAGAGCCGGAGCCTGAGGCCGAGGCCGAGTTCGAGACCGAATTCGAGGCAGGGTCCGAGTCCGAGGTCTCGGAAGAGATCGAACAGTCCGCTGAACTCGATGCCATTCCCGAGCCTGACGCGACCGCCGAGCCCGATCAGACGGCCGAGATGCATCAGGAACCGGCCGACGAACAGCCGCGGACCGAGTGGGACGAGGACAGGGAACCCGCCGCCGTCGGCGCCGTACCCGACATCGCGATCCCGGCGCAGGCCCAGGCGTCGATCGACGAGGTCGAGCCGCAGGAGGGCGATGTCGTCGACGGCCTGGCCGCGCTGAACGAGACGCTGGCCGAGAACCGGCGGGCCCGCGAGAACGCGCCGCGTCCCGAACCGGCCTGGCAGCTGGCCGGCGAGCTGTCCGGAGCGCTGCCGCCGCTCAAGGCCTGCCTCGAGGCGATCCTGATGGTGGTCGACGAGCCGGTCACCGACGTGGTCCTCGCGCAGGTCATCGAGCGGCCGAAGGGCGAGGTCGCCGACGCGCTGCGCGAGCTGGCCGAGGAGTACACGGAGCAGCGCCGCGGCTTCGAACTGCGCGAGGTCGGCATCGGGGACGGCTCGGCCTCGGCGACGACCGGCTGGCGGATGTACTCGCGCCCCGAGTGCGCCCCGGTGGTCGAGCGCTTCGTGCGCGACGGCCAGCAGGCCAAGCTCACCCAGGCCGCTTTGGAGACTCTGGCCGTGGTGGCCTATCGTCAGCCGGTCAGCCGCTCGAAGGTCTCCGCGATCCGCGGGGTCAACTGCGACGGGGTGATGCGGACCCTGCTGGCCCGCGGCCTGGTCGAGGAGTGCGGCACCGAGCACGAGACCGGGGCGCTGCTGTACCAGACCACCGGGTACTTCCTGGAGCGGATGGGCCTCAAGAGCCTGGAAGAACTGCCTGACCTCGCCCCGCTGCTGCCCACGGCCGCGGAGGTCGAGGAAGAGGCCTGACCGAACCCTGATGTATGACGTTTGACGTGTGATGGAGACGAAGATGGAACGGCGCGCGACGCCCCAGCACGATCCGAACGAGGAGGGCGTGCGCCTGCAGAAGGTCCTGGCCGCCGCCGGGGTCGGTTCGCGCCGCGCCTGCGAGGAGCTGATCGAGCAGGGCCGGGTGACTGTGGACGGCAAGCGGGTGCTTACGCAAGGCATGCGCGTGGACCCGGAGAAGGTGGTCATCCACGTGGACGGGATGCGCGTCGCGTCCGCGTCCGATGCCACCTACCTAGCGGTCAACAAGCCGCAGGGCATGCTCTCGACGATGACCGACCCGGAAGGCCGGCCGAACCTCGGCGATCTGGTGGAAGGGCGCGCGCAGCGGCTGTTCCACGTCGGCCGGCTGGACGCCGAGACCGAGGGTCTCATCCTGCTGATGAACGACGGCGAGCTCGCGCACCGGCTCACGCACCCTTCGTACGGCGTGCAGAAGACCTACGTCGCGCAGGTGGAGGGCGTCATCCCGCGCGACCTGGGCAAGCGGCTGCGCGAGGGCATCCTGCTGGAGGACGGCCTCGCGCGGGTCGACAGCTTCAAGATGGTCGACGCGGTCGGCCGGCACGCGCTGGTCGAGGTGGTGCTGCACGAGGGTCGCAAGCACATCGTGCGCCGGCTGCTCGCGGAGGCCGGCTTCCCGGTGAACCGGCTGGTGCGCACCCGCTTCGGGCCGATCTCGCTGGGCGACCAGCGGCCCGGGAAGGTGCGCGGCCTGACCCGTGAAGAAATCGGCGCGCTCTACAAGGCAGTCGGCCTGTAAGGCGGCGCGCTGGCGTGCGGTTTCGCAGGTCGTGGGGCCGGTCGATCCGAGATCGACCGGCCCCTTCGCGTGCGTGTCGGCAGTCGTGCGTCTAAACTTAAACGATTCGTTCTCTTGAACTGTTCGTGTTTATGAAGGTAGGTTGGGCGCCATGACCGCTCCCCGTACTCCGACCGCCGCCGAGGAACTGCGCGGCGCCGGCCTGCGAGTGACGGCCGCCCGCGTCGCCCTGCTCGAGACCGTGCGGCACGGCGATCACCTCGGGGTCGAGGCGATCGCCACCGGGGTGCGCGAGCGCGTGGGCCACATCTCCCTCCAGGCCGTGTACGAGGCCCTCGACGCGCTGACCGTCGCGGGCCTGGTGCGACGCATCGAACCGGCCGGCAGCGCGGCCCGTTTCGAGGGTCGTGTCGGAGACAACCACCACCACATCGTGTGCCGGTCGTGCGGCGTCGTCGCGGACGTCGACTGCGCGGTCGGCGAGGCGCCCTGCCTGACCGCCTCCGACGAGCACGGCTTCGCGATAGACGAGGCCGAGGTCATCTACTGGGGCCTGTGCCCCGACTGCTCCACCACGCCCGAAGCCGCTTAACGACCAGTCCCAAGCCGCGGCCTCGGCCGCGGCCGCAAGCACCGTGATCCGCCGAGTCCGGAAGGATTCCCCATGACCGAGAACCACGACGCGATCGTCGCCGACCCGAAGACGGAGGGCAGCGCTGGAGGCTGCCCGGTCGCGCACGACCGCGCGCTACATCCGACCCAGGGTGGCGGCAACCGTCAGTGGTGGCCGGAGCGGCTCAACCTGAAGATCCTCGCCAAGAACCCCGCGGTGGCCAACCCGCTGGGCGAGGACTTCGACTACGCCGCGGCGTTCAAGTCGCTCGACCTGCCCGCGGTCAAGCGGGACATCGCGCAGGTGCTGACCACCTCGCAGGACTGGTGGCCGGCCGACTTCGGCAACTACGGCCCGTTCATCATCCGGATGGCCTGGCACAGCGCCGGCACCTACCGGATCAGCGACGGCCGCGGCGGCGCCGGGGCCGGGCAGCAGCGCTTCGCCCCGCTCAACAGCTGGCCGGACAACGGCAACCTGGACAAGGCCCGCCGGCTGCTGTGGCCGGTGAAGAAGAAGTACGGCCAGAAGCTGTCCTGGGCCGACCTGATGATCCTGGCCGGCAACGTGGCGCTGGAGGAGATGGGCTTCAAGACCTTCGGCTTCGGCGGCGGGCGCGCGGACGTCTGGGAGCCGGACGAGGACGTCTACTGGGGCCCGGAGACCACCTGGCTGGGCGACCAGCGCTACACCGGAGACCGGGAGCTCGAGGACCCGCTGGGCGCGGTGCAGATGGGCCTGATCTACGTCAACCCGGAGGGCCCGAACGGCAACCCGGACCCGCTGGCCGCGGCCCGCGACATCCGGGAGACCTTCCGCCGGATGGCGATGAACGACGAGGAGACCGTCGCGCTGATCGCCGGCGGCCACACCTTCGGCAAGACGCACGGCGCGGGCCCGGCGGACAACGTCGGCCCCGACCCCGAGGCGGCCCCGATCGAGCAGCAGGGCCTGGGCTGGCGCAACTCGTTCGGCACCGGCAAGGGCAACGACACCATCACCAGCGGCCTCGAGGGCATCTGGACGCACACCCCGACGCAGTGGGACAACAGCTTCTTCGAGACGCTGTTCGGCTACGAGTGGGAGCAGTACCAGAGCCCGGCCGGGGCCTGGCAGTGGCGGCCGAAGAACGGCGCCGGCGACGGCACCGTCCCGGACCCGCACGACCCGTCCAAGCGGCGCCACCCGACCATGCTGACGACCGACCTGTCGCTGCGAGTGGACCCGATCTACGAGCCGATCTCGCGCCGCTTCCTGGAGAACCCGGACGCCTTCGCGGACGCGTTCGCCCGCGCCTGGTTCAAGCTGACGCACCGTGACATGGGCCCGGTCGTGCGCTACCTCGGCCCTGAGGTCCCGAGCGAGGTGCTGATCTGGCAGGACCCGCTGCCGCCGGTGACGCACCAGCTCGTCGACGACGCGGACATCGCCGACCTCAAGGCGCGGATCGCCGAGTCCGGCCTGACCGTCGCGCAGCTGGTCTCGACCGCGTGGGCGTCGGCCTCGACCTTCCGCGGCAGCGACAAGCGCGGCGGAGCCAACGGTGCACGCATCCGGCTCGAGCCGCAGAACGGCTGGGAGGTCAACGAGCCCGAGCAGCTGGCCGCCGTGCTGCGGACCCTGGAAGGCATCCGGCAGGCGTTCAACAGCCAGGCCGGTGACAAGCAGGTCTCCCTGGCCGACCTGATCGTGCTGGCCGGCGGCGTCGGCGTCGAGCAGGCCGCGAAGGCCGCCGGGGTCGAGGTCGAGGTGCCGTTCACCCCGGGCCGCGTGGACGCCTCGCAGGAGCAGACCGACGTCGAGTCCTTCGCCGCGCTGGAGCCGACCGTGGACGGCTTCCGCAACTACCTGGGCAAGGGCAACCGGCTCCCGGCCGAGTACCTGCTGCTGGACAAGGCGAACCTGCTGACGCTCAGCGCTCCGGAGATGACCGTCCTGGTCGGCGGCCTGCGCGTGCTGGGCGCCAACCACGGGCAGTCGCGGCTCGGCGTGTTCACCGCCACCCCGGGCGCGCTGACCAACGACTTCTTCGTCAACCTGCTCGACCTCGGCACGACCTGGCACGCGACCGCGCAGGACGCGAACGCCTTCGAGGGCCGCGACGCGGTCACCGGCGAGGTCAAGTGGACCGGCAGCCGGGTGGACCTGGTCTTCGGGTCCAACTCCGAACTGCGGGCGCTCGCCGAGGTCTACGCGAGCGACGACGCGAAGGAGAAGTTCGTCGACGACTTCGTCGCGGCGTGGACCAAGGTGATGGAGCTGGACCGGTTCGACCTGGTCTGAAAACCGTTTGCCTGAGCGCGGCGCCCTAGACGGCGCCCGCTGACAGCACGAACACCCGCGGCGTCCAGGCCGGCCCCCCGTGGCCGTCCTGGACGCCGCCGTGTTGAGCGCGCCCGCCTGATCACCGCACTTTGACCAGGCGGGTCGCCAGCACCCCGCCGAGCAGCGCCACGATCCCGG
>Ga0209810_1003065_pt1 | contig 18354 bp, 20 predicted proteins | sample Coa_R1_7_FD_187159 | JGI IMG/M metagenome (GOLD analysis project Ga0209810, IMG submission 187159) | Surface soil microbial communities from Centralia Pennsylvania, which are recovering from an underground coalmine fire - Coalmine... | ecosystem: Environmental > Terrestrial > Soil > Unclassified...
TTCGGTGGCGACGGCGGCGCCGAACACGGCACAGACTGCGGCAGTGAATTGCAGCCAGCGCGCCCGCGCTTCCGGATCGGTGGCCTGCCATTGCGCCCACGCCAGCAGCCGCGGCGCGTCGATCAATACCGCAGCCCCCGCCAGCACTTCGCCGCCGACCTGGCTGAGGCGGGCCGAGAGGCTCTCCAGCACCGTCGCCGGCTGCGCCGGCGCGCTCTGCTCCTGCTGCCGCTGCGCCGCGATCAGCGCTTTCAGCTGGGCGACGAGCTGAGCCCGCGCCTTGTCGTCCTGCAAGCTCTGCACGAGGCGGTCGAGCTCGTCGGCCGAAACCGCGGCCGGCACCGGCGCCGGCGGGTCTGCCGCCCGTACGGGCACCGCCAGCAGCGCGAGTGACAGAAAAACCCCCGCCCAAATCGTCGCGCGCCATGACCGAGACACGGCGGCGCGCGCAAATCCCCTATGCGCCATCGCGATCCAATCGACCCCGCCGGCAGGACGCGCCGGCGGCGCCCCCGGTGTCACGCAAATCGGGCTTTTCCGCGGCTGCGGTTACGGCGCCGTCTCGCGCTCGCGCATCAGCCGCGCCACCCCATGCGAATCGGCGTCGGCGCGGGCTTCGAGCGCGGCAACGATGCGCGGGCGGTCAGCGGCCGGCCGGTTCTGGCTCAGCTTGAACTTGCCTTCGAGGCGGCTGACGCGAATCTCGAAGCCGCCGATGCCGCGCAGCATGCCGTCGAGATACGGCTCCGGCAGGTCCTGCATGCGCCACGGCTTCGCCTCGCCGGCCTCGTGCCGCTCCGACAGCCGCCGCAGCAGCGCCCGCAGCCAGTCCGGGTCATCGACCGCGCGCGCGTCGCCGTAGGCGTGCACGTCCACGTAGTTCCAGGTCGGCACCGCCGGCGCCGCCCCGTACCAGCCGGGAGAGATGTACGCGTGCGGGCCGCTGAAGATCGCCAGCGCCTCGCCATCGGCGGCAAGGTCGGCAAGCTGCGGGTTCGCCCGCGCCAGATGGCCTTGCAGGCAAAGCCGGTCGCCGCGGCGTTCGACCAGGAACGGGATGTGGCTGGCAATAAGGCCGGCGGCGCCCTGCGTGACGAGCAGCCCGAAATTGTAGCGCTCGATATGCGCGGCGAGGATTTCGGGGCGGCTCTCGGTAAACGGCGGCGGCAGATAGACCACGAACAACCTCGGTTCTTCGGCGTCCTCAGACGAGCCGGACGACCAGTGAGCCGATCAGCGCGACGCCCGACAGGAACAATATCCCGCCCGAGCCGCGGTTGATCCAGCGCAGATGCCGCTCGCTCAACGTGCGGCGCCACAGGCTGGCGCCGAGGCACAGCGCCAGCCACCACAATAGCGACCCGAGCCAGATGCCGAGCACGAGAACGGCCGCCGCCGCCAAGGTCGCTTCTTTGCCGGTCAGCCCCACCGCCGCAAAAATGGCGAGGAACGAGAGCAACGTCACCGGGTTGGTCAAGGTCAGCGCGAAGGTCGAGGCGAAGAAGCGCGCCAGCGTCTCCGGGTCGGCCTGCCGACGCGGCACCGGCGCCGGTTCGGTCATCAGCGCCTTGGCGCCGACCACGAGCAGGAAGGCGGCGCCGAGAAACCGCAGCAGGTGCTGATAGTCGAGCAGCCAGTCGGCAACCACCGTCAGTCCGAACCCGGCGATGATGCCGAAGGCGGCGTCGCCGGTGGCGGCGCCGAGGCCGGACAGGAAGCCGGCCAGTTGGCCGGAGAACACGGTGCGGCGGATGCACAGCACGCCGACTGGGCCGACAGGGATGGCAATGACGATGCCGACCACGAGTCCCTTCAGCAGGAAGCCAACCAGCATCCGAAACCGGCCCCCACGCAAATCCCCCCGCGCCAGTCTCGGGGAAGCCCACCGCCGCCGCAACCCGAAATCCACCGCCTGCACCGGGGGGCAAAACCCATTATTGTGGCGCGCCAACCAGAAGCGCGACGCGGAGGAAACCCATGACGGCGGAGAGCGGTCACGACAACGCGCACAAATTCGCGTTCGATTCGCTGGGCGGCGGCCACCCGCTGCCGCTGTCGGCGTGGCGCGGCCGGCCGGTGCTGGTGGTCAATACGGCCTCGTTCTGCGGCTATACTCCGCAATACCGTGACCTCCAGGCGCTCTGGCGGAAATACCGCGACCGCGGCCTCGTCGTGCTCGGCGTGCCGTCGAACGATTTCGGGCAGCAGGAGCCGGGCAGCGCGGACGAGATCAAGGAATTCTGCGACAGCCGCTATGCCGTCGATTTCCCGCTGACCGAGAAGGTCCGGGTGATCGGCGCGGCGGCGCATCCATTCTACCGCTGGATCGCCGATACCCTCGGCGAGGACGCGGCGCCGCGCTGGAACTTCCACAAATACCTGATCGGTCCCGACGGCGAACTCGCCGGCACATGGCCGTCCCAGGTCGAGCCGATCGACGGGCCGATCACCGACGAAATCGAGCGCTTGCTCTCGGCGTAACGCGCGGCAAGGGCGGAAGGATGATCGATATCGGCTTCGTCAGACCGGGGCCGGCTCGATCATCCGCACCTCCGACCCGAGCAAGGGCATGTCGAAGGCTCGATCGAGCATCGCCGCGGCGAGCGGCTCTTGGCGGCCGCGAATTTCGACGCGGTGCCAGTGGAACCCGCCGATGTCGTAGCCGGCGCGGGCGACGACGTCCTGCGACACGACCAGCTCGCAATCGTATTCCTTCGTCAGGGTTTCGAGGCGGCTGGCGATGTTGACGGCATCCCCGATGGCGGTGAGGCTGGCGGCGCCGCCGTAGCCCATCTCCCCGACGATGACGTGGCCGACATGGATGCCGATGCCGATCCGCAGCGGCCGCTCCAGCTCGTCGTGCAGCGACGCGTTGAGCTCGACGAGCCGATCGGACATTGCCCGCGCCGCCGCCAGCGCGTCGCGGCAGCCCGCTTCGGCGCTGCCCTCGATGCCGAACAACGCCATGATGCCGTCGCCGATGAACTTGTCGACCCGCCCGCCGGCGGCCTCGACGGCACGCCCCATCGCCGCGAAATACCGGTTCAGCAGGAACACAACGTCGTAGGGCAACCGGGTTTCCGACAAGGCAGTAAACCCGCGGATATCGGCGAACATGATCGCGATCTCGCGCTCGCTGCCCTGCGAGACATCGACGCGGCGGCCGCCCTCGGCGGCGCCTGCAAAGGGCGGCAGCAGCGGCATGACTTCGAGCGCCGTGGTCGGCCGCAATTGGCAGGCGAGGCGAACGTTGTGGCCGGCGCCGATGCGCCGCAACACCCGCCGCTCCTCCTCGCTCGGCGGCGGCGGGCCGGGCAGCGCGGCGCGCACCCGCACACGGCAGGTCGAGCAGCGGCCGCGCCCGCCGCACACCGAGGCGTGCGGGATGCCGGCGAGACGGCTCGCCTCCAAGACGCTCGTGCCGCGCAAAACTTCAGCGAAGCGGCCGTCGGGATAGCTGATGCGGACGACGCCGTGACGCCGCTGCGAGATGCGCCGGGCGAGCCGCGCCGCCAATACCGCAACCAGCGCGGCGGCGAAGAACCAGGTCAAGCCGGTGACGATCCCGCCGAGCGCGATCTCCGACGCCTTGGTCGGCAGGGTCATGTGCGAAAAGGCCGAACCCGCCCAGCCCGGCGTCTCGGCCAAGGCAGCAACCTGCCGCCCCGCCTCGACGACCCCGAGTATGGCCAGTACCGGCACCAGCACCGCGACGATCAGCGCGAGCGAGCGCACGCGCGCGTACCACGGCCGCACCCGCAGCCAGAAGTGCAGCCCGATCATCGCGTGCGACCATGCCACCACCAGCACCGTCAGCTGCACCGCGAGGAGTTGCGGCGAGCGCACGAAATAGACCCACAAGAGGTAGGTCTCGTAGCCGAGATCGGTGTGGAAAAAGCTGTTCGAGACGCGGGTCCCGACGACGTGGCGCACGAGCAGAAACGGGATCGCGAAGCCGAGGACGAGCTGCAGCAATTCGCTCGCGCGCAGACGCAGGCTGCGGCGCTGGTAGAGCGCCCACAGCGCCAGCAGGAAGTGCACCGTGAAGCTGCCGTAGAGCAGCGCCTGCAACGGCGGCCGCGACCATAGGCCGGCGACCACGGTAAGCGTCTCCTCCATCGCGTCGAGCGAGACGAGGCCGACGGCGTGGTTAAGCAGATGCATCGCCACGTAAGACAGCATCGCCAGACCGGTGAACAGGCGCACGCGGCGGAGCGTGATCATCGCGGCGCTCCGAAGGCGAATGCCGGCCGCCGGTTTCGGCGGCCGGTCCGGGTTGCTATGATCGCCGCGGACCGGCGCTGCGCGCTTGCGTCGCGGTGCGCGGCGGCCGCGGAACGGGCAAAACCCGGCGCGGCGCCTGTCCGGGAGCCGGTCGCATGCTGGAAATCCGCAACCTCGTGAAACGCTTCGGCCCGCTCGTCGCGGTGGACGACGTGTCGTTCTCGGTCGCGCCCGGCGAGGTGCTGGGCTTTCTCGGCCCCAACGGCGCCGGCAAATCGACAACGATGAAGATGGTGACGGGCTTTCTCGCGCCGACCTCCGGCACCGCCGTCGTGTGCGGTCACGACATTCAGGCCGCGGCAATCGCCGCGAAGCGGTGCATCGGCTACCTGCCGGAAGGTGCGCCGGCCTATCCCGACATGACGCCGGCCGACTTCCTCGACTTCGTCGCCCATGTCCGCGGCTTCAGCGGCAAGGAGGCGGCGAGCCGGGTCGCGCTGGTCGCCGAGGTATTGCACATCAACGAGGTCCTGCAGCAGCCGATCGACACGCTGTCGAAGGGCTTCAAGCGGCGGGTCGGGGTGGCGCAGGCCTTGCTGCACGACCCGCCGGTGCTGATCCTCGACGAGCCGACCGACGGGCTCGACCCCAACCAGAAATACGAGATGCGCGAGATCATCGCGGCGATGCGGCCGGAGAAAGCGATCATCATCTCGACCCACCTGCTCGAAGAGGTCGAGGCGGTGTGCAGCCGGGCGATCATCATCGCCCGCGGCCGCATCCTCGCCGACGACACCCCCGCCGGCCTCGCCGCCCGGTCGCGCTATCACAACGCCGTCCGCATCGGCCTCCCGTTCGGCACCGAAGCCCGCATCCGCGCCGAACTCGCGGAGATTGCGGGCATCGCCGCGATCGACGACGCCGAGAACGACGAGGGTCCGGCATTGCTGGTTATCCCGGCCGGGGAGCGGCCGCTGGTCGGCGACATCGCCGACATGGCGCGGGCGCGCGGCTGGAGGATCACCGGGCTGCGGGTCGAGCGCGGGCGCCTCGACGACGTGTTCCGCGCCATCACCGCGCCGCCGCCGGCGCCCCACGGCTCTATCGAGCGCCAGCGCGACGCCGCGCCGCGGGCAGTGCCGCAGGATGGTCTCAATGTCGCGCAAGGCTGATCCCTCGCCGTTGTCGTCCGCCCTTTCCTGACCCGCAATGCAGCACGTTGTCACGATCTTTCGCCGCGAGTTGGCGAGCTATTTCGCAACCCCGCTCGCCTATGTCTTCATCGTCATCTTTCTGGTGCTCGCCGGCATCCTGACCTTCTTCGTCGGCAATTTCTTCGAGCGCGGGCAGGCCGACCTCCAACCGTTCTTTGCTTTCCATCCCTGGCTCTATCTCGTGCTGATCCCGGCGCTGTCGATGCGGCTGTGGGCCGAGGAGCGGCGCAGCGGCACGATCGAGCTGTTCCTGACCCTGCCGATCCGCATGAGCGAGGCGGTGGTCGGCAAGTTTCTCGCCGCCTGGTGCTTCGCCGGCATCGCGCTGGCGCTGACGTTTCCGTTCTGGCTCACCGTGCTGTTTCTCGGCAATCCCGACAACGGCGTCATCTTCGCCAGCTACATCGCGAGCTGGCTCGTCGCCGGCGCCTTCCTCGCGATCGGCGCCTGCGTCTCGGCGGCGACGAAGAACCAGGTCATCGCCTTCGTGGTGACCGCGGCGCTGGCGTTTTTATTCACGGTGGCGGGGACGCAGACGGTGCTCGGCCTGTTCGAGGGCTGGGCGCCGGAAAGCGTCATGCGCGCGCTCGTCGCGGCGAGCGTCTTCGGCCATTTCAGCGCCATCACCCGCGGCGTCATCGGCCTGCGCGACCTCGTCTATTTCTTTTCGATCATCGCCGCGTTCCTCGCCGCGAACGCGGTCGTCGTCGATCTCAAGAAGGCGGACTGAGGTGGCGCTCGGCTCCCGGTTTTTTGCTGGCTCGCGGCGGGTGCGGTCGTTCGCGGCGCTCGTCTGCATTGCGGTGCTGCTCCTCTCCATCAACGTCATCGCCGCGCGCTATCTCGACGCGCGGCTCGACCTCACCGACGAAGGCCTCTACACGCTCTCCCCCGGCACGAGATCGACGCTTGCCAAAATCGACGAGCCGATCACCTTGCGCTTCTACTATTCGCCGCATCTCGGCGACGCGGTGCCGGCGTTCGGCGTCTATGCCCAGCGGGTGCGCGAATTGCTCGACCAGTACGTTGCGGCGGCGCACGGCAAGCTGCGGCTCGAAGTCTACAATCCCTTGCCGTTTTCCGATGCCGAGGACCGCGCCGTCGCGCTTGGGCTGCACGCCGTGCCGCTCAACGCCGAGGGCGAGCAGGTCTATTTCGGCCTCGTCGGCACCAACTCGACCGACGACGCCCAGGTCATCCCGTTCTTCGCGCAGGACCGCGAGCGCCTGCTCGAATACGATCTGACGAAGCTCGTCCACAGCCTCGCGAACCCGAAAAGGACGGTTGTCGGACTGATGTCGTCGCTGCCCATGCAGGGCGACCCACGGGCGCTGATGCAGGGCCGGCCGGCCGAGCCGATGGCGATCATGGACCAGCTCAACCAGCTTGACGAGGTGCGGCCCGTTCCCAGCGACGTGGACGCGATCCCGCCCGGCACCGACGTGCTGATGATCGCGCATCCGCAGAAACTGCCGGCGAAGACGCTGTTCGCGATCGACCAGTTCGTGCTGAACGGCGGCAAGGCGCTGGTCTTCGTCGATCCCTATTCCGAATACGCGGCGGCGCGGCCCGGCGAGGGCGCCGCCGCCGACAGCGACCTCGAGCCGCTGTTCAAGGCGTGGGGCCTTAAGATGCTGCCGAAGGTCGTCGCCGGCGACCGGCGGCATGCCCGCAAGGTCAGCGTGCCGGTGCGCGGCGGCGGCGCCCGCCCGATGGACTACATCGCCTGGCTGACGATTCCGGCGGCGGAGCTCAACCGCGACGACCCGATCACGGCCAACCTGCGCCAGATCACGCTGGCGTCGGCCGGCATCCTCGACGCCTTGCCCGATGCGACGACGAATTTCGAGAAGCTGATCACCACCTCGGGCGAATCGACCAAGATCCCGGTGGAGGAGCTCGGCAGCCTGCCGGACGTGGCGGGCATGCTGGCGCGGTTCAAGCCGGACGGCATCCACTACGTGCTGGCGGCCCGGGTGACGGGCCCGGCCACGAGCGCCTTCCCCGACGGCGCGCCGAAGCCGGCGGAGGCGGCCGGCGCTCCCGAGCCGCCGAAGCCGCCGTCGCAGACACCCGCGTTGAAACAGTCGGTGCGGCCCATCGACGTCGTCGTCGTCGCCGACAGCGACATGCTCGACGACCGCTTCTGGGCGCAGACCCGGGATTTCTTCGGCCAGCGGGTTGTCGTGCCGGTCGCCAACAACAGCGACTTCGTCGCCAACGCGATCGATGTCTTGGCCGGCGGCGCCGACCTCGTCGGGCTGCGCAGCCGCGGTACCTCGGCGCGGCCGTTCCTCGTCGTCGACCGCATCCAGCGCTCCGCCAACGAGCGCTACAGTGCGGAGGAGCGGGCGCTCGAAGACAAGCTCAAAGAGGCGCAGGCGAAACTCCAGGGCCTGACCGGCAAGGGCGAGGGCAACGCGCCGGCGACGCTGTCGCCGGAGCAGACCCGCACGATCGAGCAGTTCCGCGCCGACATCTTGACGACGCGCCGCCAGCTGCGCGACGTGCAGGCGGCCTTGCGGGCCGACATCCAGCAGCTGAAGGCGCAACTCGAATTCTTCGACATCGCGCTGATCCCGATCCTTGTCGCCCTCGTCGCGATCGTGCTCGGCCTGTTGCGCCAACGCCGCCGCCGGCGCCGCGTCGCCTACGCATGAGCGCCGCGCCTCCCCAAACAGATCCCGTCATTCCCGCGCAAGCGGGAATCCAGGCCACAAGCTGTGCCGGCCGCCCTTGGGCCCCCGCTTTGGCGACGGTGTTTTTTAAGGAGAAGGGATGCAGACGCGCGGCTTCCTGATCCTCGTGGCGGTGACGGCGGCGGTGCTGTTGATTGCGGTGTTCAGCGCCGCAACCGGCGACCGCGGCGTCAGCCGCGCCGGCCCCGGCGAGAAGGCGCTGCCGGCGCTCGGCCCGAAACTCGCCGACCTCGCCTGGTTCAGGCTCACGCGCGGCCAGACGCACGCCGATTTCGCGCAGGTTGGCGCCAGCTGGCTCGTCGTCGAGAAGGGCAATTATCCGGCCGCCGCCGCGAAGGTGCGGCAGACGCTGCTGAGCCTCGCCGATCTGACCCTGGTCGAGCCGAAGACGCGCCGCCCGGAGCTCTACCCCCGGCTTGGCGTCGAGGACCCGGACGACGGCAAGTCAACCCTCGTGATCGTGCAGGACACCTCCGGCGCCAAGGTCGCTGAGCTGATCGTCGGCAAGCGCCGGCAGGACCGGCTCGGCAGCGGCAACGACGGCGTCTATGTCCGGCGCCCGGGCGATGCGCAGAGCTGGCTCGCGCGCGGCTCGCTCGACCTGTCCGGCGACGTCACGAGCTGGCTCGACCGCCGCATCCTCGACATCCCGAGCGTGCGCATCGCCTCGGTCAGCCTCACGGGAGAGGATGGCGCCGGCCTCGTCCTCACCCGCGCCGCGCCCGACGGCGAATTCGGGGTGCAGAACCCGCCGCTCGACGTGAAGTTCAAACCTGCCGCCGCCCTCGCCGAGCCGGCTGCGGCGCTGGAAGCCCTCGACCTCGACGACGTGAGGCCGGCGAGCGAATTGCCGCCGCCGGACAGCGGCGTCGCAACCGCTTCACTCAAGACGTTCGAGGGTCTGGTCGTCAACCTGAAGCTCGTCCAGCGCAACAAAGCTACCTGGGTCGCCATTCAGGCCGTCGGGAGCGGCCCGACCGAGGCCGAAGCGGCGAAGATCAATGCCAAGGTAGCGCCGTGGATGTTCGCGGTCCCGGAGTTCAAGGCAAAGCTGCTGCGCACCAAGCTCGCCGACGTGATCGAATCGGCCAAGGGATGACGATCGACGGCTCGACCGCGGGCATTCCCGCGTCACCCTGCGTCGGCATCTGCCTGGTGGATCCGGCGAGCGGCCATTGCCGCGGCTGCCTGCGCAGCGTCGCCGAAATCGCGGCGTGGTACGGCGCCAGCGTCGCCGAAAAGCGTGCGATCCTGGCGCGCCTCGCCGAACGGCGGCGCGCTCAGGAACGGCCGGGCGCCGGGTAGACGCCGGTAAAGCCCGGCCGGTTGGTCTGCGGCGTCAAAAAGCACTCCGTATCCGCCAGGCTGCGGTAGCAATAGCGGAGCGGCACCGGCGGCGGCGGCGTTTCCCGCATGACGGTCGAAGGTTCACTGGATGGCCAGCGGTCCTCGGGCGGCGCGAATTCGGCGCGGCCGCCGGTCGGGTCGCAGCCGGCAAGCACAACAACCGCGGCGGCGAGGGCGGCGGCGATGAACGACGGGCGCATGGCATGAGCATCGGGCAATAGGGTTAAGCGGGGGTTGCCGGTCGCGCGGGCGCGACGGCTCGCGGTGTTGACGATGCTGTTGCTGCTCGGCTGCGCCAGCGCCGACGGCGGCTGGAGCAAGGTCGCGGCCGACCCGGCGACGACGCAGCAGGCCTATCGCGAATGCGAGGCGGTGGCACGCGGCGCCGTGGCGCCCCAAATCGGCATCGACAAGGACATCGCCGCGACCCGCGGCAACGACTGGCAGCGCGCCCAGGTCTACGGCCAGCAGACCGAGATGATGCGCAACGGCATTAACGACCGCATGCGCTCGATCATCGACGGCTGCATGCAGGCTAAAGGCTTCTCCCGCGGCCGCTGATTGACCTCAGCGCTTCGAGAACTGGAAGCTGCGGCGGGCTTTGGCCTTGCCGTATTTCTTGCGCTCGACGACGCGGCTGTCGCGGGTCAAAAAACCTTCCGCCTTCAGCACCGGGCGCAATCCCGGCTCGTAGAAGGTCAGGGCGCGGCTGATACCGTGCCGGACCGCGCCGGCCTGGCCGGAGAGACCACCGCCCTTCACCGTGCACCACACGTCGAACTGGCCGAGGCGGTTGGTGATGACGAAGGGCTGGTTCAGCAGCATGCGCAGCACCGGCCGCGCGAAGTATACCGGGCTGTCGCGGCCGTTGATCTCGATCTTGCCGTTGCCGGGCCTGATCCACACCCGCGCGACCGCATTCTTCCGCTTGCCGGTGGCGTAGGCGCGGCCCTGCGCGTCGAGTTTGGGTTGGACATCGGTAACGGCGGCGGGCGTCGGCGCGGTCGGACTCGCCGGCGTCGGCCGCGCCGCCGCCGCCATTGCCTGGCGCAGGCTCCCCAACCCCTGGAAGGTCTGGCCGCGCTGGCCCGGCCCGCGTTCGTTGTTGTCGCCGCCTGCCATGTTTACGCCCTCGTATTCTTGCGGTTCATCGCGGCGATATCGAGCCGCTCCGGCTGCTGCGCCTCATGCGGATGATCGGGACCGGCGTAGACCCGCAGGTTGCGCATGACGCGGCGGCCGAGCGGCCCCCGCGGCACCATCCGCTCCACCGCCTTCTCGATAACGCGCTCCGGGTGTTTTCCGTCGAGGATCGCCCCCTTGCTGCGTCCCTTGATGCCGCCGGGATAGCCGGTGTACCAGTAGAAGATGCTGTCGGCGCGCTTGTTGCCGGTCAGCTGCACCTTCTCGGCGTTGACGACGACGACATGGTCGCCGCAATCCATATGCGGCGTATAACTCGGCTTGTGCTTGCCGCGCAGCCGCATCGCGATCAGCGACGCCAGCCGGCCGAGCACCAGCCCGTCGGCGTCGATCAGCAGCCATTTCTTGTCGATGTCCGACGGCTTTGCGGAAAAGGTTTTCATGGCGCCTGCCCATGCCCGATCGGGTGCGCCGGTCTAAGGGAAGCCTGCGGCACCGTCAAGCAAATATCCGCAGCGGAACAACATCTTTCGTGAGCGGTATTATATTACCGCAATAAAAGTTCGCCGTCACCACCCCGTTCGTCGTCCCGGCGCAGGCCAGGACCCACCCCCTTCAGCCGCTCGATTATTTGGACATGTGGATGCCGGCCGGAGTTTATTCTCGGGCCGGCCTTTGGCCGGACCCGTGGGCCGGCATGACGATAATGAAATGAACTTCAGGATCGGGACACTACTCGGCGAGCAGGGCCAGAAAGCGCGCTGCCGCGGCGATGTCGGCGCCGAGGGCGCGGCGGCGCTCCGCAGCCTCGGCGTCCTCGCCCCACGCCTCGATCTGAAAGCTCTCGTCGAGCTGCGAAACGCCGAAGGCGGCCTCCGCGTCGAGCCGCCCCTCGACGAGCGCCAGGGCAATGACCAGCGAGCCGCAGGCCGCCGTCACCGCGTGCAGCGCCGCGAGGTGGAAATCGTCCTGCGCCGCGATGACCGCCGCAAGCGCATGAAGGCTCTGCCGCGGCTGGTCGGTTGGAATCACGCCGGAGGTCACCTCCAGCGGCGCGTCGTAATGCAGCGCCGCCCAGTCGAGCAGCGGCTGCCACGCCGCGTGCTGGCGCGCCGCCAGGGCGGGCGGATGGTCGGCGCGGTAGCAGACGAGGTCGGTGCCGGCATAGGCGGCGACGTCGGCGACGATCTTGTCGCGTTCGACCGGCATGCGGTCGAGGGCCGTCGCGACGAGGCGGGTGAGCGGCATCGTCGCCGGCTGCACATCGGTCTGCTGGGCGTTCCACTCCTCGGCGAGGGCGGCGGCGAGCGCCGCCGAGGGCACCACCACCTCACGCCGGCCCGGGGTCCGCAACGGCCGGCCGTCGAGCACGACACGGTGGCCGCGGGGTTCGGCGAGAACAGCCTGCGCCTGCTTGTAGACGCGCCTCATGTCGACAGCTCCAGTTCGGCGAAGGGATCGGGCACATCGGCCGCGAACCCGAGAAATTCCCACAGCCGCGCCATGTGCGGCGGCAGCGGCGCCGTGACTCGCAGCACGCCGCCCGCGGGATGCGGGATCGCGAGCGCGCGCGCGTGCAGGTGGAGGCGGTGCGAGGCTCCGGCGATCGCCGCATGCGCCGACCTGCCGCCGTATTTGCCGTCGCCGAGGATCGGCGCGCCGATCGCGGCGCAATGCGCCCGCAGCTGATGGGTGCGGCCGGTGACCGGCATCAGCGCGAGCCAGCTCAGCTGCTCGCCGGCGGTGTCGACGACCCGGTAATAGGTGACGGCGTGCCTGCCCTCCTCGGCGTCGGCGCGAACCCGCTCGCCGCTTCGGCTCGGCCCCTTCGTCAGCGCCAGGACGATGCGGCCCCTCTCCGGGTTCGGCCGGCCGACGACCGCGGCCCAATAGACCTTGCGCGTGGTCTTGTCGCGGAAGGCGCAGCTCAAGAAGCCGGCGGAAGCGGCGGTGCGGGCGATGACGAGGACGCCGCTCGTGTCCTTGTCGAGCCGGTGCACGAGGCGCGGCCGCTCGTCGTGGCCGAAGCGCAGCGCGTCGAGCATGCCGTCGATGTGCCGCTCCGCCTTCGAGCCGCCCTGCACCGCCAGACCCGCCGGCTTGTTCAGCACAATGACGGCATCGTCCCGATGGAGGATCGCGTTGCGCAGCAGGGCCGCGTCTTCGGCCCGCGGCTGGCGGGGCGTCGGCGGCGGGGCCGCGGCAGGCAGCGGCGGTATCCGGATCGTCTGGCCCGGGGCAACCCGGTCGCCGGCCTGGGCGCGGCGGCCATCCACCCTGATCTGCCCGGTGCGCAGCAGCTTTTCGAGACGGCCGTGCGGCAGCGCCGGGTAGTGCCGCCGGAACCATCGGTCGAGCCGCACCTCGCCATCCTCCGGTCGGACCTGCACGGTATCGACGCCCGTCATTCGTCAGCCGTCTCGCCCGCCGCTCGCTGCCGCAGCTTGTCCCAATAGTCGAGGCGTTTCCTGATCTCGCGCTCGAAGCCGCGCTCGCCGGGGCGGTAGAAATTGCGGCGCGGGACGCCGTCAGGAAAGTAGTCCTGCCCGGAGAAGCCTTCCTCGGTGGCATGGTCGTAGACGTAGCCCTTGCCGTAGCCGAGCTGGCGCATGAGCCGGGTGGGCGCGTTCAGGATGTGCATCGGCGGCATCAGCGATCCCGTCTCCCGCGCCAGCTTCTGCGCCTCGCCGAAGGCGGCGTAGGCGGCGTTCGATTTCGGCGCGGTCGCGAGATAGATGACGAGCTGCGCGATCGCCAAGTCGCCCTCGGGCGAGCCGAGCCGCTCGTAAATGTCCCACGCCGTCAGCGCCTGCACCGCCGCCTGCGGGTCGGCGAGGCCGATGTCCTCGACCGCGGCGCGGGTCAGCCGGCGCAGGATGTAGATTGGGTCCTCGCCGCCGGCGAGCATGCGGGCGAGCCAGTAGAGGGCGGCGTCGGTGTCGGAGCCGCGCAGCGATTTGTGCAGCGCGCTGATCAGGTTGTAGTGGCCTTCCTGCTGCTTGTCGTAGAGCGGCGCGCGCCGCTGCACCAGCTCCGCCAGTTGCTGCGGACCGAGCGGTGCGGCCGGCGGCAGCCGGTCGATCTCCTCGACGAGGTTCAGCAGAAACCGCCCGTCCCCGTCGGCCATCGCCCGCAACGCGGCGCGGCCGTCGCCGGTCAGCGGCAGTGCGTGGCCGAGATGCGCCGCGGCGCGCCGCAGCAACGTTTCGAGATCGTCGTCGCCGAGGCGACGCAGCACGAAGACCTGGGCGCGCGACAGCAGCGCCCCGATCAGCTCGAAGGAAGGGTTCTCCGTCGTCGCCCCGACCAGCACGACGGTGCCGTCCTCGACATAGGGCAGGAAGGCGTCCTGCTGGGCGCGGTTGAAGCGGTGGATCTCGTCCACGAACAGCAGGGTCCCCTGCCCCATCTCGCGCCGCTTCTTCGCGGCCTCGAACACCTTGCGCAGATCGGCGACGCCGGAGAACACGGCCGACACCGGCTCGAAGGCGAGGTCGGTGCCCTGCGCCAGCAGCCGCGCCAGGGTCGTCTTGCCGCACCCGGGCGGGCCCCACAGGATCATCGAGGAGAGCCGCCGGCTCGCCATCATGCGGCCGATCGGCGCCTCGGGCGCGAGCAGGTGGTCCTGCCCGACGATGTCCTCGAGCCGCTGCGGCCGCAGGCGGTCGGCGAGCGGGTGCGGCGCCTGGCTGGCGAAGAGGGTGCTCATTGCCCGGTTGATATGGGCGGATATGCTGCGCGCCGCAAACGCAACTGCCGCAGCCGCGAAGGGAAGGCATGGGCAGCGCTTTCACCGGCACGACATTCCGTTGGATGACTGCCGCCGCGGCCGCGCTCGCCGCGGCGCTGCTGCCGGCGCCCCCGGCCGCCGCCGCGAGCCTGGCGCTGGTCATGGCCGTCGATGTCTCGGAGAGCGTCTCGGCCGAGCGCTACCTCCTGCAGCACGACGGCATCGCGCGCGCCTTCGAGACGCCGCAGCTGGTCGATCGCATCGCCGTCGAACCGGGCGGCATCGAATGCCTCGTGCTGGAATGGTCGGACCCGGAGAAGATCGCGGTCACGGTGGACTGGATGAAGATCGCCGATCGCGAAGGCGCCGCCGCTTTCGCCGCCGCGGTGCGCAACACCCACCGGACCTCGTTCGGCCTGACCGCGATCGGGCCGGCGATGGCCGCGGCCGCCGCGACCTTCGACCGCCTGCCGGAGCCGGCGCAGCACCGCGTCATCGACGTCTCGGGCGACGGCATGGCCAATTTCGGGGAGCCGCCGGCGGCGGTGCGCGACCGCTTGGTCGCCGCCGGCATCACGATCAACGGCCTCGCCATCCTCAGCGAGGAGCCCTGGCTCGCCGACTACTACCGCCACAACGTGATCGGCGGCCCCTCCTCCTTCGTCCTCGTTGCCGAGGGCTACGACAGCTTTGCCGAGGCGATGCTGCGCAAGCTCGTGGAGGAAGTCGCCACAGCGCCGGCGCCGACCAACCGCAAGCGGCGCGTCGTTCAGATGCAATAGGTGCGCAGCGGCGGAAAGCCATTGAAGCCGACCGAGGCATAGCTCGCGGTATAGGCGCCGGTGGACAGGATCTCGACCTTGTCGCCGATCTCCAGCCCGAGCGGGAGGCTGTATTCCGCCTGCTCATAGAGAATGTCGGCGCTGTCGCAGGTCGGCCCGGCGATGACGACGGGGCCGGCCGGTCCGCCGCGGCCGGGGGTCTCGATGCGGTACTTGATGCTCTCGCCCATCGTCTCGGCGAGGCCGCCGAACTTGCCGACATCGAGATAGACCCAGCGCTTGCCGCTGCCGTCGCCCTTGTCGGCGATCAGTACGACCTCGCTCTGGATGATGCCGGCGTCGCCGACGAGGGAGCGGCCCGGCTCGACGATGACCTCGGGCAGGTCGTTGCCGAACCAGCGCGTGATCGCGCCGGTGACGGCGCGCGCGTACTCGGCGAGCGGCGAAACCGCGCCGCGGTAATGGGCCGGGAAGCCGCCGCCGATATTGACCATGCGCAGGTTGATGTCGGCCTCGGCGAGGAGGCTGAACATGCGCGCGGCCGAGCCGATCGCCCCGTCCCATTGCGACAGGTCGGTCTGCTGCGAGCCGACGTGAAACGACACCCCGTACGGGTCGAGGCCGAGCGCACGCGCCTTGCGCAATAGCGCCACCGCCATGTCCGGCGAACAGCCGAACTTGCGCGACAGCGGCCATTCGGCGCCCTCGCAGGCGACGAGGATGCGGCAGAAGACGCGCGAACCCGGCGCGGCGCGCGCCAGCTTCTCGAGCTCGCCCTCGCTGTCGAAGGCGAAGAGCCGCACCCCCGCCTCATAAGCGAAGGCCACGTCGCGCTCTTTCTTGATGGTATTGCCGAAAGACAGGCGATCGGCGGTTGCCCCGCAATCGAGGCACAGCTCGATTTCGGAGCGGCTCGCGACATCGAAGTTCGAGCCTCTGCGCTCCAGCATGGCGACGATATCGCGCGCCGGATTGGCCTTGACGGCATAGTAGACGCGCGCCGTCGGCAGGTGCCGGCACAACAGGTCGTAGGCTTCGGCGATCGTATCGAGATCGACGACGAGGCAGGGGGTCTCGGGCGCGGCGTCGGCAAGGAAACGTGCAATCTTCTCGTTCATGGCCGGGCAAGAACCTTCCGATGAGCGGCTGAGCCGATTCGGTTTTTCGGCGGCGGCAAGAACCGGTCTGGGACCGGCCTCGGCGTCCCGAGAAGCCGAAGATGAGCGTGCGGCGCGGCCCGCGCGGACGCGCCAGTAAACGGTCGGCTTAGCTCAAACTGCTCGGATCGGTGATCCGGCTGCCCCGGCCGCGGGACCTCGTCCCGGGAAGATTGCCGTCAGGGCAGGGCGCGATGGCCCTCGTCGGGATTGCAACCATATCGACCTCCCTCTCGGGACCGGCGGTAAGGCCGGACTGCCAAAAAGGACGCGTTACGTCGTTGCATAACCACTAGGGGCCATAGGCACGTGCGAGTGCGTCAACGGGCGGATAGATACGCGCATCCCCCCGGAATGCAAGGGGGATTTTGGAGCGTCCGGCGCCGTTTTGACGGTGCCGGCGGGTGCGGTCGAAAGCGGCGCTCAGGAGCGCAGCAACTGCTGGTACGATTTCAGCTTTTCGAGGCGCGCGGCTTCCTTGGCGGCGACATATTCGCGTAGCGCTTCCCGGTCCTTTTCGCCTACGCTGGCATGGGTCGGCACGACGCAGACCGTGGGACAGCGCGTGATTTCCTTGCGGCGCAAGAACTCGGCGACGGCGGCGTCGTAGTCGTTCTGAGACACGGGCGGCTCTCCTTCTGGCTGAGCGAGGCTCGTGCTATAACGTCGGACTGGTTAACGAGGGATTTAGGTAAACCGGTCCGACGAATCGGGCCGCCGCCTTCCGGATATGGCATTTTGACGCATTCCAACGGTATAGTCCCGCGCCGCAGAGAGCGGGGAGCACGAGGAGCGGCTTTGGCGCCTCCGGAGTTCATGGTGCGGTTCTGGGGCGTCCGCGGCAGCATCGCCTGCCCCGGCCCCAGCACGGTCCGCTATGGCGGCAACACCTCCTGCGTCGAGATCCGATGCGACGGCCGCGAATTGATTTTCGACGGCGGCAGCGGGCTGCGCCTGCTCGGCCACGAACTCATCCGCAACGGCCATTCCGTCGATATCGACCTGTTCTACAGCCACACCCATTTCGATCACATCGAGGGCCTGCCGTTCTTCGCGCCCTGTTATGATTCGCACAGCCGGGTGCGCATCTGGGCGGGCCACTTGAAGCCCGACCTCGGCATCGAGGGGGTGCTGTCGAACATGATGATGGCGCCGCTGTTCCCGGTGCCGATGGGCATTTTCACCGCCAAGCTCGACTTCATCGACTTCAGCGCCGGCGAATCGCTGGTGCCGCACCCCGGCATCGAGTTGCGCACCGGCCCGCTCAATCACCCGAACGGCGCCACCGGCTACCGCGTCGAATTTGCCGGCAAGTCGGTTGCCTACATCACCGATACCGAACATCGGCAGGGGCGGCGCGACCCCAATGTCATGAAGCTGATCGACCGCGCCGACGTGATGATCTACGACAGCACCTATACCGACGACGAATACCCGGCGCACCGCCACTGGGGTCATTCGACGTGGCAGGAGGGGGTGCGGCTCGCCGACGCCGCGCGGGTCGGTACGCTCGTGGTCTTTCATCACGATCCCGAGCACGACGACCACTTCATGGACAAGATCGCGGCCGAAGCGGCGAAGCTGCGGCCGGGCACGATCGTCGCGCAGGAAGGCTTGATCCTGCGGCCTTAGAGCAGATCCCGCTCGATTGCACTCTTCCGTCACCCCCGCGAACGCGGGGGTCCAGGGGCGGCCGACGGAGCGCAGGAATGGATTCCCGCTTTCGCGGGAATGACGATTCAAGCTGGCCGGAACCTGCTCTATAGACCTGCGAACGTTCTCCTTCGTCATCGCTGGGCGCGAGCCGGCGGTCTCCGGCCTCCGCAGATGGCCGGTCAAGCCTGGCCATAACGACGACTTGTGCGGTGAGCAACTCCGTTTCGTCGGGTACTGCTCAGAGCGTCGCGCGCCGCCGGAACCCGCTGACGGGCTTACAGGTTGTCGATGACGCGGAAGCCGATCGTGCCGAGGAAGAGCTGCCACAGTCCGCCGACGACGCCGGCGGCAAGGCCGACGGCGAGGGCGCGGCTGTCCTCCTCGATCAGCCCCAGCGCCAGC
>Ga0209810_1003066_pt1 | contig 18349 bp, 14 predicted proteins | sample Coa_R1_7_FD_187159 | JGI IMG/M metagenome (GOLD analysis project Ga0209810, IMG submission 187159) | Surface soil microbial communities from Centralia Pennsylvania, which are recovering from an underground coalmine fire - Coalmine... | ecosystem: Environmental > Terrestrial > Soil > Unclassified...
GCATCCTGATCGGCACCACCAGCCCCCAGACCGGCCCCGCCGCGCCCGGCTACAGCGAGATCGCCCCGGCCGCGAACGCCTACTTCAAGTACGTCAACGACCACGGGGGGGTGTACGGGCGCAAGATCACCTACACCATCCTCGACGACCAGTACGACCCCTCGGTCACCGCCACCAAGACCCGACAGCTGGTCCTCCAGGACCACGTGTTCGCCGACGTGGGGCCGCTGGGCACCCCCACCGGGCTGGCCGTGGCCCCGTTCCTCAACGCCGAGAAGGTGCCGCACCTCTTCGTCGAGTCGGGCTGCGCCTGCTGGAACCAGCCCGGCAAGTGGCCCTGGACCTTCGGCTGGCAGCCCAACTACATCATCGAGGGCAAGATCCTCGGGCAGTACATCAAGCAGAACCTGTCCGGCCAGAAGGTCGGCTACCTCTACCAGGACGACGAGTTCGGCCAGGACGGGGTGAAGGGCCTCGACCAGGAGGTGCCGGCCTCCCAGGTCGTCTCCCGCCAGACCTACTCGACCACCACCCTCTCGTCCGGCCTGGGCAACCAGGTGGCGGCCCTGAAGGCGGCCGGGGCGCAGGTGGTGGGCATGTACACCATCCCCGCCGCCACCACCCTGGCCCTGCTGGCCGCGGCCGAGATCGGCTACCACCCGGTCTGGGTGGTTTCCAGCGTGGGCTCGGACCCGCCCACGCTGACCGGCCTGCTCGCCTCCCTCTCCAAGGGCAAGGCCGGCGCCTCGCTGCTCGACGGCATGATCACCAACATCTACCTGCCCCCGGAGAGCGACGAGTCCGACCCCTGGGTGGCCTACTTCAGGCCCATCCTGAACCAGTACGACCCGGGGGCCCCCTGGGACGGCAACACGCTCTACGGGCTGGCTTTGGGCTACACCTTCGTGAGCCTGCTCAAGGCCAACGGGCCCACGCTCACCCGCGACAGCGTGGTGCGGACGCTGGAGACCAAGGGCAAGAGCCTGGTCGGCCCCGGGCTGGTCCCGCTCGGCTACTCCAACAGCAACCACAACGGGTTCATGGGCTCGCAGCTGGCCAAGATCCAGAGCGGCGCGGTGGTCCCCTTCGGTCCCCGCTACGTCTCCACCGAGAACGGGCCGATCACGACCTACAACGGCCCGCCCAGCCGGCCGCCCAGCTCCTGATCTCGGATCCCAGGTCGAGCCCGGGCCTGGCCCCGGGCTCGACCCCATCCCCTCATCGGGGCGGGGACACACCGAGGAACCGGAAGCAGTTGTTCCAGGTGATGTCCTCGAGCACGTCGGCGGGCAGGTCCATGGAGCGGAGCGTCCGACCCGCCGGCTGCTCCCGCTCCATGGCCGGGAAGTCGGTGCCCACCAGCAGCCGGTCGGAGCCGAGCAGATCGATCAGGTAGCGGATGGCACGGCGGTCGAAGACCAGGGAGTCGTAGTAGAAGCGCCGGGCGTACTCGGAGGGGGAGCGGGGCAGGCCATCGGGCGGCCGGGGCCGGTCGGGCGAGGGGGGCTCCTCGTTCCAGGTCCCGCCCCAGAAGTACCGAGCCCGGGGGAGCACGAGCGGGAAGCCGCCGGCCCCGTGGCTGAAGGCGAGGCGCAGGCCGGGACAGCGTTCGGCCGTCCCCCCGTAGACGATCGAGGCGGCGGCCAGCGTGGCCTCGACCCCCACCCCGAAGCTGGGCATGGCCGGGCGCGGCATCCGGTCGCCCAGGGGCACGGGGAGCGCGTGCACGAAGATCGGGACCCCCAGGCGTTCGGCCTCCTGGAAGAAGCCCAGGAAGCGCTCCTCGCCCAGCGACCGCCCGTCGACGTTGGACCCGATCTCGATCCCCTGCAGGCCCATCTCCCGGATCGCGCCCAGCTCCCGGGCGGCCAGGTCGGGGTCCTGGAGGGGCACCGTGCCCAGGCCGAAGAAGCGATCCGGGGCGACCGCGCGGAGGCCGGCGATGAACTCGTTGACGCAACGGGCGAGGTCGAGGCCGTCCCGGGGCGGGAGGGCGTAGTTCAGGAGCGGCGGCATCGGGGAGAGGACCTCGGCGTCCACCCCCGAGCGCTCCATGGCCTCCAGCCGGCGGGAGGCGTCGTAGAAGACGTCCCGGGCGGTGAAGCGCATCGGGCCCGAGACCAGGACCCGGGCGTCGGGCCGGTCGGCCGGCTCCATCCGCGGCCAGCGGTCGGCGGCCCGCCCCTCCGCAGGCGGGAAGCGGTCGGGGATGACGTGGGCATGGAGGTCGATCAGCATCTCAGCCTCCGATCCCGGGGCAGACGGCCACGTGCACCGCCCGTTCGCCCTCGACCTCGCCGGCCAGGGTCTCGATGGCCTGCGCCGTCTGGCTCAGCTCGAAGGTGTGGGTGTGGAGCTTCTCCAGCGGGAAGCGGCCCGACTCGATGATCCGGATCGCCTCCTGGTAGGCGGGGGCGTCGACTCCGAAGGCCCCGACCACGGTGATGGCCTTGTTGATGATCAGGTCGGTGACCATCTCCACCGGCCGGCGCCCCTTCAGTCCGGCCAGCACCACCCGGCCGCCGTGGCGGACCGCCTGCAGGGCGTCCAGCACCGGCTGGGTGGCCATCGGGGTCAGCTCCAGGACCACGTCGGCCAGGCGCCCGTCGGTCAGCTCGCGCATCCGCCCCACCGTGTCCTCGCGGTCGGCGACGATGGTGTGGTCGGCCCCCAGCTCGCGGGCCAGCTCCAGCTTGTGCTGGTCCCGTTCCAGGCCGGTCACGATGATGGTGCCCGCCCCCGCCGCCCGGGCCGCGATCACCGAGGCCAGGCCGCGCTGGCCAGGGCCCAGGATCAGCACCGTGTCGCCCAGCCCGACCCCGCCCAGGTGGCAGGCCCAGCGCACCCCGGCCCCGAGGGGGTTGAACATCACCGCCAGCTCGGCCGGGATGTCGTTGCGCACCCGGTGGAGGATGGCGTTGGGGTGCAGGTACACGTACTCGGCGAAGCCGCCCCACAACGCCGGCGGCCGTTCCAGGGGCGTGGTGCCGTAGCCGCCGCGCCGGTTGGGGCAGGCCTGGTAGCGACCGGTGAGGCAGAGGTCGCAGGTCCGGCAGGGGATCAGGATCTCGAGCGCGACCCGGTCGCCCGGCTGCACCCCCCAGCGGGCCGCCGCCCGCTCCCCCACCTCCTCCACGATCCCCAGGGGCTCGTGACCCGGGATCGAGGGCGGGCGATCGGCTCCCAGGTGGCCCCGGTACTGCTCGACGTCGCTGCCGCAGATCCCGCACGCCTCGATCCGCAGCAAGCCGTCGTCGGGACCGACGCAGGGGCGCGGGAACTCCCGCAGCTCGAGCCGCCGGGGACCCACCTGGACCACCGCGCGAACCATCTCGGTCATGTCGACCTCCTGCCAATCCGTCGCTGTGACGCCGGGACGGCGCCCGACGCCGGGAGCCGATGGGGGCCGCGATCACCTCCGACCATGGGACCGCTCACTCCGGCCCGGTCAGGTCGAGCTTCACCAGCGGCACCGGGCCGGCGTTGTCCTCGGGGGGCGTGTAGGCCCAGTACTTGGCCCGCGCCCCGCCGTCGACGACGAAGTCGCAGCCGGTGATCAGGCGGGCGTAGTCGGAGCACATCCAGGCCACGCAGTGCCCGATGTCGGTGGGGGTCGAGGGCGCCCCCATGGGGATGTTGCGGCGTACGTCGAAGCTGCCGGTGGGCCGCCACCAGGGCGGCCGCTCCCCGGCCGGGGGAGGGGTCGCACGCCGGCCACCGCCCGCCCGGCGCTCGGCGATCAGCTCCGGGTTGTCGGGCTCGGGCGCGGTGGGGGTGAAGCTGTTGACCCGGATCCCGTAGGGGGCGAGGTCCATGGCCGCGGCCCGGACGAAGTTGGCCAACCCCCCCTTGTGGAAGGCGTAGGCGATGACCCCCGGGGCCCCCTGCCAGGCGTTGGAGGAGAGGATGCAGACGATGCTGCCCCTGATGCCACGCTCGATCATGGCGATGGCCGCGTGCTTGGTGTTGAGGAAGGTGCCGGCCGCGGCCACGTTGACCGCCCGGTTGAAGTCCGCCAGGGTCTCCTCCAGGACGCCCCGGCCCCCGAGCAGGGCCGCGTTGTTGACCAGGATGTCGATCCGGCCCCAGGCGTCCAGGACCTTGCCCAGGTAGGACGTGACCTCGGCCTCGCTGGTGACGTCGCCGGGCGCCGCCATCGCCGTGCCCCCGTTGCGCTCGATCCGGCGCACGCAGGCGTCCGCCACCTCCGGCCGGATGTCGTTGCAGGCCACCCGGGCGCCGTACCTGGCCAGGGCGAGGGCGATGCCGCTGCCGATGTTCGGCCCGGCCCCGGTGACCAGGGCCACCTTCCCCTCCAGCGAGATCTCCATCTGCGTCGCTCCAGCTCCAGGCCCGGGCCGTCCGGGCCTGCGTCATCGACGTTCCATGTCGCGCGTCGAGGAGCGGCGTCTCCGCCCCCCGGGCGCGGGCCGGCCGTGCCCCTCCGCCCCGGCGGGAACCTCCGCCGAGGGCTCGTGCCTCCCCTTCTCTCGCGAACTCGGGCCTCGGCGCCGGACATCTAGCACACTAGTACACCAGAAACAGCGGAACCGTAGCGCGGGCCGGGAGCGATGTCAAGGCGCCGACCGCCCCCGGACACCGTCGGGGTCCGGCCCGGGGTGGCCCGCGAGTCTCCGGGCCGGGACGTGGCCGGAGCGGGCCTATGATGCGTAGGGGTTCGGATCATGGGCAGATCGGCCACCCCACCGACCCGGCCGGAGTCCCGCCGCTCGGAACTCGATCGCCTCGGCGCCCTGATCGAGCTGAGCCGGTCGCTCACGGCCGAGCTCGACCTGGAGGAGATCATCCACCGCATCCTGGACAGTGCCATCCGCATCATCCCCGCGGCCGAGGCGGGCATCCTCTTCCTCTACGACCCCGATCGCCGGGCCCTGGTCGTCAACCACGCCATCGGCTTCGGGCCCAGCGTCTACGACCTGGTGGTCAAACCCGGAGAGGGGCTCTCCGGCCGGGCCTTCATGACCCGCCAGGCCGAGTTCTATCCCCAGCGCTCGGACGTGGTGCTGGCCATGCAGGGGGCGCAGAGCTCCAACCTCGAGGCCTTCACCGAGGCCAGCGGCGGCACCGACTACCCCCAGAGCGCGATCGCGGCGCCGCTCATCTACAAGGGCGACGCGCTGGGGGCCATGGTGGTCGAGAACCTCTACCGGGCCGAGGTCTTCGAACCCTTCGACGTGCGCCTCCTGGACGGTCTGGCCCAGGCGGCCGCCATCGCCATCGTCAACGCCCGCCTCTACACCGCGGAGCGCGCCTCCCGCCTCAAGCTGGAGGCGCTCAACGAGGAGATCCGGTTCCAGCGCGACCAGCTCGAGCGTCGGCTGCAGGTCCAGGACTCGCTGGCCGAGGTGGTGCGCGACGACCTCCCCCTGGGCGCCCTGGCCACCCGCCTGGCCCGGATCACGCAGGCCTCGGTCGTGGTCAGCGACGGCCTCTACCGGGTCCTCGCCTGCGACCGCTCCGTGGCCGCGGAGACGCTGCGGGAGCTGAGCCTCGCTCCCTGGCCCACCCTGCAGGCCGCCCTGCGTCAGGCCGGCCTCACCCGGGCCCGGCAGCAGCTCGAGCTGGAGGACGGGGGCACGGTCCTGGTCTGCCCGGTCTCGGTCGGCTCGGAGTCGCTGGGCTTCATCGTGCTCGACTGCCGCCACCGCCGGCCGGACGCGGTCGACGGCGCGGCCGCGGACTCGGCCGCGCTGGTCGCCGCCGCCCACTTCCTCCGCGAGCGAGCCCTCGAGGAGGGGGAGATCCGGCGCCGAGGAGCGCTGCTGGAGCGGCTGCTGCGCGGTGAGGCGCCGAGCCCCGCCGAGGCCATGCTCCAGCCGCCGCTACGGTTGACGGTGGGCGCGCTCAGGCCCCCGCCGGAGGGACAGCAGGAGCACAACGCCCGCGTGCTCAGGACCTTCCTGGCCCTGACCCAGGAGGCGCTGGCGACCGGCGGGGTGCCGCTCACGGTGACGCTGCGGGAGGGGCGCGTGGTCGCCGTCCAGTCGCTGGCCGGGACCCGGCGCGACGCCGAGCGCGTCCGCCTCCGGCTGGAAGAGGCCGCCGAGCGACTGTCCCGGCTGGCCCCGGGCTGGCAGGCCGTCTACGCCCTGGAGGACGACGTGCCCGAGCTCGCCGACCTCGCCGCGGCGCACGACGAGGCCCGCCTGGCGATCGAGGTTCGCGAACGCCTGGGACGGCGGGAGCCGGTGTTCACGGTGCGGAGCCTGGGAGCGTACCGGCTCATCCTCCGCTCCGCCTCGGGCGCCGAGGTGGTCGAGCTCTGCCGCCGCGTGCTCAGGGCAGCGGTCGAGCACGACCTGCACCGGCGGGGTATGCTGCTCGACACCTTCCGCACCTACCTGGAGGCGGGAGCGGTCAAGGCGACCGCCATCCGGCTGCGCGTCCATCCCCACACGGTCGAGTACCGGCTACGGCGCTTGCAGGAGCTCACCGGTCTGGACCTGCGCCGGCCCGAGGATCGGCTGACGCTGGAGCTGGCGCTGCGTGTGCTGGACCTGGCGACGATTGGCAAGGAACCCAGCAAAACCGGGATGGCCTTGTTCATCGAGCCATAGACGCGTTCCCCCGAGGGTGCCAGCATGGACGCACAGTCCCGGCAGGGAGGTGCAGGATGGCTGTCGATGCTCAGGGGGCCGGCGAGGCCGCTCTCACCGTCGAGGAGCGGCTCGCCCGGGGACCCTTCTTTCGGGGTGACACCAGAACGTTGGTGGGCTCGCTGCTGCTGGCCGTGGCCTTCTCGGCCAACATGCAGTTCACCGAACGCCTCGACCAGATCTGGACGGGCGGGCTCGGGGTCCCGCTCGGGCACACGTTCGCCGAGGTCTGGTGGCCGACGGCGGCGATCTACTTCGGCGGCACGGGCGCACTCATCGTCGCCAACTTCAACCCCATCATCGCGCTGCTGAGCGCCACCCATCCGCTGGCCTGGTCGTTCTTCTTCCTCAACATGGCCGTGCTCTTCACCGAGGCCTTTCTGTTCCGGGCCTGGTTCCGCCGGCACGGCGAGATCAACTTCTGGACCTTCTGCCTCTTCGTCAGCATCGCCGACCTGGTGTCCAGCCTCCTCCAACTGGTGGGGTTGAACATCATCGTGCTCAAGCTCTCGTTCAACCTCAACCTCCTCTTGTTCTTCTGGCAATGGCTCATGGCGACCGTGATCGGCGGGCCCATGGGCTTCGCCTTCTATCGAGCGGTCCGCCGTTCGGGCGTCTTCGCCCGTTAGAAGGGAGGGGTCACATGGTCAGGGAGTACCTCACCGCCGCCGTCACCGTGGTCGTGATCGGCGCCGTCGGCGTCCTGCTCCTGTACCTGGGCGCGAGCGGGATAATGCCCCGGGGATTCGGGCTCTTCGACCAGAGCAACTGGGGGGTTCGGGCGGTCACCTTCGTGGTGCTGGTGGCAATCGGCGCCGGCCTCTGGATCGCCTACCGCCGGTCCCGGAAGCCGGATGCGTAGCCGCGCCGGCGCGGGCGGTCAGCAGGGTGGCTGAGCTTGGAGATCATCAGGCTGGAAGGCGTCGGCTTTGCCTTCCCCGGGGAGCGGCCGCTCCTGCACGACGTCGACCTGACCGTGCGCGAGGGAGAGGTGGTCGCCCTGGTGGGGCCGACCGGTTGCGGCAAGTCGACGCTCCTCCACATTTGCTCCGGGGTCATCCCGCACTTCATCGGCGGCGAACTCAGCGGCACCGTGCGGGTGCTGGGCCTGGACACGCGCCGGGCCTCCCTGGCCAGGGTGGCGGAGCACCTGGGCGCCGTGACCCAGGACCCTGAGAACCAGCTCTTCAACCTGATCGTGGCCGACGAGGTGGCCTGGGGCATGGAGAACCGCGGCCTGGACAGGGCCCGTATCGAGGAGGGCTTGAGCCGCGCCCTGGAGTTCTTCCGCATCCCGCACCTGCGCAACCGCATCACCTACGACCTCAGCGGAGGCGAGAAGCAGCGGGTGGTGCTGGCCGCCAACCACGCTCCCGAGCCCAGGCTGTTCATCCTCGACGACCCCACCTCGCAGCTCGACCCGATCGGGGCCGAGGAGGTGCTGGCGGGGATCCGCGGCCTGGCCGAGCGGGGCCAGACCATCCTGCTGGTGGAGAACCGGCTGGAGGAGGTCTGGTCCCTGGTGCACCGGGTGATCCTCCTCGACCGGGGGACCATCCAGCTGGACCTCCCCCGGGACGAGCTCGACCGCCACCTGGACCGCTTCGCCGAGGCCAGGGTGCCCCTGCCCCAGACGGTCGAGCTCGGCGCCCGGCTGCGGCGACGGGGCCTCCCGGTGCCACCCCTGCCCCCCGACCCCGACCGGGCCGCCGAGCTCCTGCGGGGCGTGCGGCCGGCCCCGGCGCCGCCTCCGGCTCCGGAGGAGGACCGCCCCACCCGGGTCCGGGTGGAGGGGCTCGGCTACACCTATCCTCCGCCCCGGCGCACCCGGGCCCTGAGGGAGGTCGACCTCGACCTCCCGGCCGGCTCGGTGGTGGCGGTGGTGGGACAGAACGGGAGCGGCAAGACCACCCTGGCCCGCTGCCTGAGCGGCCACCTCCGCCCCGGCTCGGGCCGGGTGCAGGTGGACGGTCGCGACGTCCACCGGATGTCGGTGCGGGAGCGGGCCGCCACCGTGGGCTACGTCTTCCAGAACCCCGACCACCAGATCTTCAAGGACCCGGTGCTGGAGGACGTGCTCTTCGGCCCCCTGAACCTGGGGCTCGGCCGGGCCGAGGCGCTCGAGCGCGCCGAGCGGGTGCTCCGGGCGCTGGACCTCTGGGAGGTGCGCCACCTCCACCCCTTCCGGCTGTCGAAGGGCGGCCGCCAGCGCCTGGCCATCGCCTCGATCGCGGTCATGCAGCCGTCGGTGATGGTGATCGACGAGCCCACCACCGGCCAGGACCTCCAGGAGTCCAGCGCCATCATGACCCTGCTGGTGCAGCTCGCCCGGGAGGCGGGGCAGACGGTGGTGGTCATCACCCACGCCATGCACCTGGTGGCCGCCCACTGCGACCTCATGGCCGTGCTCTGCGAGGGCCAGGTGATCGCCTTCGGCCGGCCCGAGACCGTGTTCCGGGAGGAGGCGCTGCTGCGGCGGACCTTCGTCAAACCCCCGCCGATCACGGCCCTGGGCAACCGGCTGGACATGGAGCCGCGGCCGCTCAGCGTCGACCAGGCGGTCGAGCGACTGGCGCCCTCCCGGCTGGAGGTGGCGGGGAGATGAGGCCGCTCTACCAGTTCAGCGGCCAGGACTCCTTCCTCCACCACCTGGACCCCCGCACCAAGCTGATCTTCGTCGTCAGCTACCTGCTGATCAGCTTCCTCGTGCCCCAGCCCTGGATCCTCTTCTTCCTCCTCATCCTGGCCATCTGGGCCCTGGCCGGCATCTCGCCGGCCGAGTACTACCCGTTCATCCTCCTGATGCTGCCGATCATGGCGGCCATCGCCCTGGTCCACATCTTCTTGATCGAGGGGGCTCCCTACCTCTGGTCCACCCAGCTGGGACCGGTGCAGGTGGGGGCCTCCTGGCCGGGGCTGCGGGTGGGGCTCGACCTCGGCTTCCGACTGGGCACCATGGGCCTGGCCTTCACCCTCTTCGCCATGACCACCGAGCCCTTCCAGTGGGGGATGGCCATGTACCGCTGGAAGCTGCCCTACAAGGTCGCCTTCATGTTCGCCTTCGCGATCCGGCTCTATCCGTTGATCCAGGAGGAGTTCCTGGTCATCCAGCGCGCCCTTCGGGCGCGCGGCTCCGGCGCCCTCAGCTCCTTCAACCCGCTGGTCTTCTTCCCGGGCGTGGTCACCGCCGCGGTGCCGCTCGGGCTGAGCGCCATCCGCCGGAGCCAGGACATCGCCCTGGCCATGGAGCTGCGAGGGCTGAACCTGCCCGAGGAGACGGGCAGGCCTCGGGTGCTCTTCCGGGAGGTGAAGTTGCGCCCGATCGACCTGCTGATCATGGCCGGCTGCCTGGCGGCGCTGGGCGCGCTGCTGGGGCTCCGGCTCTTCACCCACGTGCTCGGATAGAGGTCTCGAGATGCGCATCCTGGTCGTCAACCCCAACACCACCCAGGCCATGACGGACGAGATCGGCCGTGTGGCCGCGGCCGCCGCCGGACCGGGGACCGAGATCGAGACGGTGCAGCCGCCGTACGGGCCGCGGTCCATCGAAGGCAACGCCGACGAGGTGCTCGCCGCCTATCACACGCTGGCGCTGGTGGCGGACACCCGGGACCGCTACGACGCCTACGTGATCGCCTGCTACGGCGACCCCGCCCTGGCCGCCTGCCGGGAGGTCGCCCCGGTGCCGGTGATCGGCATTGCCGAGGCCTCGTTCCACATGGCCAGCCTGGTCGCCCACGCGTGGTCGATCGTGACCGTGCTCCCCCGGGTCAAGCCCCTCCTGGAGGAGGTGGTCCGGCGCAACGGCATGGAGATGCGGTGCGCCTCCATCCGCTGCACGCCCCTGAGCGTCCTCGAGATCGAGGCCGACATGGAACGGACCCGACAGCTCATGGTGGAGGAGGCCAGCCGGGCCATCACCGAGGACGGCGCCGAGGCGATCCTGCTCGGCTGCGCCGGCCTCGGACCGCTGGACAAGTGGATGCAGGCCGAGCTGGGCGTCCCGGTGTTGGACGGAGTGGCGTGCGGCGTGAAGCTGGCCGAGGCCCTCCACCACTACGGCATCACCACCTCCCGGGTGGCGGCCTACAAGCGGCCGGAGCCGAAGGAGCTGGTCGGCTGCCCGGGCGCCCTGACGGCCGTCTACGAGCGGGCGGCCAGCCGATGGTAAGGGCCGGGAAGCGGAGGTCTGGTCGATGAAGCTGGCCGGAGTGGACGTGGGCGGCACCTTCACCGACGTCATCGTCGTCGACACCGCGTCCCGGCAGGTGCGCATCCACAAGGTGCCGAGCACGCCGGACGACCCCTCCCAGGGCCTGGTCGAGGGGCTTGCCGCCACCGGCCCCGACGCCCGAGAGGTGGATTTCCTCGCCCACGGCACGACCATCGCCACCAACTCCCTGCTCCAGCACGACGGCGCCCGGGTGGGGATGATCACGACCCGGGGCTTTCGCGACATCCTCCACATCGCCCGTCACCAGCGCCCGCTGCACTACTCCATCCAGATGGAGGTGCCCTGGCAGGACCGGGCCCTCATCCGCCGCCGATACCGCAAGGTGGTGACCGAGCGCATGGGCCCCAGGGGGGAGGTGATCACACCGCTCGACGAGCAGGAGGTCGCCGCCGCCGCCCGGGAGCTGCGGGAGGCGGGGGTGGAGTCGATCGTGATCGGCTTCATCAACAGCTACCGCAACCCGGAGCACGAGGAGCGAGCCCGCTCCATCGTCGAGGAGGTGGCACCGGAGGCGTTCGTGACCACCTCCGCCAGCCTCTTCCCCCAGTTCCGCGAGTACGAGCGCTTCACCTCCGCCGCCATCAACGGGTTCGTCGGGCTCAAGGTCCGCCGGTACCTGCGGCGGCTGGTGGAGCGGATGCGGGAGACGGGGATGCACGCCGAGCTGCGGCTGATGCGCTCCAACGGCGGTGTGGCCACGGCCGAGTTCGCCGCCCGCTACCCGGCCACGCTCCTGCTCAGCGGGCCGGCGGCGGGGGTCCTGGCCGGCGCCCACGTCGGCCGCGCCTGCGGGCGCCACCACCTCATCACCTTCGACATGGGCGGCACCAGCGCCGACATCGGGATCGTGACCGAGCGAGGCATCGTCGAGGCCACCGCCCGCGACACCTTCGTGGCCGGCTACCCGGTGCTCATCCCCATGATCGACGTTCACAGCGTGGGGGCGGGCGGGGGGAGCGTGGCCTACGTGGACGCCGGTGGCGCCTTCCGGGTGGGCCCGCGCAGCGCCGGGGCCCGGCCGGGGCCGGCGTGCTACGGGCTGGGCGGGAGCGAGCCCACGGTCACCGACGCCAACCTCGTCCTCGGGCGGCTGCGGGCCGACCACTTCCTGGGCGGCGAGATGGCGGTGGAGCCGGCCCTGGCCCACCGGGCGGTGGAGGAGCTGGGCGCCCGCCTCGGCCTCTCGGCGCTGGACGCCGCCGCCGGGATCGTGACCCTGGTCGACCACCACATGGCCAACGCCATCCGCTCCCGGACCATCCAGAAGGGGCACGACCCGCGCCGCTTCACCCTGGTCGCCTTCGGCGGCGCGGGCCCGCTCCACGCGGCCGCGGTGGCGCGCCTGCTGGGGGTGCCGGAGGTGATCGTGCCCGTCTACCCGGGGATCACCTCCGCCATGGGCCTGCTCAGCAGCGACCTCAAGTACGACCTGATCCAGAACGAATTCATGCTCGACACGGAGGCCGACCTGGACCGGCTCAACGCCGACTTCGACCGTCTCGACGCCGAGGCCCGAGCGCAGCTGCGGCGAGACGGGGTGCCCGAGGAGAGCGTGCACCTCCTGCACGCCGCCGACTGTCGCTACGTGGGCCAGGGCTACGAGCTGCGGGTGCCGATGCCGGAGGGACGGCTGAGCGCCGAGGGCATCCGCCGGCTCCGGGAGGCGTTCAACCGCCTGCACCGGGAGGAGTACGGGCACGCCTTCCCCGACAACCCCATCGAGCTGGTCAACGTCCGCGTGGTCGCCACCGGCCGGCTGCCCAGGATGCCCGAGGTGCCGGCGCCCACGGGCGGCGGCCTCGCCTCGGCCCTGGTCGACCGGGCCGGCGTCCACTTCGCCCACAACGGCCGGCTGGAGGCCCATCCCACCGCCCTCTACGAGCGGATGCAGCTGCCGGTGGGGACGCGGCTGGAGGGGCCCGCGGTGCTGCTCCAGGCCGACTCCACGGTGGTGGTGCCGCCCGCCGCCACGGCCGAGGTGCTGCCGTCCGGCGACTTGCTGATCCTGGTCTAGGAGGAGCCGGAGATGACCCACGCCGCGCCCATCGTGGACGTGATCGAGTACGAGCGGGGGAGGCCGCCGGCGAGGTCGGTCGATCCCGTCACCGCCCGCGTCATCGCCGGGGCGCTGGACTCCATCGCGCTCGAGGTGGGGCACAAGCTGACCCGGATGTCCTACTCCTCGATCATCCGGGAGTCGGAGGACTTCGGCGTCGCCCTGCTCGACGCGCGCGGCCGGCAGATCTGTGAGTGTGCCCTCTCCACCCCCCTGCAGCTGGGCCCCATACCGGGCTACCTGCGGGGCATCCTCCGGCTCTTCGAGGAGCGCGGCGACCGCTTCGAGGAGGGCGACGTGGTCATCCACAACTCGCCCTACTTCGGCGCCTCCCACGGGCCCGACGTCGGTTTCTGCGTCCCCGTCTTCCACCGTGGCGACCTGGTGGGGTTCAGCTTCACCACCGCCCACCACCTGGACATCGGCTCCATGACCCCGGGCTCCTGCGGGATCGTGGACGCGGTCGACGCCTACGCCGAGGGTCTCCAGTTCAAGGCCATCAAGTGCTACGAGCGGGGCCGGCGGAACGAGGCGGTCTGGCGGCTGCTGCGGGACAACGTCCGCGCCTCCGACATGGTGGTCGGGGACATGGAGGCCCAGGTGGCCGCCTGCCACATCGGAGCCCAGCGCTACCTGGAGCTGCTGGAGCGCTACGGCCGCGACACCGTGGAGGCCGCCACCGAGGAGCTGATGAACTACTCCGAGCGCATGCTCCGCCAGGAGATCGAGCGGCTGCCCGACGGCACCTACTCGGCCGAGGGCCACATCGACGGCTTCGCCGACGACCCCGACCCCTCCCGGCGCGACCAGCCGATCAAGGTCACCGTGACCGTGGCCGGGGACACCCTGACCGTGGACCTGACCGGGACCGCGCCCCAGGTCCCGGACCGGGCCATCAACATGCCCCTGGTGGGCACGGTCGACGTCGCCATCTACGTCACCCTGCGCTCCATCCTGCTCGACCAGGCCACCCACGAGCACGTGCCCCAGAACTCGGGCCTGGTCCGGCCGATCCGCATCGTCGCCGAGCGCGGATCGCTCGCCAACCCGACCTTCCCCTGCGCCACCATCGCCCGCTTCTGCCCGGGGAACATCGTCGCCGACACCCTGATGGCGGCTCTGGCCCCCATCTGCCCGGACCGGGTGGCGGCGGGCACGGCCAACATGAAGGTGATCGCCTACAGCGGTGTGGTCGACCAGACGTACTGGGTCTACATGGACATCACCGAGGGCGCCTACGGCGGCCGCCTGGGTCGCGACGGCGTCGACGCGGTGGACGTGCTCTACGCCAACACCCGCAACAACCCGATCGAGGACATCGAGGCCCACTACCCCTTGCGGGTCACCCGCTACGAGCTGCGCACCGACCGGAGCGGCGCCGGCCGGTGGCGGGGCGGGATGGGCTCCATCCGCGACATGCAGTTCCAGGAGCGGGCCCACATGAGCCTCGAGGGGGACGGTCACCGCCACCCTCCCCGGGGCGCCTTCGGCGGCTACGACGGCACCCCGGGCGACGTCGTCCTGATCAAGCGCGACGGCACCGAGCTGCACCTGCCCTCCAAGTTCCAGTCGCGCTGGGCGGAGGCGGGCGACGTCATCCGGACCGTGAGCCCCTGCGCGGCGGGCTACGGGGACCCGCTCGAGCGCGACCCGCAGCAGGTCCTGGACGACGTCCTGGACGAGTTCATCAGCCTGGAGTCGGCCCGCACCCTGTACGGGGTCGTGATCGACGGCGAGTCGAAGACCGTGGATCACGCCGCCACCCGGGAGCTGCGGGCGGCCATGTCCAGGCACGCGTCGGTGGGGTCGGAGTGACCGTGCCGGCCGGTCTCAGCCGGTTCGGAGCGGAGGAGCGCCGGCGGCTCGCCGTCGAGGCCTGCCGGATGCTGGAGCGGCTGCGCCGGCACGGCGCCGGCCCCGACGGGTCGGTCAGCCGGCTCGTGTACACGCCCGAGTGGCAGGCGGCCATGGACGAGGTGGCGCTCTGGCTGAGCGAGGGGGGGCTGGAGGTACGCACGGACGCGGTCGGCAGCCGCTTCGGTCGCCTGGCCGGCGAGCTCCCGGAGGTGGTGCTGACCGGGTCCCACATGGACTCGGTGCGGGGAGGCGGGGCTTACGACGGCGTCCTCGGGGTGGTCATGGCCGGCTGCGCCGTCCGCTGGCTGGCGGCCCACCTGGGCCGGCCCCGGCGCACGCTGGAGGTGTTCGCCAACTGCGAGGAGGAGTCGAGCCGCTTCCACTGCAACTTCTGGGGCAGCCGCGCCCTGGCCGGGCTGATCGAGCCCGGCGAGAGCGAGCGGCTGCGGGACGCCTCGGGCACCAGCCTGGCCGAGGCCATGTCGGCCTGCGGCTTCGACCCGGCACGCATCCCCGAGGCCCGGCGCTCCGACCTGGTGGCCTACCTGGAGCCCCACATCGAGCAGGGACCGGTCCTGTTCCAGGCCAACCAGGTGATCGGCGTCGTGGACCGGATCGTCGGCCTGCGCATGCTCACCGTCGACCTGGACGGGATGGCCGGTCACGCCGGGACCATCCCCATGGCCCACCGCCGCGACGCCCTGACCGGCGCCGCCGAGGTGGCCCTGGGGACGGAACGGATCGCCCGCCGGCGCGGCGCGCCGACGGTCGCCACCGTGGGCAGCCTGGTCGTGCAGCCGGGCGGATTCAACCAGGTCCCGGGGGCCGCCGAGCTCACCATCGACTTCCGCCACCCCGAAGAGCAGGTGCTGGACGAGCTGGAGTCGGAGCTGCGCCAGCTGGTGGCGGGCGTGGCCGCGTCGCGAAACCTGACGGCACGGGTCGAGCGCCGGCTGGGCCAGCGGCCCGTCCACTTCGACGAACGGCTCTGCGCCGCGCTGGAGGCGGCCTGCGCCGAGGCGGCGGTGCCCTGGCGCCGCATGCCCAGCCACGCCGGCCACGACGCCCAGTTGATCGGCACCCTCTGCCCGGCGGCCATGTTCTTCGTGCCCAGCCGGGACGGCCACAGCCACCGCCCGGACGAGCGCACCGAGCCCGAGCACATCGGCGCCGGCATCGAGGTGCTGGTGCGCGCGCTCGTCCAGATCGCCTACGCCGAACCATGAGCCGGAGACGGTCGCCGCGTTCCGGCGGTGGCCGCAGGCCGCGGCCCCGCCCCGTCCGGGCCAGAGCCCGTACGGTGTCACCATGAGGGTCGGGCTGGGCTTTCTGGGCGGACCCGCCCTGCCCGCGCTGGTCGCGGCCGGGCAGGCGGCGGAGCGAGCCGGGTTCGACTCCCTCTGGCACGCCGAGACCCGGATCACCCGGGACTCGGTCACGGCCCTGACCGCCCTGGCCCTGAGCACCGGCCGGACCCGGATCGGGAGCGCGGCCATCAACGTCTACACCCGGGGCGCGGCCCTGACCGCCATCACCTGGGCCGCCCTGGCCGAAGCCGCGCCCGGCCGCGTGGTCCTCGGGGTCGGTCCCGGCTCGCCCGGGCCGCTGGCCCAGCAGGGGCACGACTTCGACTTCCCCATCAGCCGGCTCCGGGAGTTCGTGGCCGCCGTCCGCGCCACCTGGACGGCTCCGCCTCCCGTCTCCCGCTCGGGCCGTTTCGTCCGCCTGGCCGGTCTGGTCCCCGAGGTCCGCCCGCCGGCCCCGATCCCCCTCTACCTCTGCGTCACCGGCCCCCGCGCGCTGGACTGCGCGGGAGAGATCGCGGACGGCGTCATCCTGAACGCCTTCATGCCCGCCTCCTACACCGAGCGCGCCCGGGCGCGGCTGGACCGGGCCGCGGGCGCCGGCGGCTTCCGGGGCGAGGTCGGGCAGGCCATGGTGGTGGCGGTCGCGGACTCGGTGGCCGAGGCCGCGGCCCGCGTCCGGCCGGTGCTGGCCGGCTACCTGGTCCACTTCCCCAACCTGGCGGCGGAGACGGGGCTGGAGCCCGAGTTCCTGGCCCGGCTGCGCGACCGCGCCCGCCGCGGGGGGCTGGAGGCGACCTTCGAGCTGCTGCCGGACGAGCTGGTGAGCCGGCACGCGCTGGTGGGGCCGGAGCGCGCCTGCCGGGAGCGGCTGGAGGAGTACCGCGCCGCCGGGCTGGACCTGCCCGTGCTCTTCCCCGATCCGGCCGGCCTGGACCGGGTGATCCGGGGCCTGGGGCCGGGCCCATGATCTACCTGGCCTCCGGCTCCTGGATGCTGGGCATGGCCCTGCTGGCCGACCACCCCCGGCTGCGCGACCACGCGGCGGCGCTGGGGGTCGGGGTGGGCGCCCTGATCGCCGGTCTCCTGGTGACGGTGCCCGCGCTGGGGACGGCGCTGGCGACGATGGCCCCGGCCGGAGGCGGCGTGCTGCGGGAGCTGGCGGTGGCGCAGGCGGCCTGGCTGGCGGCGGCGGCGGCGGGGCTGGCGGGCTACGCCGCCTCCCGCGCCGCCCGCCGACTGCGGGGGCCGAGGGCGCTGGTCCTGGAGGTGGTCGGCCTGGCCGCCCTGGCCGCGCTGGTCCCCGCCACCGCCCGCCATCCGGGCTCGGTGCTGGTGCTGGTCCCGGCCGCCGCGGCCGCGGTGGCGGCGACGGTGGTCGAGGAGCAGCCACGGCCGGTGGCGGTGGCGGCCGGCCTTCTGGGCACGGCGGCCTTCGCCCTCGGCTTCGGCGCCTCCCGGGCGCTGCCCTGGCTGGCCGTCGCCTGGCTGCTGCTGGGCACGGTGGCCCTGGCCTACGCCATCGGACGCTGGACCGACCTCCACCCGGCCTCGGTCCGCCGGCCCGGCCCGCTGCTCTGGGTAGGGCTGGCCGGCGGCTTCCTGCTCGTGTACCGGGTCTGACCGGGGATGGGCTCCCTCGTCTCGACGAGGCGGCGGAGGTCGGGCCATCGGTGAGCCAGGCCATCGGCCGGCGGCTGTTCCTGGGCGGCCTCGTCGGCGCCGCCGGGCTGCTGGTCCTCGGCGACGGTCTGCCGCGGGCGCTGCGTACCTGGCTGGAGGCGCCACTGGGGGAGCTCAGCCCCGGCGACGGCTTCCACTTCTACAGCGTCACCGGGGCCATCCCCGCCTGGGACCGCCGGAGCTGGCGGCTGACCGTCGACGGCCTGGTGGGGCGGCCGCTGGCGCTGGGGCTGGACGAGCTCGCCGCCCTCCCCCCGGCCGAGGTGCGGGCCGACTTCCACTGCGTCACCGGCTGGTCGGTGGCGGCGGTGCGCTGGCAGGGGGTGCGGCTGGGGGAGGTGGTGGCGCGGGCCCGTCCCCTCGCCCGGGCGCGGGCGCTGCGCTTCGAGTCCGCCGACGGGGCCTACGTCGACTACCTGGACCTGGCCACCGCCGCCCGCCCCTCGGTGCTGCTGGCCCTGGGCATGAACGGCTCCCCCCTCCGCCCCGAGCGCGGCGCGCCGGTGCGGCTGCTGGTGCCGTTCTACTACGGCTACAAGTCGGTCAAGTGGCTCCGCCGGATCTCGCTGGTGGCGTCGCCGGGCACCGGCTACTGGGA